>Ga0209573_1002355_pt1 | contig 24411 bp, 21 predicted proteins | sample TNRBio252014_DNA_FD_185870 | JGI IMG/M metagenome (GOLD analysis project Ga0209573, IMG submission 185870) | Wastewater treatment Type I Accumulibacter community from EBPR Bioreactor in Madison, WI, USA - TNR Reactor_6/25/2014_ DNA (SPAdes)... | ecosystem: Engineered > Bioreactor > EBPR >... | reverse complement strand
GCGTGGATGACGATCCAGGCGCTCGATCAATGTCGGGTCGCAATCAGTCATGAACATAGGGGACTCCTTGAGCACTATCAGTAGGTCATGCGGTATTATGGGGCCTGCATCACTTTGAATCACACCCCTGGATAGTCAGAGACGTGCAAAAGCTCTACAAGAGTCTATAGTTGAAAATAGGTATTTGTACAAAGGCGCGGCGCTGCAACTTCGCCCGCCAGTCTTTATCGGTTGGGTTCGGGCACCCGTTAAGCATTTGTCGACGCTGAACAACGGCTCATCTGACGCCCGGCGATGCTGAACCCTACGCTAGATAGGGTGGTCCTGCTGTGTTAAGGAGGAACCATGTTAGAGGAAACGACCGCGCATGCGGAGCATATTTTGTCGGTGGTGCAAGGCGCCTGCACTCAGCCCTCGTCGGAGGCGACCATTGCCCGTTCCTGGAGCCGCTGCATTAATAATTACGGTCTCGACGCGGTTCATACTCATCCGACCCAGGTGCTTGAACAAATCCGGCTGCGCGAGCATCAGGAGCGACTGGATGATTTTCTCGACATCGCCCGGATCGAAATGAACAGCCTGTATCAGCGAATTGCCGGATCAGGGTTTGCGGTGATTCTGACTGATCGCGAGGGCGTAATTGTCCATTGGACCAGCGACGCCAATTTGAGCAAGCCCTTTGAACAAGCCGGTTTATGGCTGGGCGCGCTGTGGAATGAAGAAAACGAAGGCACGAATGGCATTGGCACTGCTCTGATCGAACGGCAAGCCCTGACCGTGCATCGCGATGAGCATTTTCGCAGTCGCCACATCCGGCTGACCTGTTCGGCAGCGCCCATTTTCGATCCGCAGGATCAGCCACTGGCGGTGTTGGACATTTCTTCGGTCAATTCACAGGATTCCAGGCAAAGCCAGCTTCATACTCTGGCGCTGGCGGCCTTGAGCGCCCGAATGATTGAACATGGTTTCTTCCTGCGGGTGTTTCGCCAGCAATGGATTCTGCGCTTCCATCATCAACTGGAGTTCGTTGGCCGGAGCAGCGAGGGCTTGCTGGCTTTTGATGACAGCGGACGCATTCTGGCCGCCAATCAGAGTGCGGTCGATCAGCTCCAACAGCCGCGCCATCAACTGGTCGGCCAGTCGATTGATTCACTTTTTGCCATTGCTCTGGATGCGCTCATGGGCCATGCCCGCAGCCAGCCCAGAACGCTATGGCCGATCAGTGATAAAACCGGCAACCGGTTTTTTACTCTGCTGTATGGAATGGAACGACAGCCCGTCAAGAGCCGGCTGTACTTGACGGCGCTCGCAGCCGAGCCTTTGCTCCCACCGCTGAAAACTCTGGAAGGCCTGGCCGGGAAAGACTCGTTAATGGCTTATAACGCCGATTGCGCCCGACGGGTCATGAACAAGTGCGTCAATATCCTGCTGACCGGAGAGACCGGCACCGGCAAGGAAGCTTTTACCAGGGCCATTCACGAGGCCAGCGCCCGGGCGGGCAAACCCTTCGTGGCCGTGAACTGCGCCTCGATCCCGGAAACCCTGATCGAAAGCGAATTGTTTGGCTATAAACATGGCGCATTTACCGGCGCGCGCCAGGAAGGCCGCCGTGGGAAGATTCTGCAAGCCCACGGCGGTACACTGTTTCTGGACGAGATCGGCGATATGCCGACCGCTTTGCAAACCCGGTTGCTGCGGGTTCTGGAAGAAAAGGAAGTGCTGCCTCTGGGCAGCGATATCCCGGTGCCGGTCGACGTGTATTTGATCAGCGCTACCCATCGCAATTTGCAGGAGCAGATGGCGACGGGCGCATTTCGGGAAGATCTCTACTACCGATTGAATGGTTTGGAGCTGAAGCTGCCTGCGCTGCGTGAACGCAGCGACCGGTTGCTGCTGATTCGCAGTCTGCTGGCGGTGGAAAGCGACGGCGTCTGCATACATATTGCCGAGGAGGCTTTGGCCGCGCTAAACGCCTATCCCTGGCCGGGCAATATTCGTCAACTGCGCAATGTGCTGCGCACGGCGGCGGCGCTGTGTGATGACCAGTGCATCCGACTCGAAAACCTGCCGGCGGAAATTACCGGCTTGACGCTTCACAACCCGGCATGGCGCGTCTCGCGTTACGGCGCGACCCCTCTGAACGTCACAGCCACCCACGGCCTTGCCCAGGCCGAGCGGGAAGCATTGCTCAGCGAACTGGATCGCCATAACTGGAACATCACTAATACTGCCGCGTATTTGGGCTTTAGTCGAAATACGCTTTACCGCAAGATGCGCAAGCATGGCATTCAGCCGCGTGAGTACCCGGTTCCCTGAAAAGCGGAGTAGCACCGACTCCCAGTCGGTAGGGGGACGCTCATTGCGCCTGAGTCAGAATGCCTAATTTCTCCAGTTGCGCGACCGCTTTAACCAGCGATTCACCGGCGGACTGCGGCATTTGCCGATCCGCCAGGAAATCATCCAATTGCGCTTGTAAGGTTCGACGGCCATCAAGCTGCTTTACAAACTCAACGGCCTGATGCGAATGCAGGAAATAGAGGCGACGATTGTCATAGCGGTATACCAGCCCGCCAAAGCGCTCCGGGCGAATGGCGACGCCGGGCGCCAACTGGTAACAGATGGTTCGCGCACTATCAGCGTTCATTTCAGCATCCGCCCGGCGTCAATGTTAAGTTTCTGTCCGGTCACATAACGTGCTTCGTCCGACGCCAGCCATAACGCCGCATTGGCCACATCTTCAGCCTGAATCAGATTGACCGGCAACGCATTACCGTGACGAATAAATTCGATTAGATCTTCGGTCGCCATATCAGCGGCTTTAGCCATCCCGGGGATGATGTCGGTATTGACGGCGGTAGGATGCAAGGTGTTGACGGTAATATGATGCGGGGCTAATTCCTGCGCCAGCGAGTTCGCTAAACCAATCACTCCCCATTTTGAGGCGCAATAGTGGGCCATGCCCGGTTCACCGCGCAATCCGGCCACGGAAGAGGTCATGATGATGCTGCCGCCAGTCTGCTGCGCCAGCATGTGCGGAACCACATATTTCACCGCCAGCCAATAGCCCTTGAGATTAACGTCCAACATCATGTCCCACCATTCTTCAGTAATGTCCCAGGTCAACGCCATATCGGCGATGCCGGCATTACAGACCAGAATGTCAATACGTCCGAAGGCCGCAATGGTCTCGTTGACCGCCGCCGCCATTGCAGCGCTATCGCGCACATCCGCCACTAACTCAACAGCCTGGCGGCCGCATTCCCGCACCTGGCGGGCGGTCTCCTCCAAATCGCTGCGCATTGCTAATGAATAGCGCGGATAAGGCAGATCGCGACAAATATCCAGCGCCGCAATATCCGCGCCTTCTTGCGCCATCAGTACTGCGTGCGCCCGGCCTTGACCTCGCGCCGCGCCCGTAATGAATGCGACTTTACCTTCCAGTTTGCCCATGATGACGGCCTTAATAGCAATGCTGGTTATGATTAATGCCCAGCCGATCTGCAATAAGATCGGCTGGCGCAGGTTTTAATAAACGCCGCACATCCCATCAATACTGACTTCTTCAATCAGTAGTTCTTCGGTCACTTCCGGCAAGGCTACCGATGGTTCAGCGCGCCGCGCTACGACGGCGGGGACAGCCCATTCCGTCACCGGCAAAGCGGGGGCAATGGACGGACGAGAGAGTGTGGAAGTTTCCGGGCGTTGCTCGACAGGAATAAACATTGAAACGATCTCCTTCAGGTTGGCAATCAACAGGTGTGCTACAAAGATTAAGGATAGTTCGGATAGTGAATCATTGCGGGTTATTTCCGCCAGATTAAACGCGGCAATAAAGGCCGCAAGGTTTTGCGTTGCCAGCAGCCGCGCCAGAGTCCCCATTGATACGCGGCCAATTCCAGCCAGTACAAGCCGGTAAAAATCGGCCATGATAATTGCGGTTGCAGCCGCCGGTAATCGGCCAGCGGCGCGACCGCCAGCAGCAAAATAATTGCAGGTAGCAACGCAGGCTGGATTGCGCCAAGCGCCAGCAGCGGCAGGCTGTAATAGCGCACGCTATTGGCGCTCAGGTGATAAAAAGCTGCGGCATGTTCTCGAATCAGCGCAATGGCGATTTGAATAACCGGCAGTGCAATCCCGATTCGGCGTAATCCGCGCTGTTTCTGAGTCAGTTCCGCACCGAATAAAGCCAAGGCTGCCGCTCCCGGCCATAGTCCTAATCGTCCGAACCACGAGATCAGCGCCAGGCTCGACAGCAATAACAGACTGATTCGCGGCAAGTGCATTTGCCGTCGGCCTTCATTGAAGCGTTGTTGCAAATCGGCCTCGGAAGACCCGTAGTCGGCGCGACGACGCAGCCAGTCGCCCCACTGCACGCGATGGTGATGCACGACGCGGCCCGTCGGCGCATACCAGGCGCGAGCGCCGCTACGCAGCACCCGCCAGATGAAATCCACATCTTCGCCGACCCGCAATGAGGCGTCAAAGCCACCGTGCGCCAGCAGCGCATCGAGCCGCACCAGCAGATTGCACGTTGGCAGATAGGAAACCGCAGCGGCCGGCGTTACCTCGGTGGCTACTGCGCCCATGTCCAGCGGCGAGCGCACCGCCTCGAACGCAGCGACGGTACCCGGCATCGGCGGAGCGACCACCCGGCCGCCGACCATCGCAACCGCCGGATCAGCCAAATAGGGCAGGAGCGTCTTCAGCCAGTCCGGTTCCGCCACGCAGTCGTTGTCAATGAAAGCCAGCACCGCGCCGCTCGCCTGCGCCGCCGCCAGATTGCGGGCGGCCGATTGACCGATGTTGCGTTCCTGCCGCAACAGGGTGATCGGCAGATCGCGCAAGGCCATCGCCAAAGGTGGATTGGACGCATCGTCCACCACGATGATTTCCCGGCGATCCGGTGGATAATCCAGCGCCAGCAGCGATTGCACACAGCGGCGCGTCGCTTGCGGGCGACCGTGCGCCGGAATGATGAGCGTGACCTTGGGCCACGTCGTCAAATCGGGCGGCTGCCAACTCAGCAGACGCCGATGCAGCAGACGGTCCAGAAAAGCCGTGATCGCGGCGGGCGTCATTCCGGGAACAGTCGCCGCCAGTTCCGCAATCGTGCACGGTTGCTGTAATGCCCTGAGCAGCGCCGTCGCCGACGGATTCAACCGCAGCGCCAGCAACGGTCGCAGACAGAGCAACACCCCGCCCTGATCATCGGCCACAAGGTTCAGGCCGGGCGACCGCCTATAACGCCCCCGTCGCGCCGCCGGTGAAACCGGCAGCAGCGCGGTGGCGATGCCGTTTAATTCGGTTCGGTTTGAATCATCCATTGCTTCAACGCCGTTGCATAACACGCGGCCTGCGCCGCCAGATACCGCTCGCCGCGATCCGCGTTCGCCGGGCGGGGATCGCCGATCACGCCGCTCGAAGTCAGCGCCTGAGTTCCGTTCGCGATCAAGGTGGTCAGCGCCGCATCCATATCGCCGGTATAACCAGGCACCGCCTGATCCATTCGCACCTGTTCCGGGTGCAGGCGCAGCACTTCCGAGGTTTCCCATTCGCCGGCGTGGAGTCCCAGCGCGGTAAACGGCAGACCGTCCTGGTGCGCCACCGCCCGCACCGCATCGCCGCAGATTGTCATCGCATCGGGAATCCAGACCGCCAATTGCGGTAATTCCTGCTGCAATCGCGCCTCCGCCAGCGTCAGCGCCCGCCCGTTGCCGCCGTGCGCCGATAACACGACCAACCGCTGAATCCCCCAAGCGGCCATGCGCCGGGCGCAATCGACAATTACCGCCGCCAGAGTTTCCGCCTCCAGACTTAACAGACCGGCGAAACCGTGGTGTTCGTCGGAACAGCCGACGGGGATGGCCGGCGCGACCAGCACCGGCAACCGCTCGGCCAGCCGCTCCGCCAGCGCCACCGCCCGTTGCGTATCCGTCCCCAGCGGCAAGTGTGGGCCGTGCTGTTCGGTCGCGCCCAGCGGCAAAATCACCGTCGTCACCCCGGCGGCAACGGCTTGCGCCACCGTCGGCCAGGTCAATTCGGCCAGCTTCATGCCGCTTGCCCCAATAAACCATGCTGACGCAGAAACTCGATAATGGCGTCGGCCTGTTGTTCCGCCGTGCCGCTGTCCACAATTTTCCCGGCCTTGCCCGCGACGCCCGCCGACATGATCTGGGCCACCCGATCAGCGGCTGACCCGGCAGAATCCGGGGTAAACATCACTCGCGCCCGGGGCCGTGGCGGCATGACTTCATGCAGGGTCATGGACGGGAAATGCAAATCCTGCGGCGACAGCTCCAATTCCTCCAATCCGTACTGCGGGATCGGGATGTGCTTGACTCGCATCAGGCTTGGCAGGCTGGCTTGACGCAAATGCAACGGCCCGGTTTCCAGCCCCAGAATCGCTGGAAGCGCGACTTCAGTTTCGGCCCGCGCCCCGCGATCCAGCCGCCGCAATACCCGCAGTCGGGTCGCTGCGGTATAACTGGTTTGAAGCTCAAACTGGGTGACATCGGTCACCACCGGCCAATCCAGATGTTCGGCCAGCAAGGCTGGCACCGTGCCGGAGCCGCGATCCACGCTATGACCGCCGCACAGCACCAGATCAGGCAAACCGGCGGTTTGCAGCGCCGCCGCCAGCAGAATCGCAGTCACCGGCGGCTTGGTGCTGGCGAGTTCATCATCCCAGACCCGCACGGCGGCATCCGCCCCTGCCGCTAGCGCCTCCTGCAACAGCCGATCCGCAGCAACCGGCCCGACGCTGAACACGGTGACGGTTCCCTGCGGCGGGCGCAACCGCAACGCCAGTTCCAGCGCGCTTTCATCGGCCGGATTCATCATGTACAGCACCCGACCGGCGTCAATCACCCCGGTCAGCGGATCGACTTCGATGGTGCTGGGATCGGGAACGTATTTGAGGCAAACGGTAATGCGCATGGGCGGCCTCTTTCTGAACGGTTCGGGATGCTCAGGATTCGCGGAAGGTGACGCCATAACCGCCGTCCGGGTAATTCCAGCGTATTGCGCCTTCCTGATTGCAGGCGACATAGCAGGTGCCGCACTCGAAACAGGATTCGTAATTGAACAGAATGCCGCCATCATCCAGGGCGACAAACAGATTGGCCGGACAGACGTAAACGCAGGCATGAACCGAGCAGTCGTTACGGCAGATCTCCGAATTGACCACGATGTGCGGAGTCGCCGCGACCCGGAATCGCACTGTGCGCATCTTTTCTTCGTGAGTGGTCATTACCATAAAAACGCCCTCGCGGCCTGATAGACATCGCGGAATAACTGGCCCGGCCTCATCTCGAACTGGCGGGCCATTCGGTAGCTCAGCGGCAGCAGCTTGCGCTTGGCGCTGCCGTCCACCCGGAACAGGTTTTCCATGCTGCGGGCGATCAGTTCGGGATAAAAATTCTGCAAGCGCGGCCCGTTGACAAAGGCGGGCGCATGGCGATAGGCTCGGAAATCGGTAGAAACATGTCGAATTTTCAAATGCTTGCGATACGCAGACAGCGAACGCGCCGAACAGTCGCCGCGCTGACAAGCCGCGATGGCGGTTTCCGCCGCCGCCAGCCCGGATTGCATCGCGTAATTCATCCCTTCCAGATACAGTCCAGCGGCCAGACAGAACCCGGCCGCGTCACCCGCAATCAGCAGGCCGTCGGTATACAGTTTTGGCTGCATCGCCAAGCCGCTTTCGGGAATCAGATGCGCCGAGTATTCGCGCAGCTTGCCGCCGCGCACCAGTGGCGCGACCGCCGGATGGGCCTTGAACCCTTCCAGCAGTTCATACGGACGCTTGCGCCGCTCCACCAGCGACGAAACCTGGCCGATGACGCCCAGTGACAGGGAATCGCGATTGGTGTAGAGAAACGCGCCGCCGTGTACGTCTTCGGTAACCGCGCCGAGATATTCAAAGGCAATCCCGTCATTGCCGGTCAGGTGAAACCGATCCTGAATGATCGCCGGGTCCAGCCCGATGACTTCCTTGACCCCCAGCGACAGTTCATGGGCATGAAATTCCCGCTGCAACCCGGCTTTCTTGGCCAGGAAGGAATTAACGCCATCGCAGGCGATGATAACCTTGCCGTAAATCTCCCCCTGCTCGCGGCGCACCCGCACCCCGACGATGCGGCCATTGTCGCGCAACACGTCATCCACCACCGTCGAAGTCAGCAGAAACGCGCCTGCCGCTTCGGCCTGCGCCGCCAGCCAGCGATCAAACTTGGGTCGCAACACGGTGAAGCCGTTATACGGCGCGGTCGCGTAACCCTCGCCCGCGCAACGGAAATCCAGCGCTACCGCCGTGGTCGGCGACATAAAAGCAATGTCGCGCCGGGTGACACAGCGTTCAACCGGGGCCTGTTCCCACCACTGGGGAATCAGTTCGTTGAGAATGGCGCTGCCGTAAAACACCGCACCGGATACGTTTTTCGCGCCGGGATACTCGCCGCGCTCCAGCAGCAGCACCTTGAGGCCAGCGCGGGCGCTGAGCAGCGCAGCGGCGCTGCCGGCTGGCCCGGCGCCAACGACGATCACATCGAAGGGATCAATGGCGGAAGTTGCGCTCATGGGGTGGTTTCCAGAGTTGGGGCGGGAGTCGTCGCGGCGAGCGCCTGCAATTTGCGGATCAGAATGGGCAGAATTTGATGCAGATCTCCGACCACACCCAGATCGGCCCGTTTCAGAATTGGCGCGGTGCGGTCGCTGTTGACCGCGATCACCAGTTCGCTGGCGGTGATGCCGGACAGATGTTGGCCCGCGCCCGATACCCCAAAGGCCATGTACAGTTTGGGCGCGACGATCTGGCCGGTGGAGCCGATGAAGCGATCTACCGCCAGCCAGCCGCGATCCGCCGCAACCCGCGTGCCGCCCAGCGCTGCGCCCAGTTGCTCCGCCAGTTGCTTCACCAGCGCCATCCCCGCTGGCCCGCCCGCGCCAAAGCCGCCAGAGACGATCCGTTCGGCTTCGCTCAGACTGACGGTTCTAGGATCGGCGGGCAGGGTGCGCACCGTGCGGTCGCGGAAGTGGGTGGGATCGAGTTCCGGGTGGACGACCGATACTTCGGCATGACGACCCGGTTGCGGTGGACCAACGCCGCGCACGCCGGGCGTCAGCAGGGCGGCTACCAACGTGGCATACGGCCAGATCAGCCGTTCCTGACAGGCCCCGCCGTAGGTGTTGCGGATAATCTCCGGATAGCCGTCGCCCACGATGCTGATTTGCATACAGCAGCCGACCAGCGGCATTCGCCAGCGCACCGCCAGCCGGGGCAGCCAGGCCCGAATCTGGCCGCTGTCCGGGGCCAGTAGCAGCAGTGGATGCGCATGGAGCAACACCGGAGCTAACGCCTGCAACCAGCCGTCAGCGCTGAACTGGGCCAGCGCCTCATGCTCAACGGCGGTCACCTGATCCGCGCCATGCGCCGCCACAATGTCCGCCAGCGCCGCAACCGCTTGGCCGCACAGGATGACCTGAATCCGTGCGCCCAACGGAGCGGCGACTTCGCGGGCTTCCTCCACGCATTCCAGACTGGCCGGAGTCACTGCACCCTGTTCGCACTCGGCGATCACGACGACAAACTTATCCATTTACACCGCCCTCCCGGCCCGTTCGCCCTCAATGATCGCGGCGTGAGCGCGGCGCGGAGCCACACAGTCACCGACTCGGTACAGCGCCGGCACCCGTCCTTTCAACGACTGATACAGGTCTTGATCCACCTGCCGCACTTGCTGCAACAGGTGATTGGCGCGGGCGTTATCGGCTTTCAGCGCGTGATACAGCGCATCATCGGCCTGGCGATGCACTGCCAGCACCACTGTATCCGCCTGGGGAAAATGCACCATCTGACCGCTGTAATTGTGCAGCGCCATGACCACGCCGTTATCAATGCTGAGAACCGAATGATTCGGGGTGCAGCGAATGCCCAGCCGTCGAGCCTGGCGATACCAGTTTTCCAAATCCAGGGTCACGCCCAAATCCTGACCGACGTATAAAGTCGGGGTGACGACTTCGACTTCACAGCCCTGTTCGGCCAGGAATTCGGCGACGCTGGTGGCTTCGTGGAAGCCCAGCCGATCAATGATCAGCACCCGTTTTCCCGGCGTCACCTTGCCGGACAGAATATCCACCACATCAGCCACACCGGGACCATCGCCGCCGGGAATGGCATAGCGGTTAGGAACCGATCCGGTCGCCACGATCACCGCATCCGGTTTGGCGACCAGCACTGAATCCAAAGTCGCAGTAACGCCGGTTTTGACCTCGACCCCTAGCTGCTCAACTTCATGCAGCAGATTCCGCACGATGTCGCCAAATTCGGCGCGGCTGGCGACGCGCACCGCCCACACCACTTGCCCGCCTAGCCGATCTGCTTTCTCCAGCAGCGTGACCCGATGCCCTCGGCGAGCGGCAACCGCAGCGGCTTTCAGTCCGGCGGGGCCGCCGCCGATCACCAGCACCCGTTTGGGTTCGGCGACGGTAGTTAGCGAACCGATGCCCAGTTGTTGTTCCCGACCGGTCGCCGGAGTTTCGATGCAGCCCAGCCAGCGGTTCAGGCCCATCCGCCCGACGCATTCCTGATTGCAGGACAGACACAGCCGAATATCGTCAGCCCGATTTTCCCGCGACTTGCGGGCGAATTCGGGATCGGCGATCTGGGCGCGAACGATGCCGACCAGATCGGCGTGACCTTCGCTGAGAATGCGCTCGGCCTGAATCGGGTCCTTGATGCGGCCCACGCCGATCACCGGCAGCCGCACCGCCTTGCGAATCGCCGACGGAATGAATAGCGAGTAATCCGGGCGAATCCGCATCGAGGCTTCGATCATGTACAAGGTCTGGGTGGCAGTGCCGATGCTGGTGTTGATCAGGTCAATCAGGCCGTCCGCCTCCAGAATTCGGGCCACCGCCACCGCTTCATCCAGCGTGATCCCTTCGTGGATCAGTTCGTCGCCGCACAAGCGCACGCTGATCACATAATCGCGGCCTACTTCGTTGCGAATCGCGGCGATGATCTCGCGCAACAGCCGGGCGCGATTGTCCAGACTGCCGCCGTATTCGTCATCGCGGTGATTGGTGTGGCGCGATAAAAACTGGCGGACGATGGAGGAATGCGAGCATTGCAGTTCCACCCCGTCAAAACCGCCCTCGCGGGTATACGCCGCAACCCGCGCATAGCCTTGAATAATCTCGCGAATATCCTCGTGCTCGACCGCTTTCGCCACTTCGCGAAACAGCGGATCAGCGACCGCCGACGGCGCCCAGGCCGGCAAGCGGGTGAACATGCCGCTGCCCTGGCCGCCGTTGTGATTGATCTGGGCCAGAATCGGCACGCCTTCGCCGTGAACTGCGCGGGTGATCTTCTGGTAATAGGGAATGACCTTGCGATGAAAGGCATGAATCAGCTTTTCATAAGGATGATCAGTGGGATGCGTCGAGTGTTCTTCGGTGATGATCAGCCCGGTTCCGCCCCGCGCCCGTTCCCGGTAGTAATGAACGTGGCGCTCGCTGGGCATGAAATCTTCGGCGTAATTGGTCAGGTGCGCCGAAAAAACAATCCGGTTCTTGACCGTGATGGTGCCGATCTTCAGGGGCGTAAACAAAATCCGCTGGCGAGTGCTCATGGTTATGCCTCCCGGCCCGCACGATAGCCTTCAAGAATGGCGTGACTGAGATAGCGCGGCGCGACGCAATCACCCGCTCGAAATACCCGCAAGCCGCTGGTTTTCAGCGCGAAGTACAAGGTCTCATCGGGAATTTCCGGCGATACGTCCACCACCAGATCAACCTCGTCGAGGCAAATATCCTGCTGATCGAAACGATCCACGCCAATCACGCTGCGGGCGGTCACTTGCCGGGTCTCAAACTGCGGTCTGAGGGTGATCCCTTTGGCGGCGATGCGCTGATTCCAGGCGGTCAGTTCCAACGATGCGGTCAGCCGTTGGCCGGCAAACATGTCGCTGGTGACGATTTCCACCTGCCAGCCGCGCTCGACCAGCCATTCGGCCACACCCATGCCCACCGGATCGCCCAAAGTGTCAAGAATCACGGCCCGGCCCACTGGCGTCGGGATTTCACCGCGCATGACCTGGCGGGGATTGACCACGGGCGCAGCGGGATCAAAACGGACCATGCGCTGACCGCCGGGAAGGCCGCCCACCGCGACAATCACCGCATCGGGCGCTTCGGCGATGATTCGCTCGGCGGTCATTTCAATTCCGGTGTGAATGTCCACGTCCAGCTTGCGAATTTGTCCTTCCAGCCAGTCCACCGCCAGCGCCAGCCGTTCCCGCCCCGGCGCAGCGGCGGCCAACCGAATCGCGCCGCCCAACTGCGGACTGCGTTCGCACAAGGTCACGCGATGGCCGCGCAACGCCGCAATCCGCGCCGCTTCCAGACCGGCGGGGCCACCGCCGACGATCAGCACCTGATGCGGCTTCCGCGCCGGCTTCAGCGGGGCAAATTCGCTTTCATTTTCATAACCGGCAGCGGGATTATTGACGCAACTCAGACGCGGGTTCTGCACCAGACTGATGATGTTGTCCTGATTGCTGAGCAGGCAGGGCCGAATGTCATCCGCCCGGTCTTGGCGCAGTTTGAGCGGCAATTCGGGGTCGGCAATCAAGGCGCGGGTCATTTCCACCGCGTCCGCCTTGCCTTCGGCCAGCAGCGCCGTCGCCATCGCCGGATCAACGATGCTGCCCTGGGCGAACACCGGCAGGTTTACCGCCGCCTTAGTCTGCGCCGCCAGATGCGCGGCGAAACCGGGCGGCTGATACAGACCGGGCCGGGTGAGGTGGCCGGTGTAGATGCTGCCGCTGGTCACGCTGATAAAATCCAGCCGGCTATCATCGGTCAGATGTTGGGCGATTTCCGCCGCGTCTTCCGGCTTGATGCCCGCCCACGGCGCGTATTCGTCGCCGCACAGCCGTAGCCCGACCAGGGCGTTGCTTCCGACTTCATGTCGGACCTGTTCAATGATCTGGCGGGCGAAGCGCAGCCGATTCTCCAGCGATCCGCCGTAGTCATCGCTGCGCTGATTGGTCAGCGGCGACAGAAATTGGCGGATCAAGCTGTCCTGCCCGGCGTTGAGTTCCACCCCGTCCAACCCGCCGTCCATCGCGTAACGCGCCGCCTGGCGGAAGCCTTCAATGACGGCCGCAATGTCGTCGGCGTCCATCGCTTGCGGCAGTTCGCGGCTATTCACCTCCGGCACCGGCGACGGCGCCCACAGCGGCAATTGCGAATAATGGCTGCTGCCCTGCATTCCGCTGTGGGTCAACTGCGCCAGCGCCAGCGCACCGTGGCGATGCACCGCTTCGGCGACATTGCGATAGCCGTCCACCACCGCCGGGTCATAGCCAAAAATGACGTATTCATACGGCCAGTCGGAGCGATGAACCACGCTGCCTTCCAGCACGATCAGCCCGACGCCGCCGACCGCTCGCGCCGCGTAATAGGCGACATGGCGCTCGGTAAAGCGGTGATGAGTGGCAAAGTTGGTCTGATGCGCGGCAAAGACCAAACGGTTCGGGGCGGTTTTGCGGCCCAACAGCAGCGGGGTGAACAACCGTTCCAGCGGTTCGTTGACGGCGGATTTCATGGCGACAGTCTCAGAGCCGCGACGGGACTGACGGCTTCATAAATGCAGTCAGGATCGGGCGCATCTGGCGACCGTCCGGTGAAATGCTTGGCGGCGATGCAGCCGCCGTGACATTTATCGTAAGCATTACAGTGCTGGCAACCACCGCCCACCTGCCAGTCGCGCAGATGAGCAAAGAGCGATGAGCTGCGCCAGATTTCGGTGAAACCGCCGGGCTGGCGCACATTGCCGGCGGAAAATTCCGGGGCCAGCAGGAATGGACAGGCGTAGACCTCGCCGACCGGATCAACGCAGCAGACGATCCGACCCGCACCGCACAGGTTCAAGCCTTCCAGCGGCTGACCGTAAGCCGAGAGATGGAAAAAGGAATCGCCGGTCGGCACCTCGGGATGCGCCAGCAACCATTGATGCAGTTGCCGGTTCTGCATCGGCGTGGGCCGCAAGTCTTCCCAAACCTCGCGCCCGCGTCCGGTGGGTCGCAACCGGGTCAGCCGCAATTCCGCGCCGTAGCCTTGCGCCAGCGCCGCTAAGGCTTCAATTTCGGCAAAATTGTGCCGGGTGACGGTGGCGTTGATCTTGAACGGAACCCGATGCCGCGCCAGTCGTTCCATCGCTTGGCGGGCGCTTTCGCAGGAACCCACGCCGCGCACCGGATCGTTGGTTTCAGCCGTCGCGCCATCCAGACTGATCTGCACATCCAGATAGTCGCGTGAAGCAATCCAGGCCGCAGCGGCCTCGTCAATCAGATGGCCGTTGGTGCTGAATTTGACCCCGATCCCACAGGCCAGCGCATAATCCATCAACTCGCAAAAATCCTTGCGGATCATCGGCTCGCCGCCGCCGACATTGATGTAGAACACCTTCATCGCCGCCCATTCGTCGATCAACTGCCTGGCTTCGGCGGTGGTCAGTTCCGCGGGCTGGCGGCGACCCGATGACGACAGGCAATGGACGCAGCGCAGATTGCAGGCGTAGGTGATCTCCCAGGTCAGGCAGATCGGGGCGCTCAGACCCTGGCGAAACAGTTCGTAGCTCATGGCGGATCGCGTCAGCTTTCGGCCGTGGTCGGGTCGATCCCTGCCCTGATCTCGGAAATACGATTGGCCGGAAAGCCGCCCTGTTCGGCGTGCTGCTTCACCATCTCGGCATTGGGCGCGATGTAGACGCAATAAATCCTGTCGTCGGTGACATAACTCTGCACCCACTGGATTTGCGGCCCCAAGGCGTTGAGCACGCTACAGGATTTCTGCGAAATGGCTTTCAGGTCGGCGGCAGACAGCTTGCCTGCGCCGGGCAGTTCGCGTTCGATCAGATACTTGGGCATGAGGGTTTTCCTTTGGTGGAATTGATGTTTTTTAATTTACAAATAGTTACTGCGATCCCAGCTCCGCAGCCAGCGTCGCCCATTCGGCATCGGTGAACAGCCGGGAGCGGGTCAAAAAACGCACGCCTTCCGAGCCTTCCAGCGAGAACATCCCGCCGCGTCCGGGGACGACATCAATGGTCAGTTCGGTGTGTTTCCAGTATTCGTACTGGGCGGCGCTCATATAAAAAGGGCAACCGCCAATCTCACCCAGTCGCACATCGTTATCGCCGACCAAGAGATCGCCGTCGGGATAGCACATTGGCGAACTGCCATCACAACAACCGCCGGACTGATGAAACATCAGCGGGCCGTGCCTGGCTTTCAGCCTGGCGATTAACTCCAGGGCGGCGTCGGTCGCCAATACGCGGGGAATGGTGGTCAAGCTGCTTCCTTCATCGAAAGGTTAAGGCAGGGCGGGTTAGCGCAGCGTAACCCGCCTTCGTCCGCACCACCCTGGCGGGTTACGGCTGACGCCTAACCCGCCGTTCGTGGTTAGAAGAAGCCCATTGCCTTAGGGTTATAGCTCACCAGCAGGTTCTTGGTCTGCTGATAATGGTCGAGCATCATCCGATGGTTTTCCCGCCCGATACCAGACTGTTTGTAGCCACCGAATGCGGCGTGAGCCGGGTAGAGGTGATAGCAGTTGGTCCACACCCGCCCGGCCTTGATCCCGCGCCCCATCCGATAAGCAATATTCATATCGCGGCTCCATACGCCCGCGCCCAGCCCGTAGAGGGTGTCGTTAGCGATGGACAGCGCATCCGCCGCATCCTTGAACGTGGTCACCGCCAGCACCGGCCCGAAGATTTCCTCCTGGAACAGCCGCATCCGGTTCTGTCCCTGGAACACGGTCGGCTGAATGTAGTAGCCGTCGCGCAATTCCCCGCCGAGTTCGGTGCGCTGGCCGCCGGTCAGGCATTCCGCGCCTTCCTGCCGACCAATGTCGAAATAGCTGAGAATCTTGTGCATCTGCTCGGAGGAGGCTTGCGCGCCGATCATGGTGGCGGTGTCGAGCGGATGACCCTGCTTGACCATTTTCACCCGCTTGATCGCTCGCTCCATGAAGCGGTCATAGCCGGATTCCTGCACCAGCGCCCGCGACGGACAGGTGCAGACTTCACCCTGATTCAGCGCGAACATGGTGAAACCTTCCAGCGACTTGTCGAAGAACTCATCGTCTTGAGCCATGACATCAGCGAAGAACACATTGGGCGATTTGCCGCCCAGTTCCAGCGTGACCGGGATCAGATTTTGCGAGGCGTACTGCATGATCAGCCGCCCGGTGGTGGTTTCGCCGGTGAAGGCGATCTTGGCGATGCGATTGCTGGACGCCAGCGGCTTGCCGGTTTCCAGCCCGAAGCCGTTGACCACGTTGAGAACGCCGGGCGGCAGCAAATCCTGAATCAGTTCCAGCAGCACCAGAATCGAAACCGGGGTCTGTTCCGCCGGTTTCAGCACGATGCAGTTGCCTGCGGCCAGCGCCGGAGCCAGCTTCCAGACCGCCATCAGGATCGGGAAATTCCACGGGATAATCTGGCCGACCACGCCCAGCGGTTCATGAAAATGATAGGCGATGGTGTCGTCGTCAATTTCCGACAACGCGCCTTCCTGAGCGCGAATGCAGCCAGCGAAATAGCGGAAATGATCAATCGCCAGCGGCATATCCGCCGCCATGGTTTCCCGAACCGGCTTGCCGTTGTCCCAGGTTTCAGCGACCGCCAGCATCTCCAGATTCGCCTCCATCCGGTCGGCGATGCGGTTCAGCCGAACGGCGCGTTCCGCAACCGAGGTGCGACCCCAGGCATCGGCGGCGGCATGAGCGGCGTCCAGCGCCATTTCAATGTCTTCAGCAGTGGAACGCGGGATTTCGCAAAAGCCTTTGCCGGTGACCGGACTGACATTCTCGAAATACTCGCCTTTCACCGGCGCGACCCACTGGCCGCCGATGAAGTTTTGATAACGGGCTTTGAAGCTGACCTTGGAACCGGTCTGACCGGGTGATGCATACAACATGGCGTTTCTCCTTTGGTTGAATGGTTCTTGGCAACCGGTTAGCGTGTTGCCGTTTTTTCAAAAATTAAGCGGGGCCAAACCGTCCTGGCGCTATATCCTGAAATCAAGTTTAGAAAAACAGGCTGGCTCCCACCGCGAAGGTATTCTCATCCGCCGAATTGCCGCCTTGCGCCTCAGATTCAGTATGGGTGTATTCGCCGGCCAGTTGCACCCAATCGGTCAGCTTGTAGCGCAGTCCGGCGATCCATGAACTGTTCTTCCTGATCAGCAACGGACTGTTCTCATCATCCGCTTCGTCGAGATAGCTCGCGCCGTAGCTCAGCCCGGCGGTGAAGCGTTCCATAAACTGATAGGTGCCTTGCGCATAGAAGCCGTGGGAGTCACGGGCTTTGCCGTCCTGGCTTACTGCGTCGAAAAACAGGCCGGTCGAGCCGAGCGCCTTGCCGGTGTAGCCGTACAGCACCAGATTGGCTGGCCCCAGTCCGAGATTGGTTCCGAGATCAAAACCACGCGCTTGTACGCTCTCGCCTTTGGATAACGCCTGTTGGTCATTGGCGCTCTCCAGCTTCTGAGTGATGAAACTGGTCCACACCTTGGCTTTCACGTTGCCCATATCCGCGTCATAGACCAATTGGCCTTGGATACCCGGCTGATCGTGGCCGGTAAGTTGGCCGGATACGGAACTGAAATTGACCGCATCGAGCGGGGTAAACAGGCCGATACTACCCTGAAAACTGTTGAAAGACGGGCTGGTATAAGTGAGCTGCGGCATGAAATCGGTGTACACATAACCAAGACCGATGCGACCGAAGGAAGTATTCGACGGCGCGGCGTTGGAGCCGGGGGTGCCGACGCTCAACAGGCTGAAGTCATTGAGAATCGCCTGCGCACCGAACAGCCCGATGTCGCGGCCACCCTTGAAAGTGCCCATTGACGGTGTGCCTACTGTGATGAACTGCTGGCGGAAATCAATGCCGGAGGTGCCGAGCGCCGAGGGATTGCCCGCCGAATTAGCGCCGCCGGTATTGCTCACGCTGTTGAGGCCGGGGTAAAAACCAAAGGTCGCTCCCACGTCGTAACCCTGCTGCTGGGTCTTGATCGAGACGCTGAAATTACTGGGCAACAAACCATTGCGCACCGACGCGGAATCATCGGCGTTGGCATTGGCGATGCCGCCCAGCACTACGCTGTTTGCGTCCCGATCACCGGGCTGGTTCTGCACATAAAAAGCGTTGATGCCGCCGGAAAAGAGAACATCCACTGAGCCAATCCGCAGGCCGACCCCCTTGTCCAGCATACGAACATAAGACCCCGCTCCTGCTGCCGCTGATTCCGGCGCGGGCGGCGATGAAGCCGTCCCCGATTCCGCGACTGGCGTGGGTTGAGACGAAGCCACTGCAACCGGAGCGGCTGCCGGTGCGCTCAATTTGGCGTATTCCTGCTGGCTCAAAATGCCTTTGGCCTTGAGCTGGCGCATCAGCGCGTCAACCACATTCGCCTGTCCGGCTGGAGTGGCCGGGGCCGCCGCCCGTTGTTTGCTGAGCGTGCGGTACTCCTGTTCATTCAATACTCCTTTGGTCTTGAGCTGGCGCATCAGATCATCGAGTTGATCCGCCCGCGCTGTGGTTGCCAATACCAGTGCGCCGACGCCGACAGCGCCGAGTCGCAACAGATAGTTATAGTTATCCATGACATTTTCCTTTGGTGTGCGGTCATTATTTTTTAGTTATGGTGGTTTTGCTGCGCTTACCGGGGAGGCCGGTCAATGACCAGCCAACCGCCGTGATACTCGAAATAGTCACAATGACCGCCGAGGGTTCGCCCAATGGTCAATAACCGGTCACGGTCAAACACTTGCTGATGGCCGTAACGGGGATCGGGCACGGTTTCCAGCGGCACAGCGATCATCAGCCGCCGCGCGGTGAGCCGCCACAGATTGGCGATGGCTCTTTCGGTTTGCGCGGATTCGAGATGCTCCAACAGATGCAATGCCGTTACTACATCGAAGCGGGCCGGGAGCGGGGCCAGTTCCTGCTCGATGTCGTCGGCCAGAATATCGGCGACGCCAAACCGGGTTTGATCCAGGCCGCTATGGCGGGCGTAATCCGCCGCGAAGTCCATCAGGGCGGGATTCAGATCGCAGCCGGCGATGTCGCCCAGTGCCCCGGTTGTGTTGCGCACTCGCGCCAGCAGCAGTGGAAAGAAGCCAAAGCAAGTGGCTACATCCAGCACGGACGGCGGCGCTGCGGCAGCGGGCAGCGCCTCGATCAAATCCAGCGCGTGGCGATAAATCGCGCCAAACAGGCCGATGAAGTCGCCCGCCGCCTCGTCGGGCCGGCCCGGCGGTTGCCCCAAACCGGCGCTGGCCTGCGTCGCGTTCAGGGTGTTGGCGTAGAACAGCCGCCAGGCGCGACGCTCATTGCCGGCCATCGAGCGCACGATGTCACCCACTGCACGCTCGAACTCATCCTGTTCGCTGTAGCCGCTGTCGATTCGGTCACGATGGGCCGCCAGCAGCGGCAACAGCTCGCTGACGACGAAGTAGCCGAGATTGTTGTCGATCTGCGCCGCACTGAAATCGTGGACGATGATCAGCTCATCAGTCGGCACGGTCGCGGTCAGGGCGTAAAGCTGGAAATGGCCGCCGGCGGCCAGCGGTGCGGCGCGTTGTTCCAGACCGTTGACCAGCAGGGCGTGGCGGTGGCGGGACAGCATCATCGGATCAGTAGCTCCATCGTCAGGACCGGGCGACCGACCGCCGCAACAGGTCTTCAGTCACGCGACCGAGTTGCTCCAAATTGCGGACGACTTCGGTTTGGTGGCAGACCGGCTCATACAGCGGCATATCGCAACTGCCCAGCGCCCAACTGCTGCGTGACTCCGGCGACAGCCAGATCAATTGTTTGGCGCGGCGGCGAATGCCTTCCAGCGCCCACACCTGCGGCGGATTGCGGTTGCCGCGTCCATCGCCCAGGAGGATAACCGTCGTTTGCGGCGTCACCGCGCCCAAATAACGCTGGTGAAACTGGCTCAAGGCGTGGCCGTAATTACTGTCCGCGTCGGTATCGAGCAGGCCGCCGTTGAAGACCTTGCCAATCGCTTCATCAATGTTTTCCTGCTCGAAACAGGCGCTAACCTCGACCAAATCACTGACGAAAGCGAAGCTGCGCACCTGGCCGAACAGACTTTGCAGGTTGTAAACCAGATGCAGCATGAAACGGGCGGTGTTGCGCACTGACAGGCTGACATCGCAGATCACCGCCAGCCGGGGTTTTTCATCGCGGTAACAGGTCATCACCGGCTGAAACGGGATGCCTTCGTATTTCATATTGCGGCGCAGAGTGAGCGGCACGTTGATCCGTCCGTGCGGGCTGATGTGGCGGCGATAGGAACGCGCCCCGCGCATCCGTCGGCATAGCCGCTGCACGATCTCGGTCATTTCCTGGCGTTCCGGTTCCGAGAAGCGGATCGTGGGGATAGGGCGACGCGACGGATCGGCCAACTTCGGCGGCGGTTTCAGCGCCAGTTCCCGTTCCAGATGACGCTTCAGCAGTTCCGGCAGGTTGGCGATGTTGCCCTGTAACCGGCTGGACAGCCGCTTGATCAAGTTCTCGTCAACGTCCATGTCGCTGAGTTCATCCAGCAGTTCCATTACCGCATCGGTGATCACCTCGGCGTCCAGCGCGGCAATGGCTTCGCTCAAATTCAATTCGCCGGCCCGCCCGCCATGCTTCATCCGCCGCGCCTTCAACACTTGCATCGCCTTCTGCATCACTTGGTCGAGCAAATCCCGGTTGCGACTCAACACCAGGTTTTGACCAAACTCGGCCAGACTGAGATCGTTGGCGTCCTGATTCGAATTGAAATGAGTCGCCATTGACTCGTCAGCGAAATAGTCGCGAATGTCGAGCGCGTCTTCGTGGGCGTTGTCGCCGTCCGGCTGGCCGCCGACCGGATTCTGCGCCGCAACCACTTCCGGCGGTTCTGGCGCAGTTTCGGGCTGTGGCGGCAATGCTTTCGCCGCTGATTCATGCGCTGGCGCTGCCTTGGGCAGGCTGAAAAATTGCTCGAACAGTTCCTCGAACACCGGCAGATCACGCACCGCCTTGATCAAGGTACTGCGTAACACGATGCGCACCGTATCCCGCTCATCCAGCGCCACCCACGCCAACGCCTGCATTGCGTCCAGCGATTCAGCGGGCGAAATCCGCACGCCCCGGCCTTTCAGCAGGAAAATGAAGCGGTTGATCACGGTGTCCATCGGCATTAACCCGTGCGGCCGTCGGTGCGGCCCGGATAGCTAGTGAAATAGCCAGCGGCGAGTTCCGGGCGGCGCTGCTCTAGCGGACTGCTCCTCGATTCGGCGGGACGCAACGGCGGGCGTAACGGAATCGCGGCGGGCACAGCCGCAGCTTCGCAACCCGGCGCTTGCAATGCTTCGCTGATCCACGGCAACTGTTCATTGACCTGTTGCGTGTCGCGCTCGTACTTGATCAGCAGATGCAGGGTTTCTTCCAGCAGCGTCGGAGTCAGCGCATCGGCGTTCAACAACACCAAAGCCTGCGCCCAATCCAGCGTTTCACTGATGCTGGGCGCTTTGCGCAAATCCAGCGAACGCAAGCGGCGGATCACCGCGACCATCTGGGCAGCCAGGGTTGCCTGAAGCGCGGGGACTTTCATCCGCACGATCTCCAGTTCGCGCTGCTCGTCGGGATAGCCAATAAACAGATGCAGACAGCGGCGCTTGAGCGCATCGCTCAGATCGCGGGTGTTGTTGCTGGTGATGATGACGTAGGGAATCGTGGTGGCTTTCACCGTGCCCAGTTCCGGCACCGTGACTTGAAAATCGCTCAATACTTCCAGCAGGAACGCTTCAAATTGCTCCTCGGCGCGGTCCAGTTCGTCAATCAGCAGCACCACCGGATCAGGCGAACTGATGGCCTGGAGGATGGGGCGGCGCACGATGAAATGCTCCGAAAAGAACACATCCTCATGCAGATGCAATTGCTTGACGGCCTCATGCAAATCACTGACGCCTTCAAACAGGCGGCTGATCTTGTCGCGCAGAATCTGGGTGTACAGCAGTTGCTTGCCGTATTCCCACTCATACAGCGCGTGCGCCTCGTCCAGTCCACCGTAGCATTGCAGCCGAATCAGTTGGCGATCCAAAGCGGTGGCTATCGCTTTCGCCAGTTCGGTTTTGCCGACGCCCGCTGGCCCTTCGATCAGGATCGGCTTGCGCATTTGCAACGCGAGAAAAGCGACGGTCGCCAATTTGCGGTCGCAGAGATACTGCTGATCGCGCAGTTGCGCGATGGTTTGTTCAATCGATGCGAACATGCGCCCACTCCAAGCCCGGACTCGCCAGCACAGAGCCGCGAGTCCGGGTCACTCAGGGAAATGCTCAGTAACAGAGCTGATTAGCCCAAAGGGAGCCGGTGCTAGTAGCTGCCGACCAAGGTGTGACGAACGACCGGCGCGACCGATTCATAGGTGCATTCGCGGCCATTGCCCGGCGTTGAGGCGTCATTCAATACATGCTTGGTGATGCGATCCACGTCACGGTCCACATTCTCGGCGGAGATTGTGGTGCTGCCCACTTCGGCATAGCGCCCGGTGCCCATCCGCGACTTGGTGTACGGGCCGATGCTGGTGAAATTGGCCGGGATGTTGAGGTCCTTGCTCAAGCGAATCGCCGCTTCCACCGCCCGCTCAGCGGCGGAAACATCGGACAGGCCGTCCACGTTTTCGCCCATTGCCTTGGCGATGTCGCGGAACCGCTTGTAGTTGGCCTGCATGTTGAATTCCCAGACCCGAGTCAAGCCGATGGCGTTGTTCAGGCCGTGGTGCGAGTCATAGAAGGCGCTGACCGCGTGGGAAATGGAGTGGATGATGCCCAGACCTCCGCTGTTGAACGCCTGCGCCGAGATGTAGGAAGCGTACATCATGTTGGTGCGGGCTTCGTAGTTCAGCGGCTCGAACACGGCGCGGCGCAGATTTTGCGCGACCAGCTCGATGCCCAGCAGGGCGCTGCCCATGCTCGGCAGGAAGTCAATCCGCGAGACATACGGCTCGGAAGCGTGGGCCAGCACGTCGAAACCGCAGTAGGCCGTCAGATCCCCCGGCATGGAAAAGTGCAGCACCGGATCGTTGATGCTCAGACTCACCGGGACGTTTTCATCCAGTCCCAGCCACTTGTAAGGCGCTTTTTCCGAGACGGTATCGGTGATCACATAGGCAAAACTGGTCTCGGAACCGGTGCCCGCCGTAGTGTTGATGGCGATGTGCGGCGGATTGTTGGGATTGGTGGATTTGTTGTAACCGTCAAACTCGTTGATGTTGCGGCCATCGTGGGCGACCACGACCCGTGCGCCTTTGGTGGCGTCGGTCACGCTGCCGCCGCCGACCGAGACGAAGCTGTCGCACTTCTCGCGGATGTACATATCGGCGATATCCATGACGTTGTAGTCCTTGGGATTGGACTCAATCTTGTCATAGACCACCACATCAACATTCCGGTATTTGAGCTTGCCCACGATGTCTTCGACGATGCCGGTGCCGCGCAGCCCGGAGGTGGCCAGTACGCAGCGTTTGAAGCCGAGCTTGTTGGCTTCTAGGCCGACCATTTCGTAAGCGCCAGGGCCAAGCAAGCCACGGGGAATACGATGGAATTCCTTAATCGGGAACTGCCAGAGCTTGTGTGCTTCCACGGTTGTATCCTCTTCCTTTGATGACTATGAGCGGATGAACGATCCGCATTATTTTCCCTATCAGAGATAGGGACGTTGCCTTTCGAGCGATTCAGTTCGCGTCTGGATTGCCCGGCAATCATTTTCCGCATGAGCCGATGGGTAAGCGCGCTCACGCCTCATTTGAGGATGGTCTTAACAACAAACAGGCCAACATGGCAGCAAGTGTTATTATTTTTATAAAATTATATTTTTATTATCAGGACGTTCGCCAAACCCTTAAATTCGTCATACCCGCGAATGCGGGTATTCAGTTTTTTCAGTGGGTTACTGGATTCCCGTCTACGCGGGAATGACGGAAAGCGAAAGTCCTGATTATAAAAAATAATATTTTTGAGAAAAGCCAAGCCGTTCTAATTCAGCTTGGCGCAGCGCTATTGTGAAAAAACCGGGACACGCACTGTGTCAAGCTGTCACGGGTTGAACGATACACTGAGTGGGTTACAGGAAAATCAAACAGTCCGCAGGCTATCAGACTGTTTGTCTGACTTGATCTGTCTACTGTTTGTGAGCATGATTTATTGGAGTGACTAAAAAGGAAACTACTATGTCTATTCGTGATTGGCCCGATGATGAACGTCCACGGGAGAAATTGTTGCAGCGGGGCGCTGCAGCGCTTTCCGATGCGGAATTACTGGCGATTTTTCTGCGGGTCGGGGTGCGCGGAAGCAGCG
>Ga0209573_1002353_pt1 | contig 24417 bp, 22 predicted proteins | sample TNRBio252014_DNA_FD_185870 | JGI IMG/M metagenome (GOLD analysis project Ga0209573, IMG submission 185870) | Wastewater treatment Type I Accumulibacter community from EBPR Bioreactor in Madison, WI, USA - TNR Reactor_6/25/2014_ DNA (SPAdes)... | ecosystem: Engineered > Bioreactor > EBPR >... | reverse complement strand
GCTTTGCGGCGGATTGAACCGCCACCTGAAGGGCGCGACGCCTGAAGGCGGTGGTTTGTACCACGGCTGCCGCTCGCGCGGCTAAAGCGCGGGCTAAAGCCGCAGCCATGGAAATCAAAACCGAGGCGCGACTAATGCCCGAATTGCCCGAAGTCGAAACCGTCCGCCGTGGCCTCGCGCCGCATCTGACCGGTCAGATCGTGACCAAGGTGGTGGTGCGGCAACCCCGGCTGCGTTGGCCGGTGCCGGAGGAACTGGCAGCGGAATTGCCGGGACAAACGATTCAACGGGTGGACCGACGCGCCAAGTATCTGTTGCTGCGCACCGATGCCGGGACAGCGATTTTCCATCTGGGGATGACCGGACGGCTGCGCCTCCTGCCCACCGCCGCGCCGCTGCAAAAGCATGATCACGCGGATCTGGCGCTGGCCAGCGGCCAATGCCTGCGGTTCAACGACAGCCGCCGATTCGGCGCGTTGCTGTGGACCAAGGAGCCGCCGGAACGACATCCGCTGCTCCAATCGCTGGGACCGGAACCGTTCGACGCTGTCTTTTCCGGCGCCTATCTGCATCGGCGGGCGCAAGGCCGTACCCCCGCCATCAAGACTTTCATCATGGACAACCGTGTCGTGGTGGGCGTCGGCAACATCTACGCCAACGAGGTGTTGTTCGCCGCCGGGATCAGTCCGCCGCGACCGACGGGCCAAGTTACCGAGGCGGAATGCGATCGGCTGGCCGGCGCGATTCGGGAGATTTTGGCCGAGGCGATCCGCCAGGGCGGCACGACCTTGCGGGATTTCATCGGCGGCGACGGCGAACCGGGATATTTTCAACGATCCCTGCGCGTCTACGATCGTCATGGATTGCCTTGCGTCGCCTGCGGCCAGCCGATCCAGCGCTGCCGGATCGGCCAGCGGGCGACGTACTACTGTCCGGGCTGCCAGCGCTAACGTGCTTCCACCGCCGCCGGCTCGGCGGGTGGGGGCGTCGGCGCGACTGCATGGGGCGCAGGGGGTTCGGGCAGCGGCGTGTCTGGTGGGGCGGCGGGCCGGGCCGGCGGAGCCATCTCGCGTTTCCTGATCGGCGGCGCGTAGCTCACCATCACGGCGACCGCGTCCGCGCCACCGAAGCGCTTGACCATCGCCGCCGCCGACGGTAGCCGACCCTCGCGCAAGGCGTGCAGGCCGGAATCGTCCTTGACCGCGCTTAAAATCAGATCGTGGATTTGGGCGAACCGGCGCGCGCTCGGTTCGGCGTCGTTATAACCGCTGGCGGCGGCGCGAATTTGCTCCAGGCCAGCCTCGTCCAGCCTACTTTGCCAGCCGGCGTCGTCCCCGGCGGCCAGCCCCATCAACGCCTTGGTCGCATGGCCGATGGCGATTTGCTCGGCGACGGCGCGCGCCGGGTCCTGGGCCATGGGCTCCGGCGACGCGGCGATCGGGTGGACGGCGTAGCCGACCAGCGCCAGCTCGCCGGTGGCGTTGACCACGATGATCCGGTTGCCGACCGGGGGAATCAACCCGCTTTCGACCTCGGCCTGGGTCTGCCGGAGACCTTCCCGCAGCGAGGTTGCCTCCATGGTGCTGGCGGTGGGCCGCGTCAGCCGGGTAGCGGTTTTGGGCGTAGTCACCAGATGGACGCGGATCGCGTGGCCAGCCGGATCATCCTCGACCGTGTAGGCGACAAAGCCGCGCGCCAGAATGCCGAGCGCCTGCTCGTGGCGCTCCTGGTCGTTGGCGGCCAGATTGATCAGCGCCAGCCGGAGGGCGTCGTTTTGCTCCAAATTCCCGGTCACGCGCCGCCGGGCTTCCGGCGAAAGCGCCCGCAAGCATCCCGTCAACCGGGTTCGCGCATCCACGAACGCCTTGAAGCGCGTCGCGAATGAAGTCCGTTGGGCCGCGCTCGAAGGGGTGGCGGTCGCGTGTTCGGCCGTCCCGGTCGCTACCCAACCGAAGCCAGCGCCACCGAAGCGGATCAGCCAGCAACCGGCGGCGCGCTGCCCGACCGCAGCGGCAATGGCGTCCTGAGCAGTTTTGGCGTGGAGCGCCGTTTCCCCGGTCATCGCGTCCCTGACCGCGCGCACCCGACCGGGATTGCGCCGTGGCAGGCTGGGCGCGGCGGTTACCTGCAACGGCACGGCGAATTCCTCGGCATCGAGCTTGGCCGCGGGCGCCGGCATGGGCGCCAGTCCTAACAGGCCGCCGAGCAGCAACAGGCGCGCGTGGAAGAAGCGGCGCGTGGCTTTACCCATCAAGGCGACTCCAGGGGGTAGCGTCGAATGGCGCGGGCATCTTGGGATGCCACCGGCCGATCACCGTCGACCACGGGCCGTTAGGAGACATAACCCGGGATCCGGCTCACGTCCACTTCATCGATCTGCTCGGGCCGCAAATGCCGTCGCGCATAATCAAGCCAGATGCCGTCGCGGACGAAGACATCGAACAGATCGGGATCGATCCGATGATCCCGAACCATCTGGCCGAGAATATTCATCACTTCGCTCAGCGACTTGCCGGCCTTGTAGGGCCGGTCGCTGGCGGTTAGGGCCTCGAACACGTCGGCCAGGCAGATAATGCGGGCGGGCGTGGGCAATTCCGCTTCGCTCAGGCCGCGATGGTAGCCGCGACCGTCGAGTTGTTCGTGATGACAGCCGGCGTATTCGGGTACGTTGCGCAGCGTGTTAGGCCAGGGCAGGGTGTTCAGCATCCGCAGGGTCAGCGCGACGTGTTCTTCGATGACGATGCGTTCGTCCGGATTCAGGGTACCCTTGGCGATACAGAGGTTGCGCGCCTCGTCTTCGGATAGAAAATCGCTTTCCTGGCCATCCGCCCCGATCCAGCGGTAGGCGGCGATGCGCCGGACCCGTTCCTGAGCCTCGGGCCGCATGAACTCGCCGCCGGCGTTGCAGTGGCGCAGGTGTTCCCGGTCACTGTCCAGTTCGGCCAGTCGCTGGCGAAACCGCTGCTCCAGCGCCGGAATCGCCGCCGCGTCGCCGCGCTCCAGCGCCGCCAGCTTGTCGGTCAGCAAGGCGATCTCAGCGTCGCGCTTGAGCACCTCGAAACGGGTGTCCACCAGGGCGATACGGTCGAACAGGGTTTCCAGCTTGGTCGCCTTGTCCACCACATGCACCGGTGTGGTGATCTTGCCGCAGTCGTGTAACAGGCCAGCAATCTTGATTTCGTACAGTTCCTCGGGCGTGGGGCGAAAATCCTTGAGCCGTCCCCGGTCGGAGCGGCGGGCCGCCTCGGCGATCATCATGGTCAGAATCGGCACCCGCTGGCAGTGGGCGCCGGTGTAGGGGGATTTATGGTCGATGGCGGTGTTGATCAGTTCGATCAGCGACTCGAACAGGCTTTGGAGCTGGGCGATCAACTGATGGTTGGTCAGGGTGATGGCCGCCTGAGAAGCCAGCGATTCCGCCAGTTGCCGGTCCGCCGACGAGAACGTGCGCACCTGTCCGGTTTCCGGATCGAGGGCGTTGATCAGTTGGAACACGCCGATGATCCGGCCTTCGTGATTCTTCATCGGCACGGTCAGGAAGGAGCGGGAGCGGTAACCGGTCTTTTGGTCGAAACGGCGCGTGCCGGAGAAATCGAAATCCTGGTCTGCGTAAGCGTCATCGATTACGACCGTCGTATCGTTCAGCACGGCATAGGTGACCACCATGTTGTTGTTGGGCTGGCCGGTCGTGTCGTACAGGGGAATCGGCGGGAAGGGGATGGGTGCGTCGGAGGTTCCGCCCCGATGAAGCTGGAGCGAGTCGTTGCGCAGCACCTCAAAGTGAAGTTGCCGATGCTCTTCGTCCAGCCGGTACAGGGTGCCGCCGTCGGCGTTCAGCAGACTTTTGGCCGCAGTCAGGATGGTTTCCAGCAGCTTCGGGGTATCCCGTTCCCGGGACAGCGCGATGCCGATCCGGTTGAGCTGGTCCAGGCATTGCCAGGGATCTCTGGAGTGAGCGGGATGCATGAGCAATCCTTTCTTCCCGGACGGGAAGGATGGAACGGGTTTTCGGTATTATAGCCACGCGCCGGGCTGGGGGGCGTCGTTTGTGGCGTAGTGATCCCTATGACAGCATGACGGCGCCTTAATCCGTCCGGGTCCGTTTCCATAGCTATAATCGCAGGGCCTTATGAACGAGTGGGTGATCGAACTGCGGAATGTTTCCAAGGCCTACGCGGCCCATGCGGTGCTGCGCAACATCAATTTGCAGGTGCGAGCGGGGGAGTTCCTGACCCTGCTGGGGCCTTCCGGGTGCGGCAAGACCACGATCCTGCGGCTGCTGGCGGGGTTCGAACCCGCGGATGGCGGCGAGATTTTGATCGGCGGCCAGGACATGCGAACCCTGCCGCCCGAGCAGCGCCACGTCAACACCGTCTTTCAAAGCTACGCGCTGTTTCCGCATTTGACCGTGTTTGAGAACGTGGCGTTCGGTCCCCGGCTGAAGCGGATTCGGGGTGAGGCGCTGCGGGAACGGGTCATGGATACGCTGCGGATGGTCAAGCTGGAAGACTTCGCCGGGCGCAAACCGGGACAACTGTCCGGCGGCCAGCAGCAGCGGGTGGCGATTGCCCGGGCGGTGGTCAACCAACCGCGGGTGTTGTTGCTGGACGAGCCGCTGAGCGCCCTGGATTACAAGCTGCGCAAGGCGATGCAACTTGAACTCAAGCAGTTGCAACGCCGATTGGGGATCACCTTCATCTTCGTGACCCACGACCAGGAAGAAGCGCTGTCGATGTCCGATCGGGTGGCGGTGATGAACGCTGGCCGAATCGAGCAATTCGGCGCGCCCCGCCAGATTTACGAGGCGCCCGAAAATTTGTTCGTCGCCCGCTTCGTCGGCGAAATCAACAACCTGCCCGGTCGGGTGGTGGCCGCCGCGCCGCCGCGCTACGACATCCGCCTGCACGACCGGGTGGTTAATCTCAAGTCTCCCTATGTCTTTGGCGTCGGTGACCGGGTCAACGTGTTGATTCGCCCGGAAGATGTGCGTATCTGGCGCGAATGCGAGGGCAGCGCCGAGGAACGCGCCGCCTTGTTCCCGGCGGTGGTGGAGGGTGTGGTCTACAAGGGCAGCACGGTGGATTTGGTCATTCGTCTGGACAGCGGCGACGTGCTGTCCACCACCCAGTTTTTCAACGAGGATGACCAGGCCATCGTGAATCTGGATTTCCGCGAAGGCGAACGGGTGTTCGTGGACTGGGTGCATGACTGGGAGACGATCCTGCCCCATGAGGAATGAGGCGCAAGGCGCAAGGCGCAAGGCCATCCTGTCTCAATGAGAATCAGGGAACCGTTTAAACTCCTCGCCGTCGGCGCGATTTATTTCTGGCTAACGGCCTTCGCGCTGTTGCCGAACCTGCTGGTGGTCATCGCCAGCGTGCTGGAGCGGGGCAGCGACGAGTTCGTTGCTTTCGCCTTTACTCTGGACAGCTATCGGCGACTGCTGGACCCGCTGTATCTGGGCGTGCTGCTGGATTCGCTGGGGCTGGCGGCGGCGACCACGGCGCTATGTCTGCTGCTGGGCTATCCGTTCGCCTACCTGCTGACTCGGATGCCGGCGCGCTGGCGGCCCGTGCTGTTACTGCTGGTCATCATTCCGTTCTGGACCAGCTCGCTGGTGCGGACCTACGCCATGGTCATCCTCCTTCAGACCAATGGCTGGTTGAATCAAATCCTGCTGGGGCTGGGGCTGATCGCCGAGCCGCTCGAATTGCTCTACACCGAACCGGCAGTGATCGCGGGGATGCTCTACGCGCTGCTGCCGTTCATGATCCTGCCGCTGTACGCCGCGCTGGAGAAGCTGGATCGCCGATTGATCGAAGCCGCCCGCGATCTTGGCGCCGGTTGGATCACCATCTTCCGGCGGATCATCCTGCCGCTGACGCTGCCGGGGGTCGTCGCTGGTTGCATGTTGACCTTCCTGCCGGGACTGGGGATGTTCTATGTCGCCGATCTGCTGGGCGGAGCCAAGACGATGCTGGTTGGCAACCTGATCCGCGACCAGTTTCTGTCCGCCCGCGACTGGCCGTTCGGCGCGGCGGCCAGCGTCCTGTTGACCGGGCTGATGGGCCTGCTGCTGTGGGCCTATTATCTCAGTTCCCGCCGCGCTGGCCGGGGAGCGTTGCCGTGAGCCCGCGCAACGCCGCCCGAATCGCTTACCTGATCCTGATTTACGGCTTTCTGTACCTGCCGATTCTGGTGCTGATCGTCTATTCCTTCAACGACGCCAAATACTCGTTGGAATGGCGGGGCATGACTTGGGCGTGGTACCGGAACCTGTTCGACGATCCCGATCTGTTACGGGCGGCGCTGAACTCGGTCCTGATCGCCGCGCTGTCGGCGACCGTGGCGACTGGGATCGGCGCGCTGGCGGCGGTGGCGTTATATCGCTACGAATTCTTCGGTAAGCCGTTGCTTCAGAGCCTGATTTTCGTGTTGATGATGACGCCGGACATCGTCATGGGCATCGCGCTGTTGATCCTGTTCGCCAGCCTGAGCCTGCCCCTGGGATTCTGGACCCTGCTGCTGGCGCACATCACCTTCAATATCCCGTTCGTGGTGGTGACGGTGTCGAGCCGGATCAGCGGCTTCGACCGGCATTTGCTCGAGGCCGCCCAGGATCTGGGCGCCACCGAGTTTCAGACCGTGCGCCGCATCGTCCTGCCGCTGTTGATGCCGGCGGTGGCGGCCGGCTGGCTGCTGAGCTTCACCCTGTCCATGGATGATGTGATGGTCAGCTTCTTCGTCACCGGCCCCACCTTTGAAATCCTGCCGCTGAGGATCTATTCGATGGTGCGGCTGGGCGTGACGCCGGAAATCAACGCCCTATGCACGATCATGCTGGGCGTGACCTTGATCCTGATTCTGATCGCCCAGTTGCTGCTGCGCGAGAAAACCTGACAGCCCGCCCTGCGCGGCGCTGGCGGTTGGAGTAAAATTGCATTCGCAGGTTGCCGCAAAAGCGTTGATCGGGTCTCGTTCCCACGCTCCAGCGTGGGAACGAGACCACGACCTGTCAAAATTAATGCGGCAATCCCCCAGGTCATTTCACTCTCGCCCCGCTGCCCTCGAGATCACGAACATGTTCCGTCGCTGCTTTTCGACGACCGCCGCTATCGCTTTGCTGGTCGGTTGCGCGTCGACCCACGAACTCCCCGGCGACGATACCGATTCGCTGGAAAGCTATAACCGCGCCATGTTTGCGTTCAACGACGCGGTGGATAAAGCCCTCTTCAAACCGGTCGCCAAGGTTTATCGCCGCGTGCTGCCCGAACCGGTGACGACCAGCATCGGCAACTTTTTCAGCAACCTGAACGACGTGGTGGTTCTGGTTAACGACTTGCTGCAATTCAAGCTGCATCTGGCGGCGATGGACAGCAGCCGCATCGTGTTTAACACCACCTTCGGCGTGGCGGGCTTGTTCGATGTCGCCAGCCGCATGGAACTGCCCAAGCATGACGAGGATTTTGGCCAGACCCTGGGTTACTGGGGAATCGGCGAGGGCTATTACCTGGTGCTACCCCTGCTGGGGCCGAGCACGGTGCGCGACAGTTTCGGTCTGGCGGGTAATTTCTTCACCAATCCCATCACCTGGGCGACGGATTCCGATGCGGTCGCCTGGGGCTTGTGGGGGCTGGATCTGATCAACCGGCGGTCCAGCCTGTTGCGAATCGAGCGCGCGCTGGCCGACGAGCAGATCGATCCTTATTCCTTCCAGCGCGGCGCCTATTTGCAACAGCGGCGCAATCTGGTCTACGACGGCAATCCGCCCAAGCCCGACTTCGATTTCGACGCCGAACCGGATCAGCCCAAGCCATGAGCGGGTTCTGGGTCACGCTGGCCGTGTTCGACGCGCTGTCGGCGGCGGAGATCGCCAGTGGCCGCCTGCTGGCCGAAGGCGTTTCCTGCCGGCTGGCCGACCATTCGCTGCTATCGCTGGGCATTGTCGCCGACGGCATCGAACTCCAGGTTCCCGCCGCGCAACTGGAACCGGCGCGGGCCGTGCTGGCCCGTGATTATTCCGGGGAGCTCGAGTTCGACCCATGAACCGGCAGGCGTTGCTGACCGGTTTGTTGCGCCTGACCGCCCGGTTGTCGCTGCCGGTCGCGCACGCCAGCGGCGCGGCGCTGGGCTGGCTGCTGGGGCGGATTCCCAACCCGGCGCGGCGCGTCGCCGCCCGCAATCTGGCCCTGGCGTTTCCCGAAATGACGGCCGTCGCCCGCGACCGATTGCTCCGCGATAACCTGATGGAAACCGGCAAACTGTTGCTGGAGCTGGGACCACTGTGGCTGTGGCGCGGGGAGCGGGTGCTGGCGCTGGCGCAAGGTTCGGCGGCGGGCGAGGAGGCGTTGGCCGAGGCCGCGCGGCGCAAGCGGGGGGCGATCCTGCTCACGCCGCACCTGGGGGCTTGGGAAATGGCGGGCCTGTACTATTCCAGCCGTTATCCGCTGACCATCCTCTACCGCCCCAGCCGGCTGGGACTGGACGAACTCAGCGTTCGGGGGCGTGGTCGGCTCGGCGGCCAGGTGGTCGCCACCGACGCCCGCGGCGTGCGCGCCCTGTTGACCTCCCTGCGCCACGGCGAAATTCTCGGCATCCTCCCCGATCAGGATCCTGGCGACGAGGGCGGCGTGTTCGCGCCGTTCTTCGGCATCGCCGCCAGCACCATGACCCTGGTGTCGCGGCTGGCGCTGAAAACCGGGGTTCCGGTGTTCCTGACCTGGGCCGAGCGCCTGCCCCGTGGTCGGGGTTATGCGCTGCATCTGCGGGCCTTGCCGGAAGTAACCACCGCCGCGTCGCTGGACGCCTCGGCGGCGGCCCTGAACCGGGGCGTGGAAGCGGCGGTTCGGACCTTGCCGGCCCAATACCTGTGGGCCTACAAACGCTTCAAGACGCGACCGCCGGGCGCGGCTAAACTGTATTGAATCGCCATCACCAGGGGAAATTGACATGAATCTCAAATTGGCAGGGTCCTGCGCACTCCTGCTCGCCGGCGGTCTGGCGCAAGCCGCCGACCCACCCATCGCCATCAGCACCGGCAAGAGTGGCGGCGGTTACCACACCATCGGCGAGCGGCTGAAGAGCGTGCTGGCCGAGCAGGATCAACCCGCGCAGGTGCTGACCAGTGCCGGCTCGGTCGAGAACCTCGCCCGCCTCGACGATCCCCAAAACCCGGTCAGCGTGGGGCTGACCCAGGCCGACGCCTTGCGGTATTACCTCAGAAATCACCCCGGCTTCGCCGACCGGTTCATCAGTCTGGGCGAGATCGGCAAGGAATGCGTGTTCATCGTCACCGGCAAGGACAGCGACATTCGCAGCGACAGCGATTTGCAGGACGCCAAGGGCCGCCTCATCGCGGTGCAGTCGCCCAACAGCGGGGTGGCGGTGACCTGGGAATATATGACCGCGCTGGAGCCGGCGTTCAAGAATACCGCCCCGGCCTTCGTGGACGGCGCCGAGGCGCTGTTGCAGATCAAGAGCGGCGGCAAGGCCAGCAAGATTCAGGCGGCGATGGTGGTGCAGAAGCCGATGGCCAAGTCCACCGAGATGCAGGTGGTGCTGGAGAATCCCAAGGATTTCCGGCTGGTTCCGGTCAAGGACTGGGATCTGAACGACAAGCTGCCGGATGGCAGCGCGGTATACACTTTCGAGAACGTGACCGTGGCTGAGAAGAAGTGGGGCTTCGACACCACGGTGGCCACCATCTGCACCCGTGGGCTGATGGTGGCCAACAAGACCAAGCTGACCGCCGATCAGCGCACCCGCCTGTCCAAGGTGATGCTGCTGGCCGCCAGTCGGGTCGTGGGGGAAACCGGCAAGTAGCTATCCCGATTCCCGGTGAATTTCGTGGGGCGGAATAGGGGCGTGCGCTGTATAGGTAGGGTCTGGCTCCCATGCTCCAGCGTTGGGAGCCCCGTTCCAGCGCTGCTCCGGCGTGGCGGGCCGCTGGAGCGGTTCCGGACGCATTCCCACGCCGGAGCGTGGGAACGAGAACCCGTCAAAACTTTTGCGGCGGTCCGCTAGGGCGCAGTCTTGGGCGGCGAGCCGGTCCAGGGCATGATCGGCACCGCCGTGATCGAGTTTTTCGGCGAGCCTTCGATCAGCTTGTCGCTGTAGACCAGATACACCAGGGTGTTGCGCGGCGGGTCCAGGAAGCGCGCCACCCGCATTTTTTTGAACAGCAGGGAGCGGCGCTCGGTGAATACCTCCTCGCCGTCCTTAAACTTCTCCTTGATCGTGATCGGTCCCACCTGACGGCAGGCGATGGACGCATCGGAGGTGTCCTCGGCCAGTCCCAGCCCGCCCTTGATGCCGCCGGTCTGGGAACGGCTGACGTAGCAGGTCACCCCGGCGATCTTGGGATCGTCGAAAGCCTCGATCACGATCTTGTGATTGGGACCCAGCCATTGAAACCCGGTATCCACGCTGCCGATTTCCTGCGCGACACCAGCGCCGGCCAGCGCCCACAGCACGCCGCCGCGCAGTCCGGATAGCAAAATGCGATGCATGACGGTCTCTCCATCGGTTGAGGATGCCAAACGAGAATAGCGCAACTCGCATGAAAAAAGGCGGCCCGCGGGCCGCCTTCGGTTTTTGCCGGCTGGGGCGGGTTCTAGCCGAGATCCTTGATGCCCTGGATCAGCCCCGCCGCGACCTTCTGCGCGTCGCCGTACACCATCCGGGTGTTGTCGGCGAAGAACAGCGCGTTCTCGATGCCGGCGAAGCCGACGCCCTTGCCGCGCTTGATCACCTGCACGTTCTTGGCATGATCGACGTTCAGGATCGGCATGCCGTAGATCGGGCTGGACTTGTCGTTGCGCGCCGCCGGGTTGACCACGTCGTTGGCCCCGATCACCAGCGCCACGTCGGCGGTCGGAAACTCTTCGTTGATCTCCTCCATGTCGAAGATCAGATCGTAAGGCACGCCGGCCTCGGCCAGCAACACGTTCATGTGGCCGGGCATCCGACCCGCGACCGGGTGAATGGCGAACTTGACGGTCGCGCCCCGTTCGATCAGCAGCTTGCACATTTCCCAGATCTTGTGCTGGGCTTGCGCCACCGCCATGCCGTAGCCGGGCACGATGATCACCTTGGCGGCGTAGGCCATCTGAATCGCCGCGTCCGGCGGCTCCATCGGCTTGAGGCTGCCGGTGACGGCCTGCGCCTCGCCGCTGCCCAGCGCCGCCCAGTTGCTGAACAGCACGTTCGACACCGAGCGGTTCATCGCCTTGGCCATCATCAGGGTGAGCAGCGTACCCGACGACCCGACGATGATGCCGGCGATGATCATCGCCGAGTTGCCCAGCACGTAGCCTTCCAGCGCCACCGCCAGTCCGGTGAAGGCGTTGAACAGCGAGATCACCACCGGCATGTCGGCGCCGCCGATGGGCAGGGCCATCATTGCGCCGAAGGCCAGCCCCAGCAGGAAGAACAGCGTGATCAGCGGGCCGCTGGTGCTGTGGCTCAGGGCGATGATCAGGCCCAGCACCACCGCCGCGCCGAAGATCGCCGCGTTGATTTTCTGCTGGCCGGCGAAGCGGAACTTGGCGTCATCCTTGAAGAATTTGAGTTCCTGCAACTTGCCGAACGCGACCACCGAGCCGGAGAAGGCCACCGCGCCGATCAGGGCGCCGGCCACCGCCATCAGCAGGATGTCCAGGGTCAGCGGATGCGCGCTGTGATCCTTGAGCAATTCCACCGCCGCGATGGCCGCCGCTGCGCCGCCGCCCATGCCGTTGTAGATGGCGATCATCTGTGGCATCGCGGTCATCGGCACCCGTTTGGCGCCCGCCCAGGCAATGACGCCGCCGATGGCGATGGCGATCAGCATCAGCACGTAGTTGGCGACGCTGACGTGGGCGGTGATTTGCGGATGGGCGAAACTCACCAGCGTCGCCAGCACCATGCCGTAGCCGGCCCAGACGATGCCGCTGCGGGCGGTGGTCGGGTGCGACATCCGCTTGAGGCCGAGGATGAACAGGATCGCCGTCAGGAAATAGACCGTTTCGATCAGGTAGCCCATGGCTTAATTCCCCTTTGCCTTGCTGCTCTTGAACATTTCCAGCATTCGCTCGGTGACGAAATAGCCGCCCACCGCGTTGCCGGCCCCCAGCAGCACGCCGAGGAAACCGATGGCCTGTTCCAGCGGGGTGCTGGCTTGGCCCAGGGCCACCATCGCGCCGACCAGCACGATGCCGTGGACGAAGTTGGTGCCGGACATCAGCGGCGTGTGCAGGATGACGGGAACCCGGCTGATGATTTCGTAGCCGAGAATGGCGGCCAGCATCAGGATGTAAATGGGGGAGAAAAAGGCAACCACTGCTTCCATAACGCTTCTCCGGTCTTGTGGTTATACCAGCTTGCTGGTGGGTTCGTGGACGATTTGGCCGTCGCGGGTCAGCGCGCTCTTGGCGATCACCTCGTCGTTCCAGTCCAGGTTCAGGTTGCCGTCCTTGATCATCGGCGACAGGAAGTTGAACAGATTTTTGGCGTACATCTCGCTGGCCGGAACCGGGAAGCTGCTGGGAATGTTGAGCGGGCCGGCGACGACCACGCCGTTGTGCTCGTAGGTCTCGCCGGGGCGAGTCAGCTCGCAGTTGCCGCCGGACTCCGCCGCCAGGTCCACGATCACCGCGCCGCGCTTCATGCCCTCGACCATGGCGGCGGTGACGATCTTCGGCGCGGCCCGGCCCGGAATGGCGGCGGTGGTGATGACCGCGTTGGCGGCGGCGATGTGCTTGGCCAGCACGTCGGCCTGCTTCTGCTTCTCTTCCGCCGTCAACTCGCGGGCGTAGCCGCCTTCGCTGGCGGCGCTGACCCCGGTGTCGATCATCTTGGCCCCGAGCGATTCGATTTCCTGCCGGGCGGCTGGGCGGACATCGTAGGCTTCCACCATCGCGCCCAGCCGGCGGCAGGTGGCGATGGCCTGCAAGCCGGCCACGCCCGCGCCGACGATGACCACCTTGGAGGGACGGATGGTGCCGGCGGCGGTGGTCAGCATCGGGAAAAAGCCACTGCACAGATTCGCTGCCAGCAGCGCCACCTTGTAGCCGGCGACCGCCGCCTGCGAGGACAGCACGTCCATGGACTGAGCGCGAGAGATGCGCGGGATCAGTTCCATCGCAAAGCTGGTGATCTTCTTGTCGCGCAACCGCTTGACCATTTCCAGGTTGCGATGCGGCTGCAAAACGGCCAGCAGGGTCGAGCCCTCCCGAAGCAGCTCCACTTCTTCCAGGGTCGGCGCCTGGACCTTGAAGACCACGTCCGCCTCGGCGTAGAGCGCCTTGGCGTCGTCGATCAGCCGGCTGCCTTTACTGTACGTTTCATCGGGAAAAAAGGCGCTGAGCCCGGCGCCTTTTTCCACCAGCATTTCCACGCCGAGCTTGACGAAACGCTCGGCCATGGTCGGGTCCAGGGCGACCCGGCGTTCGCCCGAAACGATTTCCTTCGGGACGGCCATACGAGCAGGCATGTTGTTGTCCTCCTGATTGTGATTCCACCGGGTCCCGCCGACCCGGAAATGGGCGCGAAAAAAGGCTTTTATCAAGCCTGTGGGGGGTAACGCCAGCTTTTTTTAGGGGATGCGCGCGCCGGCGGCGGGAAGGCGCGCGATACTCCTAAATCATAGAGTAGCCTACACTGCCAACAGTATAAAAGGCATGGGCCGAATTGCCATGACGCCGCGTTTCGGGCGGGCGGCGGTTCGCGGAACGCGCGCGGGTCCGGGGCCAATGTTGGCGCAAGGTCGCGTCGGTCATGCGACAATACGCATTGTCGAACAGTCGTCGAGCAATGGACCACGGGCACGGGTGAAGCATGTACGGACTGGAGCAGCAGATTCTGCGCGCGGACATCACGGGAATGCCGTTGGAGTGGATCGACTACCAGCAGGCGGTGCGTTTGTACCACGCCGGCCAGGTGGCGTACACCTGCGGCATGATCCTGTACACGGTGCGCGGGGGCGTCAACGCCCGCAACGGCCGGCGTAGCGCCGTCACGGTGAATTCCATCATCGCCACCCAGGGCGGGACCTACGCGCGGCTGCGCTCCCGCCAGGACTACGCGCCGCCGCTCTCCAACGCCGCGCTGTTCCGGCGCGACTGCAACACCTGTTTGTACTGCGGCGAAACACTCCCGTTCCGGGACCTGTCCCGCGACCACGTCCGGCCGCTGGTGCAGGGCGGCGGCGATCGCTGGAACAACGTGGTCACCGCCTGCAAGCCCTGTAATCACGCCAAGGGCGGCAAAACCCCGGAACAGGCCGGGATGCAGTTGCTGGCGATTCCGTTCACGCCCAATCACGCGGAATACGTTTTTTTGCAGGGCCGGCGGGTGTTGGCCGACCAGATGGATTTTCTCCGCGCCCACTTTCCCCGAGCCAGCCCGCTGCGCCAGCGGTTGGCGTGGTTGTCCTGAACGGGTCGGGTCCGGCGGCGGGGAGGATCGACGCATGGCGAACGGTTCCGGCTTTCTGCACCACCTGTTCGACGGCATCGCGACGTTCGCCCAGCAGCAGTTGGCCGAGCGCCGGCGCCATCAGGAACGGCTGGCGGCGCTGCGGGACGCCATCGAGCAGGTGGTGGACGCCAGCGAGCCCCGCATCCGGCTGGTGGGCGACTACGCCGACAAGCTGGTGGACACGGTGGCCGCCGCGCTGACCCATTGCCACCAACTGACCCGGCAATTGCCGCCGGCGCTGACCTTGAGCGCGCGCGCCTGGGCCAGCGACCCGCGGGTCAATGCCTTTTTCGCGACGGTGGCCGACCTGCGGGTTACCTTGAGCCAGTCCCGGTCGGTGCGGGAATTCTTCCAGCAGGGCAACCCGCCAGCGGAATGTTTCGCCCTGATGCTGATGATCAAGCGGGAAACCGAGACCTTTGGCGCGGCGCTGGCGGGCGACATGCTCGTGCGCGAGGTGCGTCAGACTCGGGTTAGCTTTTCGGAACACCGGCTGCATTTTCCCGCCGCCAGCGAAACCGAGCTACGCCAGAATCTGCGACAGCGGATGCTGATATTTCTGGCGAGTCGGGCGCGGGAGCACATCGGCGAACTACGGGCGCGGCGCGATGCGTTGGAGGAGCAGCGGCGGCAGTTGCGGGCGCAGTTGCAGGCCTTGCGGGGTCAGGCCCGGGGATTGCGACCGCTGCTGTCGAGCGCCGACGCCGACGAGCGCCGGTTGGCGGTCCTGGAGCAGCGGCTGGCCCAGACCGAGGCAGATTTGACTGACGCCCGCAAGCCATTGACCACGCTGGATGATTATCTGGAGCAGGTCCGGCGGATCGTCGGCCAGCCGGAACCGTATCTGCATCTTCACCCGCTGTCCCTGCGGCTCGACCGGCTCGGCGTCAAGCTCGACGTGGATTCGCCAGAGCCGGGCGAAACCCTGGCGCTGTTCGAATGGGATTCCCTGGAGGAACGGCGGATCGGAGCGCTGGTGCGGTTTGGCCGCGGGGAGTTGCTGGCGGACGCCGCGGCTTATAGCGCTCCTATCTGATTTGTGGAATCACCGTTTCAAACCACCCCGGCGCTACGCGCCACCCCTCCTTAGCCAAGGAGGGGAAATTCCACAACCGGTATAGGAATGCTATAGAGACCGCGTATGGGAACCCCTCGCCCGCACAGCATCCTCTACTTCCAGGTGCCGGCCGCCGCGACCAGTTTGGCCGCCGCGTCCCGGTCGCCGGCCGCCGCGATATCCCGCGCCAGATAGAGCAGGGCATCGGCGCGCGCCGCCGGATCGGTCAACTGCTGAATCTGATCGAGCGCGGCGGCGAAGTCGGTCCGGGCCAGGACGCGATCGCCGCCCGCGACCCGGCTCAGCGCCAGGGCGCTGCGCGCCCTGGCCCGATACTGATGGAACGCCGGTGGCAAGGCGTCGCCGCCCGCCGCGATTTCGCCGTCGATCTGGGCGAGCAGGGCGTGAGCGGCGGCGGTGTCGCCGGCCTCGGCGCGTTGCTGGGCCAGCGTCGCCAAGGCGATCAACCGGCTGGGGCGGGTGGGGATGGCGTTCGCCGCCACCGCCGCCTGAGCGAACCCATCCTGGGATTGTTCGAGGCGGCTGGTATGGGCGAGATCCCGGGCGATGGCCCCGAACGCCAAGGCCCGGTTGGCCGGATCCGGAATGGTGCGGGCGGTTTCGAGGGCTCGATTGAAATAATCCTTGGCGGTGGACGCTTGGACCTCGTGGAGCGTGCGGGCCAAGCTGCTGAAGGTTTGGGCGCGCTCGCTCGGGGTGACGATGGAATTGGCCAGGTTGGTGGCCCGAAACCAGTGGGTTTGCGCGGTGGCTGGCTCCTGCCGCCGGTAGTACTGGCTGGCGATGCCGGCCCGGATATCCACCTGCTGGCGGTTGAAGGCGTCCAGTTGCGCACTAGCCAGATTGCTGTGTTCGGCGCCGAGCAATTCGACGGCTTGCTCGATACTGCGAATCGTCGCGGGTAGATCGCCTGTTTCCAGTTGATAGAGCGCCAGACTGGTCAGCAACTGGGGATCGCGGGCGGCTGGGCGGACGGTTTTACCGGGAACGCCCGCGCCCCCGGCGGTGGGCGTGGCCAGCGCCAGCTTGCTGACATCCAACAGGGGTTTGGGCCCGGTTTCGGGAGCAGTGCCCGACGGTGGCGTCGAACCGCCGGCGGCGGGCGTGGCGGCGGCGGTCCCCGCGCCGGTGAGCGGTGGAGTCTGGACCGCTCCGATGCGGCCGGCGGTCGAGGTGGCGGCGGCGGGCTTGGAACCGGTCGCTTCGGTGGCGGTGGCGGTGGCGGCGGCGGCGATGCGGGCGTCGGTGGCGGGCTTGGAACCGGTCGCGGCGGTCTTTTCGGGGGGAGCGGCGGCGGTTCCGGCAGCCGCGCCCGGGGCGGGGCTATCCGCGCCGGGTTGCGCCAGCGGCGATTTGGCGCCTTCCACTTTGAAAACCGCGTCGGGCGCGTTGATCGTCAGTTGCACGCCGGCGGGTTTGCTGGCGCTGGCGCTGGTGTCGTCGGTCGCTGGTTTATCGGCTTGCAGTTGCCAGACCAGCAGCCCGATGCCGATGGCGGCGGCGGCCATGCCGCCGAGAATGGGCAGGGGAGCGCCGGGTTTGAACAGCGCCTTGAGTTTGTCGGCGGAGGTGATGCCCATTTCCCGCTCGACTTGGCGCTTGGCGATGGCGCGGAGTTTTTCCTGACGCTGGCGGGCCTTCTCCCGTTCTTCCTCCTCCTCTTCGTGGCTCATCTGCGTCTTGAACCGGCGGCGTTCGAGTTCCAACGCCTGCTTGAGTTCGTTGGTCGCGGCGTAGTTGCGGCCCACGACGCCGCAGCGTTCGCAGGTATCCAGCAGGTTGTTGGTGGCGGGGGGTTGGCGGTGGCCACAGGCCGGGCATTGATAGAACTGGGCCTCGCCCGTTTCCTCAATCGGCACCAGGCTCAGCGTCGTCGGGTCGAGGCGGCAATGGAGGCCGAGGGCGGTGAATTTTTCCAGCAGGACTTGGGCCTTGGCGTGTGGGATGCCTTCGCCGAGCACCACCGGTTGGTTGAGGGAGAGGCGGTGGAAAGTGGTTTCGAAGGCGGTGGGGTCGCCCTTGAGGAGGGCTTGCAACTGGGTCCGCACCTTTTGCGGATCCTGACCCGGTTGAATGCCCAGGGCGGAAAGTTTGAAGGTGGCTTCCATTGGAGGGGGACCTCACTGCAATAAGTTTTGGATCATGGGGAAACTATAGCGCTCCTATCTGACTTGTGGAGGCGCTGTTTTCAAACCACCCCGGCGCTGCGCGCCACCCCTCCTTAGCCAAGGAGGGGAAATTCCACAACCGGTATAGGAGTGCTATATAGCAAAACCGACGCCGTGGCCAAGGAGCGGAACGGGGCTCCCACGTCGGAGCGTGGGAGCCAGGCGCTACAGGGCGGGAAACCGGGTATCCCGCCAGCGCCTCACAACAGGCGCGCGGACTGTCCCTGCGCCACCAGCAGCGCGACCGCCTTCTTGTCGAAGGACGCGAAGGTTTTCCCGCCGAGCCAGTTCCCTTCGTAGGCAATCACGCCATCGGCGAAATCGCCCCCTGCTTCGAGCACCGACAGACCCGCTTCCACGGCGGGCCGGTTCGTTTCCACGTTTGCCGCCGCCAGCAAGGCGCGAATCGCGGCGGCGGCATCGGCGGGCGGGAAGCCGTAGACCCGGCGTAGCACCCACACCAATTCACACAAACACGGTAGCGCGACGGCGATCAATTCGGCGTCGGTCAATAGCTGGGCGGCGATGCTCCCTTGCGCCGGATCGTCGCGCACGACCGCGCGAACCAGGACGTTCGTATCGACGGCGACCCTCATTCCTGGCCTGCCCAACCTTGCGCCGCCGCCTCGTCGATTTCTTCGAGGGTGGCGACTTTCCGCGTTCTTCCCGCCAGCAATCCGACGAAGCCGTCGATGGTTCCGGTAGGCCGGGCCGCTTTGAGAATCCCGCGACCGCCCGGCAGCAAGTCCAGTTCGATCTTATCTCCCGGCTTGATGCCGAGGTGTTGCAGCACCTCTTTCCGGAACGTCACCTGTCCCCGTGCCGTCACCGTCAGCGTGGTCATGGCGTGGCCCTCGTGGCTTGTTGATACCGCCATAGTAATGCAAATCTGCATTACTATCCACTGCCCCCGATCCCCATAAAAAAGGCCGGCGGCGAGCCGGCCCGAGTGATGGAAGGAGAATCTATAACATTACCTATACCGGTTGTGGAATTTCCCCTCCTTGGCTAAGGAGGGGTGGCGCGTAGCGCCGGGGTGGTTTGAAACGGTGATTCCACAAATCAGATAGGATCGCTATATCGCCTATTTTTGCCAGCAATACGCCACGTCGTCTGATCCAGCCGTCTTCTGGCCCACGTTGTTGAGTCCCAACGTGTTGCAGACTTGTCCGTCCATGGGGCCGCCGGCGACGGCGGTCGCGGTGAGGGTGTAGGTGGTTTGAGTCGCGGCCAGCCCGATGTTGTAAATGGCGGCGCCATTGGTGGGGGACTGGGTGTAGGGCAATGTGATATTTGTGTCACAACTGCCATTGCCATCTGAGTCGTATTGGTGGTAACAATTGACCTCGGTGAAATTCCGCTCCAAAAATTGCGCGTCGTTCAACAAGGCCGCCTTGGCCTCAGCCCGGTGGGCGCGTCTGACGTATTGGAGGTAGCTCGGCAGCGCGATGGCGGCCAGGATGCCGATGATGGCGACGGTGATCATCAATTCGACCAGCGTGAAGCCGGCTTTTCGGCGATCCCGGCGGAACGATTTCCACTGTCCACCTCCACCACCCTCCCCCCCTCGGGGGGCGGAGGATGGAAGCGAGCGGCGACTCGATGGGTCATTCATCACGCTGGCTCTCACTGGATTTGCTCCCAGTAGATGCGTTTGGGAGTCAGCCCGCCGGCCGGAGGTTCCTTGTCATCGGATTGAGCGACCGACTCCACCTTGCCCGTCGTACCCGGCAACAGTTTGAAGGCAACCCCCTTGTCGGCGGGGCCAGCAACCCAGGTGATTTCGTTGACGAGGCCAGTTTGTCCAGTCTGCGTATCGAGCTTGATTCCGCTGACACTGTTATTCGCGTCGAGTGACTGGAATTCCCCAGTCGCTGGGTCGACCGTGCCGAAGGGCGTCTTGGCCAGACGACCACAACTGGTGTTCACTTCCATCAACCAACTGTCGCCGCTCTTCTCACAGGGCTCCTTGGTGGGAGTCGAGGTCACGAAGATCACCCGGGCTTCCAGGCCCGGCGTGGTGAAGGTCTTGATCAGCACTCCCGACGTGATCCGCTCGGAGGGGTCGCCCGGCGTGGTGTTGAAGTCCATATAACAGCCCTTATCGCGGTCGCTGTAGCCGGGGTCGGTGGTCTTGTTGTCGGTGACGGTTCTGCTGGCGCTGTACGGGCCGATCGGGGCGTTCGTCTGAGTGATGGTCTGTGGCAGCAGCTTGTTGCGGGGGACCGTGCCTTGTTTGGCGGGATCGTCGCTCTCGTCCACGATGCTGTAGAAGCTTTGCACGACGGTGTTGAGCAGGTCGTTTTTCAGCGGGTTCGCCGGATCGGTGGGATCGGCCAGCAGATAGCGACCGGTGCCAATATAGACCGTTATTTTGTTATTGATGAGCGCCGCCTTGGGCTGGGCGATGATGGACTGCGCTTGGCCGCTGCCGTTACAGGCCGCGAACAAGGGATCGCCGCCGTTGCCGACATCCCAGGTGCCCGACGACTGGTCGAATCGCCACAGGTGGCCCAACAAGTCACCGGCGTAGATCACGTCCACGACCCCGTCGCCGTCTTTGTCGAACGCAAACGGCGTGGACAGGCCATTCGCGGGCAGGGCGCTGCTGCAAGACGTGCTGTTGGTGGGGACGGGAATCTTCTCAATCAGCGAACCGTCCGCGAGATCGACGATGTACAGAACCGCCTTGCCGGAATTACTGTTGTAGCCGTTGCCGAAAATAGCCGCCCACTGGGTGAGGCTAACCGCCCCGATCTGGGGTTGACCGAAGGTGAGCCCCATGTCGACGCCGGGGTTTGCGGGATCGGTGCTGTCGTTGAATTCCCATTTGACATCGTCGGCGACAAAATTGGTGGGGTCGGAGATGTCGAGCGCGTAGATACTCTTGCCGCCCGCCCGCAGACCACCGACCAAATAGGTCTTCCAACCGCCGAGGTAGGCATCCCCCACGGTCGGTGTGCCGTCCACGAAAAACTTGTGGGACTTGCCGTAGTCCGGATCGGTTAACCGGTGCAGGTTGTGGTAGACCCCCGCCGGCACATAGGCGAACAACTCCTTGCCGCCTCCGTTCGCCACGTCGGTTTCCGCGTTGAAGGCGTGCAACATGCCGTCGTTGGCGCCGACGTAGACCACAGGCGTATTGTTGGCTTTCCCATCGACATAGGCTTTGTAGCTGCTGCCACCTCCCCCCACCGCGATGCTGTCGCCGCCGTAGCCGAAGTTGTCCTTGTGGACGTAGGTGGTGCCGGAATTCACGATATCGCCCAGAACCGAAAGGGTCCGATCCCGGAAATTGCTGTAGCGAGATCGATCGTCATTGCTCGGATCGTTGTCGCTCTCATCGGGAACGTAAGCGCCAGGGTCCGCGTTCACGGCCAATGCGACCGTAAAGGTGTTGGTGGTGGGCGCAGGGGTGCTCAAGATCGTCAGCCCATTTCCCTGGTAGGCGATGGGGGTAACCCCCGACACATCGACGGTATTGCCCGCGCTAAAGCCATGATTGGGCGCCGTGTAGGTGGCTTCCCACTTGCCGGTGGCGCTATTGAAGGTTCTGGAGATATCGGTGATGGCGATATAGCCGCGGAGCCAGGCCAGCCGTTGCGGGCAGAGGGTGTCGGGGGTAGTTACGTCGGTTCCCGTCACTGGGTCTTTTTTCGTGCTTTGGTTGAGCGCCGTCTGTAGAGCACCAGTGCAACTGGCGAAAGCCTGCGAGACGCCGCTGTTGCGGGTAAAGATTTTGCGCGACTCGGCTGGCGGTTGCAGATTTCCCGGCGGGATCAAGACTCCCGCCTCCCACCAGGTATCGTCCTCCTTAAGAGTGCCGTTCGTCGGATCGAGCGGGATCGCCTGCAACGTGCCGCTCCAGTCGGCATTGAATCGGGCCACGAAGGCCGTGGCGCCCGTGTCCGTGGTCCGCGCGACGTTGGTGCTGATCCTGGAACCGCCGCCCGCGTCCGCTGCCGAGCTGATGGTATTGATGATGTCCTGGAAAGCAGTGCTCAGTTGTTTCGGACCCTCCACGTTATAGAACCGGCCCCGGCTGTTGATGGCGGCATGCCACAAGTCAGCCACGTTGCCGTCCGGGCCGCCGGTGCCGGTGGTGGGCCAGTTCTTGGTGCCCGCGACAATCGCGGGATAACTGCCGTCATAGGTATTGGAGCCCCAGGTCAGTTGGCCGCCGGCGGTGCTGGTGAGGAAGGGAGTCAGCCCCAGGCCGACGGGGTAATTGACCAAGTGTTGCCAGGTTGCCGGATTGTTCTTAGCGTTGAAATAACGTTGCAGCTCAGTGCCTGTGAGGTCAAGGATCGAAGGCGAAACCAGATTACCCGCGGTTGATAGGTCCTTCGCCCAGTAGTAAAACGCAATATCGGCCAGGCTGTTCGAGTTGCCATCCTTGTAGGGGGTTTGGCTTGAATAGCTTTTACCATCGGGCAGCGTATGACCAGTATTATCATAATTGCCATAGGAATTTGTTGGAGCAACATTCCAGATACCGTCGGTCATCATGAGGTGATAATTTTTTCGACATCTGGTGTTCTTATCGGTGGAATTGTTGGCGGTCGACGACCCGCAATAGCTACCCACCCGCTCCATCGCTTGGGTCAAGGGGGTGCTGCTGTTGGTTTTCAGGCGCAGAAGCCAGGTGTAAAAATCGGTTTTTTGGGTGCCGGAGAACGGGTCGAGCGCGTTGCTGAAATTCGTGGCCGTGGTTTGCCAACCCTCGCAGTCGCTGGTGACCAGGTTGCTGGTGCTGCCTCGACAGCTATTGAGCGCCTGCCAGGCCACCCGAACGGTGCCGGGCAGCGTATTCATAGCCAGGGAGGCTGCGGAGATGGTCATCAGATTGCGCGTCCGATAGAACGAGTACCAGTTGGCGAAATTCTGGCGCTCGTCCAACTCGGCAGCGCTAATCGTCCCGTCGCCATTGCGGTCCTTCCCCGACGTGGCGCTGACGATCTTGATATCGTAGCAACTGTTGTTTTTCAGTTTGGCTGTCAAGTCCGCGCCGGTGCATCCGGAATTGGACCCGTCGTAAACGTAATAATAGGCCGGCATGGGTTTCCGGTTGCAGGCGGTAGAGCAATTTCCAATCGGTGAACTCATGTTTACCCAAGTGGTGCTTCCTGTCCCGACCGTGCTGTTGTATTGGCAGCGAGCCGTTCCTGAAATCGTGTTACAGGCCACGTCGCTGTTGTAATGTTCCATGAACTCGTGACGCTTATCGGCGGAGGTATTCAAAAACAGGCCGGCGGAAGGCTGGTAACTGGTGCTGAGATTGATCGTTCCGTAGGCGGGCTCGAATCCGTTGAGGTAGGCGCTGGTGAACGAGGTGGTCAGTGAGGTTCCACTGGCATTCACCGGAGGGGTGTATTCGGTGGTGGGATCGTAATAGATCGGGTTGTAATCAGCCGATTTTACGAAGCGGCCATCAAGACGATAATCATACGGGTTATCACAAATACCATTGGGGTTTCCACATAAGTCCGGAGTAAATGCCCGGGACATACTGCCCGAATCGTCCAGGGTCAGGATCAGGTTCGGCGGGACGCCAGCGGAAGTCAGGAACAGCGGAAAATCCGGAATGGGCAGGGTGGCGGCCTGACCGCCGATGGACCACAGCAGGGCAGCGATGAAAACCACCCGAACGCGATGCGAAAATGTTGTCGATGACATGGCTTTCTCCTTCACGGCGACGGCGCCTGAAATACGTACATGGTCTGCAAGATAACGACGGCATTGCTGTCCTGACCGACGCCCCGGGCGGTGATCCGGTAGTAATGACCGATCTTATCGCCCGTCGGGCAGGTGTCTGGGGGGCTCCCCGTGGGTAGTGCTCCCGAGGGGGTACACGCATTGGGCATTCTTTCCACCACGTAGCGGGGCTGAGCGGCGACCAGATCCGCATCAAGGGAGGAGCCTGACGGCGCGACGCCGTTCGTGATCCAATTAAACGTCTGCCAATAGGCGGCGTCGTTGGCGTGGCACTCGCCGTTGGGAAAGACACCGTCTCCAGGGGTGGGATCCGCGTCGTCGGGGACATCGGTACACGACTTGGCGACCGGGGCCAAGAGGCTTAGCGCGGCGTCGGTTTGGGCATAGAGCCAAGTTTCCGCCGCCTTGATCGCGTGCTCGGTGGCCTGAAAGGCCAGATCCCGCTGACGGGTGTTCCCCGTCATGCGTTCGTTCTGCATGCTGTTCATAGCGGCGGGAATGCCATACATGGCGATCATGACCATGAGCAGCAGGGCGATGATCAGCGTCGCCCCGCGCTGGGTTTTCTTGAAGGGGACACGCAACGTGTTCATAGCCGATTCCGAATGGCGATGGTGTTAGTGAAGGTCTTGCGCAGGAGTTTGTCGCCCGTGGTCCCAACCTTCTCGTTTTGCCCCGACACCAGGGTCAGGGCGATGCGAACACTGAGGACGCGCTCCCAGTAATCCTTGGGGGTGCCCACCGGCATGGTCGCGGCGCCATCGGTTCCCGCGGTGACCTGGGCGGCGGTCCAGTAGCCCTCAACATTGTTAAGCGGGTCGGTGGTGTCGACCCCATAGGTGATTTCCATGTCCTCGACGCCCTGAACCAGTTCCTCGGCGGCGGTGCTCAAGGTCGCGCCGGTATGCCCCAGCTTGTCCCGATACAGCGCGGGTTCACCCACCGGGTTCCTGCCGATGTAATACGAGACGCCGCTCAGTCGATACAGGCCCCTCGCGT
>Ga0209573_1002352_pt1 | contig 24423 bp, 20 predicted proteins | sample TNRBio252014_DNA_FD_185870 | JGI IMG/M metagenome (GOLD analysis project Ga0209573, IMG submission 185870) | Wastewater treatment Type I Accumulibacter community from EBPR Bioreactor in Madison, WI, USA - TNR Reactor_6/25/2014_ DNA (SPAdes)... | ecosystem: Engineered > Bioreactor > EBPR >... | reverse complement strand
GTGGCCTCTTAGGTTGACTTGAAGAAGTATAAGAAAAATCCTCGTGGTCCGAAAAAACCACCGATCCAGCGGACTCAATTTAAAGGCCACCCTCATGTGTCAACGGCGAAACTTCTCAAAGGAATCATCCCGAAGGCCTTGGCTGAGCAGGCCGTTTAAATGACCTTAAAAGGGCTGGACTATCGAACCTCACCGCCACTGGATCATGGTAGGGGAATATCATCCCAAGACTTTCGCCAAACCCTTAAATTCGTCATGCCCGCGAATGCGGGTATCCATTTTTTCAGTGGGTTACTGGATTCCCGCCTACGCAGGAATGACGGAAAGCGAAAGTCCTGATCCAATGGGTAAGCTGGCATTTTGACGAGGATGCTCGGATCGAGTTGCTAGAATTAGGGAGTTGTTCGATATAACCTCGATCGGTAGTCGGCACATGAGCGCCTTAGAGGCTACGCACAAACTACCTTCCCTATAAGTCTGGAGGTGATCATGAACACTGCCCTGTTGTCCCATCCACCGCAGGCGGATCCGCCCGAACCCTATGACGGGATGTCCGTCTCTGAAGCCAATTATTGGGATTTTTATTACCTCGGTCATGAAGTGGCTTACGAATGGAACAATGGCGTTCTGGAGGAAAAGGGTGTGTCGGATTACCTGACGTTTCGGGTTTACGACTGGTTCATTCGGTTGCTAATGGAATTTCTGGACGCTAATCCCATAGCAGACCGGGTCGGACTGGAGATGGGTTTTCGCTTGGCTCTGCCGAATAAAGTGGTCATCCGCCGCCCCGATTACGGCGTAGTGTTGCACAATAACCCGGCTCCACTCGCTGGACCGATGCAGAGTTACCGGGGAATCTTTGATCTGTGCATTGAGGGGGTGTCGACCTCCTCCAAAGCCATACAGGAACGGGATACCGTGGTTAAAAAGGTGGAATACGCCACGGGTGGAATTCCGGAATACTATTTATTGCATCATTCTCCGCAACTTCGGCAATTTTACCGATTGAACGCTCAGCGAATTTATGAACCGATGCCGGTGGCGCCGGGGGGAATGATCCGTTCCACGGTCTTGCCAGGGTTTCAGTGGCGGGTGGCCGATCTGGATCGGCAACCGCCGCTGGAAACTCTAGTGAGCGACCCGGTGTATCGGGATTATGTGCGGTTGCAGTATCAGCAGGAACGCCAGCGCGCCGAGCGCCTCGCGGCCCAGTTGCGGGCTTTGGGGATTGATCCCGAAAACGATGCTGAGATCTTGAGGTCTTCCAAAACTTGATGGATCAGGACTTTCGCTTTCCGTCATTCCCGCGTAGGCGGGAATCCAGTAACCCACTGAAAAAAATGGATACCCGCATTCGCGGGTATGACGAATTTAAGGGTTTGGCGAAAGTCCTGTGGATGCATGCACTCATCGACTCTGATACTGAACTCAATATGGCTTCTTTGGCGATGCCCACTTTGCCTCTCCCCCGTGGCCCGGTGTTGGGTTGGGCCAGTTTTTCCGGTTCGCGTTCGGTCGATGTGCCGTGTGTGGAGGATTTGCCGTATGTCGCCCTGACCAGCAGTGGGCGGGCGGCGATTTTTCAGGCGCTGCGGCAATTGCATTTGCCCGCCGATTCGAAAGTGCTGGTGCCGACTTATCATTGCCCGACCATGGTGGCGCCCGTGTTGCTGGCTGGATTGCAACCGGTGTTTTATGCGGTGCGCGAGGATGGTTTGCCGGATGTGGCGAGTCTGTCCCGACCGGAGGCGGCGGGCGCCCGTGCGGTGTTGACGGCGCATTACTTTGGTCTGACGCGCTCGCTGCATGAGGTGCGCGCCTGGTGTGATGAGCGGGGTGCTGCATTAATTGAGGATTGCGCTCATGCGTTTTTTGGGATGGCCGGCGAGCGGCCGGTCGGCGCGTGGGGGGATTTTTCGATTGCCAGCGTGACCAAGTTTTTTCCGATGCCGGAAGCTGGACTACTAGCGTCGGCGCGACGACCGATCAACGGCTTGGCGTTGACTCGGCAAGACATTAAGGCCGGATTCAAAAGCTGGGTTGATGTAGTGGAAACCGGGGTTGCGCATCGTCGCTTTTGCGGGTTGAATAGTGGCTTGTCCGCCCTGTTTTGGTTGAAAAATGGCGGAAAAACGGTTTTTCAGATCTCGTCGGTGGTTGATAGCTCCAACGAGCCTGCGTCACAGATGATGGAAACCTGCGATATGGGCCGGATCGTGCGAGCGCCGCTGGGCGTGGCGTGCGGATTGTTGCGCGCCCTGCCCCGTGGGCGTGTGGTATCCCGCCGTCAGGAGAACTATCGTGGTTATGCGGCGCATTTTCCGACAGCGTCGGGGGTGCGGCCCTTGTTCCCGGACTTACCACAGCAGGCGGTTCCCTATGTGTTCCCGGTCTGGTTTGATGCAGTGGATGAGGTGTATGCGGGTTTGCGCGCGGCGGGTCTGCCAGTGTTCCGCTGGGATCGGGTGTGGCCGGGAACGCCCCGCCTTGAGGATGATCATGGATTGGCCTGGAGCCGTCAGGTGCTACAGTTTCTTTGTCATCAGGATTTGAATACGGCGGATATCCGCTATATTGTGCAGCGTGCCTGCGCGTTGGCGGGCGTTTCAAATACAGAGTTTGTTTGATGAAAACCGATACGCTGTTTTATCGGCTGTTTCAGGCCTACCCGGCACTGGCGCTGGAAGTGGCGGGGATCGTAGTGGATGATCCGCAGGGGTATCAATTCCGAGCCGAAGAGGTCAAGGAAACCGCGTTTCGGCTGGACGGCTTGTTGATCCCGCCGCCCACGACCCCGCAAGCGCCGCTGGTGTTTCTGGAGGCGCAGATGCAAGAGAATAACGAATTTTATGGACGGTTCTGGGCGGAACTGTTTCTCTATCTGTATCGTCGGGCAGGATCGGATCAGGCGTGGCAGGCGATGGTGATTTATCCGGATCGAGCCACGGAGCGACCCGATGCCCGCTATGCGCCACTGTTTGCTTTGCCTATCGTACATCGAATCTACCTGGAAGATTTGGCGAAACATCCTGCGCCGTCCGTAGGGTTGCAATTATTGCGACTGCTAGTCGCAAAACCAGAAGTAGTGCGCCAGCAGGCGCAACACTTGGCGCAACAGGCGCACACGAATCCGGCAGCGCTGCCGCTCCCGCTGTCTGCGCTGCTGAACCTGCTGGAAACAGTTCTGGTCTATCGATTGCCCTCGCTCACTCCTGTGGAGATTCAAGCTATGCTCGGATTAACTCATACTGATCTCAAACAAAGCCGGTTCTATCAGGAAGTGTTTGAAGAGGGCCAGAAGGAAGGCTTGGAAAAAGGCTTGGAAAAAGGCTTGGAAAAAGGCTTGGAAAAAGGTCGCCGGGAAGAAAGTATTTCGATGGTCCTGCGCCTGTTGCAGCGACGACTGGGTGCTTTGCCATCGGTTCAGGAAGAGCAGATTCGCCGTTTGTCGCTGGCGCAAGCCGAAACGCTGGCTGAGGCGCTGCTGGATTTTCGGACGCCGCAGGATTTGGCAGCTTGGCTGGAGGAATTGATGGCCGCATGAAACGCATTTTGATGATTGCTTATCACTTCCCGCCATTGGCGGGGAGTAGCGGAATTCAGCGCACATTGCGCTTTGTGCAGCATTTGTTGGCCTTTGGCTGGGAACCAATCGTGCTGACCGCCCATCCCCGCGCCTATGAGCGCACCAGCGATGATTTGTTGCCGGAAGTACCGCCGAATGTGTTGGTGCATCGGGCGTTTGCGTTGGATGCCGCCCGCCATCTGAGCCTTGGCGGTCGTTATCCGGGCTTTCTGGCGCGGCCGGATCGCTGGATGTCGTGGCGCTGGGGAGCGGTGGCGGCGGGGTTGCGGTTGATTGAACGCTATCGACCTGCCGCGCTGTGGTCCACTTATCCGATTGCCACGGCGCATCAGATTGGGGCGATTTTGCATCAGCGTTCCGGGTTGCCGTGGGTGGCCGATTTCCGCGATCCCATGGCGCAAGAAGGTTATCCGGCGGATCCAAAAGTCTGGCAGTCTTTCAAGGCGATTGAGGAGGCGGTTTTTCAGAAGGCTGCTTGTTGCGTGTTCACCTCGCCTGGCGCGATCCACTACTATCGCGAGCGTTATCCACAGACGCCACTCGAACGATTCGCGCTGATCGAGAACGGTTACGATGAGGAGAGCTTTGCTGGCTTGGACGCCAGCGCCGCCGTGAAGGGGCCGCTCAATCCGGGCAAGATCACCCTGCTGCATAGTGGGATTATTTATCCTAGTGAGCGCGATCCGACGTCATTGTTCCAGGGGATGGGCGGGTTGTTGCAATCCGAACGATTGGACCCCTCGCGTTTCGTGTTGCGGTTGCGCGCAACAGCCCATGATGAGTGGCTGAGAGGGCTAGCAGCAGAGTACGGCATAGCCGAGGTGCTGGATTTGGCACCGCCCCTGCCGTACCGTGAAGCTTTGGAGGAGATGTTGCGGGCCGATGGTTTGCTGATTTTGCAGGCGGCGAATTGCAATGCGCAGATTCCGGCTAAACTGTATGAGTATCTGCGGGCGGGTCGGCCGATTCTGGGGTTAACCGATCCGGCGGGAGATACGGCATCGACGCTGCAGCAAGCGGGTTGTCGTCATCTGGCCCGGTTGGATTCCAGCGAATTGCTGGCAGAGGTTATGCTGGAATTTCTGGGTGAGTTGAATGCCGGAACCGCCCCTGCATCGGATTTGCAACAAATCGTCAATGCTTCACGGTTCAACCGAACCCAAGCGTTTGCGGCGTTGTTAAATACGCGGGTTCAGTTACTATAGTCTCGCTAATAGTGGTCCCTATATCCCGAATAGCCAATTTCAGAATATTTAAAAAATCAATCTATTGATTAATATATGAGTTGGTTTCTACATTAGCGGGACTATAGGTCAATCTGGGATTGCAAACGGCTAATAGTTTCATGATTGAGGTCGTTACAAAATTGAAGACATTGGCGGCACAAATGGGGTGGCGTCGGACAAGCTTTTATCTGCTACGGCGCGTTATGCATTGGATACCGGGCTGTCACCTTTATTTCTATCATCTGATCGCACAACCGGTTCGTGTTCTGCCTCTATCTACAAGGCAGTGCTCCATCTACCATATTTGTGAAGTAAGCCGGGAAGAATACGACTCTACTTGGTTCCCACGACCTGCTCAAGTCATTGATGCACGCTATAATCAGGGTTGTATTTGTTTGGTTGCGTTCAAAGAAGAAACCGCAGTAGGGTGTATCTGGCTATGTCCAAGCCCTTACTCAGAAGATGAAGTGCGTTGTTGCTTTATACCCATGCCAACCAATGAAACAGCTTGGGATTTTGATATTTATATATCTCCACCATTTCGGCTGGGACGTTTATTCGCCTTGCTCTGGCAGGCGTCTAATACATGGCTCGCCGCACATGGCATCCGTTGGACAATGAGCCGAATTGATGGATTGAATATAGATTCGTTACGCGCCCATAAAAGGCTTGGAGCACAGCTAACAGGCAGCGCCATTTTCCTGCTGTTTGGACCCATCCAAGTGATGTTAAGCTCTTTAAAACCGCGATTGCATATCTCACCAAGTTCTGCATACATTCCGCAGATTGAAATCCAAGCACCAGTGGTTCGAGGGCCTTAAGGCGCAATGTCTTCCCTTATATAGCGTTCCTATACAGGTTGTGGAATTCTTAAAATTTCACCATGATTTATAACTAATTGAAAATATTTTCAAATATATTTTAAGACAAAACGGATGGCGAAAATACCTAATCCACAACTCGCGAAGGAACGCTATAGTTCATTCCTAATCCCTGCTGGTGGAACAACCGCCAGCAGGGATATAGTCTTCAATAAGATTTCAGGGGTTCTGGAAAACCACCGTCAATTTGGGTCGGAGGGAGGGATTAGCACCTTCACGGCTGGCGAACTTCTTGAGATTGTTATTACCACTGATCCAGATCAGCTTCCAGCCGTAGTTAGCACGTCCGCTGCTCATAGCTTGTACTGCGTCAGTCACGTCAAACTCCAGCCAGCCGGTACTCCAGCCAATGCTCGCTTGTGCGTCGGCGGTATCGGCTAGATCCGTTCCCACGCCAGCAGCGCCAGCAACAGCCCATCCAGCGCCGGTCAGACGTTGGCTCCAGGTTGCCGCTGCTTCAGACCAGTCCACCAGTAAGGGTACTGCCTGGTATATACCGTCGTATTGAGACGTTTTGTACACCGCCAGTTGTGCGGATTCGACCGTCGCTCCATCAGGGACCGGCCCACCTTCGCGGGCAAAAAGGGCAAACCGGACCAAGATTGGATATTGTGAGGTCTGACTCAGTAATTGTGAGTTGGCGCCAAAATTTCGGGTTTTATGAAAGGTCGACAGATATAGATCCGCAGTCCCAGCGTACCCATTTTCGCCCTGTTGCAGCACCAGTGTGGTGGATTCGCCACCTGCTGCCGGGGTCACCGTGATGTTGACGGGAAGTGATACGGTGGATGCTCCCCGGTTGTCGGTAGCGACTGCGGTTAGCGTAGAGCTTCCCGCTGGCGCATTCGTCCAAGCATAGCTGTACGGCGATCCCGTTGTTTCACCCAGTTTCACTGTACCCTGGAAAAATTCGACTTTGCTGATACTGCCGTCGCTATCGCTGGCACTGGCCGTCAGGGTCACCGTGTTACCCGCGTCAAAGATGGCCCCATCCGCTGGAGTGGTGAGCGACACAGTCGGCGGTATATTGGGTGCGTTTACTGAAATAATAATGGGTGCGGAAGTGGCGGAAGCGCCTTCGTTATCCGTGGCCACAGCCGTTAGTACATAATTACCGGCTGCTACATCGATCCAGGTGAAGTTGTAGGGAGCTGTGGTTGTTTCGCTCAGTTTCATGGCGCCCTGGAAGAACTCGACCTTGTTAATGCTACCGTCACTGTCACTGGCTGTTGCTGTAATCGCAATAGTATCGCCAATGTTGAAGGTTGCGCCGTTGGTCGGCGTGGTGATTGCGACAGTGGGACGCGCATTGCCTGGACTTTGCCAACCGACTGGCTTGTACAGCCAGACATTGCCCTGGTTGGCATCCTGTAGGGCCATGAAGGCGTCGAGTTCGGCAATGTATTTCCACTTGCCCAGTACGCCGTTGCCAACATCGCTGGCAGGCGTCGATAAAATTGGAGTGGGTTGTCGATGCATGATCCAGCCATCGCGGGAAATGGTCGGCGGCGCTTTCATCATCCACACTGTGCCACCGCCGCCCCATAAGGCATATTGGTCGCGTACCGGGTCATAATCCATGCCATAGCTTGATGACATAGCGAATTGTCCGTTCGGATCGATCGGCGTAAATTTGATATTGCGGTTAGTAGGGCTGGCTTTATTCAAATCCCAGTAGGTAAAACTTAATCCAGCGGTGCGCACAAAAACATTCAAGCGCGTATCCAGCGCACCCGCCCCCTGACCACTAAAAGCTTCCCAGAACTGCCCCACCTGTGCCCAGGTATCTGCTGCAGGGCTAGCCAAGTCATTAATGACATAGCGGTGGAGGTGTGCGGCCGTACCGCCCCCACGCGGCGCAGAAACATAGATGACATCTTTACCTTCTTCCATCCGGTAAGCAGTAGCAGCATTGACGAAACGGCTGGCAAGATAGATATTGTCAGCGAGTACGCCATACATATCACGGTTTTGCCACATATAACCACCGGTAATACGCGGACACATTTCAGCAGAGTTGTCAGGGCATGGGGCTTGGACACGCTGAACATGGGAACCGGTGCTGCCTCCGACTTTATCCGGATCTGCTTTGGCCGGATCAAACAGGAACGGTCCTGTCGGACGCGCCGTAGTCGGGCTGGTCTGCAGCATAAAAGCGCCGCCATTATTGAAAGCGGCTCCGCCGAAAACCAGGAAGCGGTTCACTATAGGCAGGAACATGTTGTTATCGTAAGTATGAGCTGACGTAGGCGCATTCAATGGACCATCGACTGCAATCCAGTTGCCTAGATCATCCTGCTTCACTTCGCTGGGTAGAGCAGCGCGTTCCCACATCTGGGTGGTTCCACGCCAGCGATAGACGTCATTTCCGGAGTAATTGGCGTGTCCGCCCCCGTAAATAATCAGGTCGCCACGGTAGCTGTCCCAGGCAAACGAACTCCACGCTGAGATGATCTTGGATGGCGGAGGGTTGCCCCAGCCATAAAGGGGGCGCAGATCAGCGGGTGCCCACACGTCAGAAAACAGATTCAGGTTAACCTTGGCCCATTCACCTTCGGGAAGCGCCGCCAGGATCGTTAACAACCCTACCAAATCAGCGTCTTGGGCGGTTGCAGATCGCTGATGGGCCTGGTAGCGTGGCAACTTTTTGGAAGATGGCGTAACGGAAGTTGCGGGGAGGCTGGAAGGTTGGATTGATGGAGCTGGCAAGACCTGCAATTCACTCTCAACTTGCAGCACTGCGCCGGCGCTATCCATGACTTGCAGTTTGATGATGAATTGGCCCGTTTGCTGCGGTGCGCCGGCAATGCGTCCATGATTGGAATTCAGAGTCAGACCTTCCGGCAGCGCGTCAAGCGCTGTCCAATGGTAAGGTTCAACACCACCCGACACGGTGAGCGTTGCAGCGTAGGACTGGTTTTGTTCGGCGATGGGCAGCGTACTGTCTTCAACCGCCATGGGCGGTAGCACATCACCCAGGTACTGATAGCGGATGGCGTCAACGATGGCGATGTCGCCATGATGTGCGGTAATTTCCAGTTGTGCTGATCCAGGCGTCAAGAGAAAGACACCCAGCGTGTTCCACTGACCACCGAGTACCGTTTGATCCGTGTAAACCCTGTGGCGTTCCTGGCCATTGTTGATCTCGAATGCCGCCTGGGGGGTATGTTGCCCAAAAACCGGCCACCATGCGTAGACCCGGTAGTAGCCGTCGCGGGTAATTGGCAGGTTGAAGTGAAAGCGGGGCTGGTTGCTGCCCAGTAATGCGGTTTCCTGGTAAGCCAGTTGGCTTTTGACCGGGCTGAATTGCCCATTCAGGATGGTTCCCTGGGTTTGGTCCAGAACCGTGTTTTCGTGAAATTCGTTTTGGATGGCACTTGGACCGGGTTGCAGGTCGCTTGCCATCCCGACAGGTAGCATCAAAACGGCGAAAGTCAGTAGCAATGGAACCAGCCATGCAAATTTATTTTTTATGTAAATCAAATAAGTGACCTTTGAATTGAGACATGGTCAATATCCTCCGTTATAATGCATGGCGGTTTTGAGAAGACTCTCAACAAACTTTCGATTACATCAATCAATTAGGCAAAAAATGACACATTTGAGTGTGGAATTTTGACATGCGAAACCTCGACAAAAGTATTGATTCTATATTCATACATAAATTTTTATCTATGTCAATAATCTGTTGCGCCCTTTATTCCATGGGCTGCTATGCTGCAAGTAACCCGTGCGGCGAGTTGGATAATGCTTATGGTCCTTTTGATTACACGAACACTGAACATTTTCGCGAGAAATTGCCCGTTGTTGAACATTTTCATTTTACGTCGAATGTTGAAAATTTGATCAGTGGACAAGGTGGCACTTCCATTATAGCTGACCTAAATTATACCTTACGCGCCTTTCCCAATCATCACCGCGCCTTGCTGGCTTTATCCAAATATGAACGTCAACAAATTCGGAAAAGTCGAGATGCTGGGATGGTTTATCAGCCTGGAAATACTGCTCGAGGTTGGCCTAATACGGCTGAATGCTACTTTGATCGCGCCATCCGCTGGCGGCCCAATGATCCGGCAGTCCGATTGATTTATGGCATTCATTTGCATTTGACAGGAAAACTACAGCAAGCGATTGAACAATATAAAATTGCGGAAAAAATGCAGCCGAACGTGGCCGATCTGCAATACAACCTCGGACTGTTGTACTTTGATATGAAGCAATATGCGCTGGCCAAGCAACATGCTAGGAAGGCTTATCAACTGGGCTATCCCCTGCCGGGTTTGCGGAAAAAGTTGGCGAGTGTTGGGCAGTGGCCTTGATCTGGTGACCGTATTTTTGCAATTTTAATCGATACCTATCGCACGATGGCCGAAAAAATTCGGAAAAGCGCAGCGCCCCGCGCTCGCCGAAAAAAAGCCCGGGGCGGGAAATTAGCGCAACCTCACGATTCCAGCTATAGCAATCCTCTTTGAGTTGTGGATTCACGGGTTCAAACCACCCCGGCGCTGCGCGCCACCCCTCCTTATCCAAGGAGGGGAATTTCCACGAGCGGGGTGGGATAGCTATATAAGCTGCTGTTCTCGCATCCGGCCATGGTCGCGGATCTACTCAGCGGTTTTGTCGCTGAAACCTGGGTCCAAGAGCTGGATTTCACCACCCTGGAAAAGCAGTCCGGCAGTTATGTCAGCGATGACTTGCGACCACGGGCGGATGATGTGGTGTGGCGGGTGCGCTGGCGGAATCGCTGGTTGTATGTATATCTGCTGCTGGAATTCCAGTCGGATGTGGATCCGTTCATGGCGGTGCGCTTGCTGGTGTATGTGGGCCTGTTGTACCAGGATTTGATTCGCGCCGAACAGTTGACGGCTGAGGGGCTGCTGCCGCCGGTGTTGCCCTTGGTGCTGTATAATGGTCGGCCCCGGTGGACGGCCAAGACCGAGATGGCGGATCTGATCACCCCGCCGCCGGCCGGGTTGGAGCGTTATCAGCCCCGGCTCCCCTATTTGTTGCTGGAAGAAAATCGTTTTAATGAAGCGGAGTTGGCGCCGCTGAAGAATCTGGCGGCGGCGTTGTTTCGGCTGGAAAATAGCCGGGGACCTGAAGATTTGCAACGGGTGGTGGAGCAGTTGGTCGAATGGTTGCAAGCGCCGGAACAAGCAAGTTTGCGCCGGGCATTTGCAATGTGGTTGCGGGATGTGCTGTTGCCGGCGCGCGTACCTGGGGTGCGCATTGAAGCCGTGCAGGAATTAAGCGAGGTGCGGAATATGTTAGCGGAACGGGTGTTGGAATGGACGGAGCAGTGGAAGCAGCAAGGATTGGAGCAAGGTCGCCAAGAGGGCCGCCAGGAGGGCCGCCAGGAGGGCCGCCAAGAGGGCCGCCAAGAGGGCCGCCAAGAGGGCCGCCAAGAGGGCCGCCAGGAGGGCCGCCAGGAGGGGCTGTGTTCGGAACGGCAGTTGCTGGTGCGGTTGGCGCGGAAACGCTTTGGGGCGACGGTGACCGGGCCGAGCCAGGCGTTGCTGGAGCGTATTGTCGAGTTGGCGGTGTTGGAGGAACTGGGCGAGGCGCTGCTGGATTGCGCCGATGGCGAGGCGTGGCTAGCGCTGCTGGCGCGCCGGGTGGGCTAACCTGACCGTTCTGCCCAACACGCCTGGGGTGCTTGCATGGCCAATGAATTGAACAATCCGCATGATCGGTTTTTCAAGGCGACCTTTGGGCGCACCGAGGTGGCGGCCGAGTTTCTGGAGCGGTTTCTGCCGCCGGCGGTCGCGGCGATCCTGGACTGGCGCACACTGCGCGCCGAGAAAGAGACCTTTCTGGACCCGCAACTGACCCAGCATCCGGCGGACTTGCTCTACGCAGTGGAGGTACACGGCGGCGAGCAGCAAGGGTATGTGCATGTATTATTCGAGCACAAGAGTTATGTGGAGTCGCGGATTAACCTGGATTTGCTGCGCTATCGGGTGCGGATTTGGGAGCAATGGCTGCAAGACGGCAATACGGGCCTGTTGCCGGTGATTGTGCCGGTGGTGTTTTATCACGGGGCGGCGGGCTGGACGGCGAAACGCCAGTTTGCGGAAACGGTGGCGAAGGTGGCGCCCTTGCAGCGCTATGTGCCCCAGTGTGAGTATCATTGGGTCGATCTGAGCGCTTACCCGGATGCAGCGCTGCGCGGGGCGGTGATGCTGCAGGTGACGTTGTTGACCCTCAAGTATATTTTTCGCGATGAACTGGGCGAGCGTTTGCCGGGGATTCTCGGGTTGTTGCAGGAACTGGAAGAAGGATCGAGTGGCCTGGATTTTATCCGGTCGCTGTTGCGCTATCTGGCGCAGGTGGTCGGGACCGATCGGTTGAGTGAAGCGCAGTTCCGCCAGGCGGTCACGCAGGCGTTGAGCGGAGGAAATGAACAGATGATGACGATTGCCGAGCAGTGGGTGCAACAAGGGTTGGCGCAGGGCTTGGAGCAAGGTCGCCAGGAGGGCCGCCAGGAGGGCCGCCAGGAGGGCCGCCAGGAGGGCCGCCAAGAGGGCCGCCAAGAGGGCCGCCAAGAGGGCCGCCAAGAGGGCCGCCAGGAGGGCCGCCAGGAGGGGCTGTGTTCGGAACGGCAGTTGCTGGTGCGGTTGGCGCGGAAACGCTTTGGGGCGACGGTGACCGGGCCGAGCCAGGCGTTGCTGGAGCGTATTGTCGAGTTGGCGGTGTTGGAGGAACTGGGCGAGGCGCTGCTGGATTGCGCCGATGGCGAGGCGTGGCTGGCGCTGTTGGCGCGCCGGGTGGGCGAGTGAGAATGTGCAGAGATCACGATGTTGACGGTCAAAGCTGTACTGAAGGCATGGAGCCTGCGGCTACTGACCGCCGCTTTGGACGAAATCTTTCAGAATCCGCCTGCCTGACATTCCTTGTGCGGGGAATTGGAGGAAAGGGTCTGGACATTTACAATTGCACTGTCGTCCGATGAAGATTTCAGAAATTCTGGCGATGCTCAAAGAGGATGGTTGGTATTTGGTGGGGACAAAGGGAAGCCATCGGCAATTCAAGCACCCGACAAAGTCAGGTCGCGTCACGGTTCCCGGAAGACCGAGTGATGATCTCGCGCCAGGAACCCGGAACAGCATCTTCAAACAGGCAGGCTGGATGTAAAACTATGCGCTACGCAGTCGTCATTGAAAAAGCAGCAAATAATTTTTCCGCCTACGTTCCTGACCTTCCAGGCTGCATTGCTACAGGAATGTCGGTCGAGGAGGTCACGAAGGAAATTAACGAGGCGATTGCCTTCCACCTGGACGGTATGAGGGAAGATGGAATCGCGCCTCCCGTTCCACAAAGCTACGTCGAGTATGTAGAAATAGCGGCTTGAGGGGTTGGCGGATCACCACCTATAAGTTCCGCATCCAGGCTACAAGCTATCTGGCGCAAGCGGTGGGGACGGATCGGTTGAGTGAAGCGCAGTTCCGCCAGGCGGTCACGCAGGTGTTGAGCGGAGGAGATGAACAGATGATGACGATTGCCGAGCAGTGGGTGCAGCAGGGTTTGACGCAGGGCCGCCAGGAGGGGCTGGATTCGGAGCGGCAGTTGCTGGTGCAGTTGGCGCGGAAATGCTTTGGGGCGACGGTGACGGGGCCGAGCCAGGCGTTGCTGGAGCGGATTGTGGAGTTGGCGGTGTTGGAAGAACTGGGTGAGGTGCTGCTGGATTGCGCCGATGGCGAGGCATGGCTGGCGCTGCTGGCGCGCCGGGTGGGCGAGTAAGAATAGGGATGAGTACCTTGGATCGGTTGCGCGTTCGTAAGCATGAAATCAACCGGTTGGCGGAGCGTCATGGTGCTTATAGTGTCCGCCTGTTTGGATCTGTCGTTCGCGGCGAGGATCAGGCAAAGAAGCGAAATCGATAAGAACCGCAGCCTGATCTGGTTAACTTTGAGCAGCAACTGACTACTAATTAAACCAGGATTTTGTTTTAATATCAATTATAAATGATTGGTATTAAAACTAATTATTTGAGGAAATTATTACAATGAAAACAGATAAAGAAACCATGCCTATTGTATTAGGTATGGATGGAAATGATTGGGATGGCCCCTGGATGAATAGACAACAAATCTTGTCGCGTCTTGCATTGCGTGGGTGGCAGGTAATTTATAGTACAGGAGCATTAAATTGGTATGAGAGGACATCCTCATGTTGGAAGGATGCATCAATTTTTGGTTCATTCTCTATCAAGGACAACGTGATCGTAGATCAGCCTGGAAAAATGCCGTTTCGATATGAAAAATATAATATGTTTGACAAATGCTCTAGGAAATACCAAAGCTATCGCCTTTTAAGTAAAATTAGTAATTTAAAAAAAAGAAGAAAGTTATTACTGCATATTTTTAATCCAAGTTACTTTGACTATGTTCAGTATTTGAACCCAGATTTTCTGGTCTTTCACATACGTGATGCTTACTCAAAAGGTGGCAATTGGACGCAACACCACCAAAACCAGTACGATAATCTTCTTAAAAAAGCAGATTTAGTTATTTTTTCAGATCGTCAGTTGCTGGATTTGATTCCTTTATCGCTCAGGTTTAAAGCGCATGAACTCCAGAACGGCGCTGATACAGTGGCCTTTGAAAATGGGCATCATCATCCAGAACCCCAAGATATTGCAGTCATACCACATCCGCGGATCGGCTATGTTGGCAGAATGTCTCTCAAATTTGACTGGGAAATTCTTTATGATCTAGCTCTACAACATCAAGATTGGCATTGGGTTCTTGTTGGAGAAATTATTCACGCCGGCAACAGTCAAAATGAACGACTGGCCCTCAAATGCTTAGAGCTTTCTAATGTGCATTGGCTTGGGGTTAAAAAGCATACAGATCTTCCTAAGTATGTTGCGCACTGCGATGTTAACATTCTTCTATATAGAACAGGATGTGGTCTTGGTGAATGGGCACAGTATGGAAGTCCTCTAAAACTCCATGAGTACCTTGCTACAGGTAATCCTGTAGTAGGATCGGATATACCGAGTATTCAGCGTTTTTCAGATGTTGTAGCGATTGCATCTGCCGAAGCTAACTCATGGGATAAAGCATTGGTTGACGCTGTCAACAATGGTGGTGTAGGGGACCGCAATAAGAGGATTGCTACGGCTAGGCTCAACAGTTGGGATTTACGTGTAGATCAGCTTGAATCTCTCTATTTTTCAATGATTCAGAAGCATTTAAACTCTTGAATAACATAAAACATATCTCAAATCAGATAACAATCAAAAGGTTCGAAAATAATGCACAAAAAAACTCAAGTCAGTGAAACTTATGATCAAATGTTTTTAGAAGACGAACAGTCAAATGTATTTTCGTTACACTACCGTTATTCTCCATATTATCCACTTTTCAAGGCAGTCCGCTCAGCAATGAAGAAGCTTAATGCTCAATCTGTTCTTGAGGTTGGATGTGGAACAGGTGGCTTAGCACACTTGTTGATTGAAACAACTAAAGTAAAATATAAGGGGTTCGATTTTAGTCCAGTAGCCATAGATAAAGCGCGAGAAAGAACAAACATTCATGATCAGACTTTTTGGGTATCCGATGCATTCGATATGGACTATGGTTTAATCGATTTCGATACAATTATATGTACTGAAGTTCTCGAACATTTAGAAAAAGATATAGAAATAGTGGAAAAATGGAGGCACGGCTGCAATTGCATTTGTAGTGTACCTAATTTTGACTCAGCATACCATGTCCGCTATTTTGATAATGAGGAAGATGTATTAAAGAGGTATGGTGAACTAATTAAGATTAACAGCATAAAAAGAGTGAAAAAGCCGTTTCTGAATAACCTTTATTTCAAACATTTTTTAATGGCGCTCGTATGGAATCGTTATCGTCCCAAGAGGTTGTTGCACATTCTAGGCTTAAGTAATTTTGAAGAAATTGGTGGTTGGTTTTTATTTGAAGGTCAAAAATTATAGTCTTTTTAAGATCTATCATAGGTATCATATAGCGCTCTTATACAGGTTTTGGAATTCTTAAAATTTCACTATGATTTATAACTAATTGAAAATATTTGCAAATATATTTTAAGATAAAACGGATGGCGAAAATATCTAATCCACAACTCGCAAAGGAACACTATAGCTTGGTGTTCTCATTAATAAAACTAAAAAGAATTGATTTAAATTGAATAAAACAGCAAAGTCTACGTCAGTTGTTCTTAGCGCTTTCTTAACAGTCTCCATGCGCTGGATTGACCGTCTCATCGGTCTAGTTAGCACCCTCATTCTTGCCCGCCTCCTGGTTCCCGAAGATTTCGGCATTATCGCCATGGCTTCCTTGGTCATTGGCCTGACCGATTTATTACTCGATCTTGGCGTAAATGTTGCCATCATCCAAAACAAACAGGCTACTCAAGCCCACTACAACACTGCTTGGACTCTCAGGCTGCTGCAAACCGGATTAGCAACGATTATTGTAGTGGCTATCGCGCCTTGGGCCTCAGATTATTTCAATGAACCCCGAGTCGCGCCGGTCATTCAAATATTGGCTCTTTCCTTAATACTCAGTGGACTCGAAAATATTGGCACCATCGCCTTTCAGAAGGAAATGAAGTTTGGGCAGGATTTCCGTTTCGTGTTCTCCAAACGAATCATTGGCTTCATCGTCACCATGCTAGTGGCTTGGCTCATGCAATCTTACTGGGCGATGGTCATTGGCAGCCTGACTGGTCGTGCCTTTGGCGTGATCCTCAGTTACCTCATGCATCCAATGCGTCCGCGTCTGAGCCTGGAGAAATTCCGGGAAATCTTCTCAGTTTCACAGTGGATGCTGGTTCGCAGCATTGGCGGGTATCTCAATAACAAACTACACCAAATGATCGTAGGCAACCGTGAGAGCACCGACTTGATGGGAGCCTACTCACTAGCCGATGAGATTTCTGCATTGCCATCCACGGAATTGCTTGCGCCACTGAATCGTGTGTTGTTTCCAGCGTTTGTCAAGGTCAGCCACGACTTGATGGAGTTAAAGCGCGTCTTTCTCTTGGCGCAAGGCGTGCAAACACTGGTTGGCGTTCCCGCAGCCGTCGGGCTGGCGTTAGTTGCCCATGAAGCGGTTTTATTATTGTTGGGAGAAAAATGGCTTAGCGCCGTTCCCTTTGTGCAGATCATTGCCCTGGTCAACGTGATGATCGCCATCACCACAAGCGGAAGTTATATCCTGATCACTTTGGGAAAAATCCGCACTATTGCCCTGTATTCCTGGATTCAAGTCGGCCTGTTTGCGGCGCTTGCCTTCCTGGTCATCCCCCAGGGTGGTGCGTTGCACATCGCCTGGCTGCGGTTAGTCGTCGCAGTGATCGGCATTATGGTGTTCATCTGGCTACTGCTGCGAGAATTCCAGGGATTGCGGCTAATAGAAATTTTGGCATCAGTGATAAGGCCACTAACTGCCACACTGATCATGGCATTCTGTGTACTCAACATCCGATCCATCGTTGACTTTCACAGTACGCTATTGCTGGCGACTCAAGTTGTTTTTGGAGCCATCAGCTATTCGCTCAGTATTATGTTGCTGTGGCGACTCGCTGGATGTCCAAAAGGTGCTGAGTCCTATTTGTTGGAAAAAATTGTTGCATTTCGCAAAAATTAGGGTCCTGTAAATTTTCCTGTGGTAGCGAGGGTGGGCAGCGCGGGGCTAGGACGTCGACCTTATCCAACTCATTGATCCTGCTAATTTATGTTCATTTCACCAACCCGCACCATCGTTCCGATCACGGGAAAATTTAGGTAGTGTCCCTCAGTATCCGTGATGGGCTTCCTCATACCGGGAAGGGTGTGCATCCTTGATGGAAGTTACCGTTCCATCAAGGAGATCAGTGTGGACTGGGAAACAGGGTATTGTCCGAACGCTCAGTGCGAGTACTATGGAAAACCTTTTAAAATTGGACGGTTAGTAAGAAATGGTAGCAGTCGAGGCGAACCTCAAGCCCGCTGCCAGGCCTGTGGGAGGACGGTGACCTTGCGTTACGGGACGGCTTACTACGAACTGGAAGCCGATTCAGCTCAATTTGAAACGGCCCTGCGCGCACTGGCCGAGGGTAATTCATTGCGTGCCACGGCACGCATCGTGGATGTGGATAAGGATACCGTCTGTGCTTGGCTGGATCGGGGTGCCCGACAATGCCGAGCAGTCACCTTATCGTTTTGGCACCATCTATCGGTCACCGAATGCCAACTGGATGAGTTGTGGAGCTTTGTTCATACCAAAGAAGAACGCGATGTTCGACTTTTCGAGGGAAAAATGAGGGTTGGCTGATGCGGCATGGCGCTGCGAGCTAAGCTGAGAGGAACCCACCGCCTCAACCGCACGGAGAGTCCGCCATGCCGCTCGAAGACTTTATCATCACGGTGTTTTGCTGGGTAGACGAACACCTGAAGGCCCTGCTGGGGGATCACCGCTTGCGCCGGCGGGGCTTTGCCCCGAAGTTGACCGACAGCGAAGTGATCACGATGGAGGTGGTGGGGGAATTTTTGGGTTTGGATACCGATGTGGGCCTCTGGCAGTACTTCCGTCGCCATGGGCCGTCGTGGTTTCCGGCGCTCGGTTCGCGCACCACGTTTGCCCAACAGGCGGCGAATCTTTGGGTCATCAAGCAGCGGCTGCACTCGCAACTCTTGATCGACTTGGGGGCGGCGACGGACCCCATTCGTTTGGTGGATGGCTGCCCCCTGCCCGTGTGCGGGTTGACCCGCGCCCTTCGCTGCCGACGGTTTCGCGAGGTGGCGGATGTGGGCTACTGTGCGGCAAAAAAGCAGTATTATTATGGGCTTCACGGTCATCTGCTGATCACGTTGGACGGAGTGATCACCGCCTGTACGGTGACCTCGGCGACGGGTGATGAACGTGAGGCGCTCTGGGAGTTGACCGAGGGCGTTCAGGGCTTGGTGATGGGCGATAAGGGATACTTGAGCGCCTTTCTTCAGACGGCACTGGCGACCGTCGGCATCGATCTACAAACCCCGTTGCGGGCGAACATGACCGATCCCCGTCCCCCCTGGGTCGTCCAACAGCTCACGAGAACCCGCCGCCGCGTGGAAACCGTCATCGGTCAACTCACCGAGCCATTTCATTTTGAGAAAATCCGGGCACGGGATGTTTGGCACTTGACGAGCCGGGTCGCTCGAAAAGTCTTGGCGCATACCTTGGGTATTTTCATGAACCGGCAAGTCGGTCGGTCAGACCTGCAGTTTGAGGGCCTGATCGCCTGAAAGTCGAACATCGCGTAAAGAAGAACACTTGCTGATCGCGAAAGAATACGCGAAGACCTACGGTGATGCCTGGGTGTGGTTAGCTTTTGCGCCCGTTTGGCGTCTCGTCTTGGGGTTCGTCATCGGCAAGCACGATCAGGCCTATGCCGATCGGTTGCTCCAACAAGTCGCGTGGGTCACCGATGAAACGATCCCTTTTTTTACCAGCGATCAATGGCCTGCCTATACTCAAGCCCTGTTGAATGTCTACGGCGAATGGTACTGTCCGCCGCGCCGCGGGACGCGCGGTCGTTATCCAAAACTGCGACAACGACCGCGCGCTAACCTGTTGTATGCGCAAGTTATTAAGCATCGCACCAAAGGCCGCATCACGGCGATTGACACCAAGATCGTGTTTGGTGACCCCGTCGAGATCACGGCACGATTGGCCCAATCCCCGGTCAGTCGCACGATTAACACGAGTTTTGTTGAGCGCGATAACTTGACACAACGACAACAGAATCGTCGGTTGACCCGCCGCACCAATGGTTTTTCCAAAGAATTGAATGGGTTTGAAAAACAGATGTGGTTGTCGTTGGCTTACTACCATTTTGTGTTACCTCATCGGAGCTTGCGCCGCCCGTTACCCATGGCCGAATCCACCCGGGGTTCTGGATCTCTCCGGCGATGGTGCCCCATCACTCCGGCGATGGCTGCTGGCCTGACCGATCACGTTTGGACCACGGAAGAATTGCTCTCATACCGAGTCTCACCGCTGTACTGGGTTGAACATCCTCATTTGGAAAAGCTGTTTCCTTGCGGGTCCGATGTTCATCACGGATACTGAGGGACACTACCAAAATTTACAGGAGGTCAAAACTGAAAGTAGATGAATCCTCCACGACCGTATGTGAATCCGATCACCAAGTACACAGTAGTAGCGAACATCACAGCGAACAGCCATGCAGGGCGTGATGAGATGAATACCATAAGTTCATTTCGCCAATGAACTGGGGTGAAATGGAGAAGTGCTGCGGCTATCAGCGCCATTGCCCCGATCAGCGAAAGCGGAAAATTTCCACCCGATATATGCAGCATAGCACTGATATACTTTGCCGCCACGGCCAGGTCCTCGCCACGGAATAGCAACCGCGTCAATGCCACGATACTGAATACAACCCCTATCTGAAACGCCAACGCTCCGCCCCTGTCGACTAGCGCCGCTAATCCGGTCTGGGCGCGGCGAGCGTTGCGGTAATGCTCCAGCGCTACGAGACTACCATGTATACAACCGTATACCACAAAGTTCCAGCCTGCTCCATGCCACAAACCAATAGCCACGAAAACGATTAGTAGATTGATATACACCGGTGCATTCCATGATGATGACAACCCGTGATAGAGGTAATCGCGGAAGAACGATGACATCGTAATGTGCCAACGCTGCCAGAAATTGGCAATGCTGGTTGCCAGGTAAGGGCGATTGAAATTAGTTGGCAGGCGATAGCCCATCATCCGCGCTGCGCCGATCGCCATGTCCGTGTAACCACTCAGATCGAGATAGACCTGAAAGCTGTAGCTAAACATGGCGATCCAAAGAAACGCTGCCGAGAAGGCGGTTGGGTTTGCAAATGCCGGATCGACAAGATGTACTCCCAGCGTGTCGGCGATGACCACCTTCTTGATCAACCCACGCAGGATCAAGGCGAGGCCGGCAAATCGTTCATCAGCAGTGACTAGCGGCGGCTTTTGCTGTAATTGTGGCAGAAAATACGAGGCGCGCACAATTGGCCCAGACAGCAGGCGCGGGAAGAAGGCCATAAACAAAGTGAAGTCAAGCAGATTGCAGGGTTTCTTGAGGCGCCCCAAGTATAAGTCAATCGGATAAGTGATGGCTTGGAATGTCATGAAGGAAATGCCAATCGGCAGGATGACTTCAACAAGAGGTACCAAACTGCTTGATCCCAACCATTGCGAGAGCGCATTGACCATCCCGGCGAAGAAATTGAGATATTTGAAATAAAACAGAATGCCTAGACTTCCGATAATTGCTGCAGCCATTGCTAGCCGCTGTTGAGCGTGATTGAGACGAACAGCAATCAGTTGACCAGCGATAAAATTGATGATCGTGAATGCGATCAACAGGCCAGCAAATCGCCAGTCAACTGTCATATAAAAGTAGTAACTAGCTATAATCAGCAGAATTTTCTGTGCGGTATGGCGTCCTTCCAATAACCAGTGTACGGCCAAGACCACCATGAAGAACAACAAATAGGAAAAGCCGGTTATATCCATTGCCATTCCTCAACGATTCGCCGGCGACAATCCAAGGCGCAGCGACAGGGCGGCGTCATTGACGATGGCGTGATAAATGAAATCCGCAGCGAAGCGTTCGCCCTTCAATGTGAAATGTCCGGCATCAACGAAATAATCAAATCCTCCCGGCATAGCTGACGCCAAGTCTACGAGTACGGCATTGTGGTGGCGGGCAACATCTCGAATGGCATCGTTAAACAATTCACCAGCCTTGATCAAACCATCAACACTGAGACATGGATTGTAGAACAAAGCAGTTTCAGCCAGTTTTAACTGTTCCTCAGGATCCGCGTCTTTGAAGGCGCGGGCGACCGTAACCAAGATCGGTTCAATGCCTGCAACAGCTAATTGTGTGACCATGCGATCCAGCGTTTGGGGATAAGACGATGGAAAATGATCCGATGGATCCACAGTGGTGGCCCTCACTGGCGGTTCACGCAGGGTCACAGTGTTTTTGGCAATCAATTCACGAGTCAGCACCCAGGGTGGAATTGCGGGCACCGGCAGGCCCTGCAGTGTTGGTTGCTGCTGCCGAGCAGTATGGCAGATACTAGCCATATCGTTGAACCCGGGGTAAACGATCACCGCTGTTGGTCGCATTCCAATCAGCGCGTGGTCAATCAACCGTTCTATATCCTGCACGGTATAGCCTTCGATACCGGCATTCACTACATTGACCGGGCGTTCCGACAGGCGTTGACGCAACTGCCGCTCCAGCAGACTCGGAAAAGTATCAGCATTGGACTTGGCATACGCTCCGGCTACGGTTGATGCGCCTGCAACGACCATACGCAGCTCACCAGCGGCAGGTTCAGGCGCAATTTCCGGGCTGCGGAACCCCAGCGCATTAGTCTTAAACTGACCTCCCCTCCCAGCATGATTAGCAATAACAAAGTTTGGTCTATAAGTCTTAACCCCCCATGCACTGTTTGTCACAATTGCCTCTTCGCCAGCTACTAGCGCTGCAGCGCTGCGACCGGTTTTCAGATAAGACCGGAGTTGCAACAGGGCCTCACTAGCGGCCAAGCAGCCCAGACCGAGTACGACTGCGACCCAAAAGCGGCGTTTTAGCACTGTAGTGGCCAAAGATGTTGGGGTATGAGCATATCCCGCTTGATCAGGCAAGTGCATTAAGTGTTTTTTTAGCACCTCTAGCGTCTCAATGGAAAGAGCCTCCCAATTTTCGGGCAACTGCCCCAGGTACTGCTCCAGTATGAGCGAAAGCGCGACAAAACTGACTGAATTACCGCCGAGATCAAGAAAATTATCGGTAGGTCTGACGTCGGTGATTCCGAGTACCTCACGATAAGACTCAAGAATGGTTCGTGACGGATGACAGGGCAGACGATCTGCAGCCTCGTGAGCAAGACGCAAAACCGACTGATAATCAAATTTCCCCGAAGGCAAGGTAGGGATTAGATCGACGGCTAATATTTGAACGGTTGATACGGGTAATCCGAAGCGATCAATAATCGCCTGAGTCAGCGCACTTGTGACTTCAGCTTGAGTTGTTGCTACTGCGATAAGCTGGTCATCGCCACTAACGATGCCGGCATAACCATTCTGGTGTAGCCAGCGTTCAATTTCATCTAAACTAATCCGCAGTCCAAGAATTTTAGAGAACCGACTATGACGACCAACGATGTAGTAAAGGCCATTTGCTTTGCGACACGCCACATCACCGGTATGTAATGCGGTCAGGTCAAAACCACGCGCTAGATCAGACGCCGACTCAGCATAGCCCATCATCACATTCGGCCCACGATACACCAATTCTCCGGGCTGATCTGACCCGTTAATCGGTCTCTTCTGCTCATCCAGTAGTTCAAAATCGCCGCCTGGAATCGCTACGCCAATACATTCCGGGTTGTCCAGCAAATGATCCGTCGGCACATAAGACATACGTGGCGCAGCTTCGGTTTGCCCGTACATCACGAAGAATTGCTTGCCGGTTGCCTGCGCCCATTGTGCATAGTCCACCACGCGATCCAGTTGTAAACGACCTCCTGCTTGTGCGATATAGCGCAAAGCAGGGTAAGAGCGGGTGCGAAAATGAATCCGCTCCAGCACGTCGAAGGTAAACGGAACGCCTGAAAAGGTAGTTGCGCGTTCTTGCTCGAGGAAACGCCAGAATTCATCCCTAGCCACAGATTCCCCAGTTAGTAACAGGGTTGCGCCTGCGTACAGATGTGAGTTGACAATCGACATCCCATACGAATAAAAAAACGGTAAGCTCGTGATCGCCCGATCATCTGGAACAATCTTCAGGTAGTCTGTGATCGATGCCGCGTTGGATTCAATGTTTAAGCGGGATAGGCGCACCAGTTTCGGGGTACCCGTCGTCCCCGAAGTCGAAAGTAGAATACAAAGTTCGGGATGCAGTTCAGCCGTCGCCGAAGGCGTCAGCGCTTGGAATTGCCACCGACTCGTTTCAGATTGACGAAATATCTTGCTTGCCGAGAAAGTCCGAGCAATGCGGTCATCTCGTGAAGTGGATTGAGGTTCAACGAGCACTACCGGATGTCTCGCGTGTAGACATGCTAGATACGCAATCAGACAGTCCAAGTTATTCGCGGCTTCGACAATCGTCAGTCGAGGAGGACTGCCGAGTCTGGCGGCCAATTCGTATACCTCGTCAGATAGTTCTCGGTATGTCCATCGTTCGCCACGATCAGTGATAATCGCACACTGATCGCCGTGTGACCGAAGACGATCAGCAAATATCTCGTTTCCCATGTTTTGCAACCTTAAGGTGATTTCCTAAAAAGAATTGGCTCAGTATGGATTCCAGACGGTTGAGGACGGATCGTGCCGGCGGAGGTTGGCGGGTACACTGAACGGGTACCGAATCCCGTTGACCGAAGGTCACCGATGATGATCCCCCTTCAAACCCTGCTGGACGACCACCAATGCTATGAGGTGATTCGCCAGTTGCGGTGGCCCGACGGGGTCCGTTGTCCCCACTGCGGCGCGGTCGCTCTGACGAAGCAGGGGCGGGATACGACGCAACCGGCGCGGCGGAACTATCGCTGTCAGGGATGCGAGCGCTACTTTGACGATCTGATGGGGTCCGGCTGGCGGGTAACAACCCCCTCTCGCAACTGCTCGGTCATCCGCTGCACATCGTCTGGGTTCAACCCCAACTCGTTGGCAATCTGGGCATTAGACAGGTTCAAACCCATGAAATACAGA
>Ga0209573_1002351_pt1 | contig 24426 bp, 17 predicted proteins | sample TNRBio252014_DNA_FD_185870 | JGI IMG/M metagenome (GOLD analysis project Ga0209573, IMG submission 185870) | Wastewater treatment Type I Accumulibacter community from EBPR Bioreactor in Madison, WI, USA - TNR Reactor_6/25/2014_ DNA (SPAdes)... | ecosystem: Engineered > Bioreactor > EBPR >... | reverse complement strand
GCACCCTGTTCCTGGCCGGCGCGCCCTCCGGCCAGCCGCAGGTCTATCGCTCCACTACGGCCGGCGCCACCTGGCTGCCCACGCCTGGCCAGCCCGCCGACCTGGACGTCTTCCTGCTGGCCATCTCGCCTGATTTCGCCCATGACCAGACGCTGTTCGTCGCCGGCTACGGCCCCGTGCAGCGCACCAGCGACGGCGGCGCAACCTGGCAGCGGCTGAGCGCGGCCGGGCCTAACTACAGCCTGGCCATCTCAGCCAACTACGCCAGCGACCGCACCGTGTGGGCCATGTACCGCGAGATCGAGGGCTCGGCCATGCAGCCGGAGGCCGGCATCGTGCGCTCCAGCGACGGCGGCGCTACGTGGCGCAACGTCACAGCCGGGCTGGACGGCAACTACAACCAGCCTTACCGCAGCCTGGCGTCCGACCCGGCCGGCGAGGCCATCTACTTGGCGCTGGACGGGCCGCAGTGGGACCCGCGCTTCCCGCCGCGCGTCTTCCGCTCCGATAACGGCGGCCAGCGCTGGGCGCCGCAGGCGCTGTTGCCGGGCGGCGTCGCGCCGCAGCAGGTGCTGGCCGCGGGGCCGCTGCCCGACCTGTTCGCGCTGGCCGAGGGCGTCATCTACCGCCACACCAGCCTCTGCTACGAAGCCATCGCTGACGGCGGCTTCGAGACCGGGCCGGAGCTGCTGGCCTATCCTCACATCGCCCGCGCCTGGGAGACGCCCAGCACGCCGCTGCCGGCCGGCTACGCCCAAGACATCCGCTACGCTGGCGCGTTCGCCATGCGCACCGGTACAGGCCCAGCCGGCCCCAACGTCATCAGCTATTCCAGCGCGCGCCAGTGGGTGAGCGTTCCGGCCAATGCCAGCAGCTCAACCCTGACCTTCTGGCGCTACCCGACCCTGGGCGACCTGTCCGCAGCGGGGCAGGACGCAGTGGAAGCCGCCGATCTGCTGGCAGCGGGGCCGGAGGTGGACGACTTCCAGTATCTGCTGGCCGTCTTCGCCGACGGCAGCTACGATACGCTGCGCACCTGGCGCGACAACAGCCAGCGCTGGACGCAGACCGAGGTCGATCTCAGCGCCTACGCCGGCCGCAGCTTCTCCCTGCACTTTGGCACGTTCAACAACGGCGTGGGTGGCCGCAGCGGCATGGTAATCGACGAGGTCGCGCTGCGCATCTGCGGGCAAACACCGCTCCAGCCGGCGCGCCAGTATCTGCCGCTGATCCTGCGCAACCATGCGACACCGATCGCCACGGCTACCGCAACCGCTACCAGCACGCCGACGCCAACGGGCACCGCAACCGCCACCGCTACAGCCACGCCGACAGCTACGGCGATCCCGACAGTCATCCCCACGGCCATGCCCGGCTTTGTGCCCACGCCCACCTGGGCTGGCCGGCTCAACTTGCCGGCCGGCAGCCGGCCGCACGGCGTGGCTGTCAACGCGGCCGGCGACCGGGTCTACGTCGCCTTCCACGGCGTGGATCACAGCGGCCGCACCCTGGGCGTGGTCAACCAATACCTCAGCCTGCAGGCGCAGATCGACCTGGGGCCGGCGGCGCAAGGGCCCAACGGCGTGGCGGTGATCCCCAGCAGCGGGCGCGTGGTAGTAGCCAACCGCCAGACGGCCAACGCGTCGGTGGTGGACCCCACGGCCGGAACCGTGTTGCAGACCATTGCGGCAAACTCGTTGCCAAATGGCGTCGTCGTCGCGGGCGGCTACGGCTACATCGCCAATTACGGCAACGACTCGGTGGCGGTGTTCGACCCGGCCACGCTAGCCGTGATCGGCACGCTGCACGGCGTCGGCCACGAGCCGGCGCTGCTGGCGGGCGATCCTGAGTCGGGCGACGTATTCCTGAGCGCGCATGGCTCGAACCAGGTCTTCCACCTGCGCGATGGCCAGGTCATCGGCCAGTGGAACGGCATCGCCGCGCCCTACGGGGCCGCCTACGATCCGACCAGCCGGCATCTGTACGTAGCCAGCCGCGGCGCGGCGCGGACGGTGACAGTAATCGACGTATACCTGGACCAAATCGTTGGGACCATCGACGTGGGCAAGGAGCCGTTCGTGCTGCTGGTCAACCCGGCCAGCGGCCATCTGTTCGTGTCCTGCGGCGACGAGGTCAAGGTCTACGACACCTTCGACTGGTCGCTGGTGACCAGCATCCCTGTGCCGCCGGGCGCGGAGGAGGGGATTGCCTTGGACCCGCGGCTGAGCAAGGTCTTCGTGACCAGCCGGGACGGCGACGCGCTGACGGTGATCCAGGACCAGGGGCCGGCGCAGGTGGTATTTGCCAGCAGCCGGGACGGCAATGGCGAGCTGTATCGCATGTTGCCCGATGGCCGGCGGCAGGTGCGTCTGACCTTCACAGCCGACGCCAGCGAGAATGCGCCGGCCGGCTCGCCCGATGGCCGCTGGATTGCCTACGAGCGCACCGACGGCGGCAGCCCGGCCTACACCCAGATCTGGCTGATGAGCCGCGATGGCCGCGGGGCCACCATGCTGACCGATGGGCCGTTCAATAACCTTCGGCCCAGTTGGTCGGCCGACAGCAGCAAGCTGGCCTTTGCCTCCGACCGCGACGGCGATTGGGAGATTTATGTGCTAGACCTGGCTGCGCGCAGCCTCGTCAAGGTTACGGACAACACGCGCGACGATCTGCACCCCGATTGGTCGAAGATCAACGGCCGGATCGCCTTCACATCGTACCGCACTCCCTCCAACGGTGAGATCTACAGCATGGCTGGCGATGGATCAGATCTGCGCCAGGTAACCAGCGGTTTCGACGACAGCAGCCCAAGCTGGTCGCCCTCGGCCGACCGTATCGCCTTCTGGGGCAGTCGGCCGCAAGGCCAGGCGCTCTACACGGTGCGCAGCGACGGCAGCGATGTGCGCTTGATCGTGCCGCAGGCCTTGCGGCCGGCTGGGCCAGCCTGGGGCGCCGTGGGCGGCGCCATTCTCTTCAGCGGCTACCGTCCCGACAGCGGCTACAGCGAGATCATGCGCGTCCAGGCCGACGGCAGCGGGCTGGTGTTGCTGACCAACAACGAGGTGGACTTCGACTACGCGCCCGGTTGGTTGGCTGGGTGGTAAGATATCACACTTCGCACCAACTCCTTCTGGGGTATGCGGTCAGGGAGGCAGCGCATACCCCAGAAGGAACCCGCTAATGCGTTTGACGCCCTAGTCAGTGTTGCGTACAATCAGGACAGACGATGGACGTGACTCCAGCGAAAGGAACAGACGAAGATGACAGTTGGCGACCGAATTGAAATCAATCCCTCGATCATGCTTGGCAAACCGGTGATTCGCGGCACCCGTATCCCCGTGGAGCTGTTGATTAGGAAGCTGAGTGAAGGGGCAACCGAGGCTGATTTGCTCGATGCCTATCCACGGTTGACCGCTGCAGATATTCGCGCTTTCGTTGTCGTACAACCTGGTGCGGTTCGCATCACCCGCAAGCCGGACTAGTGTCGTGTCACTGCTCATTTGAGGAGTAGGCGTCCCCAGACGCCGGGTTCGCATGTGGGCATGCGAACCCCTCAAATCATGATTGACGCACCACTAGTGTCGTGTCAATGCTCATTTGAGGAGTAGGCGTCCCCAGACGCCGGGTTCGCATGTGGGCATGCGAACTCCTCAAATCATGATTGACGCAACACCAGAGCATTAACGCACCACCAACACAGGACGTTCTACCCGCTTGATGATCTCGCGTGCGATGTCCTCCAGCAGGACGCGCTGCCAACCCGCGTCGCGGTGCGCGCCGATGACAACCAGATCGTAGTCGTTCTCCTCGCTCTCGGCCAGGATTTCCTCGACTACACCGCCGTGCCGCACCTTGGCCTCGGCGTGGATGCCGGGATGGGCCAGCACCTTCAGGTCGCTGGCGAGCCACTCGCCTTCTGGGGTTTGTTCTTCGATCAGCTCTTGCGCGCTGGCCTGCAGATCGTCATCGGGCACCCCCGGCCAGGCAGTCATCTGCGACATGACGTGCAGCACGGTGATCTGTTCCTCGCCTTGCAGCATGTCAGCCAATTGGGCGGTGAAGCGGCTGAGCAGGGAGGGCGCCAGCGCGCCGCTGTCGCACAGCAGGATGCGCTGGATGGGGCGACTCTGTCCGGAATCCGGGCCGATGTCACCTTGGGCGATGATCACCGGGCAGGCAGCATGCTCCACCACGTGGATCGAGGTCGAGCCCAACATGCGCGCCTTGAGCGTATGGCTGTGCCGTTCGCCCACGATCACAAGATCGAAACCGCCCTCTTTGGCTTCGGCAATGATCTGCTCGGCTGGCCGGCCGACGCGGGCGCGCGTTACAAGAGTCGGAATGTCGGCCAGCACATAGCGCGCGCGCTGCAGCACGGCCTCAGCCTGCGGCAGGTCTTGTTTGCGGCGCACAACCGTCAGCACGGTGGACGTCTCGTCGGCATGTTGCAATATTTGGACGCCGAAGCGCAGCGCCTTCTCGGAGTGGGACGACCCACCCGTTGCGATCAGGATTTTCACCGTTGGAAATCTCCTTACGACAAGAACTAGAGGAGCAAGAGAATGAGGGGGACGATGAAGAGTATCACCATGAACAGCGCCAGGTTTCGGCCATTGGCTGTGATGGCCGCTACCAGCCGCAGCGAGTTGCGCTCGAAGGAACGGTAGAAGAATGCCAGGATGATCAACGACACGATGGCGATACTGATCATCTCGGTCAGCACAACGGTAAAGGCCTGCGGGTTGTTCAGCAACACAGCCGCCAGCAGTGTGTCGACGAAGGTAGTGATGTTGGCGCCCATGATGTAGGGGATGACGTTCTCGCGGCGGATGAAGCCGCGGTTGCTCAACGGCACCAGAATGCCCAGCGACACGCTGACCGACATGGAGATCATGGTCACCCCGGCGCCGAGCAGGAACATCACCCAGGGCCGGTAGACCAGGCGCGAGACCCGTCCCACCTGGCTATCTTTGATGGCCATCTCCGGCAAACAGCGATCGAACAGGTTGAAACTCAGCAGGATGATGCCCATGCCGACCACGAAGAGCGCCCAGCCGGGCAGAAAACTGGCCAGGAATGCGGCGATGGGATCGAAGATACGGTCGATCACCGAGCTCAGCACGGCGCCTGACTGCATCTGCACGTTGTCGAGCGCACCCGTCTGCAAGATCGCCACGCCAATCACCAATCCCGCCAGGTAGGTCGTCCAGGTGACGGTCAGCGAGGTCAGACCCATGCTCAGGCTGGTGGCCCGGTTGCGTCCCCGCACCACGTAGATGAAGCCGATGAACAGCACGATGAAGCTGGCCCCCATGCGGCTGCCGGTGATCATGGTGAAGGTTTCGAGTTGGGTGATCACACCAGCGTCGAAGAAGGTCAGAGCGGCCGCAGCTACTGGGGACCCACTCATGACCAAATAAGCAAAGAGCCAGCCAAAGCCCAGGCTGTTGGCCGGGTTGGTGACGCGAAACGAGTCGCGCACCAGCGGCGCCAGGCCGCGTGCGCCGTCCTTCATCAACGTCAACGCCAGAATAAAGAGGAAGAGGCTGACGAAGAAGAGGGCGATCTTGCCCCAGTGTACCCGATTCCATGCCTTGCGCGCCGTATTTGCCGACTGGGGCAAGCGCGGCTGTCGTAGCGCATCAACCTGAGTATTGTCTACGTCCCTATGGGGTGGATCATGCATCTGGCGACTCCTGGTGGACTATGGGCCAACGATCTACTCGTCAAGCCGGGGTTCGATCGGGTCTTGCCACACGCCATCAATCACCTCGTTGCAAGCCCTGGCCTTGGCGTTTGAGTGTGTTCACGAGGGGTCATTGTCAGCACTCACACCACTCGGCAGCAGCACCTGAGCCGACAACACGCCCACGAAGGGTAAGTTGCGATAGCGCTGGCGGTAATCCAGACCGTAGCCGACCACGTAGCGGTCGGGCAACTCGAAGCCGACGTAGCGCAGAGGCAGCTTGACCAGGCGCAGCCGCGGCTTGTCGAACAACGTGCAGACGTGCAAGCTGGCCGGTTGACGCTCGCGCAACATGCGCAGCAGCGTGTGCAGGGTCAGCCCCGTGTCCACCATATCCTCCACGAAGAGCACGTGGCGGCCCTCGATGCTGGTCTCCAGGTCTTTGAGCAACCTGACCTGGCCCGGTCCGGCCTGCGCGCCATAGGGGGTGATCGCCAGAAAATCGATGCCGAAGGGAATGGAGACGGCGCGCATCAGGTCGGCCATGAACAATACGACCCCGCGCAACACGCCCACCAGCAGCGGGTCCAGGCCGGCGTAGTCTGCGCTGATGGCCGCGCCCAGCCCGCGTACCCGCTGCTGGATTTGCTGCTCGGTCAGCAGCACGTCGGAGATGGCGTCAGGCAGTGGTTGAAAAGGCATGGCCAGCTCTCAGATTTGACTTTTCTTCCGAGAAAAGTCAAATCTACTTCCTGCAAGAAAAGTCAAATCTACTCCACGTGGAAGAAAAGTCAAATCTACTCTTCGTCTTGGTCCTCGTCGCCCTGGCTGTCCATTCCCGTCCAGGCCGCGCGTTGGTCGTCGTCCAGGCCGTATTTGGCCATCAACTGGCGAAAATCGCTGCGTTTATAGAGCTTGATGTTGATCTCCGGGTAGTGTTCCAGCAGCCAGCGGATCTTGCGATTCTTGCGTTTGACCTGGCGGGGCTTGATGGTGGTGATCTCTACATACAGATCCTGCTCCGGCAGGTAGAAGTCCGGCGTGAAGGCAACCACCGGGCGTCCTTCTTTGTCTTCACGCAGGACGAAGGTACGCGGCTCGTACTGCCAGTGCAGGCCGTAGAAATCCAACAGCCGTGCGAACTCCGCCTCGGCCGCATGGGCGAAGGCCGGAGGGGGCGGCTCGGCAGGAGCTGTCGGGGGCGGTTGTCTGTCGGTCACTGGGTTCGTCTCACGCCAAGGCGCAAAGATCGCAAAGCGGGGAAGGGTTCGCTGCCAGATTCAATGTAGCGCATTGGTGCCCGGCACTTTGGCGACGATTCGCCCATGATGACAGACTCGGCGCAAGTGCCGGACACCTCAATTACTTCGTTTACAGTGCATTCAATTTCGGCGACGAGATTATAGCACACCAGCCCGCGCGCTCCAACTCGTTTGGTTGCCCTTTGGCGCTATGGTACAATCAGCATTGAAACCACGCCACGACCTGCCGTGGCTATCCTCCCTCCCACCTGAGGTGACAGCGATGTCCAACCCGCCTCGCGAGCTGACTGCCGACCAACTGCGCCGCGCCTGCGCCCCTGCCGACCTGCCCTTTCAGTCCACCGACGACCTGGAGCAACTGAACGAGATCATCGGCCAGGAGCGCGCCACCCGCGCCATCGAGTTCGGCCTCGACATTCATTCCTACGGCTACAACATCTACGCGCTGGGGCCATCCGGCGCTGGCAAAACCACCACCATCGCCAAGTATCTGGAGCGCCGCGCGGCAGAACGGCCGGTGCCCAACGATTGGGGCTACGTCAACAACTTTGCCCGTCCCGATGAGCCGCTGGCGCTGCGGCTGCCGCCCGGCGGCGGCCGGCAGTTGCGCGACCGCTTCGACGCGCTGCTGACTGGGTTGGAGGAGCAGCTTTCCACGGCCTTCGAGAGCGAGAACTATGAACAGCACCGCAAAGAGATGGTGCAGGAGTTGGAGCAACGCCGGCAGCAGGTGCTGGCGGACATGGAGACCTTCGCCCATGAGCGCGGCTTCGCGATCGTACAAATGCCTATGGGACTGCTCTTCGCTCCGTTGATCGACGGCAAGGCTGCGACGCCCGAGCAATTCGAGCAACTGCCAGTGGAGCAACAGAAGGCCTACCAGGCCCAGGAGCCGGAGCTGCGCACAGAGATGGAGCGTTCGCTGCGGGAGTTGAAAGCGCTGAGCGACGAGGCTACCAGCCGCTTGCAGAATTTGGACCGCGAGATTGCCGCCATTACCATCGGCCCAGGGTTCGACGAGCTGCAGGCTGACTATGCCGCGTGGGACGAGGTAGTCGAGTATCTGACCACGGTGCGCGAGCACATCTCGCAGAACGTGGAGCAGTACAAGTCCGGCGCTGGTGGTCAGGAAGAAACGCCTGACCCCGCCGCCCTGCTGCTGGGCCCGCCCGAATCGCTCTTCGAGCATTACCGCATCAACGTGGTGGTGGACCATGACGGCGAGACCGGCGCACCGGTCGTCGTTGAGACCAACCCCACGTACTATAACCTGATCGGACGCATCGAGCAGGAGGCGCAGTTTGGCGCTCTGGTCACCGACTACAGCTTGATCAAAGGGGGCTCGCTGCTGCGGGCTAACGGCGGCTATCTGGTGGTCGACGCGCGCGCCTTGCTGCGCCAGCCGCTGGCCTACGAGGCGCTCAAGCGCTCACTGCGCCATCAGCAGGTCAAGATCGAGGAGCTGGGCGCGCAGTTGAGCATGATCGCCACCACCAGCCTCAGCCTGGAGCCGATCCCGCTGGAAGTCAAGGTGATTTTGATCGGCGATCCCTACACTTACTATCTGCTCTACGCCTACGACGACGAGTTTCAGAAGCTGTTCAAAGTACGGGCCGACTTTGCCAGCCAGATGGACTGGACCGTCGACAACATGGTCAAGGTGGCGCGTTTCATCCGCACCCGCTGCGCCGAGGAGGACCTGCCGCCCTTCGACCCCAGCGGCGTGGCCAAGGTGATCGAATACAGCGGCCGGCTGGTCGAGGATCAACGCAAGCTGACAACCCGCTTCGCCCACGTGACCGACATCGTGCGAGAATCGGCCTATTGGGCGCGCGCGGCGGCCAAAAGCCAACCGATCGAGCCGCTGTTCGTGTCCGGCCAGGATGTGCAGCGGGCCATCGATGAGCGCCGCTACCGCTCCGGCCTGGTGGAGGAGCGGGTGCGCGAGGCGATCGTCAACGGCACGGTGCTGATCGACGTAGCTGGCGGCAAGGTCGGCCAGGTCAACGGCCTGGCCGTGCTGATGCTGGGCGACACCATGTTCGGCAAGCCGTCGCGCATCACGGCCAAAACCTTCCTGGGCCAGTCAGGGGTGGTCAACATCGAACGCGAGGCCAAGCTCAGCGGCAAGGTCCACGACAAGGGGATGCTGATCATCAGCGGCTATCTGGGCGGCAAGTACGCCCAGGACAAGCCCCTCAGCCTGAGCGCAACGCTGGCCTTCGAGCAGAGCTACGACGGCGTCGACGGCGACAGCGCCAGTAGCACCGAAGTCTACGCCCTGCTCTCCTCCCTGGCCCGCCTGCCCATTCAGCAGGGTATCGCAGTCACCGGCTCGGTCAACCAGCACGGCGAGATCCAGGCCATCGGCGGGGCTACGGCCAAGATTGAGGGATTCTTCGACGTCTGCCAGGAGAAGGGGCTGACCGGCCAGCAGGGTGTGATCCTTCCGGCTGCCAACGTAGCCACGCTGATGCTGCGCGAGGATCTAGTCGATGCCGTGGCGGCCGGCCAGTTCCACATCTACCCAGTTGCGACCATCGACGAGGGCATTGCCATCCTGACCGGCCTGCCAGCCGGCGAGCGCGGCCCCGATGGGCGCTTCCCCGAAGGCACGGTCAACCGACGGGTCGACGACGCGCTGCGCGATTTGGCTGTGCGTTTCAGGAACTTTGGCAAGCCGCCGGCCAAAAAGGGCAATGGCGGCAAGGGAGAGGACGAGGAGAACGGCGACGATAGCGGCGCGTCGGAGCCGCCGCGCGAGCCAGAACTGCCTGGCGACGAACCGGATGGCCCCAGCGACGAGCCGGGCCTGCCTGGCGACGAACCAGACAATCCTGACGATGAACCGGGCCTGCCAGGCAGCGAGCCAGAGCCGTTTCCCGACCCTGAGCTGCCGGGCGATGAAATCGGCTGAGCAGCTATGAAAGTCGCCATGCTGTCGGGCGCAGCGCGCGCGGCTAACCCGTACATCGATCTGCTGTGCAGCGGGCTGGCTGAGGCAGGCGTCGACGTGGCGCTAGTCCAGCAGGCAGGCGAGGACGGCCTACCAGAGACCGCGCGCGCGGCCGACCTGGTGCATCTGCATTGGCTGGAGCTGTGGGGGCGGCCACCTTATCGCAGTCTGGCCGGGCTGGGCCGTTGGGGAATGCCCGGCCGGGGCCTGCGTCGCTGGCTGGAGCCGGCGTTGAACAGCGACGCCGCCTTCGCCCGCCGCCGCCAACGCTTTCTGGATCGATTCTTCGCCGCGCTGGACAGCTACCGAGCCGGCGGCGGCCGGCTGGTCTACACCGTCCACAACCTGGGTCAGCACGAGGGCGAGGGCGGCGCGGTCGAAGCGGCGGCCGTGCGGCGCCTGCTGGCCGTGGCCGACGGCGTGCATGTCCATGCCGAGTATATGGCGGATGAGGTGCGGCTCATTCTGGGAAGTGGCTCGGTCGGAGACCGGCCACAGCAATGGGAAGGCGGCTCCGTCGGAGACCGGCCACAGCAACAAGATGTGAAGAGCTCTGGCCGGTCTGTGCGCAGCCTCCCGGAGGGACTGACCGAGCCAGTCCCCGTCGTCGTCATCCCCCACGGCCACTACATCGACGCCTATCCCAACACCATTACCCGCGCCGACGCCCGCCGCGCCCTGCTTCTGCCTTCGCCATTGACAATTGACAATTCTCCATTGACCATTGACCATTCTCTGACCCTCCTCTTCCTCGGCCTCCTCCGTCCCTACAAGGGCTTGGAGGAACTGCTGCCAGCCTTTCGCAGCCTGCCTGATCCCAACGCTGCGCTGTTGATCGCCGGCCGGCCGCGGCCCAGCGACTACGCCGCACGCCTGGCTGCGCAGGCTGCTGGCGATCCGCGCGTGCGTTGGCATCCCCATTTCGTGCCCGACGACGAGGTGCAACGGTGGATGAACGCGGCCGACGCGGTGGTGCTGCCCTATCGTCAGATCAGCACCAGCGGCGCAGCCATGCTGGCCTGGAGCTTCGGCAAGCCGGTGATCGCCCCCGCGCTGCCGGCCTTCGCCGAACCCTTGGCCGCGGCGCCATTTCTGGGCCAGCTCTACGACCCCGCGGCGCCCGACGGCCTGGCCGAGGCCCTGCGCCAGGCCGCCAGCATCGACTGGCAACCCCGCCGCGCGCCGATCCTGGCCTGGGCGCGCCAGTTCGACTGGCCAGGTATCGGCCGCCAGTTCGTTGCGTTCTACCATCAGTTATGGCAAAGCAACGAGGAGTGATGAACGATGAACGATGAATGGCCGACTTTCGGAAACATGGCCGCTGGAGGAAGCGCTCTGGATTCATCATTCAGCCTTCCTCGTTCATCGTTTGTCGTCTTCGCCCCCAACCCCTGGCATGACCTCTGGCGCAACCGGCAGCAGATCTTCAGCCGCCTGGCTGCTCGGCAGCACCGCGTGCTCTACGTGGAACCGGCGCGCGCCAGCCTGGCCGACTGGCGGCGCGGCCGCGTGACCTGGCAGCAGGTGCGCCGGCCGTCCCTGGTGCAAGAACTGCCCAACCTGTGGCTCTATCGCATCCCAGCCTTCTTGCCCACCCGCGCCACTGGCGACCGCTTCGACCGCGCCAGCGACCGCTTGCTAGCGATTCATCTGCGGCGCAGCCTCAGAGAATTGTCAATGTTCAATGGTCAATTGTCAATTGTCAATGACCGACACGCGGCTGGCAATTGGCCATTGAACATTGACCATTGGCCATTGCTCTGGCTCTACCGCCCCACCCGTTGGCGCTGGGCCGCGGCCAACTTTCCGCGCCGCCTGCTGGTCTACCACATCACCGACGACTACGCGGCCTTTGGCCACCTGAGCGACGCACAGAGAGCCGCGCTGCTAGCCGAGGAACGCGATCTCCTGGCCGCTGCGGACCTGACAATCGTCACCGCGCCCCGTCTGCTGGAGCTCAAAGCGCCCTTCGCCCGCCGCATCGAGCTGATCCCCAACGGCGTCGACCTTGTGGCTTTTCAGCGCGCTGCCTCTTCCCCCCTCCCCTCCGCTCCCCCTCGCCTCGGCTACAGCGGCCATGTCAGCGCCCGCCTCGACCTGCCCCTGCTGTGTGCGATTGCGCTGGCGCGGCCAGACTGGCAGCTAATGTTCGCAGGCAGTGAGTGGGACGCCGGCTGTGCAGAGGACCTGGCCGCGCTCAAGGCCCTGCCCAACGTCCACTTCCTGGGCCTGCTGCCGGTGGAGGAGGTGCCGTCATTCATCGCCAGGTGCGACGTGTGCCTGATCCCCTACCGCGTCAACGACGAGACGCGCGCCATCAGCTCGCTCAAGCTGTACGAGTACCTGGCCGCGGGCAAGCCGGTGGTCAGCGCGCGCGTGCCGGCCGCCGAGGAGCACGCTGCAGTGGTGCGCATGGCCGATGGGACGGTTGCGTCGTGGGTGGAGCAAATCGATGCCGCGCTGGCCGAGCGGGATGACCCGGCGCAGGTAGCTGCGCGGCAGGGGGTGGCGGAGAAGAATACGTGGGACGATCGGGTGGAACGGATCGAGTCGTTGTTGGCAGATCTTCAGCGCAGCGCAGCTTGACGCAACAGCGCGTCACTCCAGCGAGCATCGTCGTTCTCCAGCGGCGGCTCCGGTTCGTGGCGATAGTCGATGCGCAGATCGTAGCCTGCCCGATCGTACAGATCATGGAGCAGATCGTTGAGTTCAACCATGACTTCCCAGTCGTTTAGCAGCAATGGCAAAGGGAAGTCAGGTATCGGATCACGCACACTGAAGTAGTACAGATCGGCCAACGGACGCGTTGCGGCGCGGCTTACAAGAATACGATACGCCGCCGGGTGGCCATCGCCGCGTACCGCCATCGGCTGCCCTGCCCTGAGCAGGTCGATCTCGACCAGGTTGGCATCGCTGCTCAACACCCGCAGGCGCTTGCGCTCATAGAGGTCTCGTCCCTCACCTTGAGCCTTGTTGGCGGGTGACAATAGCTCCAGCACGGTGACCACACGATCGTCCTGCCCCCGAATCTCAAGATACGTCTCGCGTGCGGCGTCGAGGGCAGGGACCTCCACGATGGCAACCCCGGCCCGCGCAGCGCTCGATTGGGCTTGGTAGATTGCTGTGGGTTCCTTGACGCGCAGCACTGCCACGTCGGGTCGGCTGGCAAAGGTCAGTCCCCCCGAACTGTCGATGTAGGTGCGTTCTTCGATGGCCACGAAATAGCGCGGCCGCAATCGGGGAGCCAGGTAATCGCGCAGCGCAGCGATCACGCTGTTGTGTACGTTCGGCCACAGCGAGCGTTGTTCCAAATAGGGGTCCATGCCTGGGAATGGAGTAGGCATCGCGCAATCTCCTTTGCGGCGTTCACCGGCAGTCCAATGATAACCCAGGCAACACCCGGCTGTCAAGCAGCGTTTTCCAGGGCCCTCTTGATCATCTCCCTGGTTTCGACCAGCATGGGCAGGCGCTCCAGCTCGGCCGGGCTGACCCAACGGGCGTCGTCAGCGTCGTCGGCTGCTTGTAATTCCCCACCCACGTAGCGCGCCAGGTAGTCCAGCACCACGTAGTGATAGCGCAGCCGGCCGGCGTCGTCGCGCTGCATCGGCTCGAAGACGCCCACCAGCGGCCCCACCTCGATCTCGACGCCGCACTCCTCCCACACCTCGCGGCGCACACCTTCAGCCACGGTCTCGCCTAGCTCCAGCATGCCGCCCGGCAGGCCCCACAGGCCCTTGGCCGGCTCACGGCCGCGCTGCACCAGCAGCACTTGGCCGGCGCGCAGCACGACAGCCGCCACGCCCACGATGGGATGTTCGGGATACTCTCTTGACAACGGGTTCCTCAATTCGGTTAGCTAGGACTAACAGTGCTCCTGCGGCGTAGGCTAGCCGGCGCGTAAAAGGCTGGCCAGCGCCGCAACAGCACAGTCAGTCCTAAGCCCTTGAAACGCAAGAAGGCCGCCCCGGAGGACGGCCTTCTCTGCCGCACACCTACTGTCGTCCACACTCTGCAGAGACTCACCACACACCACATCTCATTCCACGAGCATGATACTCGATCCGCTTTGTTGCTTCAGTATTCGGTCTTCCTAAGTCTTACAGGGGTTGAGACTAGCGCTGCAATTCATTGCGGAGTGAGCACCCCCAGGTGCGGCTTGCGGACACAATACCCGCACGTGGGCATGCTCGACTGCGCGATGACTGTATAGCTTCCTGCAACAGTCAATGAACCATGTCAACGCCGCTACTTGCTTCCGATCAGCTTACGGCCCACCAGCAGGCTAGCCACGCTCACGCCAACGGCGGCAGCCGCCAGCAGCGGCGTCTTCGAGCTCTTGGAGGTCGAAACCCCCTTGGACATAACCGGAACCGCCTTCAGTTTTTCGGCTGCGTCGGCGCGCACCCGCTCAAACAGCACAGGATCGCTGCGGTATCTGTCGGCTAGGGCGCGCTTGGCCTGGATGTCCTCGTCGGTGATGTACTCCTCGCCGAAGCGCAGGCCGGCCAGCTTGAAGTCGTGCTTGAGCGACAGCTTGTAGATCTCCTTGACCCGATCCATGGTGATGTTGCGGCCCAGGGTGTAATCCTCGAAACGGCCCTCCATGGCCAGCAGCGCGGTCTCGGCCAGGCAGGCGTAGGAGGTTTTGGGCGGCAGGCCGATGTCGTAGCCGAAGTCGATGTCGCCGGGGATCAGCACCTCGCCGCTCTCGATGCACAGCACGTCGGGCCGCAGCGCCGCCTCGGCTGGGTTGATGTCGGGCGGCCGCGCCACGTCACAGATCACCGCACCGGGCTTGCACTTGGTGATGTCGATCACCCGCTGGCCGAAGGCGGAAGTCGCCGTGATGATCAGATCGCAGTCGGCGATCAGGTCGCCAGTCTTGGTGGCGATGGTCACCTCGCAGCCCGGCGTCTCCTTTTGGATCGTGCGCTTCAGCTCGATCAGCTTCTCCGGCTCGATGGAGACCAACACCACGTTGCCGATGGCCTGGGCGATCAACCGCGAGCAGACCGAGGCGATCGATCCGGTAGCGCCCACGATCATCGCCTTGCCCTGGGTCAGGTCGGTGGCGCCCATCAGGATCACGGCCTTCTTGGCCGCCTCTAGCGTCATGGCCACGGTCAGGCTGTTGCCGCTGGTGATGGCGATGTCGGCCTCGTGGGCCACGGTGATGCCCGCGTCGCCCACCACCGAGGTGAACGCGCCCAGCCCCATGATGCGCGCGCCGCGCCGTTCGGCGATGCGCGCGGCCTGGTTCAGCCGGTCATAGGTGAAGCGTTCGCCGCGCTGCATCATCTGGCGCGGCGTGGCGGCCAGGGTGATCAGGTGGCCCTCGATGCGCTGGCCGGTGGTGGGGGACTGCCCGCCGGTGATGCGCGACAGGTACATAGGCGGCATATAGGCTGCCACCCGCTCCACCAGATCGTCAGGCAGGTATTTGGTCCAGCCGAACTGGGGGCTCTTGTGGATAAAGTGGACGTTCAGCGGGTGGATCACGAAGGCAAAGCGGTTGATGCCAGCCTCTTGCGACTGAAGGTAGCGCACGTGCGGCGTCCAGTGGATGTCGGCCATCAGGTCCAGGTAGGTGTCCTCGGTCAGCGGGGCGTCCGGGTTGGCGCGCAGGGCCACCAACACGGCCTCGATAGTGGCGGCCGACCACCGGCCCAGCGCCTTGGCTCCATCCAACGCCGGCATCATGGTGACGACAATGCCCACGCCGCGCTGGCGCAGGTCGTCCAGATCCGCTTCGCTGGCCCACTCCACGGCCACCGTCTTGCGCTTGAGCTGCGCCGGCGCATAGCGGCGGATCGCGCCCATGTCGCCAGCAATGACGTCGGCCCACTCGAAAGGCGCTGTTGAGCGCTGCTGGCCGGCCGCGCCGGGCTGGGGCAATAGCCGCCGGAAAGGCGCGCTCTTCAGGTTGTCCAGCGTCGGCTTGACCGCCTGCTCCAGCGTGCGCTGGCTGCCAACGCCAGGAAAGTCAGGCAGGGCAAAGAACAGCTCCGGGTCGGCATAGCGCAGGTAGGGCGTGCGCCGGTCCAACGCCTGCGCCAGCCCGCCGTGGTTCAGGCCGGGCGCCATCAGCACATGCTTTTGCGCGAAGATGCCTGGCTCGGCCCGATCGGCCAGGATTACCGCCCAGCGTTCCAGGCCGGGCCGGATGCCGCCGCCGTCCACCACGGGAGTCACACTGGCGGCCGCCGCCAGCGTGGAACCGACTTCGTGGGCCACCCGCGCACCGCCCAGCTCCAACTCGGCCGGGTAGCCCTCCAGGGCGATGGCGTCCACCGCGCCGTCGTGCGCAACAATGGCGGCCCGCACGCGTTCGGCGTCGCCGTGGCAGCCGATGCGCCGAATCTGCACCTCCTGCCCTAGGAACGTGACGACGGAAGTCTCCTCACCGTCGCCCAAATGGATTACTACGATCTCTTTCATCGTCCGAGTGTCCTTTCCCGCGCCTAGCGCAGTAGATCAGCCGCCAAGTAACCGTCAAATCAGTCGCCAGCGCAAAAAGCAGCCCGTAACGAGTAACCCGTAACTCGTAACCCGGAGGCAACTCACGTCAACTCACGGTTACGGGTTACGGGTTACGGGTATACGCATCATGCGCCCGTCATCGGCCGCGCGTCCAGCAGCCGGACGGCTTCGTCATCGCTCAGATAACCCAGCTCGACGACCACCTCGCGGATGGTACGCCCTTGGGCGTAGGCTTGCTTGGCGGCGGCGGCCGCTTTGTCGTAGCCGATCACCGGGTTGAGCGCTGTCACCAGGATCGGATTCTTGTCGATCAGGCCCGCCATGCGCTCCCGGTTGGCCACTGTGCCGGCGATGGCCTTGTCGGCCAACAGGCGGCTGCCGCTGGCCAGCAGGGCGATCGACTGCAACAGGTTGTGGGCCAGCACCGGCAGCATCACGTTCAGCTCGAAGACGCCCGACTGGCCGGCCACGGTGACGGTCAGGTCGTTGCCGAAGACCTGGGCCGCGATCATCGTTACCGCCTCGGGGATCACCGGGTTGACCTTGCCCGGCATGATGCTGGAGCCAGGCTGCAAGGCCGGCAGCGCGATCTCGCCCAGGCCGGCGATGGGGCCGGAGTTCATCCAGCGCAGGTCGTTGCTGATCTTCATCAGCGACACGGCCACGGTCTTGAGCTGTCCGCTGAGCTCCACCGCCGCGTCCATGGCGGCCTGCGCTGCGAAGTGGTTGCCGGCCTCGCGGAAGGGCAGGCCGGTCAGCTGGCGCAGCCGGAGAGCCACACCGTCGGCGAAGCCTGGCAGCGCGTTGATGCCGGTGCCCACGGCGGTGCCGCCCAGCGCCAACTCAGCCAGCCGCGGCAGGCAAGCTTCGACGCGCCGGATGCCGGCGGCAATCTGCGCCGCGTAACCGCCGAACTCCTGGCCCAGCCGCACCGGCATCGCGTCCATCAGGTGGGTGCGGCCGGTCTTGAGCACGTCGTCGAATTCGTCCGCCTTGTCCAGCAAGGCGGCGTGCAGGTGGCGCAGCGCGGGCAGCAGCGCCTCGTGCACCTCCAGATAGGCTGCCACGTAGATGGCCGTCGGAATCACGTCGTTGGAGCTTTGGCCCATGTTGACGTGGTCGTTGGGGTGGACCATCTTGGAGCCCAACTCCTGGCCGAGGATCTGCAAGGCCCGGTTGGCGATCACCTCGTTAGCGTTCATGTTGGTAGAGGTGCCGGAGCCGGTCTGGAAGATGTCGATGGGAAAATCGGCGTCCCAGCGGCCGTCGGCCACCTCCTGCGCAGCCTGCACGATGCTTTTGGCCAGCGCAGGCTCCAGGTGGCCAAGCTGCTGGTTGACCTGCGCCGCGGCCAGTTTGATCAGCCCCAGCGCGCGGATGAAGCTGCGGGAAAAGGGGATGCCGCTGACGGGAAAGTTCTCGACAGCTCGCATAGTCTGCGCGCCGTACAGCGCATCGGCCGGTACCTGGACGGGGCCCATGGAGTCTTTTTCGATTCGATAGGTTGTGGTCATGCGATACATTCCTTCAAGTAGCAAAAGGCCCCTGCCAACCAGCAGAGGCCCTTTGCTTTCTCGATCTTCTCGTTCGAGCAGGCCCGCAGCAAACATCCCACGACCGCACAGACAAGTCCCTGTGCCGATCAGGCGCGCAACGGTCCGGTCGGCCAGCTTACATACTCAGCGCTTCGTAGCCGGGACCCTTGGAGAAGAAATCGGCGTTAAGTCGAGCCGAAGGCTGGTACTCTTTGGGCACGTCCTCCTCGGGGAAGATGGCCTCGACCGGGCACTCCGGCACACAGGCGCCGCAGTCGATGCAGGTGTCCGGGTCGATGTAGTACCAGGGCCATTCTGCCTCCGGCTGGCCGGCGACGATGCACTCCACGGGGCACACTTCGACACAGGCGCCGTCGCGGATGCACAGATCAGTGATGACGTGAGTCATGGATGCTTGCTCTCCCGGTGGGCGCAGTGTCCACCGTTTACATGTTCAATGCGTCGTAACCAGGGCCGCTGCTGAAGAAATCATAGTTGGGTTGGATCGACGAGGTCAGATCGATGACTTCGCCGCCGGCCGCCGTTACCCGCACCTTGGTCGCAAATGGGATGTATTCCTGGCCGGCCTTCAACTCGTAGTCGCTGGGCACGTCTTCTTCGGGGAAGATGGCCTCGAACGGGCACTCCGGCACGCAGGCGCCGCAATCGATGCAGGTGTCCGGGTCGATGAAGTACCAGGGCCACTCCGATTCGGGCTGGCCAGGAATGATACACTCGACCGGGCAGACTTCGACGCATGCGCCATCGCGCAGGCAGAGATCAGTAATAATGTGGGTCATCTATCCATGTCCTCCTGGGTGAGGTGGTGTCGTCAAGACAGCGGATTGGGAAAAGCAGGATGTGTTGTCAAGGCAGAGTGCGTTGGCTTCACCCAACAGGCTGAGCCAACGACGAACGTGCCGAAATTGTACCCGCACTATCAGCAAATGTCAAAACGGCGTTGCTAGCGTAACACTGCACAATCATAGTTTGAAATGCACACAGCCGCTTCAATCGCCTGGCGTCAGCTCTCAGCCACCGCCAGCAGCCCTTCTGCGTCCAGTATGGTAATGCGCTTGCGGCCGATCTCGATCAGGCCCTGCGCCTTGAGGTCGTTCAGCACCTGGGTCGCCGTCTCGCGGTAGGTGCCCACGGTCTCGGCCAGGTCCTGATGGGTCAAACCTACCACCTCCAGGCTGTCGTTCTCCTCGGCCAGCAGCAGCAACAACGAAGCCAGCCGGGCGGGAATGCCCTTGAAGGCCATGGTCTGCAAGCGGCCCTCCACGTCCCGCAGGCGCCGGCCGGTGATATCCAGCACCCTCAGCGCCACCTGCGGCTTGTTGAGGAACAGGCGCTCCAGATCTTTGCGGCTCATGACGAAGATCACGCAGTCCTCGGCCGCCTCGGCGAAGGTGTTGTGCAACTGCTGGCCCAGCAGGGGCATCTCGCCGAACAACGTGCCGGCCCCCAGCGAGGCGATCACCAGTTTCTTGCCCTCTGGCGAGATGCGATAGAGCTGCACATGGCCCGACTTGAGGATGAACAGGACCTCGCCCGTCTCTTCCGGCCGGTAGAACACCTTGCCGCGTTTGACCGAGCTGATGGTGATCAGCCGCTCCAGCTCTTCGATCTCCTTGGGGGAGAGATCCTGGAACAGTTCGATGTCCGAGAGAAATCCCAGCTTGGCCTTGGCGGCGGTGGTGCTTGTCACGATGGTCTACCTTTCAGGTGGTTTGTGTAGATTGTAGCACAAAGCTGGAATCACGCAAGCGTGTGGCCGGCGCTGCGCAGCGCGGCCAGTGCGGCGCCCAGGGCCTCGTCCGGCACCAGCAAGTAGTCGGTGTCGTAGGTGGAGATGGCGAAGATGCTGACGCCGGCCGCGGCCAGCGGCTGCGCCAGACTGGCCAGCACGCCAGTCAGGGCAAAGTCCAGCGGGCCGGCTACCTGCAGGCAGCGCCAGCCGGGCTGGCAAGGGATGCCTGGCGGCGCCTGGTCCTGCGCACAGACAAGCGAAAGCTCGTGCGCCGTGCGGGTGACGGCATAAAACGGCCCGGCCATGGCCCAGGCCGGCAACGCGGCATCGGCCGCCAGCCGGCAGATGGCGAAGGTCTCGGGCAACAAGAAGAGGGTGAGTGGTGGTGAGAACATGGGCCATCGCTGAGATACGGTTTGACAGCGCCTGGATTCTAGCTGATAATGCTGGCCGCGTCAATCCCAAGCGGGCTCGGTCGGCCCACCCTCCAGTCGTTGCACTCCTTCAGGCTACGTCCGGGGTGCTGCGCAAAGACCGGCCCGAGCAAGGGTGGTCACCCTGTCACCCTGTCACCTTGTCACCTTGTCACCCAGTCACCCAGTCATCCCCATGCGCATCGGCATCGACATCGGCGGCACCTTCACCGACTTCGTCCTCTTCGACCCGTCCAGCGGCGAGTTGCGGACATTCAAGCGCCTTTCGACGCCGCATGACCCGGCTGAGGCGGTGTTGGCCGGAATTGGTGAACGGTTAACGGTAATCGGTGATCAGACACCCATTACCGATCACCGTTTACCGTTTACCGATCACCGCTCACCGCTCACCGAGATCGTCCACGGCTCCACAGTCGCCACCAACGCGCTGCTGGAGCGCAAGGGCGCACGGACAGCCTTGATTGCAACGGCCGGCTTTCGCGATCTGTTGGCCATTGGCCGCCAGAACCGCAGCCATCTCTACGATTTCTTTGCCGACCGGCCGGAGCCGCTGGTCCCGGCTGAGCTGCGCCTGGAGATCGCCGAACGCGTCGACCGGCACGGCCAGGCGCTGTGGACGTTGGACCCGGCTGAGCTGACGCGGCTGGTCGACAAGCTGCGCTCGGCCGGCGTCGAGTCTGTGGCCGTCTGTCTGCTCTTCTCCTTTGCCAACCCAGCCCATGAGCAGCAGATCGGCGACGCGCTGCGCCGGGCCGGCCTGTTGGCCTCCCTTTCGAGCGAGATCCTGCCGGAGTTCCGCGAATACGAGCGGGCCAGTACTACCGTCATCAACGCCTACGTCTCGCCGGCGCTGGATCGCTACCTGGGCCGGCTAGCCGAGCAGTTGCAGGGCGTGGAATTTCGCATCATGCAGTCCAACGGCGGCAGCATCAGCGCCGCGCAGGCTCGCCGCGAGGCTGTGCGCTCGATCCTCTCCGGGCCGGCCGGCGGCGCGGTAGGCGCATTTCACGTCGCCCAGGCGGCTGGCTTCCAGCGCGTGCTGACCTTCGACATGGGCGGCACCTCCACCGACGTAGCCTTGTGTGACGGCGGCATTCAGGTCACCAGCGAGGGAGAGATCGGCGGCCTGCCCGTGCGCATTCCGCTGATCGACATCCACACTGTCGGCGCAGGCGGTGGATCGCTTGCACGCGTCGACGCGGGCGGCGCGCTGCGCGTCGGTCCGCAGAGCGCCGGCGCGAACCCCGGTCCGGCCTGTTATGGCCGCGGCGGCGCTGATGCCACCGTCACCGACGCGAACCTGGTATTGGGTCGCCTGCCGGCTGATCGTTTCCTGGGCGGCCAGATGGCGCTGGACGCCGCGGCCAGCGAGGCTGCTTTGACCCGGTTGGCTCAGGCAGCGCAGCTCGTTGCGGCAACTGGCCTTACCCTGGCTCAAACGGCCGCGTTGGGCGTGGTGCAGATCGCCAACGCGCACATGGAGCGGGCCCTGCGCGTGATCTCCGTCGAGCGCGGCCACGATCCAGCCGACTTTGCGCTGCTCAGCTTCGGCGGGGCAGGCGGCCTGCACGCCTGTGACCTGGCGCGCGGCCTGGGCGTGCAGACCGTCATCGTGCCGCCGGGCGCGTCCACCCTGTCGGCCTTCGGCATGTTGGTGGCCGACGTGGTCAAGGATTACGTGCAGACAGTGATGGTGGCGGGGACGGTGGGGTACCAGGAAATGAGGGAAACGATGGAAAGGATGGAGGCGCGTGGGTTGGCCGAGGTGAAGGCGGAGGGCGTGGCGGTCGAGCGGATCACGCTGTATGCGCAGATGGACGTGCGCTATCGCGGCCAGGCGTATGAGCTGACCGTACCCCTGACGCCCGACTTCGCAACCGCGTTTCACGCTGAGCACCAGCGGGTTTACAGCCACAGCCAGCCAGACGCGGCGCTGGAGATTGTCAACCTGCGCCTACGGGCTGTGGGCAGCGTGCCGCGGCCTGTCCTGCCCGCGGCCGAGCCAGGCGATCCCGATCCATCCGCCGCCTACCTGGGCCATCGTCCCGTCGTTCTATCCGCCGGCCTCGCCAGCGTTCCGCTGTTCGACGGCGCTGCCCTGCATCCCGGCCACGCCATCGCCGGTCCGGCCATCGTCGTCTACAAGGATACCACGGTGTTCCTGGATGCCGAAGATCGAGCAACTGTGGATCACCATTTCAATCTCGTGATCGCCGTGTGTTCAGACTCTCCGCCGGTCGAGTAGGCGTCTGCGCCGTAGCCAGACCCTCCGACCTCCGCCGGTCGAGTAGGCGCTGCGCCGTACACCTGCACTGCGCGCAGGCGCAAGTGTCGAGACCTTTCCGGAGGGTTTCGCAACGCTAGAAACGTGCGCCCTCATGCGAGTCGCGTGTCCTCAACCCGCTACTCAACCCGCGCTGGCGCACTCCATTGATGGTCGGATCATCACCTGACACTCCGACACTTGACACTCCGACACCTGCAACATGCAACCTGCCACCCCCAACCCCATCCGCCTCGAAGTCTTCAAGCACCTGTTTGCCTCGGTCGCAGAGGAGATGGGCGTCGTACTGCGGCGCACCAGCTACTCGCCCAACATCAAGGAGCGGCGCGATTTCTCCTGCGCGCTGTTCGACGCGGCCGGCCAGATGATCGCTCAGGCCGCGCACATCCCGGTGCACCTGGGCGCCATGCCGCTCTCAGTGCAGGCCGCCGTCGCCGCGCTGGACCTGAGGCCGGGCGACGTGGCCATCCTCAACGACCCCTACCGCGGCGGCACGCATCTGCCCGACATCACCCTTGTGACGCCAGTCTTCGTGGACGCGCAGACCCTTCGGGTTGGGTCTGCGGCGCGCCCCTTCGCCTTCGCCGCCAGCCGCGCGCACCACGCCGACGTGGGCGGCATGTCGCCCGGCTCCATGCCCATCGCGCGCGAGCTGATCCAGGAGGGCGTCATCATCCCACCGCTCAAGCTGGTGGAGGCCGGGCGGATCAACCAGGGGCTGCTGGACCTGCTGCTGGCCAACGTGCGCACGCCCGAAGAGCGGGCCGGCGATCTGCGGGCGCAACTGGCGGCCAACGCCACCGGCGTGCGGCGCATGGGCGAGCTGGTCGCTCGCTATGGAGTGGACGACATGCATGACTACATGCAGGCCCTGCTGAACTACGCCGAGCTTATGACACGCCGCCTGCTGACCGGGCTGCCCGATGGCGTTTACACTTTTCGCGACTGGATGGACGACGACGGTGTGGACCCAGAGCCGGCCGAGATCAGGGTGGCCATCACGATCGACGGCGAGCAGGCCATGGTTGACTTCACAGGCACGTCCCCCCAGCGGCGCGGCAGCGTCAACGCGGTCTACGCCATCACGCTGTCGGCTGTGCTCTACGCCTTTCGCTGCCTGCTGGGCGACGATGTGCCCACCAACAGCGGCTGCCTGCGGCCGATCCGCGTCATCGCGCCTGAGGGATCGCTGGTCAACGCCCGGCCGCCTGCGCCCGTGGCCGGCGGCAACGTGGAAACCTCGCAGCGCATCACCGACGTGCTGCTGGGCGCGCTGGCCCAGGCTGCGCCGCAGCGCGTGCCGGCCGCCAGCCAGGGCACCATGAACAACCTGACCATCGGCGGCTGGGACAGCGAACGCGGCCAGTCCTTCGCCTACTACGAGACCATCGCCGGCGGCATGGGCGCGCGGCCGGGCAAGGACGGCGCCGACGCGATCCATACTCACATGACCAACACGTTGAATACGCCAGTCGAGGCGCTGGAGTACGCCTATCCCCTGCGCGTGCAGCGCTACGAGATCCGGCGCGGCTCCGGCGGCGCGGGTCAATGGCGGGGCGGCGACGGCGTGCGGCGCGACATCGAGCTGCTGGCCGATGCCCAGGTGACGCTGCTGACCGAGCGCCGCGTTTTTGCTCCCTACGGCCTGGCCGGCGGGCAGCCGGGCCAACCCGGCCGCAACGTGCTGATCCGGGAAGGTGAAGAGCAGGCGCTGCCAGGCAAAACCACCCTAGCCGCGCAGGCCGGGGACGTGATCAGCGTGCAGACGCCGGGGGGAGGTGGGTGGGGAGAATTGCGCATTGGACGCGCCGCCAGGTTGGCCCAAACCAGCGTGTCGTGGAGCGCCAGAACGCTCACGCCTTCGCCGATCGACCAGGCTGCAACTCCGCCGCCACTGCCGTCGGGCGCGGGCACGAAGGCCAAGGCCAACAGAACGACAGCCAACAAGAGAGACAGATGCTTGTTCATGGGTATCCTCCTCGAATGGATCATGTGCTTCCAGCCATTGACAGACATGATGACGTTGCCTGACAGTT
>Ga0209573_1002350_pt1 | contig 24442 bp, 17 predicted proteins | sample TNRBio252014_DNA_FD_185870 | JGI IMG/M metagenome (GOLD analysis project Ga0209573, IMG submission 185870) | Wastewater treatment Type I Accumulibacter community from EBPR Bioreactor in Madison, WI, USA - TNR Reactor_6/25/2014_ DNA (SPAdes)... | ecosystem: Engineered > Bioreactor > EBPR >... | reverse complement strand
CTTCCTCTTCGGTGGGCAAGGTCGGGTTCTTGGGGGTTGCGAGTGACATGATGATCTCCTTGTGCAGCGATGGCCTGAATAGGTTTTGTATTGTTTATGGCCTTTAGACTGCACTTGTACTCGCTTTATTCGAAATATTCGAAATTGATTTTTGCTACCGTTATTTGGTTTTCTGATAGATGGAAGGTGTTTCCTGTCTCGTCACGCTGTTTCCCCACTCAATCCGTAGAAGTCAGGCCAGTAAGATCAGTGCGCCCGGTTGTAACTTTTAACCCATAAAAACCCGCGAACGGAGTCTACAGCCGTTCGCGGGAAGAAGTGGGAGCGCACTCCCACGGCTCCACCACAGAGTCAGTAATCAGGCGCTGGCCGGTTTAAGGGTAGCCGGAGTTTCCAGTGGCCGCTTGAGGAAGAACAAGGCTGCGGTAGTGATCAGCGTGCCGACGACAATCGCGATCAGGTAGGGGCCGAGATTCGTGACGGCATTGGGAATCGGCAACACGAACACCCCACCGTGCGGCACCCGCAATTCACAACCGAACACCATCGATAATGCCCCGGTCACTGCCGCGCCGATCATCAAGGCCGGAATCACCCGCAGTGGATCTTTGGCCGCGTAGGGAATGGCGCCTTCCGTAATGAAGGCAATCCCGAGCACTGCTGTCGCTCCCCCCGCCTCCCGCTCATCCAGTGAAAAACGATTCTTGAACAGGAATGTGGCCAGCGCCAAGCCCAGGGGCGGCACCATGCCCGCCGCCATTACCGCCGCCATCGGCGCGTAAACTTCGCTGACAATTAGCCCGGTCGCAAAGGCATAGGCCGACTTGTTCACCGGTCCGCCCATGTCGAAGGCCATCATCGCGCCCAGCAACAGCCCGAGGAAAATGGCGCTGCCGCCCTGCATCCCCTTGAGCCAGGCGGTGATCGTAGCCAGTGCGGCGGCGACCGGTTCGCCCACGACGTAGTACATCAGCAGACCGACTACCAACGTGCCAAGCAGCGGCAAAATCAGCACCGGCTTGAGACCGTCCAGCGTGCGCGGTAAACGGATGTAATCGCTCATCCACTTCACGGCGTAGCCAGCCAGGAAGCCCGCTGCGATGCCGCCGAGGAAGCCAGAGCCAATCGTACTGGCGATCATGCCGCCGATCATGCCCGGCGCGATGCCGGGTCGGTCAGCGATGGAATAGGCAATGAAGCCGGCCAGAATCGGCACCATCAGGGTAAAGCCGGCCTTCGCGCCGATTTGGAACAAGGTCCAGCCCAAGGTTCCGGCGTTGGTGTCCTCGAAAACGTTGATGCCGCCGATGGCGAAGCTGATCGCAATCAACAAGCCGCCGGCCACGACAAACGGAATCATGTAGGACACGCCGGTCATCAGGTGCTTGTAGAAACCGGGCCGACTCGCCGCCTGCTGGGCCTTGGCTTGCTTAACCTGATCATCGTAATTTGCGCCGCCGACCTCGGCGCCCTGCACCCGCGCCTGCTCAATCGCGGTGCGCACCAGCGCTGCGCCGTCGTGAATGGCGGCTTTGGTGCTGGCCTCATACAGGCGCTTGCCGGCGAAGCGGGTTTTATCCACTTGGGTATCGGCGGCGATGATCACCAGATCGGCGGCGGCGATATCCTCGGCGGTCAGGGTGTTTTTCGCCCCAACCGAACCCTGGGTTTCCACCTTGATCACATGGCCCTGACTTTTCGCGCCCTGCTCCAGACCTTCGGCGGCCATGAAGGTATGGGCAATGCCGGTCGGACAGGAAGTGATGCCGACAATCTTCAGGCTGGCAGTGGCGGATAGCGCAGCGGGCGCAACGGCGGGGGTCAATGACGCAGACACGCTGGCCAGCGCCGCCTTGATCACCTCGGCTCCACTGCGGATCGCCGGTTCGGTCGCCGTTTCATAAATCGGTTTATCGGCGAAACGGGCAGTATCCACCCGAGTGTCGGCGGCGATGATCACTACATCGGCGGCGGCGATATCGGCTTCGGACAGGGCGTTGCGGACGCCCACCGACCCTTGAGTTTCCACCTGGATGGCGTGGCCGAGCGTTCGAGCGGCTTGTTCGAGTCCTTCCGCAGCCATGATGGTATGCGCGATGCCAGTCGGGCAGGCAGTGACGGCAATAATGTGAGCCATATTCGATTCTCCTGTTTCTGGGTTTTTTATTCAGTCAACGGGGTTCACAGTGACCTGTCTGGCCAAAGCGCGGACTTCATCCGGGGGGGGTAAATGCGGGCCGAGTCGCGTCAGCTTGGCGGCGGCGAAGGCGGTCGCCAATTGCGCGGTCTCGGTGAGCGACCGCCCTTCAAGCTGGGCGGCCACCAGACCCGCCACCATGGCGTCCCCGGCGCCGACCGTGCTGGCGACGGTCACCGGCATTGGCTGAGCAAGCAACGCATCGTGGCGGGTGAGGAACAAAGCGCCCTCTCCGCCCAGCGACACCACCACCTGCTCCGGCGCTGACGCACTGTTCAGCACTTCCCGCCCGGCGGCAATCACCGCCTCCAGCGTGTCGAGCGGACGATTAACCAGTTCCGCCAGTTCATGCCGGTTCGGCTTGACGAGGCGCGGGCCAGCCGCCAAAGCCGCTTTCAGCGGCGCGCCGCTGGTGTCCAGCAGCACGGTGGCGCCCATCGCCTGCGCCCGTTGGGTGATAATCGCGTAAGCCTCCATCGGCATTCCCGGCGGCAGACTGCCGGACAGGACCACCCAGTCGGCGTGTTCCACCAGTCGGTCCAGCCGCTCCAGTACCTGTTCCAGCAACGCCGCCGCGGCCTCCGGCGTCAGTTCCGGTCCCGGCATATTGAGGTCGGTCGTTTCGCCGCTGACCGTGTCGACCAGCTTGGTGTTGATCCGGGTCAGTCCGTCGAGAAAGCAACAGTGGTTAGCGATCTGCTTGCGTTGGAACAGTTCATCAAACAGCACGGCGTTATCGCGGCCCAGTTGCCCAGCGACCGCCGCGCTCACGCCGAAATCAGCCAGACAGGAAGCGACATTGATCGCCTTGCCGCCGACATCGACCTGCATCCTGACTGCACGGTTGACCGCGCCGACCTGTAAGCCAGCGACTTCGATGGTTTGATCCAGCGCCGGATTGAGCGCTACGGTCACGACCTGGGGGGGGCGAGTGGCAGTCATAGCGCCCGCACCTCATTCGCATCGCGGGCGCGCAAGGCGCGCCGGGCCAGGTCCTGCATCGCAGTCCGGGAATCGTTGCGTAGCGCGGCTTTCACCGGGGCAACGTCCTGCGCGCTCATGCTCAACTCGTCTACGCCGAGACCGGTCAGAATACGGGCGCCCAGCGGATCGCCGGCCAGTCCGCCACACACGCCGACCCAACCACCGCCGGACGAGCGACTGGCGGCCCGCGCACCGCGCACCGTCGCATCGATCAGTTCCAGGACCGCCGGATGGAGGCTGTCCGCTTGCGCCGCCAGTTCAGGATGTTGGCGATCCACCGCCAGGGTATATTGGGTCAGATCATTGGTGCCGATGGACAGGAAATCCACCAGCGCGGCAAAGCGGTCCGCCATCACCGCGACGGCAGGCACTTCGACCATGATCCCGATCTTGACCTCGGGACCACCGACCTGCTGACGGGCCAGTTCGCAATGGCCGCGCAACGCTTCGATCTCGCTGACATGGGTGACCATGGGAAACATGATCCACAGCGGCCCATGCTGGGCGGCGCGGTACAGGGCGCGCAACTGGGCGTACAGCAAATCCTGGCGCTGTAACAGCAGCCGTGCGCCGCGCACGCCGAGGAACGGGTTGTCTTCATGCGGCAAATTCAGATAAGGCACCTGCTTGTCGCCGCCGATGTCCAGAGCGCGGATGATCAGCCGCCGACCGGCCAACACGTCCACCATGTCCCGATAAACCTGATACTGCTCGTCTTCATCCGGCGCCGTGTTGCGCTCCAGAAACAGGAACTCGGTGCGCATCAGGCCAATGCCTTCCGCGCCCGACTCCAGCGCGGCCGACGCTTGCTTGGGATTGGCCACGTTGGCGGCAATTTCCACGGTATGGCCGTCGGTAGTCGTGGCTGGCTGATGACGAACAGCGCGCAACGCCTCGCGGTCGGCCGCCTGGCGGGCGATGACCTCGGCGACGCTGCGTTGATCGGCTTCGTTGACGTCCAGATAGAGACAACCCGTTCCGCCGTCGATCACCGCGATCCCGCCTTCGGGCGCCGCCAGCAGGGCGGCTCCCCCGGCGACCAGGGCCGGCAAACCCAGTGTTCGGGCGAGAATGGCGGTATGCGAGGTCGGTCCCCCCAGACTAGTGGCCAGGCCCACGACATGGCGGGTATCCAGTTGCAGGGTGTCGGACGGAGTCAGATCTTCAGCCACCAGAATTGACGGTTCCGACAGGATCATCTGCCGCCGCTCAATGCCCAGCAATTGCGCCAATACCTGCTCCCCGACATCGCGTAAATCAATCGCCCGAGCGGCTAATAATGGATCAGCAACCTTTTGCAATACGTCGATCCGCGCCCGCAGCGCCCGTTGCCACGACCAAGCCGCGCTATGACCCTGCATGATCGTGGCCAACGCCTCGCGCACCAGCACCGGATCGGCCAACAACTCGCGCTGGGCGGCGAAAATGGCGGCTTCAGCGGCGCTCAACCGCTGGCGGGTGCGTATTTCCAGCGCTTCCCGTTCCGCCTGAACCGCCAGCATCGCCTGCTCCAGCGCCTCGCCTTCCGCCACCACATCGCCCGGTTGATCGGCAATCTCGTAACGCTGGGAGAGATAGCGCACCAGCCTGCCTACCGCCAGCCCCGGACTGGCGCTAATGCCGTAAACCGTCGCGGGCGCGCCCCTTGGCGTCCAGTCCGGCGCGGTTTTGCGGGCGGCCAATGCATTGCGGCGCGCGCGTTCCGCATCGGCTTTTTCTTCAGTGGACAGTCTGCGCACGGTGTCATGTAGCGCGTTCAGCGCCCGTTGTGCGTCGGTTCCCCGGGCGGCGAGGCGCAAGGTCGAGCCGCTTGTGACGCCCAGCGCCAGCAAACCGGTCAGCGCCTTGGCGTCGGCGAATTCGTCGCCCAGATAAACCCGCAGCTCACAGGGAAACCGCTTGGCGGTTTCGATCCAGCGGGTTGCCGGACGGGCGTGCAGGCCGTTGGGATAGTCCAGGGTCCATTCCACCTCGGCGTCGGCTGGCCAGGCGGGCGCGACAGGTTCCGGGGCTACGGACTGTTCAGCAGCGTCGCCTAGTGCGGCGAGTAATACCAGCGGATTTTCGGCGTGGAACAGGGTGTCCAGCGCCTCGGGTTGCTGCATCAGCCGGGTCAGGCGCCGCAATAAGGCAATGTGTTCATCGGACTGGGCGGCGATGGCTACTACCAGATAGGCTTTCTGGCCTTCATTCCATTCCACGCCGCCAGGAACTTGCAGAATGGCGATGCCGGTGTGCTGGATCAGGTGGCGGTCTTCGATCATTCCGTGCGGAATGGCTACCCCGCCGCCGAGGAAAGTGTTGGCGACCTGCTCGCGTTTGGACAGACTATCGACGTAGCCGGGATCAATGTAGCCCGCATCGACCAGTAACTGGCCGGCCATCTGGATCGCTTCTTCTTTGGTCTTGACTCGTACATCAAGCCGGATGCAGGATCGAGTAATCGTTTTCATGGTTTCCTCCGGGTGGACAAGCATCATTTAATGAAAATAATTTGTAATCGTTTACAGAAAGCATGTCAAGAAAAAATGCGCCTACCTGACTGTCTTTAGTTTAGCTGGCATTTTCATGGAATGTTTCGCCTTTGCTCAGTGGATGGACAAATCAACCTCGCTTATGTCATTATAGTTGTAATCGATTACTTTCGTGGAGGTCAAATCATGGCGCGGATCAAGGAAGTGGCGAAGCAGGCGGGCGTTTCCGTAGCTTCCGTGTCACGGGTGCTGGCCAGCCATACCGGAGTGAGCGAAGCGACTCGGCAGCGTGTGCTAGAAGCGGTCAAGGCGCTGGATTACCGGCCGGACCTGGCGGCGCGGCGGCTACGTTCACGCTGTACGGACACCATCGGCCTGATTGTGTCGGATATCCGCAATCCATTTTTTACCGAGATCAGCCGAGCGGTTGAAGACGTCGCCTATCAGCGCCAGATGCGCGTGATTCTGTGCAATGCTGACGAGAATCCGGAAAAGGAAGCGCTCTATTTGGACTTGATGCAGGATGAAAATGTCAGTGGCGTCATTTTGTCGCCCACCCTGCCGACCCTAGCCCGCTTCCGCGCCAAGGACTATTCCTTTCCGGTAGTGCTGGTGGACCGTTGTGATCGCGAAACGATTGCCGACGCTGTTGTGCTGGATAACGTTGACGCCGCTTACCGGCTCACGGCGCATCTAATTGAACAGGGCTATCGACGCAACATCTTTTTTTATGGAACAACCAGCGCCACTGGCCGCCAGCGTCGGGAGGGCTATGCCGCAGCCATGGCCGCGCATGGGCTGGAGGCGCAGGTCGAAGCGGTGCTGGCGACGGTTGACGCGGCCCGGGCCGCAGCGACCGAGCAATTGAGCCGCCGTCCGCTGCCGGATGCGCTGGTCGCCAGTAGCGGGCTGATTCTGCTCGGTCTGACCGAGGCGTTGCGCGATGCGGGCCTGCATTTTCCTGAGTCGGTCGCCCTGGCGGGCTTTGACGACATGCCTTGGACCCGGCTGGTGGAGCCGGGCATCACGGTGATCGCCCAGCCGACTTATGATCTGGGGCGAGCCGCGATTGATCTGCTATTGCAGCGCATCGCCCAGCCGGAACAGGCGATGCGGCGGGTGGTGCTGCGTGGGGAATTACAAAAACGGGGATCTAGTGCGAAACGGGACCCTATTCAGGACACTCGCATACTTGCGTCGCCTGTTCGCCCTGAAACGGTTCTTAGCCGGAAGCAAAATCCTGTTGAGGAGACGCTGCCATGAAACGATGTGCGCAACTCGTCCTGTCCGTACTGCTGGGTGTGTCCAGCATCAGTAGCAGCACAGCGCAAACCGGGCCGGCGCCGATTAGCAGGGATGTCCCGGAAGCGCAGGGCTGGCGCATTGAAGTGGTCGTTGATGGACTCAGCCATCCCTGGGCCATCGCCTGGTTGCCGGATAGTTCGGCGCTGGTCACCGAGCGCGCCGGGCGTCTGCGCCTGATCCGTGACGGGAAACTCGATCCGCAACCTTTGACCGGTCTGCCGCCAGTGCTGACTTTTGGGCAGGGAGGGTTGCTCGATATCGCCCTGCACCCGAATTTCGCGGATAACCGGTGGGTCTACCTGACGTTCGCCACGGGCAGTCCCGACGCGAATCGCACGGCGCTGGCGCGTGGGCGTCTGGAAAGCCATGCCTTGCGGGACACCCAGGTCATTTTCCAGAATGCCGATCCCAAATCTGGTGGCCAGCATTTTGGTTCCCGCTTGGTCTGGCTACCGGATCAGAGCCTGTTGATGAGCATTGGCGACGGCGGCAACCCCCCAACCCGCTTTGGCGATGGCAATATCCGCAATCAAGCGCAAAACCCCGGCACGCACTTCGGCAAGGTGTTGCGCCTGAAAGACGACGGTGCGCCACATCCCGACAATCCGTTCGTGAATCGTCCCGGCGCAAAGCCCGAAATCTGGACTCTTGGCCATCGTAATATTCAGGGTTTGACCCGCGATCCGCTCAGTGGGCGCATCTGGGCTAATGAACACGGCTCGCGGGGCGGCGACGAGCTGAATGTCATTGTCGGTGGGCATAACTATGGGTGGCCGGAAGTCACCTATAGCGTCGAATACTGGGGATCCAAAATCTCTGACGAGACACGCCGACCGGGCATCACTGATCCTCAACTCGTCTGGACTCCATCCAAAGCGCCAAGTGGGCTGACTTTCTACACGGGTGATCGCTACCCGCAATGGAAAGGCGATCTGTTCAGCGGCGCGCTCCAGTTTGGTCAGATTCGCCGCATCAAACTGGACGGCGACCGGGTGATCGGCGAGGAGAAGCTGACCTTCGGCAAACGGGTGCGGGATGTGCGCCAGGGGCCGGATGGATACCTGTATGTGCTGACCGATGAGAACCGGGGAGCGCTATTACGCATTCTGCCCGGCCCATGACGCCACTGGGGCATTTAGCTGAATTTGGTTTCGGGGCGCCCGACGACCCATAATGCTTATAGCGATCCTGTCCGAACGGTGAAATTTCCCCTCTTTGAATAATGAGGGGCGGCGCGCAGCGCCGGGGTGGTTTGCAGCGGCGGCTCCACCACTCATCCGGGGGCGCTATATCGATTAGCCATTTTGATGAAAAATTCAGTAAAATCAAATAAAAATTTTCAGTAGTGGTGAGTTATGGCAGATAGGCGGAAATTATCTAATTCATTTGTTAGGTAGCATAAAAATGGTACGAATGACACATATTGATGCTTATGGATTGGGCTTCGTCGCAGGCTCACTGGTACATACCCGAGAGGGGCTAGGGAACGGTAGCCATGCACCCTAACATTTCGTTCGAGTTGTCGCGGACGCGACAACGGGGCGGCGGATAACATCTGCAGCTTGTTCGGCGCGAAGCGCCCCACAACCAGCGGATCAGGCTGATAGTATCTTGCCGTCCATCGTCACGAGCTTCGTGCTGTTCCATGATGAGGATGCAAGTGTTCACGCATGGGTTCTTGAAGAGTTGACGGAGTTGAATGATGCCCGGTAATAGCGCCCTGTTTACTGATCTTTACGAACTGACCATGGCGCAGGCCTATTTCGAGGAGGCGATGACCGAAAACGCAGTCTTCAGCCTTTTCGTGCGCCGCCTGCCCGCACGGCGGAATTTTCTGCTGGCCTGTGGCCTCGCCTCGGTGCTGGATTATTTACAGAGTCTGCGTTTTCACAATGACGATCTCGCTTATCTGGCGTCCCTGGGGAAGTTCTCCGATCTCTTTCTCGACCGACTGCGGGACTTTCGCTTTACCGGGGAGGTCTACGCCGTGCCCGAAGGCACACCGGTATTTGCCAACGAACCCATCCTGGAGATCGTGGCGCCGTTGCCGCAGGCGCAGCTTGTGGAGACTTTTGTCATGAATCAGATTCATGTCCAGACCGTATTGGCTTCCAAAGCGCAGCGCGTAGTGACCGCCGCCGACGGACGCCCTGTCATTGATTTTGGCTCGCGCCGGATGCACGGGATAGACGCCGCCCTCAAGGCGGCGCGTGCGTTTTACATCGGCGGCGTAGCCGCGACATCGAACGTTCTTGCCGGCAGGGAGTACGGGGCGCCGGTCGCTGGCACCATGGGACACAGTTACATTCAGGCGCATGAAAATGAAACCGAGGCGTTCCGCGTATTTGCGCGGCGCTATCCAGGGACGGTGCTGCTGGTCGATACCTACGACACCCTGGCGGGCGTGCGCAAGGTTATCGAACTGACCAATACGCTAGGCGAGGGCTTCAAGATCAGCGCAGTACGCCTCGACTCGGGTGATCTGCTCGCCCTGTCCAAAGAGGTGCGAAGGCTGCTCGATCAGGCAGGGCTCGGCAAGATCGAGATATTTGTCAGCGGCGGACTCGACGAGGACAAAATCGCGCAACTCGTTGCTTCAGGGGCGCCAATCAACGGCTTTGGCGTCGGGACCAGCATGGGCGTTTCCAAAGATGCCCCTGATCTGGATATTGCGTACAAACTTTCTGAATACGCAGGCAAGGGGCGTTTGAAGCTGAGCGCCGCCAAGCCGATACTTCCTGGACGCAAGCAGGTTTTCCGCATAAACGAGAAAGGATGCGATGTGCGTGACGTGATCGCATGCGCCGATGAGGCGTTGTCAGGCCGACCATTACTCGAAGCCGTGATGCGTAACGGCGAGCGCTTGGCCGCAGGTCGTGTGGACCTTAAATCGGCGCGCGCCCACGCGGAGCAGCAAACGTCCCTGTTGCCGGAGCATATCCGTGCTGTTCAGGCCGCTGATCCCCCTTATCCGGTGGAGGTCAGCAACAAGCTGTCGGTTTTGCAACAGAACCTCACAAACGAGATTCGGGATCGTTTGGATCGGTAAATATCTTTCGCAACCGAGTTGAACATGCTTGGGAGGATCAAGATGGCCTTGATTGATGGAACCTTTCGGCGCGGTGACGCCTTGATCGTGGTCGATGTGCAAAATGACTTTTGTCCAGGAGGCGCGCTGGCGATTGACGAGGGCGACCAAATCATTCCGCTCATCAATCGTTGGATGGAGGTGGCCTCTGCCGGGAATACGCCGATTTACGCATCCCGTGATTGGCATCCCATTGACCATATCAGTTTCAAACAGCGCGGCGGGCTGTGGCCGCCCCATTGCATCCAGGACAGCAACGGAGCTTGTTTTCATCCGGATTTGAGATTGCCGGAATCGGCGGTCAAGGTCACGAAGGGCGTGCGATTCGACCAGGATCAGAACTCAGTATTTGATCAGACAGGTCTTGCCGAGCAGCTACGCCACGACGGCGTTCAACGAGTATTTATTGGTGGACTCGCCGAGGATGTGTGTGTGCTGGCGTCCGTACTCGATGCGCGCAGAGAAGGCTTCGAGGCGGTGCTGATTTCCGATGCAACCCGGCCCGTGACTATCCCGGGCGGCGAAAAGGCGCGGGAAAAGATGCAAGATACTGGCGTGCGCTTTGAACGAACGGATTGATTGGAGTGCGCCCAGCTTTGCCTGACAAGGCACGCCGCCGGACGGCAATTTCACTACGCGCCGCCGGTGAGCTTGGCTGTTGTCGCGGGCGCTTTGCGCTCGCGATAACAGAGCGGAGCATCCGCTGCTTTCCCGCCCTGCGCGGCTTATCCGCAGCCCCGCTGCGCCACGGAAACGATAAAACATGATTGGTACCTACGACCTTGAAACACTGCCGGATGTTGACGCCTATGTATCGGGACTTAAGGCAATCGAGTGGAGGATGAAGTTGGAGCACTTCCGTGTCCTGCAAGCGCAGTACTCCGCGCCGGCGCACACAGCCACCGCTACTGAACTCGCTCGGTCGGCGGGCATCACAGGCGGCCATGCTGTCGTCAACCGGATGTACGGGGGCTTAGGCCACATGTTCTGCGTCGCGACGGGCTTCGTTCCCGAGATTAGACCCGATGACAGTGCGCGGTGGTGGGCAGTTTGGTCGGTCGGTCATAGCACCAGAGATCGCGGTTTTCTGTGGGAAATGCGCCCCCAAGTTGTCGAGGCGCTCCAACGGCTTGGTTGGGTGAATTCAGCGCCCGTGCCAGAGGAAGTCTTTCGGAAGCAGGAAGAAGAGCGGACTGCGCAGTCCCTGCGCAGCGCGACAGGAAAACGTCTGGCGCGCCTGGCGTCTGCGCCTGCGCACGCACCTGAAGTGCGCGTGCTGCGCGTGGAGTTCCAACGTAACCCCGACGTCGTTGCCTCGGTACTCCTCGCAGCCGATGGTCGTTGCGATCTGTGCGGAGACGAAGCTCCTTTCAAACGCACCGATGGCTCCCCATATCTTGAAGTCCATCATGTGACGCCTCTTTCGGACAGAGGCGAAGACACTCTACGCAATGCGGTGGCGCTTTGCCCAAACTGCCATCGAGAGGCGCACCACGGACAACACAAGGGGAGGCATAACAATCGTCTCCAGCATATCGCCGAAAGTCGCGCTGCTTTGCTGCTTTTGGCATCTGCTAAGGCATGACGTTATGTATCAACACATGTATAAACTCTTCATTACCGTCGCCACTGCGCCAGTTCGCGGCGCAGCACCTTGCCGTTGGCGGTGCGTGGCAGGGTGTCGATGAAAATGATTTCACGGGGACATTTATACGCGGCCAAATGTTCATGCGCGTAAGCCAGCAACGGCGCGGCGTCGATGCCGTCCGGTTCATCCGGGTCGCGCGGCACGACAAACGCCGCAATCACGCTGACTTCGTCGCGCACCCGCAATTCAGTCACCGCGACTTCCGCAACCGCCGGATGCTGGCTCAGACAATGTTCGACTTCCAGCGGCGAAACCCGGTAGCCCATGGCGTTCATCACATCGTCATTGCGCCCGTGGTAAATCAGATAGCCGTCAGCGTCGAAATGCGCCAGATCGCCGCCAATGAACCAGTCGCCCCGGTACACCAATTCCTCCTCATCGGGCCGATGCCAGTAGCCCAGCATTAACCCCGGATCGCTGCGATGCACCGCCAGCAGGCCGATTTCGCCGGGCGGCAGCGGTTCATCGCCCGCTTCCCGATCGGTCGGCAACGCCGCGACGCAACGCCCCGCCTGCGCCTTGCCGGGACTGCCCGGTTTCACCGGAACCTGCGGCGACGAGGAGACATAGGTGGAACATTCGCTCATGCCCAGCGCCTCGTACAATGCCTTGCCGGTCACCGCCCGCCATTGCTCCAGCAGAGTTGTGCTCAGCGCCTCGCCAGCCGTTAGCCCATGGCGCAGGCTGGACAGGTCAAAGGCGTATAAGTCGTTGTATTTCAAAATCTGCCGATACAAGCCCGGCACAGCGGCGAACAGCGTCGCTCGGAATTTTTCCAGCAACGCCGGCCAGACCGTGACATCGCGGGGGCCGTTGTACAGCACAGTCGTTGCGCCGTTGGCCCAGGGATCGGTGAGTCCGACGCCCAGGGTATAGGTCCAGTTGAATGCGCCGGCGTGCAGCATCACGTCGTCCGGGCCAATGCCATACCAACCCTGGTACATGGGCCGCCGTCCCCAGGCGGAGCGTTGAGCGTGTAGCACGCCTTTGGGCTGGCCGGTCGTGCCGGAGGTGTAAATCAGGAAAGCTGGATCGTCAGCGGCGGTATCCGCGTAATCGGCCGGTTCGCCGGCGCGCAACGCGGCGACATCCGCTGGCCCCAGCACGCGAACGCCGGACGGCGGGGCGATGGCCAGGTCGTCGGACATGGCCAGCAGTTGCGCGCCGGAATCGGCCAGCAGGAAATCGGCTTCCTCCTCGGTCAGTTGCGCTGAGGACGGCAGCGGGACAGCGCCGGCAGCGATAGCGCCAAAGAACATCAAGGCGTAATCGCTGGTATTGCCCATGCGAATCATGAGCCGTGCGCCCGGCGTTACCCCGAGTCGCCTTAGCCCGGCCACCGTGCGCCGCACCGCTTCATCCAACTGCCGGTAGGTCCACTGTTCCGCCTCGGCAGCGGGCGCATGAGCGTCGGAGACGACGATCAGCGCCACTTTATTCGGCGTCGCCCGCGCCGCCGTTTCCAGACAATACCGCGCCATATTAAAGCGCGCCGGCGGCGGCTCGCCCATAAAACCTTGTTGATAATCCATCGTGGTTCTCCGCAAAAGACGTGCGTCGGAGGGAAGGTCAGTCGATCAATACCCAACTACGGGCGGCCAATAACACCCGCTGGCGCAGTTCAGGCCAGCCAAACTGTTCAGCCAGTTCAGCGATGACCGTGAGTCGCGTCCAGAGCAAATCCGCCGCGCCAGACGACTTCGCGCCACCCGTCGTATGCAGTGCGGCCAGCAAGGCATCGGCGATTTCCTCCAGTCGGCGGTGCATATCCTCGGCCCATTGGCGCAGCGCTTCCATCCGCGCCTGGCCAGTTTGCCAGTGGGCGGCGAAGCGGTAGAGCAGCCCCAGTTGCCGCAACCAGCCAATAAACATCGCCTGACCTCCACGGAGGGCGGACTGCCCAGTCTCGACCATACCTCGATGTTCCTGTTGAAGGTGCTGAATCAGTTCATCGGCCAGCATCTCGGCCAGCACCCGGGCGTTATCGATGAAACCGGCCATGGCTACGCCGCCGGGCTGGCCGGTCGAGACGACCGCGCTGCTTCCTTCGAGCAGTCGTTCCGCTAGCGCGATCAGTTCCTCTACCTCGACCAGCAGATTGGCCACATCGAATCGCGCCAGTGGATCGCGGCTATCGAGAAACTGCCGGATCAGGGCGTTAACCCGGCTCATGATCTGATTGGCGAACAACAGCAAAGTCTGACGCACATGACGCGCTTCGGCATCCGCTCCCAGTTCCTCCAGAGCCAGTTGTAGCAGATCCAGCCGCATCAGATCGGCGGAAATGCGCGTCAGTTGCGGGCCATCCACACTGAACAGCAGTTGATTCAGGCTATTGGAGTAATTCAGGAAGGCGCCAATCAATTCCTCGATCATTCGGGCGCGGATGGCGTCTGCATCCGGCGTTGCGCCGATCCGGCGTCCGGCGTCGTACAACAGAGCGAACAGCCGGACGAGTTCCAGCCAGTCGCCACGGGCCTCGCGCAAGAGCCGGCCGGGCCATGGCGCATCACGCTGAATCTGTCCGGCCAGCGCTGCCAGCGGCAGTCCGGCGCACCATTGTTGCAAACGCCGCCGATCCGCCGTCTCCCCGTCCCTGGATGAACCGCGCTTCGCTAACGTTGACGCCATCGTCAGATGTTCCATCAGCCGCTCCAGCCGCACTCCAGTGACCCGTTCCGCCAGGCATTCCTGCACCAGCGCCGTCATCTGCCCAGTCAGCGTTTCTGCGGTCGGAATCACTCTCGTTGCCTGGTCGGCGATTTCGCTCTCGCTCAGCGGGACCGTGGGCCGGCGATTCTGGGTCGGCGGTGCGATGACCGTGGCGTTCAACGCCTCAGTGCGCGCCTGGCGTAGAGCGGTAGCGAATTCGGCTGCGCTGGAGAAGCGTTGCTCAGACTGTTTGGCCAAGGCCCGGCGCAGCACAGCGTCGAACGCTACAGGCATTGCCGGGCGGACTACGGAGGGGGGCAACGGCTCCTCGTGCAGGATTTTTTGCATCAGCGCCGCCAGCGAATCGGCTATGAACGGTTTGTGCTGGGTCAATAGAAAATACAGCAGCACCCCGGTCGAGAACAGGTCGGCGCGCCGGTCCACCGGTTCACCCCGCAACTGTTCCGGGGCCATGTACAGCGGCGATCCCAATAATTCCCCGACCTGGGTGAGCTGGGAACCGCTGAGATGGGCAATGCCGAAGTCAGTCAGGGCGATCGTGTAATCCTGACGAACCATGATATTAGCCGGCTTGATGTCGCGATGAATCACGCCCTGCCGGTGGGCGTAGGCCAGGGCGTTGAGCACTTGCAGGATGATGGCCAGATTCATGCCCAGCGGCAGCGCCGATTGCTGGGTCAATAAGCGTCCCAGTTCCTGCCCCTCTACCAGTTCCATGGTCAGATAAAGCAGACCATCCTGCTCGCCGCAGTCGTAGGCCCGCACGATGAGGGGATGGCGCAAACGCATACCAATCTGGGCCTCCTGATGGAAACGGGCCAGCATGGCTTCACGCTCGCCACCGGCCAACAGGTCGGCGTGGAGCGTTTTGACCGCCGCCAGCGCGCCATCGGCGATGCGCACGCCCCGGTAAACCGCGCCCATCGCGCCGCGTCCCAACAGGGTCTCGATACGATAAGCGCCGAGAACATAACCTGTTTGTAGCATGGGTGGGTTCCGGCGATGATCAGTCAGCCGAAGGAGGCGATGGCGGCATCAACAGTGGGATGGATCGCGAAAATGGCCGAAAAGCCGCTGATATCGAACACTTCGCGGGGATTGTCGCGCAACGCCGCCAGCGCCAGCCGGCTATTGGCGGCGCGGGCTTGCTTGGCCGCTACCAGTAACACCCGTAACCCAGCGCTGCTGATGTACTCCATCGCCGCACAATCCACCACCACCGCACCGCTCTCGCTCAACGCGCCCAGCAACCGGCCTTCAAACTCGCGACAGCTCAGGCTGTCCAGCCGGCCCACTAGTCCCAGTACAATGACATTGCCTTGGCGTTGTTCCTGAATGTCCATGGTGTTCCCCTGATTCGTGGAATGTGGATCATGCGCCCAAACTTTCATGGAAAGTTTATCATGACCCGTCTATCCCGAATCAGGTTCTATCGGAGTCCGCAATCATGTTCACAGAGTCCGATTGAGCCAGCAACCGTTTCCATTTGTCGGCGCCCAATACGTTAAACGCCGTGCCTCATGCTGCCGCCGCTGCATCCAACCAGCAGATCGATGGGAATATGCGCTTCATCCAAAAATTCAAATAGTGGATAGCCGCCAGCGGCTTGGCACCGTCACTGGATAGCACTACGGCGATTTTAGGAGGGGGTTTTCCTGGGATTTAATACCGGATGGAAACATTCGAGATCCCTGAGGCTCTCGGTCGCTGCGCCGGTTTTTAATATGCTGGGATTCAGGCGTCGGCCATGAGCCAGTTTTCGACGGAGAGTCCCGGCACACGGGAAAATTCGCGCACGTTGTCAGTCACGAGCGTGAGTCCCAGCGCCCGGGCGTGAGCAGCGATGAGCAGGTCGTTAGGGCCGATTGGCGTCCCCGCGCACTCCAGGGCGTTACGAATATCGGCGTAGTGTTCTTCGACCAGCGGCTCCAGGTTGAGCAACGTAAAATGGTCCAGCAATGGCTCCAGATGCTGGCTGAGGCGGGGCTGGGGACGCTTGACCAAACCAAAGCGGATTTCGCAGGCGACCACAATGCTAATGCCCACCCGTTGAGCGCCGACCGTCATCACGCGCTGCGCGACCAAACCCTGCGGATGCCGGGCCAGATTGGATACGATATTCGTGTCCAGCAAATAAAGCAGGTCATCAGTCATAGCTTGACATCGTCCAGTGGCAACAAGCTTTCGTCGACATTGGGAAACTCTTCATCCAGCGGTTCCCATGAGGCCAGCAATTCGGCCAGGTCGTTGTATTCCCTGACCGGCTCCAGAATCAGGCGGTCGCCGTCCTTGCGGATGACGACCTCCTGACCGGGTAATTCAAATTTGCGGGGAATGCGCACGGCCTGATTGCGGCCATTACGGAACAGGCGGGCGCGGCGTTGAGTCGTTGGGGTGGGCATGATGATTTCTCCAGTTTACTGTAACTGTATAGGCCAAGCATAGGCCGATCTTGAGCCTTCTTCAATGCGCCTCATCCCAGTTCGCGCCGATTCCGACATCTACTTCCAGCGGAACCCGTAAATCCGCCGCAGCGATCATCAATGCCCGAATCTGTTCCTCAGCGTTCGCCAGCGCCGCCCCGGCGACCTCGAACACCAGCTCGTCATGCACCTGCATAATCATCCGCGCCGGGAAAGCAGATTCCCGCAACCAGCGATCCACCGCCAGCATCGCCCGTTTGATAATATCGGCGGCTGTACCCTGCATGGGCGCGTTAATCGCCGCCCGTTCCGCCGCCTGGCGCCGTTGCGCATTGCGTGAACGAATGTCCGGCATATACAAGCGCCGGCCAAACACGGTTTCCACATAACCCATCTCCGCCGCCCGGCGCCGGGTTTCATCCATATACATTTTCACGCCGGGGTAGCGGGTGAAATAGCGGTTCACATACTCTTGGGCGGCGTTGCGTTCGATGCCCAGTTGCCGGGCCAGCCCGAACGCCGACATGCCGTAGATCAGCCCAAAGTTAATCGCCTTGGCGCTGCGCCGCTGTTCCGCGCTGACCGCTTCCGGCGCGACGCCAAATACCTCGGCGGCGGTCGCCCGGTGAACATCCGCGCCAGCGGCGAAGGCCCGCAATAAGCCTTCATCGCCGGACAGATGAGCCATGATGCGCAATTCGATTTGCGAATAATCCGCCGCCAGCATGACATGACCGGGTTCCGGCACGAACGCCTGACGGATGCGCCGGCCCTCCGGGGTGCGCGTGGGAATGTTCTGCAAATTCGGATCGGATGAGGACAGCCGTCCGGTGCTGGCCACGGCTTGATGATAAGAGGTATGCACCCGTCCGGTGACGGCATGAATCTGTTCCGGCAACCGGTCGGTGTAGGTCGATTTCAGCTTGCTCAGTGTTCGGTGTTCCAGAATCACCTTCGGCAGCGGATAGTCCAGGGCCAGTTCCTGCAACACGTCTTCGGCGGTGGAAATTTGGCCGGTCGGGGTCTTTTTGCCAGCGGGCAGTTTCAACCGTTCAAACAGAATGCTTTGCAACTGTTTGGGGGAGCCGAGGTTAAAACGCTCGCCAGCCAGTTCATGCGCCTGCTGTTCCAGTTCCCATAACCGTTTGGCCAATTCGCCGCTTTGCTGGCGCAAAGCTGCCGCATCCACGCGCACCCCGACCCGCTCCATGCCCGCCAGCACTTCAATCAGCGGGATTTCCAGCGTTTCATACAAGCTTCGCAAGCCCGGCTCCGACTCCAGCTTTGGCCATAGACAGTGATGGAGACGCAAAGCAACGTCCGCATCTTCAGCAGCGTAAGGTCCTGCCTGTTCCAGCGGCACTTCGTTGAAGGTCAGTTGCCGGGCGCCTTTCCCCGCGACATCCTCGTAGCGGATCGTGCGCAGGTTCAGATGCCGTTCCGCCAGACTGTCCAGATTGTGCTGGGATGTGGAGTCCAGCACATAGGATTCCAGCAGGGTGTCGTGCTGAATGCCGCGCAGAGTGACGCCGTGGTTGGCGAGAACATGCCAGTCGTATTTGAGATGCTGGCCGACCTTGAGATGCCGGGGATTTTCCAGCAGCGGGCGCAATTGCTCCAGAACCTGCTTCCGGTTGAGCTGAGCCGGGGCGCCGGGATAGTCGTGGGCCAGCGGCACATAGGCGGCCTCGCCGGGAATGACGGCAAAAGATACGCCGACGATGCGGGCGTCCAGATAATTCAGGCTGGTCGTCTCCGTGTCGAAAGCGAATAAATCCGCCGCCCGCAGCCGTTCCAGCCAGGCGTCCAGTGTGGCCTGATCCAGCACCAGTGAATAAGCAGGCGGCGGCTCCGGGGCAATTTCCGCTGCCGCTGTTTCCGTTGTCGCCGTCGCTTCCGGCGCGGGCGAGGCATCGTGTAGCCAGGAGCGAAATTCATAGCGTTCATACAGCGCTTTCAAGGCGGCAATGTCTGGCGGCGTCAGACGCAGATTGTCCAGCGTGACCGGCAATGGCACAGCGCAATCCAGCGTCGCCAGTTGTCGGGAGAGCGGCAATTGCGCCAAACCGGCGCGCAGTTTGTCGCCGATTTTGCCGGTGACGCCGGCGGCGTTGGCGATCAGCGCATCCAGCGAGCCGTATTGACCGAGCCATTTGGCGGCGGTGACTTTGCCGACGCCCGGCACGCCGGGTATGTTATCGGAGGCGTCTCCGACCAGCGCCAGCCAGTCCACAATCCGGGCGGGAGGAACGCCGAACTTTTCTTCAACGCCGGTTGCATCAGTGATGACATTTTTCATGGTATCCAGCAGGCGAACCTGCCTGTCCACCAGTTGCGCCAAATCCTTATCGCTACTGACGATCAGCACCGGCCATCCTCGCGCCGCCGCCTGGCGGGTCAACGTCCCGATGACATCATCGGCCTCGACGCCGGAAATTTGCAGCAGCGGCAAACCCATAGCGTGGATGAAGGCATGGAGCGGCGCGATCTGCTGAACCAGTTCCTGATCTATCGCTGGACGATTCGCCTTGTAATCGGGAAACCACTCGTGACGGAAAGTTTTGCCGGGGGCGTCGAACACCACCGCCAGATAGTCAGGCTGGTAGTCCGCCAACAACCGGCGCAGCATGTTGACCACTCCGTACAGCGCCCCGGTCGGCTCGCCTGCTTGCGTCGTCAACGGCGGCAGGGCGTTGAAAGCCCGGTGCAGCCAGGACGAGCCATCCACCAACAGCAACGGTTTGGGCGCAGTCATCGGCGAAATCACTCTTGGGTTAAGGAATTACAGTTGATTGATCAGACTGGCCAGGCAGGCCGCGCCGAACCCGTTGTCGATGTTAACGACGCCCACCCCTCCCGCGCAGGAGGTCAGCATCCCCAGCAGCGCCGACAGGCCGCCGAAATTCGCGCCATAGCCGACGCTGGTCGGTACGGCGATCACCGGGCGAGCGACCAGTCCGGCGACCACGCTGGCTAGCGCGCCTTCCATGCCGGCTACGACAATAATCGCCCGCGCCTGGCGAATTTGCTCCAGCCGCGCCAGCAACCGATGTAATCCAGCGACGCCGACATCGTTAATCCGTTCCACCCGGTTGCCGAACAGCAAAGCTGTTTCGGCGGCTTCCTCGGCGACGGGCTGATCAGACGTGCCCGCAGTCACAATAGCAATAGTGGTTGGCGTGAGGAGTGGTTCATTGCGCTGGATGACGAGGGTGCGCCCCAACGAGTTATAGCGGGCGGCGGGACACAGCGCCATGACGACCTCCGCCATCTCCGGCGTGGCGCGGGTCGCCAGAATATTGCTTCCGCCTTCCAGCAGCGCGGCGATGATGGCGCGCACTTGGGCCACGGTCTTGCCGGCGCAATAAATCACTTCGGGATGACCGCGCCGCAATTCCCGATGAGTATCCAGCACCGCCTCGCCCAAATCACGGAAGGGCCAATCGCGTAACTGGCCAATCGCTCCTTCCACCGCGAGCTGACCGGATTGCACCTGCTCCAGCAGCGTGCGTAAAGTTTTTTCATTCATACTTGGTTATTCCGCTGCGACATTGAAGCTGCCCATGCGATAGCCCTGCAAATCTACGGTCACATAGCGGAACCCGCACCCGGTCAGCGCCTTTTCCACCCGCGCCGCCATCTCGTCCTCCAGCAAGCGGGCCTGTTGCGCACGATCCACTTCGATCCGCGCCAGATCGCCATGACAACGCACCCGCACTGCGCCGAAACCCAAATTCAGCAGCGCCTGTTCCGCCGCTTCGATTCGGCGCAACAGCGCGGGTTGAACTTCGGTATCGTGTGGCAGGCGGGTCAATAAACAGGCGGAAGCGGGCTTGTTCCACACCGGCAGATTCAGCGCACGGGCATAGCGGCGAATATCCGCTTTGTCTAAACCGGCCTCCAGCAGTGGGCTGCGCACCGCCAATTCCCGCAGGGCGCGCATTCCCGGTCGATAATCGCTGAGATCGTCCTGGTTCGTACCATCCGCCAGCCAGGCGAAATTTTCGGCGGCGGCGGCCGTTTTCAGTTCAGCGAACAGCGTCCGCTTGCAGCGGTAGCAGCGATCCGGCGGGTTGTCGGCGATGTCGGACGGCATTGGCAACGTGAGAATCTGATGACGGATGCCCAGGCGCGTGGTCAAATCCTTCGCCTCGGCGATTTCCCGGGACGCCATGTAAGGCGTCACTACGGTTAACGCCAGCACTCGCTCGCCCAGCGTCCGGTGTGCGACGGCCAATAGTAAACTGCTGTCCAGTCCGCCGGAGCAGGCCACAGCGATGGAGTCCAGCTCGTGTAGAATTTCCTGCAATCGCCGGTAACCCGGTTCAGCCAGAATCGGCGAAGATTCAGCAGTCATAGCGATCATCCGTAGAGGCTCCGGTTGTGCGATGTTCGATGGTTTCGACAAAATAATGGACTGCGCGATTTCACCCTTTTTTGTTCCCTAACCCTAACCGGAGGCAAGCGGTGTTCTCCAGATTTCTCAAAAGAGACACAAAAAAGACCCAAGTTGAGGCTGAAGTTCGAGTCTTGTTCGTCTGCATGGGCAATATTTGCCGGTCTCCAGTGGCGGAGGGGGTTTTCCGGCGCATGTTGGAAGGGGTTGGTCTGTCTGAAAGAATCCATGTTGATTCAGCCGGCACTCATTCCTTTCATATCGGCGTCCCCCCGGATACCCGCAGCCAGGCAACGGCCCTGCGCCGAGGGGTGGATTTACGCCATCTGCGCGCCCGGCGGGTCACGGCAGCGGATTTTGCCGAATTCGACTACTTGCTGGCTATGGATCGAGACAATTTCGAGAATTTAATGGAGTTGTGCCAGGATTCGGCGTTACGGAGCCGCATCCGACTCTTTCTGGATTTTGCGCCGCACTTGCCGGAGCGGGAAGTTCCGGACCCGTATTACGGTGGGCCGGGCGGTTTTGATCGGGTAATGGATCTGATTGAGGAAGCCGCTCAAGGGTTGCTTTTGCATATCCGCGAGCAACATCGGCTGTGACCGTTTCCCCCTCCCGCTGGCGGGAGAGGGGGTGAAGGTCCTTATCGCTGCGGGTCTAGCGGATGTTCGGGGCCAGCATCCGGCGACGCAAAAGCTGGTTCAACCGGTTCCGACGGTTCGGACAGGGGTTCTTCAGCAATAGGGGCCTCATCTGTTGGAACGTTCTCCGTAGGGGCCTCATCTGTTGGAACGTTCTCCGTAGGGGCCTCATCTGTTGGAACATTCTCCGTAGGGGCCTCATCTGTTGGAACGTTCTCCACAGGCGCCTCAATAGCGGGTTCCTCAGTTGCCGATGCCACGACAGCCGCGTCTGGCGCAACCGGTATTTCGTTCACGGCGGGTTCTACGGTCACTGCAACCGCTTCGGTATCGATAACGCGGGTTGTGGTTTCCACTTCGGCAAGCGCCGGTTCGATGGACGCAAACGTTTCGGTGGGCGGAGCTGGCGGTTCAGTCCATTCCACGGACGATCTTTCAGTCTGGTCCAGGGATTGAATCGGCGCTTCCATGTCCGGGGAGAATGTTGCTTCGTTATTGTCCTCAGCAACTGGGTATTCCAGCCGCTGGAGCGGTGGCGCTGGCAATTCTTCGGACAGTTTCACTGCGACATCCACCGCCTGGGCGGCAGATTGAGCGGCGGCCGCAGCAAGAATTTCCCGGGGCAGGCGCGGGCGGCCACTGCGAATGCGACGTTGCGGCGTTGCGAACGTTGATGCAGTCGGTGTGGTCGGCGCAGTTGGAGTCGCCGGTGTGGCGAGCGTGGCAGGCGTAGCTAATTCAGATAGCGAAGGTGTTTCGCTGTCTGCATCCGGTTCCCGGACGACTTCAGCGTCGCTAGCAACCACATCCGCCGGCGCTTCGCCCCGCCGGCGCCGCCGTCCGCCTCGCCGACCCCGCCGGTTGCGGTTGCTGGCGGCATCCTCCTCGCTTTCAGTCTTGGCAACGGGTTCCTCCGCAGAGTCCTCAATGAGAATAGTCGCTGGCTCGACCCCTGTTTTCGACTCAGGCGCCGCTTCCGAGGGTGGAATCGATAGGGGAGCCGGTTCGGGAACGACCGGCGCAGCGGCCGGTTTGAAAGCGGGGACTTCCGTCGCCGGCTCCACATCGGGCCGCCGTCCCGGCCTTTCACGACGCAGCGGCCGTTCGGGTTTTGTCGGACGCGCGTTAGGACGGGCTGGACGTTCATCCTTGGGGGGCTGCTCCTGCGGAGGTTGTCCGAACAGATTGCCCCAGAGCCAACTGAAGAAACTGGGATTGGCCTCGGGTTTGACCGTGGGCGCCGGTGGAGGGGGCGGCGCCGGGGTGGCCGGCGCAACGCCCTTGACGACCGGCTCTTCACCCATATCGCGGATTGCCGCGCTGACCGGCGGCGCGTACTGTTCCTCATAATCCTCGGCCAGGTTATAGGACAGCCGCTGGGTTTCCGACAGTTCTTCGACCCGCAGCCGACTCAGCTTGAAGTGCGGCGTGTCCAGCGATTCGTTGGGAATCAGCAGGACGCCGACCCGCAGGCGTTGTTCGATAGCGCGGATCATGTCGCGCTTCTCATTGAGCAGAAAAGTGGCAACCTTGACCGGCAGTTGTGCGACCACCCGCCCGGTTTTGTCTTTCATCGCTTCTTCTTGGATCAGGCGCAGGACGCTCAACGCCAGCGATTCGATATTGCGGATGGTGCCCTGACCGTTGCAGCGCGGGCAGATGACATGACTGGCTTCATCCAGCGAAGGACGCAGTCGCTGCCGGGACATTTCCAGCAATCCAAATCGGGAGATGCGCCCCACCTGCACCCGGGCGCGGTCCACTTTCAATGCATCGCGCAGCCGATTCTCGACCTCGCGCTGGTTGCGGGCGACGCCCATGTCGATGAAATCGATGACGATCAACCCGCCCAAGTCGCGCAACCGCATTTGCCGGGCGATTTCATCGGCTGCTTCCAGATTGGTGGTGAGCGCGGTTTCCTCGATGTCGCTGCCCTTGGTGGAGCGCGCCGAGTTGATGTCGATAGACACCAGCGCTTCGGTGTAGTCGATGACGATGGCGCCGCCGGAGGGCAGACTGACTTCGCGCTGGTAAGCGGTTTCGATCTGTGATTCGATCTGAAAGCGGGTGAAGAGCGGGATGTTGTCCTGATACAGCTTGAGTTTGCCCAGGTTATGCGGCATGACCTGCTGCACAAAATCCTGGGCTTGCCGGTAGATTGCCGGGTGATCAATGACAATTTCGCCGATGTCGGCGCGCAGGTAGTCGCGCAGGGCGCGAATAATGATGTTGCTTTCCTGGTAGATCAGGAATGGCGCTTTCTTTTGCGAGGAGGCGGTCTCGATAGCCCGCCACAGATTCAGCAGGTAATCCAGGTCCCATTGCAACTCTTCCTGCGAGCGGCCCACCCCGGCGGTGCGCACGATCAGCCCCATGCCATCAGGAATGTTGAGGCTGCTCATGATCTCACGGATTTCCTGGCGGTCGTCGCCTTCGATGCGCCGCGACACTCCGCCGGCTCGCGGGTTGTTGGGCATCAGCACCAGATAGCGGCCCGCCAGGCTGATGAAGGTGGTCAGCGCCGCGCCTTTGTTGCCGCGTTCCTCCTTTTCCACCTGGATGACGATTTCCTGGCCTTCCCGGATCGCTTCACGAATGCTCGGGCGCCCGCCT
>Ga0209573_1002349_pt1 | contig 24454 bp, 16 predicted proteins | sample TNRBio252014_DNA_FD_185870 | JGI IMG/M metagenome (GOLD analysis project Ga0209573, IMG submission 185870) | Wastewater treatment Type I Accumulibacter community from EBPR Bioreactor in Madison, WI, USA - TNR Reactor_6/25/2014_ DNA (SPAdes)... | ecosystem: Engineered > Bioreactor > EBPR >... | reverse complement strand
AGCTGCTGGGCTGAATGTTTTGGCTATACGATCGTAACAGACAGTTTGTGTGATTATTACAATCCATGGGAAGAATGCGACTGTCCGGAAGTTTATGAACCGGTTTGTGTTCAGGATTCATTGGGTTATTATTTTGAAATGCCAAACAGCTGCTGGGCTGAGTGTTTTGGATATACGATCGTAACAGACAGTTTGTGTGATTACTACAATCCATGGGAAGAATGTGACTGTCCGGAAGAGTATGAACCGGTTTGTGTTCAGGATTCGTTGGGTTATTATTTTGAAATGCCAAATGCCTGCTGGGCTGAGTGTTTTGGCTATACGATCGTAACAGACAGTTTGTGTGATTATTACAATCCATGGGGCGCATGTAACTGTGAAATGGATGATGAAGCTCCGTTCATTTGCGCTTCTGACAGCCTAGGTAATTTCTTTTACGTTCCGAATGAATGTTTTGCTTCATGCCTCGGATTGACAGTTGTGGCTGAAGACGAATGCGACATACTGGTGATCGATCAGGAAGTTGACCCGGTTTTGATAGCTTGTCTTGATTCGCTGAACTATGATGATGTCACAACATTCCAACAGGCGATCCTGCTGATACACAATGAATGTGGACTTGAACTACCCGAATGTATACTCAACGCTCCATTATTTGATGACGATGAAGCATTTATTCAATACATTTTGGAAAATTGCGGTAATTTCTTTGGGATCGGAGAAGATTATTCAGGAAGCAATATTTTAAATCTATTCAATACATTGAGCAACCGGATGACCACAGATGCTGAAGAAATCACCAATGATGCAATTTCGGAGATAAAATTATTGACCAATCCTGCTCAAACTGATTTGAGATTCAGGATTAAAACTGGCAATTCCGAACAAGTGAACCTTGTACTAACGAATGTCAATGGTCAGATCGTGAAAATGGAATCAAGGCAGATCAATGCAGGAGAACAGGTATACAGTCTGGATATATCTGAGATCCAACCAGGCTTATATATCCTGCAATGCACTGGTTATCATTTGAATGGATCATTGAAAGTGATTAAGATGTAATCAGATATAGTCAATTTGTTGAAAAAGAATAGAGGGCCACATTTGGCCCTCTATTTATTTATAAAAATGTTGATATGAATTTGTAAAAAGTAGGGTGATTTTAATTCGAAAAAACTCTCACATAATTTGTTATTAAAATCTGGTTGACCTTAAATCGTTTTATCCAATTCCATGTTTTGGATTTTATCCTTGATTTTTCTGAAAGCACTGGTTGCAACAGGAGGATCATAATTGCCCAATACAATGATCAATTCATCTGTTTTAGCATTATAACTCAAGCAACAATTTACACCAGGTGCACCGCCCTGCATTGTCAACTGACCATCGTGAATAGCAGTAGATTCGTTTACACCAATTTTTTGTGTTAAAATATAATTTACATATTTGGGACTGAGTAACTTTCCTTTGCTCAAAGCTTGAAAAAACAACGCCATATCATCAACTGTTGAGTATCCGCCTTCTGCGGAATTTCCCTTGTAGGGAAGCATGTTGATATTGGATTCACACTTTTTCCAATTATCTTTCACACCTGTACAACCTACAGCAAGGTTTGGAATTTTTTGATCGAGCGTATAAAAGTCTGTATTTTGCATACGCACAGGTAAGAAAATGTTTTCTTTTACATAATTGTGATAAGTCATACCTGTTATTTCTTCAATGACCAATCCAAGTAAAATATAACCGGCATTGGAGTATTGAGTGCCTGAACCGGGAGTAAAACTCAATTCAGATTGCGAAAGGATGCTCACATAATCTTTCAACTCTTTGTATTGATTTTTTGGTACACCATTCATCTCATTCGCCTGTAAATCACCCAGGCCAGAGGTCATTTCGAGCAACTGACGGATGGTCACAATGTTTGAAATTCCATTCATGGACAATCCCGGCAAATGTTTAATTAATTTGTCATCAAGGTTTAGCCGACCCTGATCTGCCAATTGCAGAATAGCTACATTGGTGAATATTTTATTAATGGAACCCAGATTGAACTTAGTATCAGTGGTGTTTGGACTCATTGTCCGGAAGTTAGAATATCCGTAAGCTTTTTTAAATAAGGTTTCATTATTTCTTGAGATCAATACTGTTCCTGAAAATAATTCCCTGGAAGCCAAATCTGTCAAGGTACGGTCTATATCAGTCATGACTTCAAATTTGCGTAGTGAATGATTACTGTTTGTTGTCAAAGAGGCAGGAACTTCAAAAGTACTACTTCCGAAAATGTTGAAGATCATCATAAGGTTTATAAAACCAGTTAAAATATATGATTTCATGATTAAAATTTTTAAGTATTAGATTATCAAAAGATTTTGTGAGTGAACTTATTTTTTCAGAACTTTTCCGGATCCTGCGATCTTTTGTTTTACCTCAGGATCACCTGAGTAAACTACTTTGCCGCTTCCAGCGATTTTTACTTCAAGTATTTGTTTAACTGAAACATCACAGTCGCCACTTCCCGCGATATTTATATACATTTCTTTGATGTCAGATTTTGCAGCATCAAAGTTGCCACTGCCACTGATGTTAACGGAAGCATATCTGACCTTAGCTTTACCCAAAAGGTCACAATCTCCTGAACCGGCAATGGAGCAATCTAGTTTTTGGTAATCAGGTGCTTCGATCTCAATTTTACCACTGCCACTGATCGAAAGCTTGAGTTCAGAACCTTTGAAGGCATCATGAATGTTAATTTTACCTGATCCAACTACAGAAGCGTTATCGAGTGAAGGCATGGTAATGTTAATTTTTACTTTTCCTGAATTAAATCTCAAACGAGATTTATATTGAATGATCAGTTTTTTGTCTTTAACTAAAAATTCAATATTCTCCAGTTGAGATTTTGTTCCGTGTTTTTCAATCTTAAAGTCTCCTTTGGTGATGTTGATTTCACCTGCAATCCTTGAGGAAATTTTGTCAAATTCTTTTAATTTGTTTTCCTCATTTTGAGTGGTTGTTACATTGGCTTTGACTACGAAAAGCATCATCAAACTTGCCAGAATAAGAATAAAGTATTTCATAAATTGTTAAATTTTGTTGGTTTATAATGAGTTATCATTTTTGACTATTAGACGCAAGCACTTATATAAATGTTATAAAATTTGTTCATACTTCTACCAACTGCTGGAATATCTATATTAATGGCTGGTATTTTCGATGAAAAATATATTAGAAATGGTATTGGAATTCAGTTTTTCACTTATAAAGCTCAAAAGGGAATAATCCGGATTTGGGTATTTTTTAGGAAAAGGAAATTCAAATAAATAAAAAAAGACTTTAATTATATGTTAATTGTAGTTATTTAGGTGGTTAGCTAATTAGTCTGTAAGCCTGTTCGTCTTTTTGAATTGAGCGAGTACTTTGAGCAAAAGACACCAAAGTTATCCTGGAATCAGAGGTTTTAACTCTTGGTATAAATCATAAGCTAATAGACTTAGGACTAAAAGACTATAGAGCTAAATAATTACTGTTAATTAAGTCATTGAAGGTGAGATTTCTATGGTTAATTATTGCGCTCCGGGTGTTAAAGTTTATACCGGTGTTTGATCTTTTTAAAATAACTTCTTGAAATAACATAAGATTTGCTGGAGTTTTGCATAAGTACTTCTGCTGTTCCCGTAATGTTCGGAGTTATTTTGGCGATGTACTCGAAATTGATGATGGTAGAACGATGGATCCTACAAAAATGCTGATCTGGCAACCTGTTGTCCCATTCACTGATATTATATGATGTCAGGTATTCTTTACCTGTGTTGGTATAGATGTAACTGTATTCCCTGGATGCGGTGATGGCTATGATTTCGCTCATCTTTACAAAGTTGATTGACTTTCTCAAGGTAACCATCAAGCGATCATTGTAGTCAATTTTGACCTGTTCGCTGACCATTGTTTTGGATTCTCCCTCAAAAAGCCGGTCGAGCGCATCTTTCAGACGTCTGTCGGAAACAGGTTTCATCAGATAATCCAGGGCATTGATCTCAAAAGCCCTGATGGCAAATTCGTCAAATGCTGTTACAAAAATAATGTCGCCCGTAAATTCCACCTGATTGAGCAAATCAAATCCTGTGCCATCGCCTAATTGAATGTCTAAGAACAACAGATCGGGTTTCAATTGATTGATCAAGGTTACGGCTTCTTCAACGGAGGCAGCTTCACCCAAAACGTCAATCTGAGGATACTCTTCCAGTTTATTCTTCAGGGTAAATCTGGCTAACGATTCATCATCAATGATCAATGCAGTGTAATTACTCATTATAAGGGATTTTAATCTCAAATTTTACAAATTCTTCATCTGATATCAGTTCAAAAGAACAATTGTCCCTATAAGCATTGTGCAACCTTTCCTTTAGGTTCTCAATGCCTGTCCCTAACTCAAAATCATTGCTAAGCCATTTCCCCGTGTTGACTATATGTATCATCAGCCATTCTGACTTTCTCTCAGCTTCTACAAAAACTGATGTGATTTTGCCACTGTTGCTTTTCATCCCATGTTTTACAGCATTTTCTACCAAAGGCTGAGTTAAAAAACAAAGAATTTTCGCATTTGAAATCTCCGGGGGATAGGATATCTTATAATTAAGATTTTCATTGAATCGTATTTTTTCGATGAACAAATATTTTTCAATGATCTCAAACTCATTTGAAAGTGTGATGAACAATTCATTTTTAAACTTGAGGGAATAACGCAGAAATTCAGATAATTCTGTCAGCATTACATCAGCTTTTTTGACATCCTGATACATCAATCCCTGAATGGAATTGAGTGAATTGAACAGAAAATGCGGATTTAACTGATACCTCAACATTTTTAGTTGAGCCTCAACAGCCTGGATCTGAAGCGCTTTAGACCGCTCAAATTCCATTTGAAGGTCTTTCCAGTATTTAATCCCAAAGTATAGAATGCTCCATACGAAAGGCACATAGGCATTGACAAGAATAAGGAAAAAGTACTCGTGTTTTCTTTCCAAAGTAAACCAATTGATATCCCAATCCCAAAGCAAATGATCATAAGTGAATTTAATCTCCTGCCAGACAAATGAAGTCAGGGTCGACAAAATGGAAATCAACAGAATATAGTAAAGTGGTGTTTTCCTCAATCGATAGAAATACCGGTAGATCTCTCTAAGAACCAGCGTTAATAAAATCAAAATGATATTGCTGAGTAAAAGTGAAAAGCTTTTCTTTAAAGAATGTGCATATAGATCCCAATACCTGGCTAAATGGTTCAGGGTATGAATGGTAAATCCAATCAGTTGATAGTGCCAGAAATTCAGTTTTATGCTATTTATGAATTGATTGCTTTTCATCCTGATAAAAAGTTTGTATGATACTTTCAAAATAATTTATCATGTCTGGCGAATAATTTTAATGCATATTTCCTTAGTGACCTTTAATCGTATGCATAACCTCCGCAAACAGACTACAAAATTTGAAATAATTGATCAAAAGTTCAAATGTAGCATACTGAATGCTTATATCACGTATTAAGAGGATAATAAACCTACGAACAGAAGTCCGGATTTGAAAATTTGAAAATTTGAAAATTTGAAAATTCGAAGATTTACGCAGGTTCAAAAAAATTATCCTGGTGGTTATTGTAGATTTTTTGTAATTGTTTAGCTCTATAGTCTTTTAGTCTTAAGTCTATTAGCTTATGATTTATACCAAGGGTTAAAACCTTTGATTCCAGGATAACTTTGGTGCCTTTTACTCAAAGTACACGCTCAATTTAAAAAGACTAAAAGGCTAACAGACTAATTAGCTAACCACCTAAATAACTACGATTTTTTTTTATTTTCAATTAAATCTGCGCTGATCTGCGAGATCTGCGGGAACGAAAAAGAATTGACTATTTTGGAGAAGTTTGTTTTAAAAATGATCTGATTATCTAATGATCTGATGATCTGATTTGAAAATTTGAATATTCTTTATCGTTCCAATGCCTAAGGTAACATTAGGAATTCAATATATTGTAATATAACATAAACTGAGTAGGAACAAAGTTTTACTCTTTGATGATCAGAAAGGATCTCTTTTCACCGGAACCTTCGGGTTTGATGCATATAATATATGGTCCGGAATGGTAAGAAGAAAGATCGATCGAATTCAGCCCAATTATTCCTGATATTCTTTGCATTAACCTTCCTGGTAAATCAAATAGTTCAATTATGAATTTTTGCGAAGTTGTCCGCACAGATACATTTAGATGAGTTCTTACAGGATTGGGGAAAATGCTGATGTCCCACTGACCTGATTCTATTTCCAGTATATTCACAGTCAGCGGATTTCCTTCAATTGCACCGATCGAAGGCGGATCATTAAAAGTCTTGCCATTAAAATCCAATGTCAACGTATCCAGACTGAATCCTTTTCCTATCGCCGGGCTGCCGGGCAACAAGTTGAAGTTTTCATCAACGGGATCAATCAGCATTGGATTCACATTGATCAAAGAATGTAGCTCGGGAACAGGTAAGGTAGAAGGGCCGGTCCAGTTTTGATTTTGTGCGTGATACCACAGATTATTAGAAAAAAGAAAGGTTTCAGGTAAAGTATTCGGACCGATATTGCAATCAACAGACACCTGATTGTCTTTGTAGATCAGGTTGTTTCTGAATGTGTTATTGCTACAGGCATAAAACCTTGAAGTGTCTACAGTTTCCTGAAGGATCCTCAATACCCATTTTTGAGGAAGATATATGGTATTATTGACCACTTCTGTCTCAATACAACCGACAAAGGCTATAGGCGCAACTGAGCCAATGAAAACATTGGCATACACTTTCAGATAGGCTGCTTCATACTTTGCATCCAAAGGCCTGAAAAACTGCAATCCGGTTGATCCGCCCAGATTGAGTGACCTTTGACCACCGTTTTTAAAGAAATTCCTTTCTATCCGGATGTCCCTGCAACCACCTTTTGCCTGAATGGAATTGGAACCCATATTTTCAAAATAACAATTCCATATCCTTCCGTTGTGACATCCTACCATGTCAATGCCGCTTCCGCCCTGACTTCCGTTCAAAAAGATGCATTCACGGATTTCAAAATCATCGATACCGGACATTTTCAACAGGTCATTGTTGCCTGTTGCATTCATATCCCTGAAGGTACATTCCTCAAAAATGATGTGATGCGTTGGTGTGGAATAGTCACCTCCATCATCTATGTTAAAACCATTGCCGGTCTGATGCTGAAAAATCAGTTTTCTGATGTGAATATAGGCAACATCGATCATTTGCCAGCTGTTGCTGCCGCCTTGAAAAATGACTTCTTCATTGGGCGCTGCTGTGAAAACGATCCATTTTCCTTCTGCTCCTTTCAACTCTGAGATGGTTAAACCACCTGAATAAATGCCCTGGTGGATCATTACGGTATCTCCCGGCTCAATGTGGGGAACTGCATCCATCAGATTTGTATAATTTTGTGAAGAGCCAACATGTAAAACTTTTGCCTGCAGAACTACATTGCATGCAAAAAATAAATAAATAAGTACTATTGCCTTATATTTTAACATTTCACAAAATTGTATTTTTAACATGGATGAAAATAAATTAATGCATGATCAATCCGAGTGTTAAAAACAATCCGGCAGCCAGAGCACCTGCAGTCATTGCATAAGGTAGTTGAGTTTTTACATGATCTATGTGATCGCTTGCAGATGCCATGGAAGAAATGATGGTGGTGTCTGAGATCGGTGAACTATGGTCACCAAACACTCCGCCACTCAAAGCTGCTGCAATGGCCAGGTAAACATTGACATCCAGATTTTGGGCCATGGGCACAGCGATCGGGATCATGATGGCAAAGGTTCCCCAGGACGTTCCGGTGGCAAATGCGATGAAAGAACTTATTCCAAAAATGATCACCGGAATTAATGAAGGTGAGATCAGGTTTTTCGCAACTCCGGCTACATATATTCCGGTATGCAGTTCCCTGCACACTCCGCTGATGGCAAAAGCCAGCATCATCAGCAATGCAAGAGGCATCAATTCTGAAACACCTTTTAAGGTGGATTCGATCAAAGCATCAAAACGCATGATCTTTTGGGCTCTGTACAGAATGAAACTGACCAATAATGCGGTAAGTACTGAAGTTAATACTGCCGTTGACCCTGAACCTTTGCCTATGGCAAAAAAAGCTGTTTTAATAAAGTTTGAACTTCCGAGTTCTGCAACTGCCTGCTCCCAACCAGTATAAGACAACATGACTGGCATCATCAAAACCATGGTCATGATAGGGAGCAACATATTGATCGCCCGTAACGGTATGCCGGGAATGGGTTCAACTTTTGTCAACTCATTGGATACCATAGGTTTAGCATTATCTGCAAGTACTTTTCCTGAATCTTTTGCTCTTTTTTCAGCTTTCGCCATCGGTCCGAAATCCCAACCGGTGATGATGAGTATCGGAACTAATAAAAGAGCAAGCATGGGATAAAAATTGAATGCCATGGCTTTGAACATGGTGGAAAACGGGTTGTCAAATCCTTCCACAACCAATAAACCCATAATGAAGGCGCCCCAAGCATTAAATGGGATTAAAATGGCAATAGGTGCAGCAGTTGAATCGGCAATATATGCGAGTTTTTCCCTCGGGATCTTCATTTTATCAAAAATGGGCCTGAAAATCGTGCCAACAGTCAATGCAATAATGCTGGTTTCTACAAATATGATCATTCCGGTCAGCCATGCTGCCAACTGCACCAAAACCCTTGATTTGTTGGTTCCGCCATGATCAATATTTTTTAAACGATTATCCACCCAATGAACAAAACCCGAAACTCCTCCTGATTTTTGGACCAGCAAAATCAAACTGCCAACCAAAGCACTGAACATGATGGTTCTGGTATTGCCTGCATCCTTAAAAACGTCCACTAAGCCTGAAATGGTAGCCATCGTCCCGTCTAAGAGATTTCCGTTGTGTATGATCAGGTAACCCAACCAGATACCAAACAACAAGGAAGGGAATACCTGCCGCCTCCAAATGGCTATGATGATGGCTATTACCGGTGGGAGTACCGATAGGAAGCCGTAATTTGTCAATTCTTCCTGCATATAATCGTTTTATATTGAATACGTTATTTAAGTCTGTTCAGTTTGAACCTGTCCATTTCGAGGCCGTATTGATCGTTTTTGCACCTGTTTTTGAGTTCTGCAAGATCGGAATTCCATTTTTCACCATCAAAAAAACTAACGGCATTAAAATCCCTTACTTTATACAAAGCTTTTTCTCCATAACAAGTACCCAAATACACATAATCCAGACCGTTTTCTTTGGCCCAGCAGATCAGTCTCCACATCATCCATTTTCCAATAGGGTATTGTTCCATGATCTGCGTGTCAAAATAAGAAAACCAGTAATGTAACATATTGCCATGAATGCCGGTAAGCACATATCCGATCAATTGTCCTGCTCCGTCTGTGAATTTGAAAAAGTGAGTGCCGTTCTGCCTTTCAAAAATATAATTCAACCTGACAGCATCCATGGTTTTTGCTGAATAACGCAGATCTGCATATCGAAGGCAGAATTCTCTGAAAGCATCGTTTTTGTAATCGAAATCAGCTTTGCTCAATACTTCCAGTTTGATGCCCAGTGGTTCGATTTTCCGATCTACCCGTTTATTTTCGGATCCTGATTTGAAGTCTGCCGTGCTGATCCGTACACTTCTGCACAGGTAAAATGTTTCTTCCTCAAGTTTTACATCATTGCTGTACGGTAAAAAACCTTTATCAAAAACACCCGGAATTTCTTCGGGTGTATCTAGCTGAGCATAAACCGCATAATCAAAAGTATAATTGATATAATTATTGTTATGCTCTGAAAAAAAAATGCGCATGGATCTTTGTTTAAAATTGATTTAAGGTTTGGCTGTTGCTTTCTACCTTCAAGGGATTTTTTCTCCAAAAATGGAAAGGCAGATATAATATACTGAATAACAGGATGGCAACAAATTCAAGCTGCAGTATATAATAAGGCCATGTGCCCAACAGATCAAACATGGTCTTGCCGTCTGGTTTTGCAACCAGGAATAAATAATTGGCATCCAGCCACAAATTAATGGGATAAACGATCAACGCGAAAATATTGAGCCAAAACAAGGATATGAAAATGTCTTTCCACTTCAACCTATAATCCAGCACTACGAACCCGTAAATTACAGCGATCACCACCAGAACGTGTATGATCCAGTATCTGAACCATTCAAAGTGGGGAAAAGAGTGCACCAGAGTAGGTGTGAAATTTGATTGTATGGTTCCTGCCATGATCCACATAAAAATAATTCCCCACAATGCCCTGCTCCTGAAATAATAGGCAAACCATAAAATCAGCGGAGCAACATTACACAATTGTAATGGCAAATCCGTTTTTTCATCAAATCTTCCTAAACTGAGTAAGATGACAACTTTAGCAATTTGAGAGAGAAAAATGGCAAAAGTGAAATAAAGCAAAATAGTTCTTTTACTTTCTACAGATTTGGTTTTTTTCCCGATCCAAATGATCAGAATGCCGAAAATAGCAAATGAAATCACCCCGATAATATGCTCCGGAGAATATATTACGAAATTAAAATTATCATCTAAAAATGAATTCATATAAAATACATTTACTATAAATAATTGATTATAAATTGTTTATTTCCAAAAGGAATAAATAAAAAACAAAGTTTCGCTTGTTGATTTCGTCTTATATATAACAGCAAACATACAAAAATATGGGTAAATTTGGAAAATTGTTAATTTGGAAAAAAGATAATTTGGAAATGAGCAAATTTGAAATTTGAAAATAGGACAATCATCAAATTCGGGAAAGTTGAATTTAGTTGGTCGGAATACAATCAAATAAATTGAAATGCCAAAATTGGTTTTTTCCTCAGAGAAATATCATTTTCCTTAAATCACATTTTGCAACTACCCGGTATGAACCCAAAACTAATTGGTGTTAAAATAAGTTTTAAGTTAAAAGCTTAATTATAAATATATTTCATATTTAAAAAATATTTTATATGTTTGTAATGATTTTCCTTTGGTCAATGACTGAAGGGTGGTTTTAATTGGTGAAATCACACAAAAATGATTTATTTTTTAATCTCAACTGAGTTTTTAGAAAATCAAGGGTATTAAAAAACCGTTTTAATTGCGGATTGTTATGAAATTTTAGTATGAAAGGTATCAATTCTCAAGTATTTTGAAAAAGTTTAATATTGTTATTGGCTTGCACGCTGTTAAATAAAGTGAAAATGAATAGATCCATTTATATTTTCGGACTTTGGCTGTTGTTTTTTTCAGGGATGGTGAACGGGCAAAAAACTGCTCTGTATCTGGATAAGGATAAAATTTTCCAGGATGGGATCAGTGCTTTTGATGAAGGTCTGTATAGCCTGTCTGGTTTGAAAATGTATCAATTCAAATCCTCACTTGAGAATGAATCGGGAACAACGCATTTGACAGAGATCAGCGCGGATGTTTATCGTGTAAAGTTGTCCTATGACATGGGACTCGAGAATTCTGATGACTTACTGTTGGAATTGGAGCGAAATTATCCCGGTCATATACTGCTTCAGCAGGCATATCTGGCAAAAGCCAATTATTATTTTCGGATAAAAGATTATACAGAATCTCTGAATTCTTTTTCTGAAATAAAATTGAATTTGCTCAACAGGGAAGAAACACAGACTGTATTGTTTAAAATGGCTTATTCAAATTTTGTCAAACAGCGTTTTGATCAGGCGGCATCTCAATTTGAAGAGCTGACTTTTACTAAAAATGAATATTATTTTCCATCTAATTATTACATAGGGATCTGTGAATTTTTAAGAGGTAATTTTACCGAATCCATTCACCATTTTGAAATTGTTCAAAACGATCCGTTTTATAAGGATCATATTCCATATTATCTCGTTCAGCTTTATTTCACACAGGAGCAATACCAAAAAACCATCAGTTACGGTGAGGAAAGACTCCAATCACCCGATTTAAAGAACAGATTTAAGATTCATCAGTTGATCGGATCCTCACATTTTATTTTGGGAGATTATTCCAAAGCTTTGCCGCATTTGGAAAAATTTGAACAAAATGTGGAAAAAATGACCGAATCTGATTTCTACCAGTTGGCTTACGCCAATTATTTCCTTGAAAAATGGGAGGCAGCCATCCCACATTTTTTACAACTATCAGATGTTGAAGGTGATATGGGGCAAGTGTCCAATTATTACCTCGCCAATTGTTATCTCAAATCCGGAGATAAACTTTCTGCCAGAACTGCATTGAAAAAAGTTACGGATCATAATATCCAAAACAATATGCATGAAGAGTCTTTGCTGAATTTTGGAAAATTATCAGCCGAACTCGGGTATGACCGGGAAGCGATTGATGCGTTATTTTTAGTTCCTGCCAATTCTGCATATTACATTGAATCACAGAACCTATTGGGAGAGTTATTTGTTCAGACCCGTGATTTCGGTAAAGCTCAGGAGATCCTGGAATCCAGGGACAATGTATCATATCAGTTGTTTGATGCCTATCAGAAGGTTTGCTACTATAAAGCATTGCAGGAGATCCAGAATGGTAAAGAAGACATCGCTTTAACTGATCTTGATAAAGCGATCAAGACAGACAGAGACTTGAGTACTACTTTGCAGGCTTATTACTGGAAAGCAGAGATACTCCAACGACAGAAAAAATTTGAGCAAAGCACCGAGAACCTGATCAAGTATTTTTTACTGATCAAAGGTGTGCCTGAAATGACCGGTCAGTCAGCGCCAGCTTTTGCACATTACCTGCAAGGATACAATTATATCCAGTTGGATAAATATCAGGCAGGATATGATGAATTCTCCCAATGTCTCAATTTGTTGCCTAAAACATTTATAGACAATGTTGAATTAAAAAACAGAATTTATCTGAACGCCAAACTGAGGGCTGGTGATTGTGCGTTGCAGGTCAAAAATTTTAATGATGCACTTTATCATTACGATGATATCATTAAATCAAAAAATCAGTTTACTCCTTATGCCATGTATCAGAAAGGGATCATTCTTCAACTCAACGGTGATAAAGGCGGCGCTATTTCTCTCATGCAGGGAATCATCCGGGAACATCCTGGTTCTGACATGCTGGAACAGGCTTATCTCCTGGCCGGTGACATTTACATGGAAACAGAACAGTATGATAAAGCTTTGGAAACATTTAAAGCTATGATCAATCTACCGGCAGAGAGAGCGATCAATAAAAACCGTGCTTACCTTAAATTGGGATTATTGCATTATAATCTGTCCCAACTGGAGGAGTCAAGTAAAATGTATGAGTCGGTTTTGGTTTTGAATCCTTCCGGCAACGATGCCAAGGAAGCTTTGAGAGCATTGGAAGAAATTTATATAAAAGATTTGAACCAGCCTGCTGAATTTATTCTGATGGTAAGAGATAAAGCCGGTTTGGAAATGGACAATTATTATGCTGATTCGGTAACCTATGCTGCCGCACGCAATCTGTATGATAAAGGACAATTTACCAGTTGTATCCGAAACTTCAATGAGTATTTCTCCACTTTCCCTAAAGGTTATTTTATTATTGAAAGCAGGTATTACAGGGGAAAAGCATACCTGGTCCAGGAAAAATACAAGGAAGCACTGGAGGATTTTAAAACCATTATTGAAAAAGGCGCAGGTGAACATTATGAAGAATCATTGTTCAATGCAGCGACCATCAGTTTTAACTATAATAAAGATTACAAACAATCTTACAGGTATTACACAGATCTTGAAAGGTTGACCAGTAATGAATCGAAAAAATATGAAGCTCAATTGGGGGCATTGAGGAGTGCATACAGAGCTGTAAATCTGGATGCTGTGAATATCTGGGCAACAAAAATTCAGAATAATCCGCTTTCTACCATAAAAGAAATCACTTCATCTTATTACTACATTGGTAAAATCGCTTACCAGGAGAAAAAATATGACCAGTCTGTCAATGCATTCAATAAGGTGATCCAAAATATGAAAAACAGCAGTCTGGCAGCTGAAGCCAGATATCTGATCGCCATGGTTTATTACGAGCGGAAAGAATATAAGCTGTCCGAAGAACTGTGCCGGAATGCGAATTCAGTTAATAATGCCTATCCGTTTTGGATCGCAAAAACCTTATTGTTGCTTTCTGATCTGCTCGTCATAAAAAATGACCTTTTCAATGCAAAATCAGCAGTGGATGCGGTCATACAAAATTACCGGGATGACGAGAAAATCGTAGCGGAAGCAGAAGAAAAACTTAAGCAAATCGTCAAACTTCAGGTCGAAAAAAGCAGACTTGAAAAGAAAAATCTGGACGGTACGCTGATCATGGATTTTAGCAATTGATTGGAATAACAAGCATGTTTTTGGATTTTATTATTATATCTGAAGAAACTAAGTTGAAAATGAAAATATTAAAAATAAGTCTGATTTGCCTGTTGGTTTGGTCGTTTGATACATTTGAAATGAACGGTCAGGGAGAAATTCAGGTTGACGACATCAAGGTTTTTAAGGATTTTGAAGCGAAATTGAAGGATTTTACAAAAGTAGATCTGATCCCTGTTTTGCCGTCATTTGATTTAAATTCACGTTCTTACCAGTATACAATATCGGGCAGACCAATAAAACTTGAATATGATAAACCAAGCATCAGACCTTTGGCTTTGCCCCCGATCAAGGAACCATTTGTTAAAAAAGGTATGGTCAGGTTTGGGTATGGACTTCCAAATGTATTTCTCGCTGATCTGTCCTATGGGATCAAAAAGGGAAGCATGCTTTCCGGCTTTTCATTGGAACATTTCTCTGCCAATCATAAGAATACACCCCACCAGAGTTTTTCAACGAATAAAATACTGCTGCACATGCAGAATGCTTTCAAAAACGGACTTCCATATAAAGCCTATGCTGACCTGAACATTGATTATTACAATTTATATGCTGTAGATTCTTACGCAGATACAAATAAAGTATTTGATGACCCAAAACGGAGATTTACCCATTGGGACCTTCAGTTCGAAATACCATCTACGCCTATAAATCAAATATTCGAAGGACAAGCCAAAGTCACTTATAAATTTGTGCATAACAATATTGAAAGTGCTTACGAACATTATTTGGAGGTGTCCGGCAAACCTGAATGGAATAGCGGAAATGGTTTTTCTCTAACTTTTCCCCTGGAGGCATCTGCAGGTTTATCTGACATTCATGCACCGGTTGGCATGTTTAAATTTGCTCCGGCTCTGGTCTATGATAAACCATTTTTCACATTTGAACTGGGTGGAAATATGGGATTTGCCAACGATTATTTTATCTATCCGACAGGGAAAATTTCTCTGAATAAAATATTTTCCTATTTCGACATTTTTGCCGGAGTCAATCAGCATATACAATTGAATACTGCTTATTATCTGGTAAAGGAAAATCCATTTATGAGATTTGCCAGCAATGAAGCCAATGCCGCCATCTCTAAAAACTATTTTGCAGGAGTTCGGGGCAATATAGAGGGTGCCTTGTTTGAATTTGTGGCTGCATATCATCAACTGACCAGTCTGCCTCTGTTTGGCATCTCTCCATTTGACGAAAGGCAGTTTGATGTCATTTATGATAATGGAACTGACTTTAGCCTGCAGGCTGAACTGGATTACAGGATCAACGAAAATTTGTCTGTCAACGGACGTTTGGCTAACCATTATTATAACATGGATAATCAGGAAAAAGCTTGGCACAAACCTGCTTTTGAAACCAATATCGGAGCAAAAACATCATTTTTTGATAGAAAACTGTCGCTGGAGGGTGCATTTTTCTTTAAAAGTGGTATTTTTTATCTGGATACTGAAACGGCAACTGCAGAAAATCTGCCTGTTATTTTTGATTTCAATGCCCATGCTCAATTCAATATTTTCAAAAACACTTATTTGTTTTTGACCTGGAATAATATCACTGCTTCGAAATATAACAGGTGGTACCAGTATCCGTCATACAGAACAGTTTTATTGGGTGGATTTAAAGTAGCATTCTGAAAGATTTCTGATAAAGCTGGTTAAAAAGAATAATCCAGTCCAAAAGTAAGGTTTGGATCTCTTAAATAATTGCTGCTGCCCACCCAATAGGAATTGGTTTCCGGATCGATGTAGGGCATTCTCCATTTATACCCGATGTCGAATCTGACAATCAGAAATCCAAAGTTCAGTCGAATGCCGTACCCGGGGCCAACAGCGATTTGTTTGTAAAAATCTTTCGTAAATCTTGCATCTTTAAGGTTTTCATCCTCATTGTATAACCAGATATTTCCTGCATCAACAAAAAGCGCACCTTCAAAATACCATGGCAGGTCAAATCTGTATTCAATATTCGCTTCCAGCTTGATATCACCTTTTTGAAAGGCTACCTGGTCTTCACTTTGTATAACATCTGCATGACCTCCGGGTCCTAAACCCCTTGTAGGCCAGGCTCGGATACTTTGTGTGCCGCCGGCATAAAACTGTTTCGAATATGGCAAAATGCTGTTGTCTCCATAAGGTATTCCAAAACCAATGAAAAGCCTGGACGCTAAACTGGATTGGGAAGAAAATGCCAGTCTGTTTCGATATTCAAACTGGGTTTTAAAATATTTTGCCAGTTTTGTGCCTTCGTTGAGTTTTAACGTCCAATAATCCTGATCGCCAGTTAGTTGGTTGTATAGTTTGTTGAAAAGAAAGACTTCAAGTCCAGAAAATTCAATGCCGGCAGAAATATTCCAAGAAAATTTCCGATATTTCGTGTTACTGTTTATGGCTATTGTCAGGTCATCAAATATAAATCCGGTCAATAAATAAGGACTTAAACTGTTTTTGATATACGGCTCATTGTACAGGGTAGTATCATAAATAGTTGCTGTGTGGTAATCTATCGTAAACTGATCCAGATAAACCAAAGTTTGTTCACCCGGCCGGTATTGGTAACCGAGAGATGTATTAACTGTCAGAATATCAAAAGTTTCAGCCAGACTGTGATAATAGGCATTGAGGGAAGTTCTCGTTTGAGCATATTGCTTAAAACGGGTATATTGGCGCGGCAAAGCAAGTCTGAATACAGGATAAAATGCTGAATATTTGTGCCAATTGATGGGCTTGGGGATAAAAATACTGTTGGAATTGGTGATGAAGATCTCATAAAGTTTCAATAACCGGATATCTGAGTTGGCTGACAAAGAGGAAACATATCGTTCAGCACCGCCAAAAAGATTGTTGTTTTCGATGGAGATATTACCACCAAAACCAAAAAGCTGATCGTTTTGATTGAATGTGGTATAATTCAACTCCAAACCATATTCTATTTCCCAAAGCTTTGGTTTTGGAACCAAAATCAGATCATAATTGATCTTTTGTAGATCTGAAGAGTCAATGGAAGGTCGTATCATGACAAACTTATACGGACTTAACTGGGATAGCCGGTTGTATGTTTCCTGTTGTTTATATTTGTTGGTCAGTTCGCCTTGCTTGAAGGATATTTTTGATGAGATCACTTCTGGTTTTACCAGATAATTTATGAACCTCCTGATAAATTGTAAACTGTCAATAGTTTCAGTTGCGGTTGAATCTGAAGCCTTTCCCGGATTAAAATCTGTAAAAACATTGATCTTCCCGGTGGTGAACCTGGGATGTCGTACTTCCTGATTAACATTTAACACGTTAATTTTCAAATCAACCTGAAAATTGCTCGAATCACCCGTGAGTTCTATGTAATTCGGAATAAACTGCGAATATCCGTTATTCTGAAAAAGATTGGTCAAACGGGTGCGTTCGTATTCATAGGATAATGAACTGACTGGATCTCCTTCAACCAAAAAAGATTCGTTTTTGGCATGATGCATCAGGCTGTTTAAAATACTATCTTCTGCATAGAACTCAACGGAGCGGATGCGATGTCTCTTGCCTGCATAAATGAGATAATCCACACCAATCTCTCTGAACCTGGGATGATAAATGAGTTTATACTCGACTCTGGCATTGTAAAATCCTCTTTTATTCCGCAGAAAATCTTCCATTTCCATGGCATTTGTGCGAACCAGTTCTTCATCCAGGATATTGGGTTCTTCCGCCACATACTTTTTGATGAACCTGTTGTGCCATAAGGTATCTGAGGCATCCTGATTCGTATAATATGCGTAAACATTGATCCTGTTCCTGTTACGTTTTTGTTTGATAAATCCTTCCAGTTCCTCGTAAAGATAGGATTTATTGTCAATTCTTCTGGGAGACTTGATGATCACGCGATCAATACCGGTAAAATGTTCACCCTCTGGCAGGTATTTGGTGGCATCACAGGAAGACAACAAAAAAACGATCATTGCCACCAACAGAAAAAATAATATGCTATCTTTATTGATCAAATTATTATCGTATCAAATTAAGGTCAAAATGCTTTCAAAAAACTCATTACAGTTTTTAAAATCTCTAAATATAAAAAAGTACAGGCAAATGTACCAAAAATATTTAGCTGAAGGTGAGAAAATAATATTGGAATTGATCGAACTCAAACCTCAGCTCATCGATCAGTTGTTTGCCCTTCCTGATTTCTTAGAACGAGAGGAAGAAAAATTGATTGCCGCCGGTATTCAATACTTTCCTGTTTCAGGGAAAGACCTTGAACGTATTTCAAACCTGAAAACCCCGCAAAAAGCCATTGCAGTTATCAGGATGCAGGATGAAACAGCTATGATTTTTCCAAGTTCAGGACTTAAAAAGGTTATTTATCTGGATGAAGTCCGTGATCCTGGCAATTTGGGAACGATCATCAGATCTGCGGACTGGTTCGGGTGGGATTTGCTGGTTTTATCCAATGAATGCGTTGATCCGTATAACCCGAAAGTGGTTCAGGCTTCTATGGGAAGTCTGTTCAGATTACCTGTCATACAAAGTGGACTGAAGGAATTCCTGGATGAGTCGAAGTTGCCTTTTGCAATTTATTCTGCTGAAATGGATGGTGCATCTGTATATGAGGTAGATCTGGCTTTTCCATTGTTGTTGATCATGGGCAATGAAAGTCATGGTGTACAGGTCGCTTTTGATCATGATCAGGTAAGGAAAATCAGTATTCCCCGCTACAATCACCAAACCGAATCGCTCAATGTGGCCATTGCCTGTTCAGTTATCCTGGCAGAAATAAACCGTAGATCATACGGATAAAAAAAATACCGCAACGAACTTCATTGCGGTACTTTTTCATATTATTCTTTATGATTTATTGTATCACAAACTTAATTCTGGTCTGTTTTTCTCCTTTACGGATTTCTATAATATAAATTCCTTTAGCTAAATGAGACATCTGGAAATATTCCTTATGTTCTGGTTCAGTTATCTTCATATTGCGTTTTTCAATCATTTGACCCATGAAATTGTAGACTAAAAGGTCATAAAACTCTTGTTCAGCACCAAATGCCTCCAGGACGAAATTTCCATCATTTGGATTCGGGTAAAGTTTGATACTTCCTGTCACCGCCTGATCTGAACCTACAGTTGTAATGGTGATCTGAATGGTCTTTGCCTTTTGTCCGCAGTCATTGCTGGCAAATAAAGTTACCGTATAAGTTCCATTGGCAGTATAGGTGTGTCGTGGTTCTTTTTCAGAAGAAAGTGTTCCGTCACCAAAATTCCAGATATATGCATCAGCATCCTCTGTCTGATTAAAGAAAATAACGGTCGAACCATTGATGGCAAAGTAGAAGAACGGATCAGGACCATCATCCACCGTTATAATGTCTTCCAACAATAAAGTATCATTGCCATTGGTTGAAATGGCGATCAGGGAAGTATTGAAAGTGCCACCGGTGAAATAATTCACTGTCGGATTGTTTGAGGTTGAAAATGCCGGTGTTCCTCCTTCAAAGCTCCATAATAACTGCGAATAACTGCCTGAAGATTGATTTGTATACTGAACAGTGAGGGGTGCACAGCCATCTCCCGGAGTGTATGAAAAAGCGGCTTCCGGCAATAAAGCGATGGATACAGTCTTTACTTTTACTGTTTGACCGCAAGCGTTGGAAACAGTCATGGTTACACTGTAATTTCCCTGAGTGGCATAGGTATGGGTCGGATTTTGCTGAGTTGAAGTGCTGCCGTCCCCGAAATTCCATAAAACTGAATAACCGGCATTGCCTGAATAGGTAAAATTCACTGTAAACTGTGACACATTATAAGTAAAATCAACAACGGGAACTCCCTGAACCTGAACAAGTCCTGTTCTTAAATCCACATCCTGACCCTGCTCATTATACGCCTCCAGCAAAACTGTGAAAGTTCCCGGATTAGCATAAACCACAGAAGGATTTGGCGCCTGAGAACTTACAGGATTTCCACCTTCGAAAGTCCAGAGGATATTGTCAGTATTCTGGCTTGATAAATTTGTATACTGTACAGTTAATGGCACGCAGCCTGTAACCTGGCTGTGACTGAAATTGGCAGCGGGCGGATTTGCGATCATCACCTGATGAGGAATTGTGATCGTATCACACAATCCATTAATTGTCAGGGTAGCCAGATAATTACCATCATTCGCATAAGTGTGTGTAGGATTGATGGTTGTGCCGGTTGTGCCATCTCCAAAATTCCACAAAAATGAAAGCGCTTGAGACATCTGCTGATTAAAACTAACGCTGTATTGATTGACAGAACTCGTAACTGATCCGGTAGGATTCTGGAGAACAGTAATGAAATCCTGCATTACCAGCACATCATTGCCCAATGGGTTAGTCGCCTGAAGTGTAACATCAAAAGATCCTGATGCATTATAAGTGACTACCGGATTCTGTTGGGTTGAAGTTGCCGGATTTCCTCCCTGAAAGATCCAGTTTACTGTATTTGTATTGGAAGTATTGAAAAACTGAACCGATTGGTTGACACAGATGGTTTCTGTTTCTGCCGTAAAGCTGGCAATCGGTAAAGCTGAAATAGTCACTTGTCCCTGGGCGATGTTAAAACCGCAAAAACTTGTACTGGTCAGTTGGACATTGTATGTTCCGGAAGCTGCATAAGTATGCGTGGGATATTGCTCAGTTGAGGTATTTCCATCCCCAAAATTCCACAGGTAACTGGTAGAATTGGTTGATGTATTGATAAAAGTAACAGCATAACCATTGATGACAGTATTAAAACCTGCAACCGGAGGCTGATAAACATGTATGGTATCGCTGAAACTGATACTATTTTGGAAAACACCGTTTGAGACAGTCAGGCTCACATCGAAATGCCCGGGTGTATTATAGGTTACGGTGGGATTGGCAATACTTGAAGTTGGTGGGTTACCACCTTCAAAAACCCATTGCCATGAAGTTACATTTGCACTTGAATTGTCAGAGAAATTCACCACAAATGGCGTACAACCAGAACTGGCTGAAATATCCATCCCGGCAGTAGGCATTGTAGCGATCTGAATAGTTGTCTGAAATAAATCATCACTGCAAAAATCATTGCCTGCAGATAATATCACATCAAATTCTCCATCAAATGTATAAACATGTGAAGGATTGGCTGAGGAACTAATAAAGCCGTCACCAAAATCCCATAAATAGTACTCTGCATTTTCAGAAGTATTTGTAAAAATAACTTCATTTCCATTGATGATCTCATAAGTAAATGAGGCCTGGGGTGCATCATATACATTGACGAAATTCGGCATGTACAATTCATCCTCTCCACCTGAATTGGCAGCCAAAAGGGTCACATCAAATGTGCCGCCGATGTTATAAAAAACTACGGGATTTTCTTCATTGGAAATATTGGGTTCGCCGCCTTCAAAAGTCCATTCCCAACTGGTTGGATTATTGGTTGAAAGGTCAAAATACTGAATGGATTCACCGGCACATATATCTGTAAAGTCTGATTCAAATGAAGCTTCCGGAGGATTAACTCCTCCACCTGTACATTCAGTAAGACAATCTGCATTATTATAACGGTTCCTGATCAGATTGCCGGGTTGATTGCCAAAACCAAGACCCAGATTGATCCCGACTCCGGGCAACAAGTGACAGTAACTCATGATGGTACCGTCATTCGGAATGATAGGATCTCCTGAATCGTAGCAGGAGGCTCCTTCAATGGGTCCTCCGTTATTATCGGCATAAACATTTCCGCAATCATCAATTTGAGTACTGTTGCTGTTCCAGACACATGCATGTGTATGACGTGAGCCCATATTGTGTCCCATTTCATGTGCTACTACTTCAACAGACCATGAATATGATGGATAATCATCGAAATCCGAATCAATATTGCTATACGCATAGGGTTTCCATCCACAAAGTACATCAACCCATGCCAAACCGCCTGTACCATTGCCACCATAAGCAAATAAATGTGCCAGGTCTCCGTTGAAGTTTGGATTATTATCTTCAAATTGATCCAGTGCATTTCCGGAATCATTCTGATCATAATTGTCCTGAGTTGCCCAAACCATGATCTCTGAAATTTCCAATGGAATTTGTTCCGCATCATATACTGCCACCACCTGAGCAAAAAGCGCTGTAATATAATTTGTTGCAGGAACGACACCTCCCTTATTCTGATTCAATGCATAATCTCCTTCGATATACATTTTCACGCATTCACCAACCCTGTTGGTACCGGACTCCATGTCATGTTCGTGAAGTGCTTCGAGGCCATCATCACTCGTATGGCACACAAAATTCCGTTCTTTATTAACATGTCTGTCATTGTAAATCAGATATTCATCAGGTCTTCCTCCTTTGATGTGCACCAGATTGTAACTTCCCGCATCCGCAACAGAAACTATACCTACCACCTCATCTTTAAATAAGGTGATCGAGCAAATACCTTTTTTGCCTTCTATATGACCAATATAATACAGTCCCGGATCGTAATCCAGGGTGTCGTTTTCTGAAGTTCTCAGGATAAAGTTGGAAGACAACAGGTTAATTCTGTGCAAATGCAATCTTAAACGCTCGTCATTTCCGACGGGTAATTCGATTTCAATATCATCGTATCTGAGCTGTTGTAACCTGTTTAAAAATTCCTGGTTGAGACTCAGGTAAGTTCCTTCTCTGATCGCTTCATCTCCTCTGAAAACGTTTTTTTGCAAGGAAAAAAGTGCACTGACATCATTCCCATGTTGACCAAAAGAAAAATTCAATGCGAATAGGATGAAGAAAATAGCGGTAACGAAAAGTCGTTTAGACATAAATATGATTTTATTTTTGAAAGTTTTTAAAGTGAAGTCATCAACATTGCACCATTACATCACCATGAAATAGTATAATTTAATGTTAAATTTCTTAATAATTTTACTTTTATGGTCGAAAATCACCCATTTAACTATAATTCAGCGCTTTGGTTGTTCATTTTGAACAGGTATTTTTCTAGTTATGCACTAAACCATGTTTAACAATGGAGTTTCATATTTCATATTTTTATATTTGTTATGCAAATTAAATGCTTATAGCTGCATTTACCAATAATAAACATCAAAAAAAATAAACTTGTTTTAAAATATGTGTCGTAAGGATGCCTTATTAAGGCAAACTGTTGCCAATTTAATACAAATAAATATGCTCAGAATGAAATTTGTTTCAAGGTATCACTTAAAATGTAGTAGGGTGTCTCTTTTTAATGAAATGAATTACCCTTTCACGAAATATATACAATTTTATATTTAATTCGTTAATGTGTTGGCATGTCAGAGATGGCCAAAAAAATTAATCAAAAATCATACATATGAAAAAGCACTTTTTACTATGCTCATTATTAATAATTATTTTTAGTTTTTCAGCTTATGCACAATCAAAAAAGGCAAAAATGACGCTCAATGACCGCTTTTGGTACGGATTGAGTCTTGGCAATATAGGCATTGGGAGTAATTATGCAACTTTGGGGTTAGCTCCAATGGGTGGATTTAAGATCACTGAGGATTGGGCAGTCGGCGCAACCTACAAATTGAACTATAGTTACTATTGGTTTGGTGGTACATCAGACAACCTGCACGTTCTGGATCATGGGCCTGGTGTTTTGACCAAATATAAATTTTTTGGCAGGAAGTATTTTGCTCAGCTCGAGTATGATTACATCAGTATGGGCGCCAATGGTTTTTACACTACCCGACAATGGTATCCGTTTGCTTATATAGGCGGTGGATTGAGCAGCGGGGACGGAACATCCTGGACTTCTGAATGGGTTGTGCTGTATAATGTACATCCAACATCTTCCAGTACATTTTTTCCTTTGAGCTTTAGTTATGCGTTTCTTTATAAGTTCTGATAGACAATAGTTGAGTACTTTTCTCATAGAATTCCAATTTATTAAAAAAAAGGTAGTTATTTAGGTGGTTAGCTAATTTGTCTGTTAGCCTGTCAGTCTCTTTGAATTGAGCATGTACATCGAGAAAAAGATTTCAAATTTATCCTGGAAT
>Ga0209573_1002348_pt1 | contig 24459 bp, 18 predicted proteins | sample TNRBio252014_DNA_FD_185870 | JGI IMG/M metagenome (GOLD analysis project Ga0209573, IMG submission 185870) | Wastewater treatment Type I Accumulibacter community from EBPR Bioreactor in Madison, WI, USA - TNR Reactor_6/25/2014_ DNA (SPAdes)... | ecosystem: Engineered > Bioreactor > EBPR >... | reverse complement strand
TTCGAGAATCAACGGGAGCGGCGATGCAGACGTCGTCCGATGGGCCAGCACGCGAGGTGATGACCGGGCACGTGGTGATCGCGGGCTTTGGGCCTGTCGGGCGGGCGATTGCCGACCGTCTCGAGATCGCAGGGGTGTCGCTGGTGGTGATCGAGCTGAACCCGAACACGGTGCAGCGACAGTCACGAATTGGCAAACGACGGATCGTGTACGGGGACGTGACCAACGAGGAAGTGCTGGCGTCGGCGGGGGTTCGCGAGGCGTCGGCGTTCGTCGTGACGGTGCCCGACGAGGACAGCGCGTTACGGGCTGTTCGGACAGTACGGGAGATGTCGCCGACGGTCTTTATTGCCGCCCGAACGTCGTATCTATCGGGTTCATTCAAGGCGCATCAGCTCGGGGCGGATCATGTGACCGTGGAGGAAGTGGCAACGGCGGAGACGATGCAGCGAGAGGTGTTGGCACAGCTCCGCAAGCGCGCGGGGGCCGCGGCATCGCAGGGAGACTCGGGGCAGGCGGGCGGTGGCGAGGCGTCCGATACGTCGACGGATACGGGCAACCTTTCCGAGCCTACGAGGTAGATACGGAGCATGCCGCGACGAGTGGTCTTCATGCTGGTGTCGATGGTGCTCGGGGTGGCGACAACGGTCGGCCTGGCCTGGCGCGCGGCGTATGTGAGTTACTGGCTGTCGAGCGCCTATTTGGAAGACCCGCCCGGGCCGCGGATCGTCGAAGATGTCCCCGAGAGCGTGACGGGTGAGGGCAAACCCCGCAAAGTCTCGGTCGTTGAGTTGTCAAGAGCCTGGGGCACTGAGCTCTGGGACGTGAGCGTGATGGAACGCAAAGACTTGCCCGAGGGGTTTGGATCAAGCGGCACGCTCTCGATCCCGGGGTGGGTTTCCGAGGCGGGGATGCCTTGGGAGCGCGGGGAATCGGGGCCGATACCGATGGAGCGGCAGAACGGGATGACGATCTTGGCGCGTGGTTGGCCGACGGTGACGATGTGGTCCGAGGCTCCCGTGCATCGCCGTGCGGACGCCCCGAAGATCCAGCGGGGAGGCTGGTACGTGCAGGGATTGCTGCGGTCGTACGCGCCGCGGGACTTGAGCGTGCTGCCTTCGGCGGCTTCGCACGACATGCCGCTGCCGATCCGGCCGATCTGGGTCCCGTTTGTGATGTGGTCGTTGGTGTTTGGGGTGGGTTGGGGCGTTGGGCTTCTGGTTGTGGTGTCTGGGCCCGGGGCGGTGCGGCGGTGGAGCCGCCGGAGACGCGGGCGGTGCCCGGGGTGCGGGTATGACCGATCGACGATCGGAGTGGGGTTGCCTTGTCCGGAGTGCGGCCTTGGTGTGAGCCGGGGATGAGGGGGGGTGAGGGGCGAGAAAAACCGGTTTGGCGATGAACCCGGGGTCGTCGGGATGCGCTTGATGGTGCTGACGTGGTACCGGCGCGGGGTGCGGCGGAGAAAAGGGCCTGGCATGTTTCATTCACTGGTTTCGATCTGTGCGGCCGCGGCGGGGGTTGTTGGACAGCCGGCGGCGGGCCCGAGCGAACTGTTGAGGCCTTGGCCGGTTCATATCGTGGATTGCGGCGGGCACCCGGGTGGCAAGAGCCCGCTGATGGTCGTGGGGACGCTGTTTACGGGTGGGCATTGCTATCGGGAGGATGATGGGAACCGGGTACACGTGACGCCGGCGGACGAGATCGTGATGCCGTCGCGGTGCGTGGGGAACAAGTACAGCTCGGTGATGACCGAGTACGTGCTGGGGAATATCCGCCCTCGGCCGAGTTGTAACGAGGAAGAGACGTGCGTGTTTCTGACGAGCCCGCCGCTGAACAACGGGTTTGACTTTACGGTGGATTCGGTGACGCTGGAAGGGTCGGTGTGGACGGTGCGGGCGTCGTATTGGAATGATGATGTGAAGCACATGTGGGGCCCGGGGCCGAACCATGAGGGGCAGATGCTGCGGCTGGGGTGGCTCAAGCCCGGGTCGTACACGTGCAAGCTGGAGCTGACGTCGCGGATGTGCAAGCAGGCGGACAAGATGCCCGGCTTGTACGTGACGGAGTCTGTGACGGCGGGCGAGGTGAAGTTCGAGGTGGGCAAGGGCGACCCGTGGGCGTTTCATCCTTGGGATCAGGAGCCGAGCAAAGCGGTGTTACGGCAGACGGACATGAAGCCGGTGCGGGCCGAGCCGGGGCCGGCGCAGCAGATGCTGTATTACGCGGCCAAACGGATCACGCTCGACGACAAGGCCCCGCGGACGGGTGGTCCGTACGGCCCCAAGGACCGGCCCGCGACGGCGAACGTTTTTGTGACGCCTGAGCTGGACTGGAAGAAGTGGGGGCAGAAGTCGAAGACGCTGTGGGAGATCCCCGGAGAGCCGCCCGCCAACGGGTTGGTGGTGGTACACGTGTACGGCGGGAAAGAACAATTGATGGGGAAGTATGACTGGGCCGAGGTGACGTCGATCGAACGGCAGACGGGCCCGGGCGTGGCGGACCCCGCGCCGGTGACGATTCATGCGAAGGTGTGGACACGGGACTACATCCACGGGAACGACAAGAAGGATGATGTGCCGGGGTTTGCGGTGCCGATCGTGGCGACCGGGGGGCTCTCGGCGGTGGACATGGCCAAGGGGCTCAAGGTAAACGTGGTGTGGACGACGGGGACCGACAACCCGCGGGATGCTGTGGTTGAGATCAGGCATTAGGCACTGGGCACTGGGTATTGGGCACTGGGCACTAGGTATTGGGCGGTGCTTGGCTGGGTGTGGTAGGCTGGGCGATGCTTTTATCCACAGTGGTGTTGTGCGCGGTTTCTTTGGCGGGTGAGCCGGTGTGGATTGCGCCTCCGAGCGCGCCGGGTTCGGATGTGACTCCGCCTCGGCTTCGGCGGACGCTGACGCTTGATGCCGTGCCCTCGGCGGCGAAGGTCCGCGTGATCGGGCTTGGGCACTACGAGCTGCGGTGCAACGGCACGGAGGTCGGCGACGGGGTAATCAACCAGCCTTGGTCGCAATATGACAAGACGTTGTTCTGGCAGGAGTTTGACCTGGCGCCGTTGCTGCGGCGTGGTGAGAACGTGCTGGCGGTGACGCTGGGGGATTCGTTCTGGCGGGTGGGGCCGGTGAACGATCCGGGGCGATTCTCGAAGACGGACGCGACGCCCGATTTTTCGCAGGGGCAGCCTTATTTGTTGTGGATGGACGGCTCGGCGACGGTGGGAACGCAGACCGTCCCGATTGTGTCGGACACGAACTGGGTGGTGGGGCCCAGCCCGCTGCGGTTCTCGCACATCTACGCGGGGGAGGACTTTGACGCCAGGCTGGACACGCCCGGGTGGGACAGCCCGGGGTTTGAGGCGGGCTCGGCGTGGGTGCGTGCGGTGGAAGCCAAGACGCCGCGGGGCGAGCGGGTGGGCCTGTCGTCGCCCAACATCAAGACGTTCGAGGTGTTTGAGCCCAAGGAGATCAAGCGTCTGGACGGGCGGACCAGCACGTACGTCTTCCCGCAGAACTGCTCGTCGCTGCTCAGAATATCGGTGGAAGGGAAAGCTGGCCAGCGGGTGAGGTTTCGGCCATGCGAGTACATGCAGCCCGACGGGCGGGTGAAGTTCACGTACACCTGGGGAACGGGGAAGGACATCTGGCACGACTACACGCTGTCGGGGATTGGCGTGGAGAAGCACCAGACAGTGTTTTGTTACGTTGGGGCGCAGTTTGTGCAGGTGGAGGGGGCGGTGGTGCCGGGAGATCCGAACCCGGAGGGGTTGCCCGTGTTGCGGAGTCTGGAGCTGGTCCACACGCGAGCGGCGTGCCCGGAGGTCGGGGAGTTTGTCAGCGATAGCGGGCTGCAGAATGGGGCGCATCGGCTGATCGACTGGTCGATCCGGAGCAACATGAGCTGGGTGCCGACGGATTGCCCGCACCGAGAGAAGAACGGGTGGCTCGAACAGAACTGGCACATGGCGCGGTCGATGTCGTATCGGTACGACATCCGCGCATGGCTGACCAAGTCAAGCCGGGACATGCTCGATGCGCAGCGGCGGACAGGTGAGGGGCCCGCATCGGACGACGGCTTTGTGCCGACGAACGCGCCGTGGTACCTGGTGGGCCGGCCGCTGCACGATACGTACAACGATGCGCCGGAATGGGGCGTGGCGTCGGTGCTTGTGCCTTGGCACGTGTACGAATGGTACGGGGACCGCGGGCCTCTCGTGACGAATTACGAGGGGATGAAGCGGTACGTGGATTATCTGTCGCGGACGGCCAAGGACGGGGTGATCACGAGCAACCTCGGAGATTGGTACGACTACGGGCACGGGAAGGGGGACGGCCCGAGCCAGTGGACGCCGGCGGAAGTGTCGGCGACAGCGATCTGGGCGCTTGGGACAAAGACGGTCGCGGAGACGGCGCGGGTGCTGGGGAAGAAGGAGGATGAGGCGGCGTATCGGTCGCGGTATGACGCGATCCGGGCGACGTTTATTGCGAAGTTCTACGACCCGGCCACGCACCGAGTGAAGAACGGGGGCTCGTGTCAGGGGGGGAATGCCGCCGCGTTGTGCGTGGGGCTGGTGCCCGAGGCGGATCGCGGGGCGGTGGTGGCGGAGATCCTCGCGGACCTACGAGCGCGGGAGTATCAGCAGACGACGGGCGAGGTGCTGCACGTGTTTTTGGTGAGGGCGCTGGCCGAACAGGAGCCGGGCTGGGGAGGCCGCGAGGGAGCGGACGCGCTGCACCGGGTGTATGCGCGGGAGAGCCGGGGGAGTTACGGGTTTATGGTGAAATCCGGGCTGACGACGCTGCCCGAGAGTTGGGACGCAAAGCCTGGGACGGGCAACAGCCTATCGCACTTGATGCTGGGGCACTTGATGGAATGGCACTACGCGTATGTGGTGGGCGTGAGGCGCGAGCCCGGTGCGGTGGGGTGGACGCGGTTTGTGTTTGCGCCGCAGGTGCCGCCGAGGGATCTGGGAGGGAACGACACGATGCGGAAAGCGCGGGCGAAGTTTCGCACGCCCGCGGGCGAGGTGAACGCGGGGTGGGAGATTGTGTCTGATGGCGGCACGAAGCCCGGCACCGAGGTTGTGAGGCTGTGGTGCGAGGTACCTGCGGGAACAAGCGCCGTGGCGAGGCTTCCCGATGGGAGCGTGCGCGAGCTGAACGCGGGTCGTCACGAGTTTTCGTGCACGAGATAGCTGTTAAAGCAGCGGGAGGTATCTGAGTTGCGGGGCGGATTGCACCGGACACAGGGATCATCGACGCCGACGGGTGATGAAGAGCGTGCCGAGGAGGAGGCAGGCTTGCGTTCCTGGAGAGGGGACTGCGGCTTCGATCCGCATAAAGAGTTCGCCGCGACCGAGGCTTGGGTCCATGAGAGTGGTGGTGCTCCAACCTGAGTGGGACCACTCGCCGGTGTGGCCGAAGCTGGAGTAATTGCGTGTGAACGCGTCGTCGCCGACGGGGATGGAACCCCAGAGGATTGAACCCCAGAGGAATTCGCTCTGAGGCTGCATGACGACGAGGACATCGCCTCCGGCATTATCGGCGACGAGCCCGAGGTCGAGGCTAGAAAAGATCCGAAGGCGGTCACCGAGCGCGAGGCTCGATACGCCGGTATCAAGAGTTTGGCTGATGAGGTCGCCGACGGTGTCACCGTGGAGGGCGAAGACCTGGATGAGAACGGCTTCGGGTGTCGTAAAGCTGGTGGTTTCCCAGTCGCCGACGACGTGCGAGATGGTGAGGTTTCCCGGGTTGGCAACGCGCTGGCCGGCCTGAAGGCCGCGGTTGACGGTTGTTGCGGCCGCGCCGCCGTCCCAATTGGGGATGGCCGAAATTTTGGGGAGGCCCAGTCGATCGTAAAGAACAACTTGGGCCCGGGCGACGTGATGGAGCGCCATCAATCCCAGAGATGTCGCGATGAGCTCGGCTTTCATGAGATCCTCCGACGGCGCGAGTTGAGAGGGCAACCGCAGTCACGGCTTAGAAATCGCACTGGTTTCTGCGAAATTGTAACTTGAGACGGGGGCTGGCACAATGCAAACAGAATGCAAACCCTTTGTTATTTCTCAAGATGTCCGGAGGGTCGCGCGTGGAGAAGGATGGTGAATGATGGCACGCCACGAGGTCGTTTCTGCCGTGAAATGTGCAGAATCTCGCGTTCTCACGCGCGGTGACGTGGCCCGCACGCCCGGGTGGGCTTATTGGAGCTTGGCCTGAATGCACAAGCCGGAGGGTCTACCGGGTGGCATTGACGGTCAGTGTTGTGGGAGCTTTAGGGGCCTGCTGATGGGTCTTCTTAGCGCGGTGGGTAGACCAGTCGGCGACTATTCGGTCTGGGGATTTCTCACCGTCGTGAACGCGGATGAGGTCGTAAGCATTATTGCGTTGCGAGGGAGTGAAGCCGGCATCTCGGATGAGGCGGCAGAGGACGGCCTCATCGAGACAGTACGTGGTCCCAGCGGAGGAGACGACGTTCTCTTCCATCATAACGCTGCCCATGTCCGAGGCCCCAAAAGCTAGGCCGACCTGGCCAAGTAGGGGGCCCATGGTGACCCAGGAGGATCCGATTGAATAAATGTTGTCGAGCATGAGGCGCGAAAGTGCCTGGGTGCGGAGATACTCGGTGGCCCCGGCCATACGAACGCGACGGCCGAACTCCGCGGCGTCTGGCCCGAGCTTGCGGTAGTCGACGTCGGGACTGCGGCCCCATGCAAAGGTATCGGCGACGACATCGCCTGGGAAAGGCCGTTCCCACTCGTCGGGATCGCGTCCGAAGTCGGGGACTCTGCCGAGAGGGGTGTTTTCTCGCTGGAAAGGCCAGGTGATGAACGCTTTGTAATGCCCGACTGCTCGCCCCCCCCCACTGCCGGCACAGCCTTGGGAGTGCGCTTCGTCGAGAACGGTGCGCCCGGCGAGCGCCTGATCCTGCCAGGTTCGTACGAGGTCCATGTGGTGCACGCGGTCGGCAAGCCCTTCGATGTGCCCGAACATCATGGTGGCGCTGGTGAACATGCCGAGACTATGTGCGACACTCATGACGGTGAGCCAAGCGTTGGCGTCGCACTTTCCCAGACCGATCTTGCGCCGAACGGGGTCGGCGAAGATCTCTCCTCCGCCCCCGGGCACGCTGTCGAGTCCTGCATCTTGGAGACGGACCATGACCCAATGAACTTTCTGTGCCAGCGATGAGCCGGGCGGGTCGAAGAAATGGACGAACTCGATGAATTCCGGAGGGCTAAAGGCGTGGATGTGAACCCTCGGGAATTTCGAACGGATCCCGGAGAGCAAGTCCGTGTAGTAGCTGAGGGGGAGGTCGGGGTTCATGCCCCCTTGCATGAGGATTTGGGTACCGCCGACGGCTTCGAGTTCGGCGATTTTCTGATGAATGGCATCGTTGGAGAGGACATAAGCGTCATGGTCATCGGCGTCACGTCGGAAGGCGCAGAAGGTGCAGCGGGCGGAGCAGACGTTGGTGTAGTTGATGTTTCGGTCGATGACGTAGGTGCGGATGTGGTCGCCGTGGAGTGCTCGAGCGCGGGCGTCGGCCCAGCGTCCCAACTCGGCTGTGGGCATGGAGCGGAGGATGTCGAGACCTTGCTGCGGGGTGATTCGGGCGGCACCCGCCACGACGGCGTCGAGCAGCCCCGGGTCCGATGCCCTGAGATGCGGATGAGTTGGTGGTGTTCGTGAAGCGGTGACCGAGATTCCTTCGGCGTGGTGCATCGGAGGATCATAAGCTCATCAGTTGCCCGATTCGACACTGATCGGTCTGTTGACGGGCTTGTGCCCGGAACGCGGTCTAGACCTCTGGGGACGCCTTGCAACACGAACCAATGCTCACGCTCCAGACGCTGATCGGCCCGTACGGAGGCTGGTTTCGGGTTTCCGCAGGGGGAGGCGGGGTGATCGGTCGGAGCGCAGAATCTGACGTGTGCTTGTTGCATGAATCGATCGGGCGCGAGCACGCGAGACTGATCCGTCTTGGCACGGGCTGGATGATCGTGGACCTTGGCACACCCACCGGGACGTCGCTGAACGGGGTTCGGATCGAACAGAACACCCCCACGCCGATCGCCCCCGCGGACCTGTTGCGGCTCGGGCCATGGACGTTCCGCGTGTCGTTCGGAGGTGTCGAGAACGACGGCCCCCACGAGGGCGACTCCTCGGGTGTGGTGCTGGGTCAGCGGGCGGTGTCCCCTTCGGCGACATTCCGGCTACGGCTCCTGTCGACGCTGCTGAGCCGGCTGAGCCAGTCGACGAGCGAAGAGCAGATGGCCAAGGTCGCGGTGGAAACGGCGCTCGAAGGGACCGGGCTTCTTCGTGGGGCGATGCTCCGACCGCTCGAGAGCCCCGATCCCTTGCGGCACGACGTGTCTGTGGTCGCCGCTGTTGGCCTTGCAGAGATTGGTCGGGGTGAGCGTGTGCTGGGACGAGAGGTACTCGACGCGGCGTGGACATCGGCGTCGAATGGAGGCACGGCGACGATCCGGATCGGAGAGAGCGCGGACGGAAAGGCCAAGCTCGTGTGCGCACCGGTGATGCTGGGCCAGATGCTCGTGTCGTTTTTGTACCTCGACGCGGAGACGGCGGCCGAGCCCCTGGATGCTGATGCGGCTGAGTTTGTCGAGGCAGTATCGGCTTCTTACGCGCTGTCGCTGGCGAATCTTCGGCGTCTCGAGCTCGACCGGCGCCAGCAAGCCTTGGCTGCGGAACTGCACGCTGCACGCGACGCGCAGCGGTTCATTCTGCCCCCTTCGCAGGGGGATCACGGCTTTGTATCGTACGCGATGGAGATGATCCCGGGACTGTTCGTGGCGGGGGACCTGTTCGACGTGGTGTTGCTGCGTGACGGCCGAGTCGCCGTATGCCTCGGTGATGTGGCGGGGCACGGCGCGGGTTCGGCGATGCTGATGGCGACCACCCAGTCATACTTGCACGCACAGTTGTTGTCGGGGCTCGCGGTGGAGGAGGCGGTGACGGCGGCCGGCGAATTCTTGGGACGCAAGCTCGCACAGGGAGCCAGCGGGACGGGAGGAGGAGGGCGGTTCGTCTCATTGTGGGTCGGCGTGTTCGATCGATCTGGGCACGTTGAATTCGTGGACGCGGGACATTCTCACTGGTTGCTGGTGCGAGCGGATGGGCCGTGCGAAGCACCGAACCCAGAGGAGGCGGGAATCCCGCTTGGAATCGACCCTGCGACGGCTTATCGACGCGGCACTCGCAGGATGGGACCCGGGGATCGCGTGGTGGTTTTCAGCGACGGCCTGGTTGAGCAGCGGCGTGATGGTGGCGGAGCCGAATTCGGGATTTCGGGTGTCAAAGCGGCGCTATTGGCGGAGGCGCCCCCCGGCAGCGATGTCCAGCGCGTGGTCGCAGCGCTGCATCGGCACGCCGGGAGCGGCAAGCTCGCAGACGACGCAACGATCGCGAGCATCCGGATCAACGGATGAGGCTGCGGCCTGGAGTAGTGGGACGATGCGCAACGTGCGGGCGTCACCCGGCGCAGGCCTCGCGCCAAAGTGATCTGATCGCGGCTCCGAAAGATGCGGCCAGGCGCGAGCCGTCGCAGAGAGGACTTGCCCGCATGCGTTCCCTGAGTGTTGCGCGGTAGAGAGCGAGCCTTTCCTGATCGTGTGCCAGCGCGATGGCGAGCCGTTCGTAGCCGGGCACGTCGGACGCGATGAGTTCCGGGCAGCCTATGGAAGTAAGCAGTGAGGCGCTGACACGAGAGGCATGTCGATCTCCCGTGAAGGAGATGACAGGAACGCCCTGCCAGAGAGCCTCGCATGTCGTGGTGGTGCCGTTATAAGGGAACGAGTCGAGGGCAACATCGACGGCGTCATAGAGGGCGAGGTGCTCTCGGGCGGAAGGGACGTCGGGACGCAGGTCGAGCCGAGCGGGGTCGGCGCCGCCTTCGAGCAGCCTGGCCTCGATATCGGCCCGAGCGGCCTGGTCCGCGAGGGAACGCCCCTTGATGAGGAGACGCGAACCCGGAACACCCGCGAGGATACGGCCCCAGCACCGAAGGGTTGGAGCGGTGAGCTTTGCGATGGCGTTAAACGACCCGAAGGTGATGGGGCGATCAGCGGGGCGAGGAGAGACTTCCGGTGCCCCGTCCGTTGGAAGGTAGCAGATGAACGGAGGGTCGATACGAACGAGCCTCTCGGGGCCCTGACTGGACTCGCCCGGGGATGGAGGATCGGTGATGGAATCGACGATGCGGGCGTCGATCGAGGCGAGCCCAGTGATGTTGGGGTAGCCCAGATAGGTGATCTGCACCGGCGCCGGGCGACGGTGGAAGATTTCGAGCCGGTGGGCCCGAGTGTGCCCCGAAAGGTCGATGAGAACGTCGATGCGGTCGCTGCGGATGATCTCGACGGCACGCGCGTCGCTGTCGCTGGAAATATTTCGAAACTCGGAGGAGAGCGAGCGGAGCCGTTCCGTGAGGTCGTCGGCTTGAGCACTCGCCGAATAACAAACAGGCACGAAAGAAGAACGGTCGAGGTGCCTTAAGAGGGGCTCGAAGAAGTAGGAGACGGAGTGGCGGCGAAGGTCTTGCGAGACGAATCCGATGCGGAGCTGGCGTTCGGGACTCGCGTCGCGGATCGGAGGGCGCCCGGGGAGCGGTATGGCGCGTTCGAGGAGGCGGCCGTAATGTCGCTGCGCGTCGAGAGACTCGGATACCGAGACTTGCGGAGCGAAGTTGGCAGCGTTGGCGTAGGAGGTGGCCGCGGTAGCGTCATCGGGGAAGCGAGCGGAAGCGGTCTTGGCGACTTCCAGACCCTCGTGGGATCGGCCGGCTACGACGAGGATGGCGGCAAGGGTCCCCTGGATGAACGGGTCTGGCCCGATTTCGAGCGCCCGCCGGAGCGTTGACTCGGCGTCTGCGAGCTGGTTGAGGGCCCACTGCGTGTTTGCCATGCCCAGCAAGGCGGGAACGTAGCGGGGAGCGCCAGCGAGAGATCGGGTGAATGCGGCCATCGCCTTGTCGTACTTGCCCCGCTTGGAGAGAATGTTCGCGTGGGTGCTGACACACATCGGATTGGCATTCTTTACGCTCGCGGCGCGGTCCGCGTGATACTCGGCGAGATCGAGCTCGCCGAGTTGGAGCAGCACGACCGCCAGAGCGTTGTCGAGCGCGGAAGTCGATCCGCGGCGTGTTTCCTTCATGAGCAGCGCTTTAGCATCGGTGTATCGTCCCGCTTGTGCGAGGGCCTGAACTTCCCGGAGTATGGCGGCTTCTTTCATCGACATTGAGGGATCATACCAGTCGCGGAGGAGAGACCCGGTGGGCGCCGAGCGAGGTGGAGTTGCCCCCCTACCGTATGGGGACGGGCATCGAATTCATGGGTAAGAAACCACAATCATCAAGCGCGGACCAGAACGGCGGAGGCCGAGTGATCGAGAACCGTAAGGCTCGGCACGAATACCACATTCTCGAAACGCTGGAATGCGGGATCATGCTGCGAGGGCCCGAAGTCAAGAGCGTCCGCGATGGGAAAGTGACCATTGTTGACGGGTTCGTGCGTGCCGACGCAGGGACGGGCCCCGCGGGCAAGCCGATCCCGCCGGCACTGACGGTGTTTGGGATCAATATCGAGCCGTACGGCCCAGCGGGACCGCGTAAGGACAACCCCAAGCGGGCTCGGACGTTGCTGGCGCATACCAAAGAGATTCTGAAACTCCACAAGCAAGCGAGCGAGAAGGGCGTGACGCTGGTGCCACTGAAGATATACTTCCGGAACGGCTTTGCGAAGGTGCTGGTTGGGCTGGCGCGGGGTAAGCAAGAGCACGACAAGCGCCGGGCGATCGCCGAACGTGAGAACAAGCGTGATCTGGCTCGGGCGATCTCAAAGCGGGTGGGCCGATGAGTTGTTCTCGGACTGTGAAATGCCTTGGTTTCTGGTGAATTCAAATCAAGAGGTGGCATCGTGCCGAGTGTGAGGTATGTTCCGGCAATGATGGCGGCTCGATCCAAGTTCTACACCCGGGTTGCCGGGGTGTTAGGTGCTGCGGTGGCGACACCGGCGATGGCGCAGGTGGTTGCGCTCACAGACCTTCGCCAGGCAACGGTTTCGGCACGTTCGGGAGCGTCGGACACCTCGCTTTCAATATCGCCAACCGTGGCGTTTGGTGATTTCGAAACACCCGACCCATTCGCTGCGGCCGCGCATTCTGGCGCTGCGTCGGTTCAAGCTGAGGCCGCTCAGTCCTCGGGTATTGTATTGGGGCCGACGATGGAGCGCCTGTGGGGCAGAGGGCGCGCGTCGGCGTCGGGATCGACCGCGACGGGCGACGTTGGGAGCGCACAATCCTCGTCGTCGTGCTACATGGTGCTTCGGCTCGACGAGCCGACAAGGATCGACCTTTCGGCGACCCTCGGAGGTGGGCCGGTGTCGGGAGGGCAGTTCATACTGCAAGGAGCGGGCGGGCAGGTCTCATATTTCTTCGGTGGATCGACGCCTCAACCGATCCGGATTAACAGGGTGCTCCCGGCTGGACAATACACGATCGTTGGGTACGCGAGCGCGGCGATCTCGCTGTACCCGTCGGCAACGTTGGCCGACGGATCCTGGTTCGATTTCACAGCGGAATTTCATGCCCTGTGCCCTGGCGATTTCAACCGGGATGGGTTCGTGGACGGGTTTGATTATGACGACTTTGTAGTGTGCTTTGAGAGTGGGAGCCCGGCCTGCCCCGTGGGTGTTTCGGCTGATTTCAATTTCGATGGGTTTGTCGACGGATTTGACTACGATGAGTACGTGTCGGCGTTCGAGTCGGCATGCCCGTAACGGGTCGATTGGTGTTTGGCCGCTGGATGTGGAAAGTGCCGTAGTGGAGCACGCGGTGCGGATACCGTGTCCCCATGAACGACGACCGCAACGAGAACTTCAAGACGCTGCACGCTACACCGGCGACCGGGGCGCCGTGGGGCAAGGGGCCATCGGAACAGGCGGCCCAGGACTTTCTCGTGGGACCACGGAGCCGCCTGACGGAATTCGCTCGGGTTCTCCGGATCGGTGCGGAGTTCATCCGGGGGTTCCGCAAACTGCACTTTGTGGGGCCTTGTGTGACGGTGTTCGGTTCGGCCCGATTCGCGGAGGACCACCGGTATTATTCGTTGGGACGCGAAGTAGGCGGGCGGATCGCGGCGCTCGGGCTGACCACGATGACAGGGGGAGGACCGGGGATCATGGAAGCGGCCAACCGAGGGGCCCGAGAGGCTGGAGGGAAGTCGATCGGGTGTAATATTATATTGCCCAAGGAGCAACAGCCCAATCCGTATGTGGACGAGTGGGTGGAATTCAAGTACTTCTTTGTACGCAAGGTAATGCTGGTCAAGTACAGCTACGCGTTCGTGTGCCTGCCGGGCGGGTTTGGCACACTGGACGAGCTGTGGGAAATCGCGACGCTGGTTCAGACGCGCAAGGTATTCCACTTCCCGATCGTTCTGATGGGAAAGGACTACTGGGCCCCGATGATGGAGTTTGTCACCGGCACACTCAGGGCCCAGAGGACGATCGATGACGCGGACGTGGGACTGCTCACGTTGACGGACTCGCCCGAAGAAGCGGCGGAGGTAATCCGCGCGGGCGTCAAGGACGCGATCGGCGCGGAAGCGGCCCGACCTCGCAAACGGTACTGGTTCTTGGGCGAGTAGAACGACGTCAACAAGATGGGCTCGCCGGGCAAAGTGCCACGCGATACAACCAGTAAGGACCGAGCACACCGCTCGAACCACGAGACGCCATTGTTCATTGGGGACCATCGAGGACAGCAAGCCGAGCAGAGCCGAGGTCTCAGGAGACTTTATACATCGTTGGAACGGTGCCGTCGTCTATGGATCCCAATCGAAGCGACAATTGCCGAGCTCGCGGCGCACGGCAATCGCCAGAGTGGCGATGGCGACCTCACGCCGCGCGTAGGCAAGTTACGAAAGGCAATTTTTGGAAACGTGTTGCCCTAAGCGGGTCAAAGACAATCCGCCAAAGAGCAACTAACCAACCGGAGGACGGTTTGGCGAACGCACGCGCCGAGCATGTCGAGTCGACTTTGGTTTCGGGGCGGTGCCGTTGGGCATCAATGCTCCTCTGAGGTTTGGGGCACCGACCTATGTCTTCGCGATGACACGAGGCAGTCGCCCTCACAATCACCGGGTAGCCATTCCTGGGCCAATGAACAAGTGCATGTTCTCGTGTTCGCAACCACGGATGGCTGGTCAGAAGCCGACTATGGACGACCGGCGTTCAGGCCCATACTCTCATACCGATGTCGAGGCGCCCATCCACCCGATGCCGCTCTCTCTGTGACCGAGTTCTTCGGTCGCTGTTGGCCCGTTGCGTCCTCGCGGTGGTGCTTGTCCCAATCCTGGTTTTGGCAACGTTCGGTGGCACAACCTTCTTGGCGCACGCTCATGATGGACATGATTTGCATCTGCATGCAGCACCCTCGATCGAAGAGGCCCGCCTCTCGGCCGCGAAACACCTGCATGCGCATGCCAAGGGCATTGCGGCCTGTCATGATCTGCGTACCGGTCACGACAGTCATTCGAAATCTGGCGGGATTCCCTCCGAACCTATAGAAGGACCGGTCATCCCCGCGCCGTCTGAAGACCCGAATGGGTTGATCGTCACTATTCCCGACCACGAGCAAATCGTCTCTCGTGGGATCGACCTGTCCCGGACGCATCAGGCTGGACAGGTTCTTCACATTGCCCTCATGTCGTACTGGTCGCAGCCAGATGTCTCCCAGGAGGAGGGCTCGCCTGGCGGGCGAGCAATCAACGGCCCACTTCATCTATCGGCGCTTACGGCCGTTCAACGGCTCGTTCGAACGAGCAACGCACGGCTGTTGTAGACTCGCCGCGACCTCTTCGTTACGCAATCGGGCACGCCGAACCGGTCATTCCGATGCGACTGTGTAATTGGTACGTCTACCTGCGCCATGACCATCTCAGGATGGGCGTGATCTGCATCAGGATTCCACTTTGAAAGTTGCTTCTTGCACCGTTCCGAGTCTTCGACACGGCACACTTAGCCTTTATCCCTTTCCTCATGCTACAGCCCTGATGGTGCTGATGGCAGGGACACTGTCTGGCCTAAGCGGCTGCCGGTCCTACGAGCGAAAGCCGCTGGTTCTTGACGCGACACGGGCGGCGTGGCTCACCCGTTCGACGGCGGACCCGTCGATCCGCGCGTTTGCAGCCGCTCTTGATCGGGCCGAGGGCGGCTCTCTGGCCGAAGGCTTCGATCCGTCTGACGGACTCTCGCTTGCCGAGGCCGAGGCCGTCACATTGGTCTTTAACCCGGTTCTTCGTCAGGCACGCCTGGAAGCCAACGTGACGCGAGCAATCGCGGCACACGCCGGCCAGTGGCAAGACCCAGCGATCGGTGTAGACCTCGAGCGCATCGTGTCGGGGGCGGGCGGGGTGAATCCGTGGGAGGCTGCCTCAACGATCGGCATCACGATCCCGATCTCCGGCAGACTCGAAGCCGAGAAGGCCCGCGCCGGCGCGGAACTCGCCGCGGAACTGGATCGAGTGGCCGCCAAGGAATGGGCGACCCGATCAGCCTTGCGGGAGTTGTGGGTCGAGTGGTCGGCCGCACGTGTACGAGCGGAGGTCACGGAAGTACTCATCGCGCGTCTGAGAGATGTCGCGTCGCTGGCCGACCGGCAGGAGAAAGCGGGCTCGATGTCCCGGGTCGACGCAAGCTTGTTCCGAGTCGAACTCGCCGGACGTGAAGCCGACTTGATTCTGGCGGTCGCGAGGGTGAAGGAACTGGAACTGCTCCTTCGGGCGATGCTCGGGATTGCACCCGAGAATTCGCTCGAGATGGTGCCGACCGTGAGTTTCGCGGCAAGAACGACGGATGCGGACGAGCTCCGGCGGCTGCTTGACGCTTCCAATCCTGAACTCGCCGCGGTTCGCGCCGAGTACGAAGTATCCGAGCAGTCGCTCCGCACCGAGGTCCGCAAGCAGTACCCCGACCTGACCATCGGCCCCGGCTACGGCACCGACCGGGGAGACAACCGTGTATTGCTCGGGCTGTCGCTCCCGATTCCTTTCTGGAACCGCAATCAGCAGGGAGTCGCCCAAGCATCTGCTCAGCGAGAAGTTGCACGCGGGCGATTCGAGACGACTTATGAGCACCTCTCCTCCAAGCTCGCGATCGCGCTGACACGCTTCGAGGCGGGCAAGGCCCAGCGTGAGTTGATCGAGTCGACGGTCGTGCCGCTCGCCGACGAGCAGGACGCGGATGTCCGCCGTGTTGCCGCGCTGGGTCGTGTCGATCCGCTGTTGCTGCTCGAGACGCTCAAGACCCAGTACGCCGCGAAGATGCGGCTGGTGGACGCCCGGGCAAGCGAGTCGATCGGGGCGGTGCGACTCGAAGAACTCATCGGTCCGCCGACTCCGCAGCTCCCCCGACCGGCCACGCCCGACTCCCCGACGAACACGCCAAGTCACTCCTCGACACGGCGATGAAGGAGACCGACCATGAGAGCTTCACACACGCGAGACCGCAACGCCCGCTTGATTCTGCCTGTTCTGCTCGCGCTCGCGACTCTCGGATGCGAGAAGAAGAGCGCCGACGCGCCAGCGTCGAAGGCTGGCGACGCGGCTCTCGCTGGCACCAACCGCGTGGACATCAACGCCGCCGTGCGCCAGAACCTGGGCATCACGTTCGCCAAAGTCGAAAGCAGGCACGTCGCCCGCACGCTCCGCGTTCCCGGGCGCTTTGAGTTGCTCCCGACGGCGAAGCGCGAGTACAGAGCCGCCGCCTCGGGCACGGTGGAACTGCTCGTGCAGCAGTACCAGGCCGTCGCTGCCGGCACCCCGCTCTACCGGCTCGACTCACCGCGCTGGCGGGAGATGCAGAAGGAGCTTGCGGAGGCCGAAGCGTCGGTGAAGCTCGCTCAGGCGGGCGTGGACAGCATCGAGCCGCTGCTCGCGGCCCACGAGAACCACCATGCAGAGATCCAGAAAGCCGTCGATCTCTGGACCACGCGCGTGAGCACGCTCGAACAACTGCAAAGCGCGGGCGGGGCCGCGGGCGAAGAGGTTGCGCAGGCCAAGGCCTCGCTGGCGTCATCGCGATCCGAACTCGCCGAGACGCTTGAGAAGGAAGCCGAACTGCTCGCTCGCAAGACCGAGACCGCAGCGCAGCTCGACGCGGCCACCTCGCGTCTGGCGTTCCTCTTTGAAGCCGCGGCGACGCTCGCGGGCACGAGCGCGAGCGAACTGCAACAGCCGATTGTTTCCGCGCCGGGGAGCGCGGACGCACGCGCCAGCACCCCTCGTTGGCGCACCATCAACGCCATCGAAGTCCGTGCTCTCACGCCGGGCGTCGTGGACAGCGTGCATGCGGTCTCCGGCGGCGTCATCGACCAGCACGCCCATGTGCTCTCGACCGTGCAGCCCGAGCAGGTGCGCTTCCGGGCCGTGGGTTTGCAGAGCGATCTGCCGCGTCTGGCCGATAGACAACAAGCCAGCGTCGTCGCGGCCCAGCCCGCCGCGCCCGCGAACCGAGGCACGAGCGCGGCGACCATCGGCGACAGCAGCCAGACCTTCACGGGCACGCTCACGCTCGCGCCCACCGCAGATCCGGAGCGCCGCACGATCGAACTCATCCTCAATCCCGCCGCCGGAACAACCGCACCCGCGTGGGCCAAGGCGGGCGTCTCGGCATTCCTCGAAGTCGTCACCGCCGGAAGCACACCCGGCAGCAGCACCGGCGCCGCCGAGCAACTCGCGATCCCCCTCAAGTGCGTCGCTCGCGACGGCACCGCCGCGATCATCTTCCGCCGCGACCCCGCCGACCCGAACAAGGCGATCCGCATGGAGGCCGACCTGGGCCTGGACGACGGGCGATGGATCGTCATCAAGAGCGGCGTCGGCGAGGGCAACGAGATCGTGCTCGACGGTGTGTACCAACTCATGGTCGCCACCAGCGGCAGCACACCCAAGGGCGGCCACTTCCACCCCGACGGGACGTTTCACGAGGGGGAGGATTGATGCTGTATCGTGGCGAAGTGGCAAAGTGGCAGAGTGGCGAAGTGCCAAGCCCCGGCATTCGGGATTCGGCATTCGGTATTGGTGGTGAGGCACGCGCGGGCGGCGGAGCGTCGCGCGAGCACACGGGCGATTCGCCGGCCTCGGGTACCCCCACGCTCCGCGTGGGGCGGCTCGCACTCGCGCCAGCACACAGCAACAGCCACCGCGCCGATCAAACCCACGCCGTCATCGGCGCTCGCCCCGAAGGGGCGCAGGGCTGTAGCCACGGGTGGAGCCCGCGCTTCGCGGGCGCAACCCGTGGAAGCGATCCCGCACACGAACACCGCCCCGGCGGGGCGGAGGAGCGTCTTCGCTCACACCATGCTGATGCCCAAGGACTGCACCCTCTCTCGCAAATGCGAGCCAAGCTCGACCTGTTCCTCTCGTGTCAAGCCCGGCTGCCGCGCCAGTGGGATGTTCCAGCCGGCGACCGCGATCTCTCGGTCGCCAAGCGAGGCTCTCGCGACTGTCCAGCGTCGTCCGGCAAAGTCACCGGTTTCAACCCGCTGCGCATCCGTGATTCTGACGACATTATCGAGTACGGTGCGGCTTGTGCAGATGACGGCGGTGATGGCGAATGCCCCGATTTGCCAGCGCAGGAAGGGCAAGTCGGCATCGAGCATGGCGGTGCCTGCTTGGCGATCCTCCTTGAACACGTCGCTCCACACCGGATCGGTGGACTCCTGCACCAAGTCCAGGTGTGCGGCTGTGCCCGCGCGGAACGATGCCCCGAATCCTTCGACTACGCGGGACAAGCCCGCGAACCACGAATAGACGGGCTTCTCTGGACCGAAGTAGCCGCGCATGGTGTGAATGGCTCGTGCGCACTGCGCATCGGTCAAGTTCTGACGATCGGCCGCGCCGACCGAACCCAAGGTCTCGAATCGCCGCTTCCCGTCTTCGAGTTCGGCGCGGTCTTTGGACAGGTACTCCTGCCAGGATGGGTTCAGGCCCACGGTCGCAACGCGGGCAGTGAACAGTTCTCCAAAGAAGAGCACGGGCAGCGAAGCGGGTACAGCGGAGGCGACAGAACCCCGCCGCAGTCGGTCGTTCAGCCGAGCGGTGATTGCGTCGTTCATCTGTGCATTCTAGTGAAACGCCGCAGTGCAAGCCGCGAGTGCATCCTCCTCCGCCCCTCCGGGGCGGGCGTGCTGTCGGGCGATCCTTACCACGGGTTGCGCCCGCCGAGCGCGGGCTCCACCCGTGGCTACAGCCCTGCGCCCCTTTGGGGCGAAGACTGGCGCGTCGGCCGCCAAGACCCGCGCCTCGCGGGTAAAGATGTGCCCATTCGGGGCTGGTCTTCCCGCGACAGCGGAGACTCACGCCGCGATCGTCGCGATGCTGGTTTCGCTCCACGGCCCCGGTTCGCCGGTGGCGCTGACCCAGCGGACGAGGTACGCCGCACTCAAACCGCCTTGCTCCATCTCGAAGGTCACCTCCGCCGCGCCGCGGGTGACGGTGCGGACGAACTTGTAGTGACTCATGTCGGCGGGCGGCGCGGCGCGGGGCGGGACGACGGCGACGTAGACCTCCGCGCCCAGCGTGCCCTTGGGGCGGCGGCCGCGCGGCACGGCGAGGCCGCGTTCGTCCGCGCTGCCCGCATCGGCGATGCGCAGGCGGTGCGTGAGGCGGCTTCCCGACTCGACGAGCACCACGGGCCGCGCGGTGGGCGGTGGCACAGGCGTCCCGCCTGTGTCTCTGATCGTGATGCCGATCAGCGCGCGGTCTTGATTGGTGGTCTTGGGAAAACTCTGCACAAAGGCCGTCACGGGCCTGATCTCGCGTTCGAGCGCACGCTTGGCTTCGTCTTTGGTCTGCCGGGCCGCCTCGGCGGCGTTCTGAGCCGCGACGTGCGCGGGATACGCCACGTTCCACGCGCTCAGGGCATCCTTCAGCGGCTTGAGGTCATTGGCGTCCAGCCCCTGCTCGGCCCAGAACATTTCAACGGCTGTGTAGTAGTGGTTCGCGTACGAGGCGAAGTCGCTATCGGCTCGGGGGATGCGCTGCTCGGGCATGGGCATGAATTCCGCGTGCTCCCGCGCCGCTCGTGCGAGCGTGCGAACCACTCGCACGGTCGCGCACGCGGCGCGGATGACCGTTCCATCGGCACGAACGACCGGCCACTTGAGTTGCATGTGCGGACGCACGAGACAAACGCCCGTCCGACCATCATGCACGAGCGTCCCGCGTGCCGGAACGGCCGTCCACTCCACCGGGACGGCCGCGCGACTCAGCCGCACGCCAACATCCACCACACCCCAAACTCCACACACGCTCGCGGCGACGGCGCGACTCTTGGAACCCCCTGACATGCTCAAGCACCTGATCTCATTCTCGCTCAAGCAGTCCACGCTTGTGATCCTCATCGCGGTGGCGCTCCTGGTCTACACCATTGCGCGATTGCCCAAGATGTCGGTGGATGTGTTTCCTGAACTGAACGCGCCCACGGTGGTCATCTTGACGGAAGCGGGCGGGCTGGCGGCCGACGAGGTCGAGCAGTACGTCACGTTCCCGCTGGAATCGGGCGTGAACGGGCTGCCGGGCGTGCGACGGGTGCGCTCGGCGTCGGCGATCTCCCTCTCCTTGGTGTGGGTCGAGTTTGACTGGGGGACGGACATCTACCGGGCGCGGCAACTGGTGGGCGAGCGCATCACCGCCGCGCGCGACACGATGCCGCCGGGCGTGGAGCCGGTGATGACGCCGATCTCGTCGATCACGGGCGAGATCATGCTGCTGGCGGTCTCGTCGCCCGACAAGAGCGTCTCCGATCTTGATCTGCGCGCGTACGCGGAGTTCGACCTGCGCAACAAGCTGCTCGCGATCCCCGGTGTGTCGCAGGTCTCGGCCATCGGCGGGGAGTTGCCCGAGTATCAGATCAACGTGAAGCAGGACCGCCTCGCGCTCTATGGCCTGACGGTACACGACGTGGTCGAAGCCGCCCGCAAGGCGCACAGCACGGCGAGCGCGGGGTACTTGTCGGATGTGGACCGCTCGGAACTCCCGATGCGTCAGGCGGCGCGGGTGACGAGCGTGCGTGATATCGCGGCGACGATGGTGCTCATGAAGGACGGCTTGCCCATCACCATCGGCGAGGTCGCCGACGTGACGCTGGGCGGTGCGCCCACGCGGGGTACGGCGGCCAACGATGGGCTGCCCGCCGTGGTGCTGACGATCCAGAAATCGCCGGGCACCAACACGCTGGCGCTGACCAAGAGCATCGACGCCGCGCTGGCGCAGATCGAGAAGAGCGCTCCCAAGGGCGTGGTCATCAACAAGGACGTCTTCCGCCAGAGTCACTTCATCCAGCGCTCGGTGGACAACGTCTTCAAGGTGCTGATCGAGGCGACGGTCATCGTGGGCGTGATCCTGATCCTGTTCCTGCTCAACGTGCGGACGACCATCATCACGCTCACCGCGCTGCCGCTCTCGCTCGCGGCGGCCCTGCTCACGCTCGATGGGCTAGGCATGACGCTCAACGTCATGACCCTCGGCGGGCTGGCGGTCGCCATCGGCGAACTGGTGGACGACGCGATCATCGATGTCGAGAACGTGCACCGGCGGCTCGAAGAGAACGCGCTCTTGCCGGTGGCGCAGCAGAAGGGCTTCGTGCATGTTGTGTATGACGCGAGCAACGAGATCCGCTCGTCGGTGGTGTACGCGACGGTCCTGATCTGCATCGTCTTCCTTCCCCTGATTTTCCTCGACGGGCTCGAAGGGCGGTTCTTCAAGCCCCTCGCGATGACGTACATCGTGTCGATCATGGCCTCGCTCGTGGTCGCCCTGACCGTGACGCCCGCGATGTGCAAGATGCTGCTGAGGCCCAAATCGCACAACGCGAGCGAGAGCAAAGACGCCACGCGGAGCGTAGAGGTGCCCAAGGCCTCGCACGGTCATTCCCAAAGCGACGGCTTTCTCGTGCGGTGGCTGAAGCGACGCTACGAGCCTTGGCTGCGCTGGTCGATGGCCAATCGCAAGTTGGTCATCGGGGCCGCGCTGCTTGTCACGGGCGCGTCGCTTCTGCTGGCCCGCACCTTCGGTACCTCGTTCCTCCCCGAGTTCAACGAGGGCACGTTCACGGTCTTCGCCTCATCGCCCCCGGGCACGTCGCTGGCCGAAAGCAACCGCGTCTCGAAGTCCATCGAGCGGCAGCTCATGGCGATCCCGGGAGTTGAGAGCGTGTCTCGCCGCACGGGCCGCGCCGAGCGCGACGAGCACGCCGAGCCGGTCTCGAACAGCGAGATCGAGGTGACGATCAAGCCCGGCACGAATCAAGCAACCGTTCGCAAGGCCATCGCCGCCGTCGGCGCGTCGGTGCCGGGCGTGACGATGCAGATCGGCCAGCCCATCGAGCACCGCCTCTCGCACATCCTCTCGGGCACGCCCGCGGCCATCGCCATGAACGTCTACGGCGAGGACCTCGCCACGCTCCGCCGACTTGCCAGACAGATCGAGTCCGAACTCAAGAGCCTCCCCGGCACGCGCGACGTGACCGCAAACCGCGAGGTGCTCATCACGAGCGTGCCGATCCGGTATCGCCAACAGGAACTCGCCGCTGCGGGGCTGACGCCCGCCGATGCCGCCGAGCAGGTGCAAGCGGCCCTCTACGGCGACCAAGTCGCCGAGGTGAACCAGGGCGTACGGCGGTACGCGATGGTCGTCCGGCTTGATGCCTCCGAGCGAGAGCGCATCGAGCAGGTGCAGGACCTCGTGCTCCGCGGCACCGCGGAGGACGGCAAGCCCGGCCCGACGGTGCGACTGCGCGACGTGGCCGATATCGGCCCGGAGAAGACGCCCAACATCATCGCCCGCGAGAACGCCCAGCGCAAGGCCGTGATCTCCTGCAACGTTGCCGACGGCTACAACCTGGGTGACCTGGTCGCGCAGGTCAAGGCCCGCGTCGAGCCGATCGTGCACAGCGAGGGGTACATCGTCGAGTTTGGCGGACAGTTCGAGGCCCAGCAGTCGGCCTCTCGCACGCTGCTGGTCGCCGGGGCCGCGATCACCGTGGTCATGCTCCTGCTGCTCCAACTCTCCACTGGCTCGTACAAAGTGGCGCTGCTCGTGATGATCAATCTGCCGCTCGCAACCATCGGCGGGATCGCTGCGGTCTTCATCACGGACTCAATCCTGCACGCGGGACTGCTGCGCAACACGCTCGCACTGTTCGGGCTTGGCCCGTCGATCTATCTCGCGCCCGTGCTCTCGATCGCGAGTCTCGTGGGGTTCATCACGCTCTTCGGCATCGCGGTTCGCAACGGCATCCTGCTCGTCAACCACTACCGCCACCTCTTGGAACATGAACACAAGACCGTCGCGGATGCGATCATCCAAGGCTCGATGGAGCGGCTGGTGCCGATCCTCATGACCGCCCTGTCCGCGGCCCTGGGGTTGCTTCCGCTCGCGCTCGCATCGGGCAAGCCCGGCAGCGAACTGCTCGCGCCGCTCGCGGTGGTCGTATTGGGCGGATTGCTCACGTCAACGCTCCTGAACCTCATCGTGGTGCCGGCGGGCTTTGCTCTCGTGCATCGTGTCGGTTCGTCTGCGACCTCTGCCGACGACCACTCACCAAGGCTCTCTCTGCTCGGGCGTGTGTCCCGAGCGTTCAAACGTCGCACGCCCTGATCGGCCGCGTGCGACCTCTGGTATCAACCTATCAATCGCAAAACGCTTACACTTTGAAAAGGAGTCCCCATGCGTCCGAACCTGATCCTCATCGCTGCACTTTCGCTCGCCCCGCTCGCCGCCGTGAGCACGCTCACCGGGTGCGAGGAGAAGAAGCCCGCTGCCACACCCGCAAAGGCCGACGACCACGGCCACGATCATGGTCCCAGCGGCGAACACACCGCTCCGAAAGCTGGCCACGGCGGCGCGGTGATCGCACTAGGCGAGCAGACCATCGGCTCGTTCGCCGCGAAGGCGACTCGCGACGTAGGCACGATCGTCGCAGGAAAGGACGCGCCCATCGACGTGACCATCACGCCTGCTTCTGGAGCGACGACCAAAGCTATCGCCGTCCGCTTCTGGATCGGTACGCAGGACGCCAAGGGTTCGGTCAAGGCCAAGGCCGAGATCGAGAATCCCAAGGAGCCCAATCGCTGGCACGTCCACGCCGAGATTCCGAATCCGATGCCGGCGGACAGCAAACTCTGGGTCGAGATCGAGGATGACAAAGGCGTCGCCAGCATCGGGAGCTTTGATCTCAAGAACTGAACCGGGCATATCACAACGAGCGGCACCGCAAGCTGTTCGTCACATGGGCGTGATGAACAGCTTGTGCCCCGTGCCCCGTCCGTTTCGATGACCCCCAATGGTCAGACCCTGCCCGCCCCCCCCACCGCTCCACGTCAAACAGAGAACGCGAGAGCGAGAGATGCGATTGGCGTACCGCGCCCAAGACGCATGATG
>Ga0209573_1002347_pt1 | contig 24464 bp, 20 predicted proteins | sample TNRBio252014_DNA_FD_185870 | JGI IMG/M metagenome (GOLD analysis project Ga0209573, IMG submission 185870) | Wastewater treatment Type I Accumulibacter community from EBPR Bioreactor in Madison, WI, USA - TNR Reactor_6/25/2014_ DNA (SPAdes)... | ecosystem: Engineered > Bioreactor > EBPR >... | reverse complement strand
GCAGTCAGCGCTTCCCGCCGATACCAGGCCGATACGGCCGGGCTGACGATGCGGGCGTTGCCGCTAAGTGCTTGATTTGGTGGTGCCGGATGAGGGACTCGAACCCCCGACCTACTGATTACAAATCGGAGGTCTTCCGGTGCCACCTCCCGCAGCTGTCTACATAACCTGCTGTATATCCTAGTCCCGGCCGCCATCCTCCGCCAGGACTCGCCGTTGATCCGCAGGAATATGGTTGCTAGTGTGGTAGCTAGCAGCTGCGGAAGGAATGGCCGGTGAGTGGCAAGCGGATCACGCTGCGGGTGGTCGAGGCACTGGAGCCGGGGACGCTCGCCTGGGACAGCGACGTGAGGGGGTTCGGCGTGCGCTGCCAGCGCGAGGCTCGTGTGTACGTCCTGAAGGTCCGCGTCGCCGGTAAGCAGCGCTGGTTCACCATCGGCCGCCACGGCGCGCCCTGGACGCCTGAGACGGCGCGGCGGGAAGCCCGGCGCAAGCTCGGCGAGATCGCCGCTGGTAACGATCCTGCGGTGGCCCGCGCGGCGGAGAAGGCCAACCCGACGCTGGCTGAGCTGGTCGCAATGTTCCTCGAGGAGCACGCCGAGGCCAAGCGTAAGCCACGGACGGCGGCGGAGTACCGGCGCATGCTGAGCCTGCTGGTGCTGCCCAGGCTTGGGGAGCGCCGGGTCATGGCCATCACCCGTGCCAATACCGCTTCGCTTCATCATGGCCTGCGGGCGACGCCCTATCAGGCCAACCGGGTGCTCGCTGTGTTATCGAAGCTGTTCAGCTGGGCCGAGAAGCGCGGCTACCGGGAGGGCGGCAGCAACCCTTGCCAGCACGTGGAGAAGTACCCCGAGCGCAAGCGCGAGCGGTTCCTTGCGGAAGACGAGCTGGCTGCGCTGGGGGAGGCGCTGGCGCAGGCGGAGCACGAGGGCGTGAACCCGTACGTGGTCGCCGCCATCCGGCTGTTGCTGTTGACCGGCGCCAGGTTGAACGAGATCCTGAGCCTGCGCTGGCAGGACGTGGACCTTGAGCGGGCGATGCTGCGGCTCGCGGACAGCAAGACCGGGCAAAAGCCGATCTACCTCTCGCCGCCGGCGCTGGAGGTGCTGACGGCTGTGCCGCGGATCCAGGGCAACGATCACGTGATCGTCGGTCACAAGCCCGGCGCCTCGATGGTCAACCTGCAGAAGCCTTGGCGGGCGATCCGATCGCGGGCCGGGCTCGACGACGTGCGGCTGCACGATCTCCGGCACTCCTTCGCCAGCGTGGCCGCCGCCAGTGGCCTGTCGCTGCCGATGATCGGAACCCTCCTCGGCCATACCCAGGCGGCAACTACCCATCGCTATGCGCATCTGGCGGCCGATCCTGTCCGCCAAGCCAACGACCGTATCGGCGGAAGGATCGCGGCGGCGCTGGGCCAGAAGGTCGAGCCTTCAACACGAGGAGAATGATGTGAAGCTTCTAGGAGATGGACCTGCCTTGTTCGAACTGGACGCTTCGAAGAAAGGCATTCATGTCTTCGTCCCCCAGTGGATCGTTGACCAGCATACGCCGGCTAGAGAGGTCGTAGAAGACTTGGTGGCGCATGTAGACGCTCTGCCTCCGGCGGAGGTGGATCTAGGCGAATTGGCCACAGCGATCGGAGGCGCTGTAGCCGAGTATTTTTCAAGACTGTCAACAGATACACGGCCCACGCGGGCTCAGGCGACCGAAAGGTTGCAGAAGATAGCGCGCCGAGCGAGGCGGTTGAGCGACGCGCTTCCGGAGCGCAGCACGCAGGACTACTGGGACTTGGTGTCCATCATTTTCAGCTCGGCGCCGGTTGAGGATGAGGCTGAGAATCGGTACCGGCAGGAGCATGCCGAGGAGGTTCTTGATGCCGCCAAGAAGCTGGCGGGCTGGCTCGAGGACGCCGCGGCCAACCCGCCGCTGACCCGTTTTGAGGACGATGGGGAAAGTCCCGAGTACTGGTTTTTCGGCTGCGGGCTGGCAGAGGTTTATGAAGCCTTCTTCAAGAGGGAGCGCGGCGTCTCCAGACCCGAGGGTGGCGGATCCCCGGTCGGGCCGTACGTCCGCTTCGCTATGGGCACGGCGGACCAGGCGGGTGTTCGGAAGCGCGATGGGAGCCGGTACTCGGCCGAGATCGTAGCCACTGCGCTCGCCTTCTACCGCAAACGGGCTATGGGGAAAGACGGCTAGAAAAAAAGCTTTCTTCCCAATTTCGACACCCGCCGCCGGGCGGGCCAAGTCGATGCCGTTACTCGTCAACAGAGGACGGCATGACTACACTCCACAGCACCAGCTACCTCCTTGAGCTGGAAGCCGCAGAGTACCTGCGGCGCAGCTCTCGTAGCCTGCAGCGGATGCGCCAGGATGGAACCGGGCCCCGGTTCTACCGGACCGGCGGGCGCATCCTTTACACCGCCGAAGATCTCGACGCCTGGGTGCGGGCGAACGCGCGCATGTCCACCAGCGAGACCGGGAGCGCCTCGTGATGCCCGGCTTCGAGCTCTTGGACGTTCGGCCGTGGAGCGGCGGCGGCCAGACGCGGGCCTTCGCCACCCTCAAGCTCGGCCTCGTCACCATCAGCGGGGTGAAGCTGATCGAAGGCCGCAACGGCCGGTTCGTGGCCGGCCCGGCGATCAAGGACAAGCACGGCAACTTTCGCTCCGTGGTGAGCTTCGAGTCGAGCCTCTCGGCTGCTCTTCTGGCCGCCTTCGAGGCGGCCCTGGCCGATGGTCCGCGATGAAGGAGATCTCGCCCGGCAGATGCGGGAGGTGGCCCGGCTTGTGCTGGGCCCACCGAACATGGCGCTGTCGAGCGAGTGGAAATGGTGCTACGGCCGCAAGGGAAGCTTGGCGATCGATCTGCGCCAAGGGGTGTGGTTCGACCATGAGGCAGGCACAGGAGGTGGCGTCCTCGACCTTGTCCGCGTCACTCAGAACCTGTCGTCCAACCGAGTCGCTGCCGACTGGCTGAGGGCGCGCGGGATCCTTCCGGACGACCGGCGGGCGGGCGCGGACAAGGCGCACAGGATGCCCGCGATCCAGCGGAGGCCAACCGCCTCTAACGCGGCAGCATCCGGAGCTGCCGGCGCGGAACCGGCGGTCTACTGGAACCTGGACGACGCGCCAGAGAAGACCCGGCGGGCCTGCGCGATCTGGCGAGACAGCACGCCGCTGTCGCATCCGGACGCAGCGCTTGGCGTCGCGTACCTGACCAGTCGCGGGCTGTCGCCGCCTTACCCCGAGACGCTTGCCTTCGCGGAGCAGCGACATCCCGACACCGGCGAGGTTCTGCCCACGCTGATTGTTGCCCGGCACTGCCCCGTCGTCGGGATGGTCCGGGGGATACAGCAGATCTTCATCGACCCCGCTGGCGGCAAGTACCGCGGCGACATGGCGAAATGGTCCCTTGGCAGCATCGCTGGCGGCCGGGCCGAGCTGCTGGGGGAGTTTCGGCCCGAGCGGCTCCTGGTCGGCGAGGGCGTCGAGACGGCTTTGAGCGCGGCGAGGCTGTTCCGCTACGGGTCCGCCTGGGCGATGTGCGGCGCCTTTCCGCGCGACATCGCATTGCCGCCAAGCGTCCGGCACGTTCTCCTCGTCGCCGACAACGACAAAAGCGGCACGTCCGTGAAGAAGGCGCTGGCGCTGGCCCAGTGGATCATCCGGACGGGCAGAGAGTGCACCATCGAAATCCCGAACAGCCTTGGCGCGGACGCGAACGACGTCCTCAAGGCGGTCGCTCTAGACACGCATGGCCAGCTCAGCGGCGCGGCCGGCTGCCGGCCGGCTGCGTCAGAGCCTGGAAGCCGGTGATGGGCGCGGCAGATCTCGAGACGCACTTCCGCGAGTTGGGCCGCGAGGAGATCTTTGCAGCGGAGCGCGAGCAGCACCTCCCCTTCATCACGTTCGAGGAGAACAGGCCGAAGCTGACCGCCAACTGGCGGATCAAGGGCATCCTGCCGCGCTACGGGCTAGGCGCGGTGTACGGGCCGCCCGGCAGCGGCAAGACCTTCGTCCTGCTGGAGATGTTGATGGCTGTAACCCGCGGCATCCCGTGGCGAGGGTGCAAGACTGAGCAGACTGGCGTCCTCTACCTCTGCCCCGACGGTGGCGAGATGGTCCAGAACCGGATCGAGGCGTACAAGATCTGGTATGGCCGGGAACTTCTCGCCCAGTTCGCCATAGTGCCCATCCCCATCGACCTCCTCGGCAACGTAATCGGCGAAGACGTGCAACGCGTCATCGATCTCATCGCCTTCATCGAGCGATCACGCGGCTGGAAGGCTGGCATCGTCGCGGTAGACACAGTGTCCCGGGCCATGCCCGGAGGCGACGAGAACGCCGCCAAGGACATGACGAAGCTGATCGACAACTTGGCGCGGATCGGCGCTGCCAGCGAGTGCCTCGTCCTCGGCGTCCACCACACGCCAAAGTCGGACACGACGGCGCTGCGTGGCCACAGCGCGCTGCACGGGGCCTGTGACTTCGAGCTTCTCGTCGCTGACCGGAAGATTAAGGTCGTCAAGCAGCGCGACGGCGCGACCGGCGAGGTTCTTGGGTTCGATCTCGAAATCGTCGAGATCGGAAAAAACGAGGACGGCGAGCCGGTCACTTCATGCGTTGCGGTTGCCCCCAAGGCCGCGTCCGAACGGGCGGACGCGTCCGGACGCAAGCCGCGCCCGTCCGGCGCTGGCTCCGGAAGCGCGAGCGCGTCCGGGTTGAGCAACCGGGAGGCCGTGGCGATGCGGACCATCGCCAACCTGATCGCGGAGCACGGAGAGCCGCTGCCGCAGGCCACGGGCTTCCCTTCGGATCGGCGGTACCACGGCGTAAAGTTGTCCCACGTGCTCAGCACCTTGAAAGGCAGCATCTACGACGGCGTCGAGCCGGAAGCGGCGCGGAAGCGCTGGGAGCGGCTGCGCGACAAGCTGCACAGCGGCGGCCTGATCGGCGTGAACGGTGGCTTCGTCTGGCTGCCGGACGACCGGACGGGCTTGGACGGACGGACGCGTCCGGACGCTGCTTAAGCCCGCGAGCTTCCTCGGTCGTCTGCAGCACGGGAACTCCTGGCCACCGCTGCGCGTCATCCTTCATCCGACTCAGGAGCCCGGCCCATGCCCACGACCATCCGGAGCAACCACAGCCGCCACACGCGAGCGGTCGCCAACCGCTTGACCCGCTGGGCCAGCAGCAAGCCCGGCGTGACGCCAAGCCCCGATTTTCCCGCAGAGGTCCCGCTCTTTCCCGAGGTGCCACCTGAGGCCCCACCGGCACCTGAGCTGCCGCCTGATGTCCTTCCGGAGCCCGAGATTCCGCCGCAGGTGCCACCGGTTCCAGAGGTGCCGCCTGAAGAGGCGCCCATACCCGATGGCGGCGCGGACACCTGAAGCGCCTCACCGCCTGCTGCTGCGGGCACGCGATCTGAGAGACCAAGAACGGCCTCGACAGTCACCGCCGCGAGATGGCTCTGCCAGGACTGTCGGGCGTGACGTCGCGCCCGCCCGGACGGACGCCCGGACGCTTCGGACGGACGGCCGCGTCCGGACGCTGTGCGGCCTGCGCGCCGGTGCTCTGGACGGACGGGACGGACGGACGGACGCAGCACCCGTAGGGTGCGTCCGTCCGTCCGTCCGGGCACCCAAGCATAGTCCAGCAGCTACTCAAGATTGCACATGTCGCGGATCACTCGCCATGACGCGCCGGCCTCTTCAAAACCTCAGCTGAACTCGCCGAGGGCAACGCTCGCGTCATAAGCCCGGACCTTCCCACGGTTGTTGACGTAGGTGAACACCAGGCTCTTGTTCAGCGTGACGATCGCGGCGGTCATGCTGAAGATCTTCAGGCCCGCGGTGGCGTCGAGGCAGACCTCTTCCAGGCGGGCACCGCACTCGTCCCCCGACAGCCTCAGCGCGGAACCGAAGGCCTGAACCAAGTCGTCGTAATCCTCGAAGTCTGCCGGGCCGACCTCGTGAACTTTGAGCGGCCCGATTTCCATTCTCAGGTCGTCGATCCAGCTGCGGAAGTCGGGAAAGTTGTCGTGGGACTGGTGCGACGTGATGACGATCAGATGCCGAAGCACACCCAGGTGCGGCTTCATCGCCCGCAGGTTCTGCTGCCATGGGAAGCGGGCGATGGCCGTCAGTTTCCCGCGATCATCCTCAGAGAGCGGCCGCTTCTCGTCCTTCACCTCGTCCTCGGTCAGAGCCAGCGCCGACAACGGCAGACTGCGGGCGGTCTCCAGCGACTTAAGGTTGGAGACCAGATTACGGCCGCCCTCCCCGGCAAGATCGGACAGGCCCATGATCAGCACCGGCTTCGCCGCGATCCGGTCGCTCCGGCGCACTGCCGTGTGGATCAGCGTATGCCGCCACTTGTAGACGATGTAGCCCAGCGCCACGACCACGCAGAACACGGCGCCGGCGAACAGAAGGCGCTCGCCGGCGGGAGCGCGCCAAACGACATCCGTCAGGCCGCCGGCCTCGTTGACAACGGCAACGGCCACCACGACCGTCTTCACCAGTTCGAACAGCCCGGCCTGAGCCAGCACTAGGCCGGAGACGACGAATATGCCGAACAGAAAGCGACGCCCGCAGACGAACAGCGCCACGGCTAGCCCCACGACGACGGCAAGCGCCACGGCTGCAGTAATTCCCGCGGCCTTAACGAGCGCCACTTCCATCATGACCAGGACGACGGTTGCGAGCACGCCGAGGAACACGAGATCGGCGCCGCCGAGGCGGCCGGCGGCCATTGCCGCCTTCGTCGAAAACCGCCGCCATCGCCCGTCCTCCGCCACCTCGCGAACCTCGTAGCGAACCAGCCCGGCGCCACGCGCCTCCAGCGCCTCGGCGGAGAGTTCCGCGCCGCGCTCGTCCGGCCGGGTGTCGAGGGCGAGGTGGTAGAAGCGGCCGCCGCGGCGGCACACCTCGGCGGCAAGGTGCACCGGCAGCGTGCCGGCGACCACGTCGCCGCGGCGCACGGCGGCGACGTCCAGGTGGGTGACGTGTTGCGGCTGCGGCAGCTTGCCCGCGATCCACGCCAGGGAGCCGGCGTGGCGGCTGACGAAGTAGGTGGTCATGTCCCCCTTCCCTTATCCGAAGAGCCGGAGGCCCGGCCGGCTTGTGTGTGGTTTCCTCCACTCCTGCCCGTCTTGGCGAAGCTGTTGTCGCATCCTATCGCGGCGGCGCCGAATGGGCCACGCGGGCGCCGCACGCCAAAGTCGATCGCAGCAGATGCGGCCGTTGCCCCGTTCCCTGAGCCTTCGGACACCCTGTAGAAGTCGTGGAAGCGGCGCGCTGCGCGGATTTCCGAGGCCAGGAACGCGCGGCAGGGCAATCGTTGAGCACGCGGCTCGGATGTTCAGGCTGACCCTGGAGAAGTACATGAAATGTTCACGGCTTGCGTCAAGATGTTCCAGCGGGTAGCCTGAGCCGTGTTCAGCTCGGCTGCGGCCGATGAAACTCGCGGCTGTCGCAGGATGGTCTCGCGGATCAGCCTGAGCCGTGTTCAGCTCGGCTGCGGCCGATGAAACTTATGTGGTGACTGAAACCCGGTGTGCCTTACTCGCGCTTCCTGAGCCGTGTTCAGCTCGGCTGCGGCCGATGAAACCGTGAGGCCGACGATCTTCATCAACGGGTTGACCTGAGCCGTGTTCAGCTCGGCTGCGGCCGATGAAACCTTTCAGGAGAGACATGCACACCGCCAGTTTTGCCTGAGCCGTGTTCAGCTCGGCTGCGGCCGATGAAACACCAGGGGTGCTTGTCTTCGCACATTGCGGATCGACCTGAGCCGTGTTCAGCTCGGCTGCGGCCGATGAAACTCCCCGTGGCAGCCGCCGTTGATCTTGTTGAACCTGAGCCGTGTTCAGCTCGGCTGCGGCCGATGAAACTTACGTAACCTAAGAGTGACGTGCCCCGTGGACCCTGAGCCGTGTTCAGCTCGGCTGCGGCCGATGAAACCTCGACAAGGCGTGCGTGGGCGGCCTCCAGTGCACCTGAGCCGTGTTCAGCTCGGCTGCGGCCGATGAAACTGGACGTCCGTAGGCGCAAGTACCTCAACGCCATCCTGAGCCGTGTTCAACTCGGCTGCGGCCGATGAAACTCAGAACGCCTGTCCCAGTCCCGTCCATCGAAGCGACTCGCCTGAGCCGTGTTCAGCTCGGCTGCGGCCGATGAAACTCATCCGGCGAACGCACTCGCGCATGAAGTCAGCCTGAGCCGTGTTCAGCTCGGCTGCGGCCGATGAAACTCCGGCACGTACCCCTTGAAATAACCCGGAACCCTGAGCCGTGTTCAGCTCGGCTGCGGCCGATGAAACCGTCACGACCACGCGCTCGCTCTCCGGCTTCTCCTGAGCCGTGTTCAGCTCGGCTGCGGCCGATGAAACTTCAGTTAAGGTGCGAGTTGACGTTTATCATCGAGTCAACCTGAGCCGTGTTCAGCTCGGCTGCGGCCGATGAAACTATGGGCCGGACCCCAGTCGGCAGCCCGTCGACCTGAGCCGTGTTCAGCTCGGCTGCGGCCGATGAAACCCGAGTAGAGCGCCCGGTCGACAGCCTCATGACCCTGAGCCGTGTTCAGCTCGGCTGCGGCCGATGAAACATGTACATTCCCGCCTGGGAGTTGGTCTCTTTGCCTGAGCCGTGTTCAGCTCGGCTGCGGCCGATGAAACCTCGCGTCGCAAAACGGGCCAGACAGCGATTGCCCTGAGCCGTGTTCAGCTCGGCTGCGGCCGATGAAACTAGCGTTGTTCGTTGCATAGTCACCCCAAAACATAAGCCTGAGCCGTGTTCAGCTCGGCTGCGGCCGATGAAACTAGCGTTGTTCGTTGCATAGTCACCCCAGAACATAAGCCTGAGCCGTGTTCAGCTCGGCTGCGGCCGATGAAACTGGCAACCCTGCAATGACTGGGGCGCATTTACGCTGAGCCGTGTTCAGCTCGGCTGCGGCCGATGAAACTTATCCATGGCGACCGATGATCCCTCACCCTCAGCTGAGCCGTGTTCAGCTCGGCTGCGGCCGATGAAACCTCGAGCCGAGCAACGCAGAAATTAACGCCTGGGGCTGAGCCGTGTTCAGCTCGGCTGCGGCCGATGAAACTTGACTTGGTAGTTATTGTGCGTCGGCTCGACCGACATAAGCTGAGCCGTGTTCAGCTCGGCTGCGGCCGATGAAACTTCAGCTTCTTGGCCATAATGGCCTCCTTTTTTCGAGTGTGGCTGAGCCGTGTTCAGCTCGGCTGCGGCCGATGAAACCTCGACGCTCTCGATCCACGCGATCCGCGCAGGAGCTGAGCCGTGTTCAGCTCGGCTGCGGCCGATGAAACAGCACGTCCTGCAACATCTGCGCGAACATTTAGCTCAACCGTGTTCAGCTCGGCTGCGGCCGATCCTTTGGCGGCCACGAGCGAACGCTATGCCTCAGGTGGAGCGTGCCGCTGTGAACCTTCCCCAGCCGCCGTAATGCTCCGATGATCCCCCCCGGGGACATCTGGAGAGGGGGGGGCAAAAGAATGGATGCAGCGGCAGCGGTCGATGAAGAGGGCGCGACAGCTCCGTCGGACGCACAAGGGGCGCGGTCTGCACCGCAGGAGAAGTGGAACAAAGAGGCCCGCAGGGCCTGCTTGTGGGCCTTCGGCAGCATCATCGCCGCCGGGGTCGGCTTCAAATCCCTCGTCAAGCTCTACGAGCTTTGGGCGGAGAGGACGGACCTTGAGCCGGACTCACAAGCAGCCTTCACTTTCGCCTTCATCGCCGTCTCCGGGATCGCGTTCTTCGCCTTTTGGCATTCTTCCAGGCCGCGGTCCGCCAAGGTCGGGTGGTGCTGACGACGTCTCGGGCCGAGATCAAGCGGGCGGAGAAGGCGGAGCGCTACCCGGCGCTGATGACCGCCCTCTCCACTGCCACGACCATGCGAAGGCGCTGGAGGTGGCGGAGCTTCTTGCCGACCGGTCCTCCTCCCCTCAAGAGCGGCTCGCGGCCTTCTGCATCGACGCCAATGTCAACGGCGTGAGCTGGCAGCAGACGATCCGCGGGATCCGCCATCATGTCCGCTGGGACGCGGCGCCGGCCGTGGTTCCGCAGGTGCGCGTCCTTCTGTCCTCTGCCACCGGCGGGCAGAAGCCGTTCAGCATCGCCGCCGCCATCGTCACCCTGCGCTCGCCGGATCAACGCTTCCAGTACGTCACAAACCAGGGCGAGGGGTGACGTACTACAACGCGACGGCTACGGGCCAGATGACGCCCTAAACGGCTCGGCCGAGGTTACGCCGGCCTGAAGCGGCCGTAGCCGGACTTGGTCTTGGCGCCAGCGCCGAGGAAGGCGAGCGCCTCCTCCAAGCAGCCGCAGGCGAGCCCAAGATCCTTGAGCCCCTCCTCGTGGCGCTTAGCGAGCTCGCCGCCGCCCGGTGCCGGGCGTCGGCGCGGGGCCAGGGCGAAGGTAAAGCGGACGCCTTCGGGAACGACGAAGAACGGGATTGGGTTGGGATTGAGCCAGTCGCCGGGTGTGTCGCCCTTCTGGTAGTAGTCCTGGTAGTGGGGGGTCATGATGTCTTCCTCGACGCCCACGGTCTCGTGCGGCAGGGCGTCGAAGAAAACGATGGAGCCGGCCGTGGCTTCCGCGCCTTCCGCCCCGGCACCATCAAGCCTCGGCCCGAAGATGCGCGCGATGTCGTCTTCTGCCGGACGCGGATCGGCCCAAACCTCCGCGAAGGCCCGGGCCATGCCCTTGACCCCGGAGCCCGGCAGGTAGGGCACGCCGAGGGTCGGGTGCAGGGCCATGCCGTTCTCGAGTGGGGTCTCGATGCCGAGCCCGGTGACGAACGGGCCGTCGGTGACGTAGTCGCGGGCACAGCCGCCCGCCTTCAGCGCCAGCGCAGCAATCGCCTGACGCACCGCCTTCAGCCTCTCCTTGGCCTCTGGATCGAGCGCACCCGAAACACGCGTAGCTTTCTTGATGCAGTCTTTGGCGACCTTCTTGTCGAACTTCAGCCTGTCGCCATCGCACTCCAACTGGCCGCTGTACTTGTCGAAGATCAGGCCCAGGTTGGAGGACATGCTGATCTGGGGTCCCTCCCGCAAAGTGGGCGCAGGCAGAAGGCGTTTCCCCACGAGCTCGTTCATGGCTCCGACGCCCCCGGTGTGTCTCCTCCGCCGGCCCCGGCTGCCGCGTTGGCCGCTTCGGCTTTCTCACGTGCCTTCTCTCGGTTCGCCTTCGGCTTGGCCAGGGTCTTGAGCCAGGCAAGGTAGGCCAGCGCCTCCTCGCCGATCACCTGGTAGCGCGAAGCGTCGGCTTCGATCAGCGCCTCCAACAGGATTTGCGCCGCCTTCACGATATCGTTACGCCACTTGTCGTGCGCCTTCTCCGCACCTTTGTCACCGTTAGATGGTGTCTGCCAAGCGCCGGGCACCTTCGCGTCGGGCAGCCAACCGGGCGCGGACCCCTTAGACCACTCGCTGAGGTAAGCGCACAGGTCGGCGAGCACAGCGGTCTGACCCGGGTCGAGCTTGCCGCTGGCGCGGGCGACTTCGGCGGCGAGCGCCAGGATCAGGCCGTTGCTGCGGATCGCCGGCGGCAGGCCATTGGCGGTGGCCGAGTAGTCGCCCCAGAACTTGGGGCAGGCCGGGTGCGTGGCGTCCGGCTGCGGGTAACTCTGGTGGCGCGCAAGCGCGCTTTGGGCGCGCTTCTGGTCCAGGGTCTGGCGAGTGATCATCAGCTCGCTCCCGCCGCCTGCTTCGGAGGCCAAGCGATCTGGAACCAGCCATGGCCGACGGTTTCGTTGCCACCCACCTGGACGAAGTTGCCGTCCGCTTCAAGCAGGTCTTGCATGGCATCGAGCGGCTCGGGAACGGCAGTGGCGTCGCGGCGCGCCAGCAGCACGTACATCACCGTGTCCGGGGCGATGTACTCCTCGGACCAAAGCTGCCCGTTCTTTACCGTCTTGGTGTTGGGATCGAGGGCGTTGCGCATCCGCACCGGCAGTGCGGAGCGGGCGTACCAAGCGAAGGCCGTGTCGGTGACGACCGTGAGGCGCCTGGCAACGTCGAGCGTTCCAGCCCGGTCCTGGGGGAGGAGTGGGCCGACCGCCGTGGCGACTTCTCTCACCGCCGTCTTGAACCGCGCATCTCGTACGAACACGAACTCCTCGAGGAACAGGTTGCCGGTGCCGTCGATGACCGCCGCCTGATTGTCTCCAAGCTTGGTGCTCTTGCCGTCGTCGAACTCGGCGCCGGTGAAGACAGGTTGGCCGCCGGCGCGCTTGAGGTCGGTGGCGAAGCGGGCGATCAGGTGCGGGCAGGTGAGGTAGCGGAAGGCGCCCTCCAGGCTGCGCACCGGCAGCAGCAGCAGCCGGATGTCGGAGACGATCAGGCCGCCGGCGCTCTCGTCGGTGGAGCCGAACACTGCCCGCTCCTTGTTCGACGGCTTCTTGCCATCGGGATCCGAGGGATCCGCGCCCCAGCGCCGGCGGGCGACGTCGCGGAGCGCGCCCTTGAAGCTGGTGCCGGCGATGTAGGGGTAGTCGGTGTGGCCCTCCCGCGAAACCGGCAGGTCGATGGCGCCAAGCACCTGGCCCACGCCGGCGTGGACGAAGGTCAGGGCAACGAGCCCCGCCATGTGCACGGGGCTCGACGCCCCGGCAGCGGCGGCCGGCGGCGGCGGTTGCGTTCGTTCCGACTGTCCCTGTTCCTTCTCAGCCATCCCCCGCTCCCTCGCCGTTCTTCCATGTGCCAATCACGAACGCGCCGCAACCAAACCTTGCATACTTGCCGAGCCCTTCCTCCTGCCGCTTCCGCAGCTCGGCCAGCACCGCGCTCCGCTCCCCCGCCTTGCGCAGGAACAGCGTGGTCCCGGCCGGCAGGAACCGGCGGATCGGCGCGCGCATGCCGACGTCCCAGCCGCCGAAGATCAGCGGCCGGCCGACGCAGGCCGAGACGAGATCGGCGCCGAGTTCGCGGGCTATGCTCTCGGGGCTCAGCGAGCAGGGGCTGATCAGCACGACCATCACGTTGACGGAGTGGTCCGGGCCGGCACCGAACGTCCCCGGCTGCGGTGTGACGGACCACGGCATCGGCCGTTGCTGCGCGTGCCCGTCAGCGGCCGCAGCCTCAACGGCCACGGCCCGGCCGTGGCCACCGAGCGGCATGACGTCGGCCAGCGCAGGCACGGGCTCAGCCCGCCCGTCAGCCCAGTCGACCGCGACGCCGAGCGCATGGTCCGGCTTCAGCCGGCGGTGGGCAGCGGTGTACAGCATGCCGGTGGTTGCCCGGCGGGTCCGCGAGTTGCGTTCCAGCCCGATCCTGAGCTCGGCCGACGCGACGTCGTCGAGCGAAACAACGGCGTCATCTTTGGGATCAACAGCACCCCCCTTGAGAAAGGTTGCCATGCCCTCCCTGCTGATCCAGCAGTCGGGGCGTTGGTCGAACCCCTTGCGTCCGACCGGCAGGCTCATGCCGGAGCCGAGCGGGGCGTCACAGGCCGCGCCCGCCGACCCCGGCTTTGCGATGACGACTTTGTGCACGGCGTAAGGCTTGTCCCTGCCGCGTGTCCTCAGCTCTTCTGCGGTCGGCGCCCGGCACAGGACCGCGGTTGGCAGCGGATAAAGAACCTCCCAGTTCTTTCGCAGCGCGGAAGTACCAAGCAGAAGCGGCGGGCCGAAGCGGAGCTCACCGGGGTCGCCAAGGCCGTCGCCGAAGGTGCCCCGGAAGGCGTGCCATGGGTCGTCTTTGCCGCTCGCCCCGGGCTTGGCTCGCGCCCCGTTCCACCCGGCGGCCCTGGCCATGGCGGCGCGGACGGCGCCGGCGAGCTGGGTCGGGAACGGCGGGAACAGTGTCCGCGCCTCCGCCAGCCCCTCGTCGTCCTGGTTGAAGGGCCGGGCGTCGCGGAAGAACAGGCCGTCCAGGGGCCGCAGCGCCAGCGTCCGCCAGCTCATGACGGCCCGACGCTTCGCCACTCGGTGGCGAGGAAGCGCAGCAGCAACAGCAGGTCGAGCTGCAGCGGGTTGGCACGCCGGCGGTAGGCCTTGTTCTCGTCGCGGAAGCTTGGCGGAAGCAGCTTCAGCAGGTTTTCCATCTGCTTGTCGCCGATGGCTTCGGCCGCCTCGCCGCCCACCGCGCGGAGCAGGGCGGCGTCCTCGTCCGGCGCCAGCACCGGCCAGGCGTCATCGCGGGCGGCAAGAACCTTCTTTCGGCTGGCCAGCGGTCCATCCGTGAAGGCGCCGAGGCGCTCACTCACGCCATAGACGAAGCGGTTGCTGCCGAAGACCCCGCCAAGGGTTGGCAGGTTCGCGATGAGATCCTTCAGCGCTTCGGCCAGATCCGCCTGTCCAGCCTCCGTTCCCCAGGTCGTGGCCCAGCCCAGCGCCGGTCCGCGCCGGCTCATGACCGAGATGGCTAGGCTGTCACGGCCGTTGACCTCCTTGGCGATCCCGTCCAGCTGGCGGCGCGCCTCCTCCAGCGCCCAGCGCAGCGCCACCTCGTAGTGCACGTAGACGACCCCGGCGGAGATGGTGGCGCCGGGGATCCTCCTTCCCACCCACCGCGCCCATTCGGCGCGCAAGGCGATGGCCGCGTCCAGCGCATCCTCCAGCGGGAGCAGCGCCAGCAGGTCGTCGCCGCCGGCGAAGACGAGCTCGCCGTGATGCTTGCGAACGGCCTTGCGCACACGGTTCGCGAACATTGCCAGCATCACCGGCAGGAGCTTGTTCTTCGAGAACGTGCCCATTTTGTCGCCGTCCATCCGCAGCACGGCGTAGTACGGCGAGGGCCGGCCCACCGTCTCCTCTGCCTTTCCGCCCGCGCTGATCTTGACGGCAGCTATTGCCGCGAGCGCCTCCAGCAACTCTTCTTTGTCGTCTTTCCCGATTTGCTTGAGCTCCGTCTCCGCCTCGTAAGAGCCGTCGAAGAACAGCTTGCCGTCGATCTGCGTGAAGGGCGGGTGGTCTTTAACCAAGCCCAGTTTGCTGATCCGCTCGGCCTTCCTCAGCGGCCGGGACTCCTTCACGGCCCAAAGCGTGCCAGAGAACCTGCGGCACTCAGGCTCGGCGTGGGTCCAAGCCCGCTCCAGCCAGCGCCCGGCCGCCAGGTACGCGGTGGAGGGGCGGTAGCTGTCGTCGATGCGGCTACGATCCTCCCCTTCTTTATGGCGCCGCAATTTCGCAGGGGCCGGCCAGCCGATGACGCGTCGCAGGGTTTTTCGGGGCAGCAACGGGAACATCCGCTTGACGAAGGCGATGGCACAGAGCCGCTCCGCGTCCCGCAGCTCAATCAGCGTGGCGCCCCGGTCCAGCACCTCGACGACCTTCTCGCGGACATTCCCCCAGAACTCGGCCTGCGCCGCCTTGCCCTCCCGGGTTGCCCGGTGGTGCCCGGAGAGCTCCTGCCAGTCGCCCATCATGGTGCAGAGGTCGGGTTCCTCGTCCGGAAGATCCCGCCAGGTGCGCCACAGCTTGCGCCGCTCCAGCCAATCGTCGGCGCCATCGGACGCCAGGACCCACTGCACCTCCCAGAACGGCCCCTCGTGCTCGTCGCCGATCTGCCGGGTCCAGATCGCTTTCGTCTGCGTCAGGGCGTCGCCGCTGAGCGCCGGCTTAAGGAACGCCTCCCAAACCTCTTGCGCCAATGCGTACCACTTCGCCTGAACTTTCCGCGCGCAGATGCTCGGGTCGAACCGCACGCCGGCCGGGATGAGGACCTCGCAGTGGTTCGGCAGGCTCGCCTGGTAGTCTGCTTCGTCCTTGCCGTTGACGAGCGCCCGGTACAGCGGGTCGCGTTCAAGCCGAGGCAGCTGGAAGCAGTCCTCGGAGCCGACCGCGTTCGCGATCTCGCGCATCGCGATGGCCGACAGCCAGGAGAGCAGGAACGACCCGGCCCAGACGTCGCGGGTGCGCCTCGCCTCGGCGATGAACCCCTGCACCGGCCCCAGCGAGAACAGCAGCCGTCGGGCGACGTCGCTTCCCACAATTGCGGGCGCGCCGGCCGCCCCGGCCACCGGCGACGCGCCGTCGTCTGGTCTTTCGCGCTTGAGCCAGCTGCACCCGGGGATCATGGCGCCGGCGGTCCTATCGCGATGACACCGGGCAGGTGCTGCTCCGTAAAAAATTCCTCCACAGCACCGAAGTCCGCTTGCAATTCCACGGACCAGTCCGCGAAAACCGTTTTTTCCTTTTCCCGCCCTTTCCCTCGGCTCTCCTCACGCTTGACTGCTAGATCCGGTAGCGCACCTTGTGCCGACGGCAGAAACGTGCTCTTCATCAGAGTCCACACCGCGATCGGCCGTTCCTTCTTCTCGTCAAACGCGTGGATGTGAAGAAAGAGCGGGCTGGCCCGACGATCTGTTGTAGGTTCCGTTACGTGAACTGTCCGGTTCCAGCCGTCCTCGCAGCGCTTGAAATAGTTATGGGGAAGACCAAAGACCGCGCGTCTCGGGGCTCCTAAGCTGAACGGCGTCGAACTGCTCGGAAAGTGGGTGAGGACGGAGCCGAGCCATCGATGGTCAGGGCCAAAGAAGGGCTGGGGCTTTGGCCTTCCCCCTACGATGCGAAGTTCCTTTCCCCGCTCCTCAATCTTCTGGCCGTAGCTCCTGTAGTATTGGAGACGGTGCCCCATCTCCTCGTGGAGGTCAGGAGCGGCCGATGGACCTGCCACGCAGGCCATTCTCGTTAATGAAGAAAATGCGGAATAAGGGACATCCGCCGGGGAGTCGACAGGCGCCACGTGTTCGGACAGAAGAGACGACAGCGCTGCGCGATACGCCGTGCCGTCTGCGGGCTGTGTCAGCTCCTGGCCGTCAACCAAGAGGCGCACCAGCCGCAGGCTGCCGAAGCCGCGACGCGCTCGCGCCCCGATGCCTCCAAGAAGACCCATAGTCTGGATGGCGGCCTCAAGCCGAGGCGCGCCTTCCGGATGGTCCTCGGCAAGCCGAGGACGTCTCAAGAACACGACCGTGAAGGTGCTTTGCGCGGCCGGCAGGTAGCTGCGACCTTCAAGTCCTTGCCCAGCGAGGTAGTCACGTCCGCTGCCTTTCAGCCACCCTCCTTGCGTCCATTGCTGACGGCTGGGTTCTTTGTGGAGATAGCGTTCATAGGGATTTGGAGCGGCTTTCGGCAGAGGCGGCACCAAGCGGGCGATGAAGCGCCCCTGGCCACCCTTGCCGTCGCCGGAGGCGGCGGCGCCGAACAGCTCGCCCTCCCACTCCCTCAGCTTCTTGAGCCGCGCTTGCACCTCGCTTTCCCCGGCGGTGGCGCTCCAGGCGAGCGCCCGCCACCAGAAGCGCAGCACGCCCAGCACGCTGGGCAGCCGCAGCTCTGCCTTCTGCTTGTTGTCGGCGCCGGCGATGAAGGCGGGCGTCGACAGCTTGAATGTCGCGGTGATCGTCGAGACGCGACCGCTCTGGGCCACCGTCTCCTCCCCCTTTATGTCCCCTTGTCCAGGATCGTGATGGACCCAGGCGGGCCGGTCAAGGCGCTACATTCGCTGTGGGTTCCCTTGCGCCGTGGCTCGCGGGAGGAGAACGCGCAACTACGATGAACGAGCGCCGGATGTTTCAGGCACAGCACCGAAGCGAAGTTGCAATGAGCCGAGCACCGCTGAAGGTGAGACCGAAGAAAGCACCGTCATCGCGAATCGCATAGCGGCGTCGCAAATAGGGCGAGTCAAGGCGCAGCCAGACCCCGAATATCGGCGGGATACGCCTGCGGCTATCCCGCCCTACACCTTCGTCGGCTTCGCCTTCTCGCGACGGCCGCGGTCCATCTTGTCGAAGACGAACCAAGCACAGCCAAGTTCAGCTCAGATGTATCTAATTCTCGACCCCTCAGAACGTGGCGTCCCAGCCGCAGCGAGGCTGAGCACGGCTCAGCTCACGAAATGTATGAGGATGAGCAGTACGGCTACATGTTTCATCGGCCGCAGCCGAGCTGAACGCAGCGCAGCCACGTCGTCGACCTCTACGTGCTGCACAGCAAAGCGGGGTTTCATCGGCCGCAGCCGAGCTGAACGCGGCGCAGCACAGTATGTAGTATGTGCAAGTGCTAGATGCACGTTTCATCGGCCGCAGCCGAGCTGAACGCGGCGCAGCCTTGCCCATGGTGTAGTGCGAAAAGCGGTATGTGTGCCAAGTTTTATCGGCCGCAGCCGAGCTGAACGCGGCGCAGCATAACAGCCTATCCATGGACGCGGTATGCTCAGTTTCATCGGCCGCAGCCGAACTGAGCGCGGCGCAGCTTCCACGACTACTATGGCAGTGCGCTTCTCTACACGGGGTTTCATCGGCCGCAGCCGAACTGAGCGCGGCGCAGCGAAGCCCGTCAGCTGATGAGTGACGGTGTCGAGTTTCATCGGCCGCAGCCGAGCTGAACGCAGCGCAGCCTTCCCCGCAAACTGTCATCATCCCGAGTTTTCACGTGCAGCTGGGTTTCATCGGCCGCAGCCGAGCTGAACGCAGCGCAGCCCCCACTCATGGACCAAGCACGTTGCCGGTTTGAAGTTTCATCGGCCGCAGCCGAGCTGAACGCAGCGCAGCGCAGAAGGTGCGCGAATTCATCCGCGAAATGGGTTTCATCGGCCGCAGCCGAGCTGAACGCAGCGCAGCCCGAATTCAAGGCCAATGCGGCACAGTAATAAGTTTCATCGGCCGCAGCCGAGCTGAACGCAGCGCAGCTCTGAACATCGTCCGATTCAATGCGGGTTCACAGTTTCATCGGCCGCAGCCGAGCTGAACGCAGCGCAGCTTAATCCAGAAGCGTACGAATTTGTTAAGGAGGTTTCATCGGCCGCAGCCGAGCTGAACGCAGCGCAGCCGCTTGTGGTTGGGACAACCGTCTTCGGTTACATGAAGTTTCATCGGCCGCAGCCGAGCTGAACGCAGCGCAGCTGAACTGCGTCGGCGTTATGGGCAAGGGTTTGGTTTCATCGGCCGCAGCCGAGCTGAACGCAGCGCAGCCAATGAATCTATTGCCGCCGGCGTAATTCACGTTTCATCGGCCGCAGCCGAGCTGAACGCAGCGCAGCTTGACGCACCTAAGCAATGGTCCTCATATCTGGTTTCATCGGCCGCAGCCGAGCTGAACGCAGCGCAGCCTACCCGCTGGAAGCTGCTGATGCAAGCCGTGAACATTTCATGTACTTCTCCAGGGTCCACAAAAGTACTCGAGTAGTGCCTCAACAACTCGCCTTTCCGCTGGCCTCGGCCCCAAAAGCCGAGCTAGGCTGCGGCTTCCACAACTTCTACAGGGTGTCCCGCGATGCTCATGGAGCAGATCGCCTCGCTGCCGACGCTGCGCGAGGCCTGGGCCAAGGTCAAGGCCAACGCCGGCGGCCCCGGCGGCGACGAGATCACGCTCGGCGAGTTCGAGGGCGGCCTCGACGCCCGGCTGGATCGGCTGCACAAGGAGCTTCTCGCCGGCACCTACTGGCCCTCGCCAGTGAGGATGCTGGACATCCCGAAGAAGGCGGGCGGGGTGCGGACGCTGGCGATCCCCTCGATCGTGGACCGGGTGGCGCAGACCGCGGCGGCGCTGGTGCTGACGCCGATCCTCGACGCCGAGTTCGAGGACGCGAGCTTCGCCTACCGCCCGGGCCGGTCGGTGCGCCAGGCGGTGAGCCGGGTGGCCAGCCTGCGGGCGCAGGGGTTCACCTGGGTGGTCGACGCCGACATCGATCAGTACTTCGACCGCATCCCGCACCAGAAGCTGCTGGACCGGCTGGAGCGCTCGATCAAGGAGGAGGCCGTCTGCGACCTGGTCTCGCGCTGGCTCGACGCCTTCAGCGACGTGGAGGTCGGCATCCCGCAGGGAGGGCCGATCTCTCCGCTGCTCGCCAACCTCTACCTCGACGAGGTGGACGAGGCGATCGAGGGCAAGGGCGTGCGGCTGGTGCGCTTCGCCGACGACTTCCTGCTCCTGTGCAAGACGGAAGCAGCGGCAATTGAGGCGCGCGAGCGCATCACCGGGCTGTTGGCGGCCCTCGGCCTGGAGCTCAACAAGGAGAGCTGCCGCATCGTCTCGTTCGAGCGGGGCGTTCGCTTCCTCGGCCACCTGTTCGTCCGCTCGCTGGTGGTCAAGGAGGTGGAGCTGGACGACGGCTCGCTGGAGCTGCCGCGCCCCGAGCTGATCGGCCGGGTGGTCGATGTGGCGGACGCGGAGGCGGGACCCGCGGATCTGCCGGGCGTTCCGAGCGGTGACCGGGCGCCGGGGCTCCGGGTGCTCTACGTCTTCGAGCCGAAGCGGGAGCTTGCCCTCCGCAACAAGGCATTCGCGGTCCGCGAGGAGGGGGTGGATCTCCTCGCCGTTCCGCCCGAGCGCATCGACCGGATCGACCTGGGGCCTGCCGTCGAGGTCGGGGCGAAGGCGCTGCGCCATGCTTTGGCCGAGGCGGTGCCGGTGGCCTTCGTCGATGGCCGCGGCGACGTGCTGGGGACGCTGGAGCCGCGGCTGCAGGCGCGCGCGGCGCTGCATCTCGCCCAAGCGAAGGTCGCTTTGGACGCGTCCGCGCGGGTGGACCTGGCTCGGCTGATGGTCGAGGGCCGCATCCGCAACCAGCGCGCCCTGCTCCGCCGGCTGAACCGCAGGCGCAAGGATGCGGAGGTGGCGAGGGCGGCGCAGCAGATCGGGCGGCTGGCGCGGCTGCTGGCGAGGCAGCCGGACATAGAGGGGCTGATGGGGGTGGAGGGCCGGGCCGGCGCGCTCTACTGGCCGGCGCTCGGCCGCTGCCTCGAGCATGGCTGGTCGTTGCAGTACCGGCGCCGACGGCCGCCGCCCGACCCGGTGAACCTGGCGATCTCCTACCTGGCGACGATGCTGGCCCGCGACGTGGCGGCCTTGGCCGGGCGGCTGGGGCTGCACTCCGGCATCGGCTGCCTGCACGTGTGCGAGGACGGGCGACACGCCCTGGCGCTCGACATCATGGAGGAGTTCCGCGCTCCGCTGGTCGAGGGCCTCGCGGTCTACCTGTTCAACAACCGCATCCTCAAGGAGGGAATGTTCTACAGGCACGACGACGGGGGCGTCGCCATCTGGCGCGAGGGGGTGAAGGCCTTGCTCCGCGGCTACGAGACCTGGCTCGACAGGGCCATCGAGAGCCCGTGGACGACGCGGATGGTCCGCTGGCGGCGGCTGGTCGAAGAGCAGCTCGCCGCCTACCGCCGGCACGTCCAGGGCGAGGCGCCGTACCGGCCGTATCTGATGAGCTACTGAGGGCCGTGCCATGGCCGAGATGCTGATGGTGTTCTGCTACGACGTCTCCAGCAACAGGGCGCGGCGGCGGGTGGCCGGCCTGCTCGAGGACCGCTGCGTGCGGGTGCAGCGCAGCGTCTTTGAAGCGCGGATGAGCCGGACGGACGCGCAGCGGCTGGCGAGGAAGGCGGCGCGGGAGCTGGAGCCGGGCGACAGCCTGCGGGTCTACGCCGTCACCGAGGCCGGCCTGGAGCGCAGCCTCGCCTACGGGATCCTGCCTCTGCCCGAGGCGCAGGACTTCTACCTGTTGTAGGCTCAGCAAGCATGACCGCGGCCACGGAAGGAAGCAGCTGGGCGCCGCCGGCGGCAGACGTGGCCGTGCCGCTCGAAGAGCTTGCCCTGCACTGGCGGGTGAGCGAGGTGATCGTCCGCTGCCGCCGGCCGGAGGGCTTCGACGACGGCTGGACGCTCACCGGGCGGGTGCGCGGCGCCTTCGGCTACGCCCTGATCGACGGCGCCCAGGCCAGGCTGCGCTCGCTCCGGGCGCTGCCAGCGGCCTACCGGCTGCTCTTCTCGCTGCCACCGCCCGCGCCGGCCTCCACCGGTCCCTTCTACGCTCCGCCGACGCGGCCGTTCGTCCTGTTCGCCACGGGCGCGAGGACCGAGCTGACCGTGACCCTGCGCCTCTACGGCTATGCCGCGGCTTGGCTCCTGGAGAGCCGGGCGGCGCTGGTCGCGGCCCTCCGAGGCGGGGTGACGGTGGCACCGGGGGCGCGGGCTCGGGCGCGGCTTACGGTTCTCGGGGCGGAGACCCGGCAACTGCCGCGCCCGGACACGGCGACGGATCCCAGGGAGGCGATGATCGTGTTCGACAGCCCCGCCTGTTTCGCGCGCGGTGCCGCGCAGGCGGTCGGACTGGAGACGCTGCTGGGCAGCCTGTTCGGTCGGCTCGCCGGGCTCGCGGCGTGGCACGGCATTGCCCTGGACGCGGACCATGAGGCCCTGGCCGAAGCCGCGGAGCGGGTGAGGCTGGATGCAAGCCGCCTGCGCCCGGCGGCATGGGAGCGGATCGCCGTTGCCCAGGGGGGGCGGCGGATCCCCATGGTCGGGGTGCTCGGAAGCCTCTGGCTCAGCGGCCCGCTAGGTCCCCTCGCCGCGGCGCTGGCGCTGGCGCCCACCGCACACCTCGGCAGCCACACCGCCTTCGGCATGGGCCGCTGCCAAGTGGTCCTGATGGAGTAGGCGGCGCCGAGCACACAGCGCCTAGCTGCTCAAGCGTCATTTGAGCAAGGCCTGCTCCCGTGACGCATGGTACCAGTACGAAAACCGGATGGGACCCTAGCGGGAACATCCCCCCCGGGGGGCGGCTTTGTTGCGCGCCTACTCCCACTGCTGCTTCGTCCGCCGACCGCAATCAGCGCCCGGTGGTTGCTAGATGGTAGCTAGTCCCGCAGATCGAACGAACTAGAAGCGGTTAACATCTTGATGTTGTTGGTGCCGGATGAGGGATTCGAACCCCCGACCTACTGATTACAAATCAGCCGCTCTACCAGCTGAGCTAATCCGGCGCCGGACACAGGGACCTGCCACAGCCGAACCCGCAGGTCCCTCGTCGGCAGGGGCACCGCCACGACGGCCGCGGCCCACCTCTGGGGGGCCTGAGGCGGACGGCACCAGCCGGGCGTTGGCGCGTGTCTCGCCTACCGCCTGGTCTGAGCCGCGGCCGCGGAACCGTACGACGCTCGCCCCCAAGCCTTCCCCCGGGCCTGCCCATTGGCCTGCACCGAGCCGAGGTCGGCCGGACCTGCGAGGAAAACGCACCCACAGTGCCGCGCCCGGCTCGGCCACGCCTGGGTAGACTACCGCGCCGGGCGGTTCCCCGTCATCCCGTCTTTGCCCCGGGTGTCGTTCCCGGTGCCGTTTCCGACCGGTGCGGTTTCGCCTCGTCGTTGCGGGCGAGTTCGTAAAGCCCGATGGCGGCGGCGGCCGACAGGTTGAGGCTGCCGGTGGCGGGGTCGATGGGGATGCGGGCCAGCGTGTCGCAGCTCTCGCGGACCAGCCGGCGCAGGCCGTGGCCCTCGGAGCCCAGGACCAGCGCCACGCGGCCGTCGGGGAGGCTCGCCGCAAGCGTCGTCCGCGCCTCCGCGTCCAGGCCGACGCACCAGAAGCCCGCGTCCTTGAGCGTTCCGAGCGCCCGGGCGAGGTTGACGACGCCGACCAGCGGCACCCGTTCCAGGCCCCCGGCCGCGGCCTTGGCCAGGGCGCCCGTCGCCGCCGGGGCGTGACGGTCCTGGCTCACCACCGCCGCGGCGGCGAAGGCGGCCGCGGAGCGGACGACGGCGCCGACGTTGCGCGGATCGGTGGCCTGGTCGAGGACGACGAGGCGGGCGCGGCCGTCGTCCTTGACCCGCTCGAGGAGATCCTCCAGGGCCAGCTCCGGAAGCGGCTCGACCAGCGCCGCCATCCCCTGGTGCACGGCGCCTTGGGCCAGCAGCGCCTCCAGCCCCCGGCGGTCGGCGGCTTCCACCACCGGCCGCGGTGCCGCCGCACCGGCCGCCGCCGTCTGCAGCCTGGCCAGTGCCGGCTCCGCCGCCAGCAGCCGGCGGACCCGGCGCTCGGGGTTGGCGACGGCGGCCAGCACCGCGTGGGTGCCATAGAGCCAGAGGCCGCCGGGCCTATCGGTGTCGCGGCGAGGCCGCCGCTGCAAGGCGGAGGCGCGGTCGGTGCGGGGGGGCTGGGGTCGATGCTGCGGCATGGTCCTGCGCTGGCCGGGGGCTCGATTGTCAAGGCTGTTGAAGATTGACAAGCACAGGCAAACCCCCTATTTGCAAGCGCTCGTTCCGCCGGCTTGACCGGGTTCGGCGGCGCGCCGGAGGGGTGCCCGAGTGGCTAAAGGGGACGGGCTGTAAACCCGTTGGCGCACGCCTACGTAGGTTCGAATCCTACCCCCTCCACCATCGGCCTGGCAGGGCGGCATGGGCAGGGCGGCACGGGCAGGACGAACCCCAAGGAGCCTGGTCGCGCGGGTGTAGCTCAGTGGTAGAGCAGGAGCCTTCCAAGCTTCAGACGAGGGTTCGATTCCCTTCACCCGCTCCAGCACGGTATTGAAGCGCGGCGGGGCGACCGCCACGAGACGCGACGCACGCATTGGTTTGACCTTTCGGACGCGGAAGACGGCAGCGAGATGGCGAAGGCGAAGTTTGAGCGGACGAAGCCGCATTGCAATGTCGGGACGATCGGCCACGTCGATCACGGCAAGACGACGTTGACGGCGGCGATCACCAAGGTTTTG
>Ga0209573_1002345_pt1 | contig 24494 bp, 19 predicted proteins | sample TNRBio252014_DNA_FD_185870 | JGI IMG/M metagenome (GOLD analysis project Ga0209573, IMG submission 185870) | Wastewater treatment Type I Accumulibacter community from EBPR Bioreactor in Madison, WI, USA - TNR Reactor_6/25/2014_ DNA (SPAdes)... | ecosystem: Engineered > Bioreactor > EBPR >... | reverse complement strand
CGAAGTGGCTCGAGAAAGTGAAGCTCGTCGTCGCAGCGTGGGAGGTGGAGTGGGAGGGCGAACACGAGGGGCGAGACACCGTCACGATCGGTCTCACCGGCACGCCGGCTTTCATGGCCGAAGTGGGCGCACGAATGGAGTTCGACATGACCCTTTCGGTCCTTTCCACCATGGTGCTGATCTCGCTGCTCTTCTGGTGGATGCACCGTCAGACGAAGCCGCTCGCGTGGCTCATTTCCGGCATGCTCGTGATCCTCTCGATCACGCTCACCATCGGCGGTTTTCTCTTCGGTGACCTCAGCGTGATGAGCGCCGGATTCGCCGCGATCCTCATGGGTCTCGCGGTCGATTACGGCATCGTCCTTTATCGTGAGGCCTACGATGCCGGCGAGGACGCGAAGGGGCTGCGCCGGTCGGTCGGACCCGGCATCCTCTGGGCGGCGGCAACGACGGCGGCGGTGTTTCTTTCGCTCAATCTCAGTTCGCTCCCCGGACTCTCCGAGATGGGCAATCTCGTCGCGATCGGGGTTGCGGTGGGGGCGGTCGTGATGATCTACGGCTTCGGACCGATCGCGGTGCAGTTCGTGCGCGATACCAAGAGCAAACCAATCGCGCCTCCGGTCGTGATTCGTTCGTGGGGTCCGCGAGCGGCGGTGCTCACCGCCCTGCTCGTGCCCGTGGTGACGGTGATCTCGATTTTCACAAAGGAAATGCCCGCGCTCGAGGCGAATTTCCATCCCTTCCGCATCCGCGAAAGTCCCTCGATGGTCGCCTGGCAGGCACTGCAGCACGAGCTGAGCGGGCGTGAGCGGGTCGTGCCCACCGTCGTCACGGCGACGAACCTGACGGAACTACATGCCAATCTCGAGGCGGCAACGGAGCGCATCCGCGAGGCAAAGGCGGCGGGACTTCTCGAGGATGCGATCCTGCCCGAGATCTTCATACCCGACCCGGCGCGTCAGGCGGCGAATGCGGCGACGGTGCGGGCGTGGCTGGGAGAACGCGACCGGCTCCTTCGCGAAATCGGCGAGGCGGGTTTCTCGGATGAGGGCTCGGCTCTCACCGGGACGGTCTTCACGGCCTGGGAGCATTATTTGAAAGAACTGGGCGAAAAAGACTACGCCCGCCCCGAAGGCAAGCTCGCCGCCTGGTCGGTCGATCGGCTTTTCGCGCAGCGGGACGGCACCTACGCGGCCCTCGCGACGGTGAAGCCGACGACGCCGCGCGACCGCGCCTGGGTCGAGGCGATCTGCGACGAAAACACGGCCGTCGCCAGTCTCGGTTCGCTCGGCACCGCCTTGAACGAACGGATCCGGGGCGACATGGTGCGCGTCTTCCTGCCGATGCTGGGAATCCTCGTGGTGATGCTCGTGCTTGTCTTCCGTTCTTGGCGTGAAGTCTTGCTGAGCCTCTTTTCCCTGCTCTTTTCCTCGGCCATCCTCGTGCTCGCGACGACCTGGACGCCGTTGAGCTGGAATTCATTCAACGTCTGTGGCCTTCCCCTCATCTTCGGCACGGGGATCGATTACGGGATCCACATGCTGCTGACCCTGCGGCGGAACGGCGGCGACATCGCCGCGGCCCGGGCCGGGATCGGACGGGCTCTGCTCTTCTGCGGCGGCTCTTCCGCGATCGGTTTCGGCTCGCTCGCGACGGCTTCGGCGCACGGTCTCGCGAGCCTCGGACTGGTCTGCGCGGTCGGCATCCTTGCCAACATGGTCACCGCGATCTGGCTCCTCCCGCATTGGTTTCGGCGTCTCCACCGGCTCTGAAACGGGTAAAATTTTTCGCGACAAAAGGGGCTCGGGGAGTGAAATTTCAAAATGACGACAGATTTTGTCTGACATTTCCTGATATTTTATATAAATTAAGGATTGTCATGCCTTCCTCCCGCCGCTGCCTCCTCCTCGCGATCCTGATTGGTGCTGTCTACTGCCTGTCCCATTCTCTCTTCGCTCAATCCAACTCTCCCGACATGGGTGTCGTCCAGCGCTGGCTGGCGACGAATTCGGGAGTCGGGTCTCTCCAGATCGATTTCACCCAGACGCGCAGGATGCGGTCCGTGAAAGTCCCGGTGCGGCAGGATGGGACGCTCTGGCTCGATTATGCTTCGCACCGATTCCGTTGGCAGACCGGTGATCCGGCCCAGACCATTGTCGTCAGTCTCGGGAAAAACATCCTCATCATGCGCACGCCGATGAAGCGCTACGAGATCCGTCCCGCCGGTTCGGGTGGAGCTCCGGGCATGGCCGCGCTCGCCAACGGATTTCCCCGCACCCTGGAGGAGTTCCAGCAACGTTACCGCGTTCTCGAGATCCGTCCCGAGGCAAACACGAAACGCATCGTTACCCGCCCGCTCGGGGCGGGCGGGCGGGGGGTCGAGACCTTCACCTTCGTCGTCGATGGCTCCCATCATCGGCTTTTGGGAATCGAGATCGATCTTGAAGACGGCTCGTCCGTCAACACCGTCTTCCGGCGCGTGCAGACAAACGTGGCGATGCCGCGCGACCTCTTCAAGCCATCCCTCGACGGCTACACCGAGACGAAGTTTTGATCCCCGGGGTGGGACGGCTTCGATCAGTGCGTCTCGATCTTCTGCGGCAGTGCCGGGAGCGCAGGGCCGTTCGACGAAGGCAGGATGATGGATTCGAGCGAGGGGGGCGCACCGACCTCGCCCGCGGGGGAGGGTTCCGCTTCGATCGCCCCGGTTCCTTCGAGTTCGCGAATCCGTTTGTGAAGGGAATCATTCTCTTCGGTGAGGGCCGAGATCTGGTCCTGCAACTCCACGATCACCTTTTCTTCCTGGGTGAAACCCTCGACCGGATTCCGCGGGATCGGTTTGCCCCCCGCCGCAACGCGCTTCCAGTGCAGTCCGTAAAACCAGCCCGCGATCGCGAGGCCCGCAACCAGCAGGAACACGAGCGATTGGACCGGGGAAGGAGATTTCACGATCCGCAGCGGGGTCCGGGTTCAGTTGTTCTTCTTCCCGCCGAACAAGCGCCAGCCACCCTTCTTCTCCGGGGTGGCCGCAGAGCCGGCCTTCGGTGTCGAGGCACCGGGGCCACCGGCACCCGGCGTCGCGCTGCCCGGACCCGCCGCGTCCTCTTGAGTGATGACGAGCTTCAGATCCTCCGGCACGTTCGCGACATAATCCCAGGAACGAAGCGGCAGCTTATCTCCGCGCGGACTGTATTCCTGCACCTTGCGACGGATCAGCGTGCCCTTCGCATCGTATAGTTGCTCTTCCGAAAAGCGGCCGAAGGTGTCGTAGATCTGCATCCCACGGTATTTGAACTGGTCGCGCCCGTCGTAGATGAGGACCTCGCCCGGGCGGCCGCGTTCATCGAGCATCACCATGCGTCGCTGCAGTTTCACCCCGTTTTTGCTCTTGGTGACCTGCTCCAGGGTATTGGTCTGCATGTCCTGCTTGGATTCGGTGAAAGACTCGTCACTGTGATAGATCGCCCGCCCCCAGATATCGACCGGTTTGCCATTCATGTGGCCGAGTTTCACGTCGTATTGGCTGAGCGCCTGCTTTGCCTCTTTCGAAAGGATCGTGTCGCCGCCACCGAGCCCGCCGCCGAGGATGGGGGACGCTCCCGGGGCCGCCGCCATGCCTGCACTGGCCTGCGTCTGGGCGGAGTTCACCGCCACCTGATTCACACCCGTCTGACCTGTCGCGGTCTTGGAGTGGAACTGCGCCTGAAGTCCCGTCGTGAGGAACAGGAGGAGGAGCCCGGAAAGGGCGTTTCGTTGCAAAGTCGCACGTTCCATAATGAAGGGCTGCAAAGATACCGTTTCCCTGCTGCTGTCGCAAGCTTTTGCGCGAAAAGCTTCCGCGCGCGCGAACGGCTTACTCCTTCATCCTCGAATCGAGCAGAATCGTGACCGGTCCGTCGTTCATCAGGGCCACTTTCATCATCGCGCCGAATTCCCCCGTCCCGACCGCTTTCCCGAGGCCGACGGAAAGTTCGGCGACAAACTGCTCATAGAGCGGAATCGCCACCTCGGGGCGGGCGGCGCGGTCAAAGCTGGGGCGCGTGCCCTTTTTCGTCCTTGCATGAAGGGTGAACTGGCTCACGACGAGAGCCCCTCCGTCCGTGTCGAGGATTGATCGGTTCATCTTCCCCGCCTCGTCCTCGAAGACGCGCATCGGCAGGATCTTCCCGACGAGCCAGGCGACATCGGCGGCCGTGTCGCCTTCCTCGACGCCTAACAGAATCAGAAAGCCGGGGCCGGTCACGCCGGTGATCCGGTCACCGACCGTGACGGAGGCTTCACTGACGCGCTGGAGGACGGCTCGCATGGGCGTTTTCTGCTTCGCGATTCATCCAAACGCAAGCAGGTTTCCGTATAAAAGTTCGTATTTTCTAGACTTTGCCCTTGGTCCATCGCGGTGATATATTCGACCGCTCCTTCACGGGGCCTTTTTGATCTCATTCTGCCCCCCTCATGGAAGTCCTCCTCTCGATCCTTCGTTTCATCGGCGTCTTGCTTCTCGTCGTGATGATGTTCAACATCATGATCGTCGTCCACGAATGGGGCCACTTTCTCGCCGGTCGCTGGCGCGGGCTCTACATCGACCGCTTCCAGATCTGGTTCGGAAAGCCGATCTGGAAGAAGACCTACAATGGCGTGCAATACGGACTCGGCTCCATCCCCGCGGGTGGTTTTGTCTCCCTTCCGCAGATGGCTCCGATGGAAAGCATCGAGGGCAAGGTCGATGGGGAAGCCCCGATGAAGCAACTCCCGCCCATCTCACCGCTCGACAAGATCATCGTCGCCTTCGCGGGGCCACTCTTCAGCTTTCTCCTCGCCGTGGTCTTCGCGGTGATCGTCTGGGTCGTGAAGAAACCCGTGACGGAAGCCGTCGGCACGACCACGGTCGGTTCGGTGCTCGCAGATTCCCCCGCCGCAAAGGCTGGCCTCCAACCCGGCGATCAGATCACCTACGTGGATGGACAGAAAGTGGTGCGCTTCCAGGGCATGGACAAGTCCATCATGTGGACCATCATCTCGAGCCCGAACCAGAACATTGAAGTCGACTTCGTTCGTCCCGGCGCGGGTGAAATGTCCGTCGTCGTCGAGCGACCGGCCCAGGCGGAGCAGGAAAAAGTCGAGGGAGGATGGCTGAAACAGACCTGGGCCTACCTGACCCGCCGTCCCGCTCTTCGCACCATCGGAATCACGCCCCACGTGTCCCCCGTAGTCGGCAAAGTGCTGCCCAACAGCCCCGCCGAAGCCTCGGGACTACACACTGGCGATGTCATCCGCAAGATCAACGGCACCGAAGTGAATTCGCCTGAGCAAGTCGCCACCTTCCCCTGGGAGGCCGACAAGGAAGTCACCCTTGTTTATGAACGGAAGGGGACATCGACCGAGACCAAGGTAACTCCGCGTGTCCCCGAGGTCGACGGCACCAAACCCCGCATCGGGGTGGTCTGGGATCAAGAGGGCATCCGCACCCTCGTCCGCGAGAATCCCGTGACGCAAGTCGTCAACAGCTTCACCGCCATCGTGAAAACGCTCCAGGCGGTCTTCACGCCGAAGTCCGATGTGAAGGCCGGTCACCTCAGCGGTCCCGTCGGCATCATGGGGCTTTACTACGATCTCTTCCAACACAGCGAAGGCTGGCGTCTCGCCCTCTGGTTCAGTGTCCTCCTCAACGTGAACCTCGCCATTCTCAACCTGCTGCCCTTCCCCGTTCTCGACGGTGGGCACATTGTCATGGCCACGGTCGAATGGGTGAGCCGCCGCGCCATCCCCTTCAAGTTCCTCGAGATCGTGCAGACCGCCTTTGTCCTCCTTCTCCTCGGGTTCATGGCCTTCGTCACCCTGAAGGATGTCGGTGACCGGGTGCCCAATGGAGAGGAAGCCAAGGCACCGACGGAACAATTCCTGCCGCTCGAGAAAAAGCCCGCATGACCCGGCGCTACTCGCCTTCCCCCCTCAGCCTGACGCGCCGCTCCGCGCGCGCCGTCGCGATCGGGCCCGTGCCGCTCGGTGGCGCACATCCCGTGCGCGTGCAGTCCATGCTGACGAGCGACACGCGCGAGACAGGAGATTGCGTGAAGGAAACGATGGATCTCGTCGCGGCCGGTTGTGAGATTGTCAGGGTCACCGCCCAGACCCGGCAGATCGCGGCGAACCTTGAACACATCGTCGCGGGGATCCGCGCGCAGGGCAGCGACGTCCCCATCGTCGCCGACATTCATTTCAAACCCGACGCCGCGATGGAGGCGGTGAAGTGGGTCGAGAAGGTCCGCGTCAATCCCGGCAACTACGCCGACAAGAAGAAATTCCAGGTCCGCGAATACACCGACGAACAATACGCCGAGGAACTCGCCCGCATCGAGGAGGAGTTCGGTCCGCTCGTCGAAGAGGCGAAGACCCGGGGTGCCGCGATGCGCATCGGGACGAACCACGGTTCCCTCAGCGACCGCATCATGAACCGCTTCGGCGACACGCCCCTCGGCATGGTCGAGAGCGCGCTCGAGTTCGCCCGCATCGCCCGCGACCGCGGCTACCACGACTTCGTCTTCTCGATGAAGGCGAGCAATCCCAAGGTGATGATCGAGGCCTACCGCCTCCTCGTCGCCCGCCTCGCCGAACTCGGCGACGACTGGAATTACCCCATCCACCTCGGCGTGACCGAAGCCGGCGACGGCGAGGACGGCCGCATCAAAAGCGCCATCGGGATCGGTTCGCTCCTCTCTGACGGCATCGGCGACACCATCCGCGTCAGCCTCACCGAGGACGCCGTATACGAAATCCCCGTGGCCCGCGCCCTCGTCAATCTCGTCACTTCCCTCCGCGCAAAGTTTCCTGAGCTCATCGCCGGTCTTTCCTGGGACGACGTGCCCTGGCATCCCTTCGAATACCGCCGCCGCGCTTCGGCAAAAATGGAAATCCAGGGCATCGCTCTCGGCGGTGACGAAACCGTGCGCGTCTTCACGAGCCAGCGGAAGTGGAATGCCCTCGCCCACAAACTCGACAAGCTCGGCGACTACCAGCCCGAGATCATCATCGAGACCTCCGGCGTCCTCGCCCTCGATCCGCGCGACGAAGCCGCCATCGCCGCGCTCAATGCCTCGGAAACGCCGCAACTCATCACCGTCGCCGACGGCCTCGACCTGCCCGTGATCCCCGCCTTCCGCCTCCTCGCCGCGAAGGTCGATCCGCGGCATCCCATCCTGTTGAAGGACACCCTTTCCCCCGCGACCGAAGAGGGTCAAGACTTCCTCCCGACCCTGTTGACTGCGGCGATGAACCTCGGCTCACTCCTCTGCGACGGGATCGGCGACGCCGTCATCGTCCAAGGCGAAGAAGCGCCGGGCCAGTCCCTGCGGATGAGCTACAACATCCTCCAGGCCGCCGGTACGCGCATTTTCAAGACCGACTACGTCGCCTGTCCGAGCTGCGGCCGCACCCTCTTCAACCTGCAATCGACCACGCAGAAGATCCGCGAAGCCACCGGCCACCTCAAGGGCGTGCGCATCGCGGTGATGGGCTGCATCGTCAACGGCCCCGGCGAAATGGCAGACGCCGATTTCGGCTACGTCGGAGGAGCGCCCGCCAAGATTAATCTCTACGTCGGAAAAGTGGCGGTGAAGTTCAACATTCCGGAAGGCGAGGCCGTCGAGCGCCTCGTCGACCTCATCAAGGAACACGACCGCTGGATTGAAGCGCCGGCGACGGTGGCGGAGGTGTGACGTCGGATCCGCGCCAAAGATTCCGCTGGCGCCATCGCTGAAAGTGCCGGTGCCTCGCGTCACCCGGTCTTGCCGCCTGTGCCATGCCCTTTCGAAATTGTCCCCATTTCGCCCTCCGGCGGGGAATGAGCTTTGCCATTGTCTTTCGCCGCGCATTCAACTTCCCTCCTTCGGAATTTGCCGCGAAGGCTAGCCCCTCGTCCCTTCCGCGCCCGTCGACGATTGGGTAGCATCGTGACGATTAGATGTCATTTCTGCGGACGAGGAAACCCGGTCCACTAAAACCTAAAACGTCTTCGAAGATGTTTCGCGCGCTCTGAGCCCTCACCTACGGCCACCGGCCCGCGGGCGCAGCCGTTACCTCATGTGCGTGCGGCTTCGGCTCGACACGATGGCGACGCGCTCAGCGAAGATTCCGCTGTCTCCGGACGGGAAGGCGGTCGCTTCTTCCGATGGCACCCGCACCAAATGACGAATCATGGTAGGGTGGCCCGGATTTCCGACATGAAAATCGCGATGTTCACCCATCCCTTCGCCCCGGTCATCGGGGGCATCGAGTCGTCGGTCGCGACCTTTGCCGGGGATTTGCGCGCCCTCGGCCACGATGTCCTCGTCGTGACCTCGACCCGCGGCACCTCAACCACGCAAGAGCCGGACCTCCTCAGGACCGAGCCCTTGACGGACAGGGACAGGTTATTTCCCACCCTCGATGCCTTTGGTCCCGACCTCATTCACACCCATCAGCCCTTTCTTTTGGGAAGAATGGCGCACGACTACGCGAGAAGCCGGGGCCTGCCCCTCGTCTTCACCCATCACACCCTCTACGACCGGGACGATGACCGCGCCGCCCTCGGCGAATTCGCGGATCTCGAGCGCGCCGCCCGCTTGCTGGCGATCGCCTACTCGGACCAGTGTGATGCCGTGATCGCCCCGACCGGCAGCATCGCCGCGATCCTCCGGGAGCAGGGCATCTCGCGCACGATCCACATCGTCCCCACCGGCATCGACACGGCGCGCTTCGCCTCGGGTGACGGGGCACGCTTCCGCGAACGACACGGCATTCCCGCCGGAGCCTTCGTCGTCGGTCACCTCGGCCGTCTCATCCCGGCCAAGCGCGTCGACTTTCTCGCCGACGCCATCGTGGCGTTTTTGTCAGGGTCTCCCGATTCGTGGGCGCTCCTCTGCGGTGAGGGCGGAATGAGCGAAGAAATCCGCGCGCGTTTTGCCGTGGCGGGACTTTCCAACCGGCTCGTCCTCCTGAGCCGGCTCTCCGACGAGTCTATCGCCGACGCCTATGCCGCGATGGACGCGTTCACCTTTGCCTCCCTCACCGATACCCAGGGCCTCGTCCTCCTCGAGGCAATGGCGGCCGGCGTGCCCGTGCTCGCCCTCCGCGCGACGGGGCCGCAGGATTTCATCACTGACGGAGTGAACGGCATCCTCCTCGATCCCGACGCAACGACCATCGCATTCGCCGCCGCCCTCGCCGGATTCCGCGATGCCCCGGAACGTTCCCGCCTCGGCGCGGAAGCAAGTCGAAGCGCGACCGTCCTGGATCGCCGCGCCTGCACCGAGGCCCTGCTCGAAGTCTACGCCCGGGCCGGAGAAACCCGAAATTGGCAGCCCGGAGGATCCCCGCCCGATTCCCTGCACGACCAGGTCGAGGCGGAGTGGCTCCGTTTCGCCGACCGGCCCGCCGCCTCGCAGGCGCTCCTCCCGACCCGGGGATTTCCCTCTTTCGCCGATCCAGTATGACGCGCATTCGCCGGATGCGTCGTGCCGCGGCCTGTGCCATCGTGGCTCTCTTCATGAAAAAGTCGCCCCTTCTTGCCATGGCTCTCCTTGCCTTCGCCACCACCCTCACCGCCGAAAACCGCCATGTCTACTTCGGCACGGGAGGCCCCGGAGCCAAGGGCATCTACCACGCCACCTTCAACGCGGAAAAGGGCACCCTCACTCCAGCGAAGCTCGCGCACGAGATCGGATCGCCCGGTTTCCTCGCCCTCTCGCCCGATGGCAAGAAGCTCTACGCCGCCGCGACGCAGGAAAACGTCGGTGGAGTCGCCGCCTACGAGGTCGCCGCCGATGGTTCGCTCAAGTTCTTCCACTTCGAACCCACCGGCGACGGCGGCGCGGCCCATGTCGCGGTGCATCCCTCGGGCAAATTCCTCCTCACCGCCCAATACGGCGGCGGCTCGACCTCGCTGCTGCCCCTCGATGGTGAGGGAAAACCCGGCACCGCCACCGTCACCGAACACGAGGGTGGCTCCAAGGTCGTCGAGGGACGCCAGGATTCGCCGCATCCGCACTACTGCGCTTTCTCGCCTGACGGAAAATTCGCCCTCGTTCCCGATCTCGGGATGGACGGGGTCAACATCTACGCGATCGACCCTGACAAACCCGCCATCACGAAACACGGCTTCGCCGCTTCCGTCCCGGGAGGTGGACCGCGCCACCTTAAGTTTTCGAAGGATGGCAAATTCATCTACCTGCTCAATGAACTGAGCCTCTCCGCCACCGTCTTCTCGTGGGACGCCGCCGCCGGCACCGCGAAGCTCCTCTCCACGACCCCGGCCCTGAGCGAGGAAGCGAAGGCCGCCGAAAGCTTCAACTCGGCCGCAGAGATCGTCGTGCATCCCTCGGGATCCTATGTTTATTCCTCGAACCGTGGTCACGACACCGTCACCGTCTACTCGGTGAAGGAAAGCGGCGAGGCGCTCGATGTGATCCAGGTGCAGCCGATCCGCGGCGCCTTTCCGCGCAACATCAATCTCGATCCGAGCGGTCGATGGCTCCTCGCCGCCGGCGCCGATTCCCACACCGTCGCCGTCCACGCCGTGGCCGCCGACACCGGCAAACTCACCTACCAGCGCGGTTCCATCATCCAGGTGCCCGCGCCGATTTGCATTGTGTTTGGTGGGGTGGTGGTGCCGTGAGGGATTCCGGTGTCGGTCTCCGCGTCAGCGCTGGAGGGGAACTCGCCGACGGATCGATGGACGCGCATTCGGGCAAGGAGGCCCTTTGCGCGGAACGCAGTTCCCCTCCACCCTGCGGTTAGCGTTTGGAAACCGAGCGCGGTCGATTCACGCGAGAGCGTTGGAGGGGAACTGCGTTCCGCGCGAAGCTCCCGCTTGCCCGCCGAGATCTTATGGCTGTGGACCCTGGGTTCGGCCGTCTTTGAAAAATGGTGCGGCGTGCTTAGGGTTTTCGTGGGCTACCTCCGGGATCAGGAACCCCGGAGGCCTATCCAACAACAAGTGAATACCTAAGCACGCCATGAAGAAAGATTACTACGTCGGGCTCGATGTCCACAAGGAAACAATCGCCATCGCCGTCACCTTCTCGGGGAGCCGCGCCGAACCGGCTTACCACGGGGAATGCGGCGGCACCAACCTCGCTCTCGAGCGAGCCCTGCGCAAACTCGCCGCGAAGCTCGGCGTCTCCCACAAAACCTTTCAGGTCTGCTACGAGGCCGGTCCCACCGGATTCGTCCTCGCCCGGCGCCTCCTCCATCTCGGAATCCGCTGCACCGTCATCTCGCCGACGCAGACCGAGCGCAAGCCAAACGACCGCGTCAAGACCGACCGCCGCGACGCCATTCGTCTCGCCAAACTCCTCCGCAACGGCGACTACACCGAAGTCCGCGTTCCCCCGGCCCGCGACGAGTCCGTGCGCGACGTCTGCCGTGCCCGCACCGATGCGAGCGACGATCTCAGCCGCGCCAAACAACGACTCGGCTCCTTCCTTCTGCGCAACGGCTTCCGCTATTCCGGAAGGGCGCGGTGGACCCCGGCCCATCTTCGTTATCTCCGCGAACTCGTCCTACCCGATCCGGCGCAGAACATCGTTCTTGAGGAGTATCTTCTGGCCATTGACTCCGGATACGAACGGGTCGAGCGACTCGCCGCGAAGCTCAAAGACCTCCTCACCGACTGGGAATGGGAACCCGTGGTCCGCGCGCTCATGGCCTGCCGTGGCTTCCAGGAAGTTGCCGCGATGACCGTTGTCAGCGAGCTGGGAGACCTTCGGCGTTTCGAGCACCCCCGCAAGCTCATGGCCTATCTCGGACTGGTCCCCGGCGAACATTCCAGCGGCTCGAAGCGGAGCCAGGGATCGATCACCAAGTGCGGCAACGCCCATGCCCGCTGGATGATCGTGGAATGCAGCCAGCACTACCGCAAGGCTCCCAAGGTCGGGGCACCCTTGACGCGCCGTCAGGAAGGGCAGCCCTCGCAGGTCAAGGCACTCTCCTGGCGGATGCAGCAGCGACTTCACAAGCGCTACGTCAAACTCAAGATGCGCGGCAAACGCGAGAGCAAGGCCATCATCGCGATCGCACGCGAGCTCTGCGGCTTCCTTTGGGAATTGCAGAACAAACTCTCCCTCCCGATGCCTGACGCACCTTCCGTGCGGTGACCGCGAAACCAACCCGCGCCCGGCTCCGACGAGCCCGGGCAAAGCCCATTCTCGCCGGGCGCTCCGGGAAGTCCGAATCGGAACGAGCGCCCCCAAAAAGAATCAGAACCAGAGATGACACAGCACGACGATAGAAGGGAGGTGGGGAACCAGCCCAGGCGCAAGGCCGGCACTTGATGACGTTCTGAGCAGTCCGTGGTCTCGCGACTACGGGCGGCGCTCGATCCTAGATAAAGATCAACGGCCCCCGGTGAAGACAAAAACCTGTGGTATCCAGTCCACGTATTTCAGCATACCTGTCTGCGCGAAATCGCACCACCACGCCGCGTTCCCCACCTCTCCTCTGTCGTTGTAACTATAGAAACCGACTATTTAATTCGGATCCATATCGTTTTACCTACTTGACAACTCAACAGCCATATCAACGTCCTTGGACGCACGTCCGCCCTCACCCCTCCAAAGCCGCGATGTAGCGCTCGGCGTCGAGGGCGGCCTGGCAGCCGTTGCCGGCGGCGGTGATGGCCTGGCGGTAAACGTGGTCGGCGACATCGCCGGCGGAGAAGATGCCGGGGATGTTCGAGCGGGTCGAGTGACCGTCCTGAAGGATGTAGCCGTCCTCATCGAGGTTGACCCCCGAACCGGCCAGAAAAGCGGTATTCGGGTCGTGACCGATCGCCACAAAAACGCACTTCAGCTCGAGCTCGCTCTCCACACCAGTGACCCGGTTGAGGACGCGGACGGCGCGCATGTCGCCGCTTTCATCGGTGAGGTATTCCGTCACCGCAGCATTCCAGACCGGTTCGATCTTGGGATTGGCGAGGGCGCGGTCGGCCATGATCTTCGAGGCGCGGAGCTCGTCACGGCGGTGCACGAGGTAGACCTTGCTCGCGAAGCGGGTCAGGAAATTCGCCTCTTCGCAGGCCGAGTCACCGCCGCCTATCACGGCCACGGGCACGTCGGGATAAAAGGCGCCGTCACAGGTGGCGCAGGAGGTGAGACCGCGTCCGACGAGTTCCTTCTCGTTCGGCAGGCCGAGGTGGCGCGGGCTCGCGCCGGTCGCGACGATCACGGTGTGGGCGCGGTATTCGGTGCCGCCCGAGGTCTTGAGGAGGATGCTGCCGTCCTCCTGCTTCGCGATGCTCTCGACGCGGTCGTATTCGACGCGGGTGCCGAATTTCTCCGCCTGCTGCTGCATGCGCATCATCAGGTCCGGCCCCATGACCCCCTCGGGGAATCCGGGGAAATTCTCCACCTCCGTCGTCGTCGTGAGCTGGCCGCCGGGCTGTTCACCGGAAATGACGAGAGGCCGCAGGTTGGCGCGGGCCGTGTAGATCGCGGCGGTCCAACCGGCGCAGCCGGTTCCAATGATGATGACGTTTTCCATGGGCGCGCAATGTGGAGAAGGATGGCGGGCGAATCAATCGCAAATCTGACGGAATGGCGGAGGGCCACAGGCTCGGACGTTACGGCGCGGGAAAGCTTGCGGATGGGGTGGGACTTGACTCCGGGGGGGGTGGACTAGGACGATCGGATCGTCGATTATTCATATCCGCATGACCTTATGAAGAACGCAATCTGGGCAGCCGGTGCATTTCTGCTTCTTGTCTTTGTTGCGTTCGTCTTCAACCCCTTTCGTGCGAAGATTCGAATTGATGAATCGTCGCACCCGATGTTGCCGCCAACGGCAAGGAATATCTGTTCATTCCATCGTGCTTTTTGGCCGTATCGGGCGGTGGAGTGCAATATCTCCGAGAGGGATTTTGAAGATCTTTCCGAAAGCAGGTCCTGGAAACTTGAGGAGATCTCAGAGCCCATTGAAATACGGCGATTTCTTGAAGCGATGAGAGTCTCGGGCGTTGAAATTCCGAGGAAGTATGAAAGCGAGCCTTCTACGGCAAAGATCGTCGAAGGGCGCTACTTCCAAAGTGAAACAGCACCAGGTGGAGGGCACACGCTCGTTGCTTATGATCGAGAAGCAGGACGCGCGTTCTTCTATTTTAGCGGGCGATAGGCAACGACAATGGGTCCCGTTCTACACCTGAAGCGCAACATCCAAGCCCATTCCAATCAGCCCCGCACCTTCTCCCAAAACCCGAAAAACCCGCCCGTCGCCCGATTCATCACGGCGACATCCTCGGGCCGCCGCACGAGATTCAACCGTACGCCGCGGTGACCGAGGGCGGCCGCGATGCAGGGGGTCTCATCGGCGAGAGAACCGGTGAAAGGGCTGAGGGCGATCACGGTATCGAGGCGCTCTTCCACGGCCCAGGCCACCAGCGCAGCGGCGAGGTCGCGGGTGGCGCGGGTGGGACAGGGAAGCCCGAAATGCTGCGAAGCCCGGGCCGCTCCATCGGCGAGCGCTTCCCGGAGGAAGGTGCGTTTGTCAGGCGAATAAGCCTCGCGCTCCCAGAGTCCGGTCGGAGCGGTGGCGAGGAGGGCGACGGGTGCCAGATCCGAGAGCGGGGAATGCTCCACCGAAAGGTCCTCGTCGTGGATCCAGATCCCCGTGCGTGGTCCGGGCAGCGGATCGGCGGGTTCGAGGCGGAGGGGCGGTGGCGGCTCCTCCCAGGGCAAATCCCGGAGGGCGACCGATTCGAGTTTCTCCAACCCCTCGGCATGCTCCGCGAGCAGCTCCGGTGCGACATAACGCTCGAGATTCGACCGGCGCACGAGGTAGGCTTTGCCCTTGGTGTGCAGTCCCGCGACCCAGCGCCAGGAGAGAGTATTCGAGGCGGCATCGCCGTCGCGGAGGTGTTGTAGGAAGAAGTGCGCCCCGAGCTCCCAGGGGAGTCCTTCGCCGTGGATCCAGTAAGAAGCCCACCACATCCGGGCGTGGTTGTGGAGGTAGCCGGTGGTGATGAGCTCGCGGGTGAAGTGATCGAGGATGGCGATGCCGCTTTTCCCCGCGGCCACGTCGCGGGCGCGGTCGCTCCACCGAAGAGGGTACAAGGCCTCGCGATACCCGGTCCAGATCTCGGGACGCTGTTCGAGCCAGCCTTTCCAGTAGAGCCGCCACCAGACTTCCTGCTCGAATTTTTCAATCGTGGCGGGCGCGTGCCGGGCGCGGACGGCGGCGAGGATCTCGCGTTCGAGGAGGGCACGGGTGCGGGTCGCGGGAGAGAGGCGCGAGACGTTTTCGTGTCCGGCCACCACAAGATTCCGCGTCGCGCCATAGTCGGGCGCGAGAGGAAGGAAGGCCTCGAGGCGGGCGAGGGCTTCCGATCGGGTGGTGGGAAGAAACTCGGACACGTCCCCGGTTACGTCGCCGAGCCGCGGCGGCGACGGCATTTTTCGGAGCAGTAGCGCACTTCCTCCCAGCAGCGCTCCCACTTCTTCCGCCAAACGAAGGGACGCTGGCAGACGGGGCAGACTTTGACGGGAAGGTCGCGCTTCGCTTTCACCCCCTGAAATACGAACGGGACCGCTTCCGCGGTCCCGCCAGGTCGCCGGACGGACCATGCCGTCCGGCGTGAAAGGTGGAAATCTCCTCAGGGCACGAAAAGCTCTTCCTCGAGCGGCCAGGGAGCGGTCTCGTACTCTTCGGACGCTTCTTCCAACTCGAAGTAGCCCTCGGCGCCGCGGAAGCCGTGGCGGATGAGTTTCCACTTCTTGTCCTCGTCCTGCTTCAGGAGGATTTGGAATTCGTCTCCGATACTTCCGGCGAAAGCTTCGTTCTTCACTTCGGCACCTTCCGCAGGCGAGATGAACCCGAGGAAGCGGACCCAACCCTGGGTGAGACGGAGACCGCCATCGAGATTGACCGGGGCTCCGGCGAGCTTGGAAACGGCTTCCTTCACTGCGGTGACGAGGGGAGCGGCTTCCTCGGAATCGATCGCGGGTTCGCTCATCTCGACTTCCTTCAGCGCCTTTTCAAAGACGACCTTCGCGGGATCCTTGAGCACCATTTGTCCCGGTCCGCGTTCTTCGAGTTCACCCGAACCAATGTAAAGGGTATCGCCGTCGAGTTTCAGGAGTTGCTCCTCGGACTGCTCCGAACCTTCGATGTCGTAGTTCCAGGTGGCGTGGATGATGCCATCGGGACGTACCACGGCGGTGAGGTTTCCATAGGCGCTGTGGGTCTCCGCGCTGCCGTTGAACTGCGTGCCTCCGGCCGCTTCTCCCGAGACCCAGAGGGCGACAGCTTCTTCGTACTGGGGTTCGTCATTCGCCGCGGGCGTGATGAGCTGGAAGTATCTCACTCCGTCCTGGGCATTTGCCTGGATCGAGGCAAGGCCGAGCGTGAGGAGGATCAGTTGGGTAATCTTCATGATGGTTGGGTCGGTTGAATGCGATTGTCCCGGTGATTTGCTTTTATTCGTGCACCTCGGTGGAGACCCACTTGAGCTGGGGAGCGCCTGATGTTTCGCCATTTTCGTCGTAGACAATCGCGAAGGTGACGGTGGTATCGAAATAGGAATCCTCGAGCTCCGACTTGGGGATTTCACCACCCACGCCGAACTGCACCAATTGCTGGCCACCCGCCGTGACGATGCGCACGTCGTGGATGCGGATGGCGAAAGCCTCGGCGCCGTGGGTCTTGATCTGCGGGCTCTCGGCGAGCGCCTTCATCGCCGCCTCTGTACCGAGGGCGAGGAGATCAGTCGGGGTGGAAAGCTTCCCGTCGACGAGGCTGTAGAGAAAGGAATCGGAAGAGCCGAAGCGTTCCTGATTCGTCTGCGCGACGAGGCCATCGCCTTCCGCCCAGACGACATCAGTACCATAGTTACCCATGTTGGCGCGGTCGGACCAGTATTTCCCCTTCGTCTCCCCAAGGATGGAGCCCTCTTCGAGATTGACGATGTAATTCACGAGTCCCTCGGCTTCGGGCTCGAGTGAATCGATGAGCTCGATCGTGAGCGGTTTGCCTTTCACGGCGATGGCGAGGGCGAGACTGCCGTCGCGCGAGCTCGTGCCCGGGATGGCAACCCATTCGGGAGCGTCCTGGGCGCGGACCGGGGTAAACGTGAAAGCACAGAGGGCGAGAAGAGTGAGTGGGATGGTCGATTTCATGGATTGCGGCTGTGACTTTGGTGCGGATCGAATCAATCTGCAAGCGAGGCATTTGTTTCCCGGAGTTTTTCAACAGAGGCAGCGAAGACTGCCGGAAAATCGGAATGCCAAATGCAGATTTAACTAGTGATTTCAGAATGAACCACTTGGAAATCGCAGGACGGTTCTCTTCAATGGCTTTCGGATACCTAGTCCGAAATCATGTGCCGAAGTAACGATCCCCCGCATCGCCGAGACCCGGAACGATGTAGGCACGTTCGTTGAGGCATTGGTCGAGAGCGGCGGTGTAAACCGGCACGTCGGGATGGCGTGTCGTGAACGCGGCGACGCCCTCGGGCGCGGCGATGAGGCAAGCAAAACGGAGGCGACGGGCCCCGGCGGCTTTCAGTTCATCGATGGCATCACTGGCGCTTCCACCGGTCGCGAGCATGGGATCGATGAGGATGACCTCGGCCTCGGCGAGGGCGGGTGGCATGCGAAAATGGTAACGATGCGGCGCGAGGGTTTCTTCATCGCGATAGAGTCCGATCGTACCGACGGAGGCTTCGCCGAGGATGTCGGTGAAACCCTGAAGCAGTCCCATCCCCGCCCGCAGGATGGGCACAAGCACGACGGGACGGGCGAGCTGGTGGCCGGTGGTCTCGCAAAGCGGTGTCGTCACCGGGATCGTCGTGGTCTTGAGATCGCGAGTCACCTCGTAGCAAAGCAACCGCGAGACATCGTGGAGGGCCTCGCGGAATTCCGATGTCCCTGACGTGATCGAACGGATGCGGGTGAGGCGTTCGCGGATGACGGGATGATCGACGAGGTGGAGGGCCATGGCGCCCGCAGCAAACGCGGGACGCGTCTTTCCAGCAAGGGGAAATCAAGGGGCCGGCGACGAGAGGTATGCCGCGAGCGCTTCGCCGAGTTGGCGTCCGACGGCGCGATAGCCATCGGTGGTGCTGTGGCGGGTGTTCCACGAGGTCTCGAGACAGGCGGCGAGGGTGTGCTCGTTTCCGTGATCATTGACCCACTGTCCGCTGATGCGACGCCAGAGCGGATGGTAGTTTGCCCCGGTGACGCGGGTTTTCGGATCGAGGGTCAGGGGACCGGTTAGATGCTGGACGGCGAGATTCAAAAAGCGTTCGCGATTCGCCCGGGCCATTTCGGAGAGCAGCTCGGGTGGTCCGACAAAAAAGAAGGGGCGCAGATCGCGCGAGGCGGGATTGTGCAGATCGAGGAAAACGGCGAGGCGGCCTTCGGCGGCGTACGCCTTCATCCGATCCTGGGCTGCCGCCACTTCGGGATAATGCGGTGTCTCCGACCAATCGCGGTTGTGATCATTGGGGTCCGCCTCCTTGCCACCATCCCCGGTGACGACGCGATCGACGTCCATGATGGGCACGATCACGATTTCGGCCCGCTCGCGAAGTCGTTTCGCCTCATCCAAATCGGAGAGCAGCCATTCCACGAATCCGCGCGCCACCCACGAGGCGCCGCTCTCCCAGGCGTGCTGCCGCGCGTGGATCCAGACGGCGGGTTTTCCCTTGGTATCGCCTTCGTCGACAATCCGCAAAGCCCGCACCGGCCGACCTTCGCGGGTCTCGGCGAGGGTGAAGGGATGGACGAGGTCCGGCCGCGCCTGTTCCGCCTCGGTAATGAGGGACTCGGTCTCTCGTGGGGTGAAGGGCGGTCCCCACGCGACCCAGAGCGGGCCACCGGTGCCTTCGAGCGGATAGGAAATGTGATCGGTCTCGCGCGTCCCAAGTCCGGTTTGCCGCCAGGTCTTCCCGTCGTCCGAGACCGCCGCGGCGATGGGCATGGCCCAGTCGGACGCGAGGGGCTTGCCGGTGTCCTGGCCGTTGTTGCGGGAAGGGCGCTCGCTGCCGCGGAGGACAAGCGTCGCCTGTTCCCCGGCACCGAGTCCGTCGATCCTCACAAACCACCAACACGGCCAACCCCGCGCGGGACTCCCGCCCGGCCGGATCTGGATCTCGCGCCGCTCGGAATCGATCGCATCGATCGTCGCCGAGCCGCCGTCGAAATCGGTCGAGACACGCAGCTCGGCAGCGGTGAGCGGGCTCAGCAGCAACATGCCGAGGAAGAGGATCGCTTTCATCGGGGTGGCTGCACGGTGAGCTGGACGATGGCCTCGAGGGCGCGGGCCTGCTGCACGGGAATCATCGTCAGGAAACGATCTCGTTTGCTCCCCTTGCCATCCTTCCCCGCGGGACGGAAACGGGTGAAGCCGTCATCGCCGACCGAAACGCGGCCGGGAGCGGAGAGGCCGAAGTATCCGCGATCGGGAAAAACCGCCTCGAGCACGCTGCTCTCGTCCCAGCAGGGCCGATCATGCTCCGGACCGCTGTGGAGGAGGTAGGCCTCGCGCACGAGGTGTTTTTCGCGATAGCCGAAATCCTCAGCCACGCTCTTGCGGGGAAAGGGCAGGTTCTCCCCGATTTCGTAACCGCTCCAGATCACGGGCACTTCTTCGGGCCATTGCTCCGCGACGGTCTGCATGTAGCCGATGCCGTTGATGACATTCGCCTCAAGGTGGTAGTTCGTGCCGTTGGCAAAGTTGAAAGCGCCCGCCATGATCGAAAGGCGCTTCACTTTCCGCCGGATCAGGGCGGGACCGTCGAGCGGCGAATGGGCGTCGCTCGGGGATTTGAGGAGGTTCGCGACATTCGAGGCGATCCCCACCGAGACGATCGTGACACTGCCATCGGGCGAGGTGGCGAGGAGTTCGCGGAGGAGTTCGACTGCCTCGCGGGCCGAGTTGTTGTCGCGCAGATCGTGGGGATAATCGGGCGAGTCGGCGAGCCCGAGGTATTTGCTCTCGCGCTTCTGGGCCTGCGGATCGCGGGTGACGCCGACGGGCAGATCGGGACGTCCATACCAAGTGTTCTGGGCATCAACGAAAGAGGCGGTGCGAGGGTTGTCCTTCGAAATGGTCACTCCGATCAGCTCGCAGGCTCCGCGATCGGCGAGGGTGTGACACATGGCGAGGGCGAGGACGTCGTCGACATCGCCGGTAATGTCGGTGTCGAAGATCAGGCGCACCGGCTCGGCGGCCGAGAGCGTCGCAGCGAAGAGGAAGGGGAGAAGAAAGAGCGATCTCGTCATCCACTCACGATGCGCCATGTGCCGTTCCTTTGGCAAGCGTGCGGGGAGACGCTATTCCGCCTTCCTTCTCCGGACCCGACAGGGTAGGATGCGCGACCCAACCCTGTCATGCGTGCCCTTGTTTTCAGTCTTTGCCTCTTCACCGCGCTCACGGTCCCGGCCGCCGCCAAGCCGCGGGACATCCTTTTCATCCTCGCCGACGACCATCGTTATGATGCGATGGGATTCCTCGGTCATCCCTGGCTCGAGACGCCGGGCTTCGACCGTCTTGCGAAGGGCGGCGCCCATTTCCCGAAGGCGATGGTGACGACCTCGCTCTGTTCACCGAGCCGGGCGAGTATCCTCACGGGGCTTTACGCCCACAAGCATCGCGTCGTCGACAATTACAATCCCGTCTCACCCGATCTCGTCTTCTTTCCCCAACTCCTCCAGCAGGCCGGATACGAGACGGCCTTCTTCGGGAAGTGGCACATGGGCGAGTCCGACGAACCGCAGCGCGGCTTCGATCATTGGGCGGTTTTCAAGGGGCAGGGCACCTACTGGCCCGACGGACGCGGCACCTCGCGGGTCGTGCCGCAGACGACCCTTGACGGTTTCAACATCAACGGCGAACGCAAACCGCAGCAGGGCTACATCACGGACGAGCTCACCGACATGGCGCTCGAGTGGCTCGGCGCGCGCGATCCTGACAAACCGCTCTTTCTCTACCTCTCGCACAAGGCTGTGCACTCGGATTTCGTCCCGCACGACCGCCACCGCGGTCGTTACGAGGAAAAGCCTTTCCCCGCGCCTCCGACCCTCGCCGCGCCCGAAGGTAATCCGGGGCATTGGCCGCGGTGGGTGCTCGATCAGCGCAACAGCCGGCACGGCGTCGGCTACGGCTACAACCTGCCGGATTTCGATGTGGCGGTGTATTATCGCCGCTACATGGAGGCGCTCCTCGCCGTGGATGAAAATGTCTCGCGCGTCCTCGACTGGCTCGAGAAGGAAGGACGGCTCGAAAGCACGCTCGTCGTCTACATGGGCGACAACGGATTCCAATTCGGCGAACACGGGCTGATCGACAAACGCACCGCCTACGAGGCCTCGATCCGCGTGCCGCTGCTGATGTTTTGTCCTGAACTCATTCCCGCCGGGACGGTGGTGAAGGAGACGGTCGCGAACATCGATATCGCTCCGACCCTGCTCGAGATCGCGGGAGCTTTGCCGGACGATGCGGGAAAACGCTTCGACGGACGCAGTTTCCTACCGCTCCTGCAGGGCAAGCGGGAAGGGTGGCGCGAGGAGATCCTCTACGAATACTACTGGGAGCAGAACTACCCGCAGACCCCGACGATGCACGGACTCGTGGGCGATCGTTGGAAGTATGTCAGGCCGCACGGGATCTGGGACATTGGCGAGCTCTATGATCTCGAGAACGATCCTCACGAACAGACGAACCTAGCCCTCGAGCCCGCTCATCAGGACCGCGTCCGCGAGATGAATGCCCACCTCTTCGACCTGCTCGAGGAGACGGGCGGGGAAAACCTGCCCCTCCTCCGGGATCGGGGCGAGGCCTTCCCCTGGCGCAAGCCGGCCGGGCCGGAAGAGACCCCTTTCCCGGGGATTTTTTACCGAAAATAGTCACTTCCCGCTGATTTTCAGTGACTTGGGTGGGAGTTTTGGCATAAAGACTGCTAACTCCCTGAGCAACAACCCCCTATCCTGGTTTCAGCCCTATTCTTGGGAGACCGTCGGCCTTCGGACCGACCGGCCTCTCCGCGTCAGCGTTGTCTTCCGGTCGGGGGGTTAAAACCCCTAACAACCCCCCTAAATCGAAATGACCAAACCGCTCCTTCGGGCGCCGGGCCTCTCCGGCGTGTTTGTCCTCCTGTCCCTCGCCTTCGCCTCCGTGGTCCGGGCCGAGGATCCTCCATTCACGGCCGAGGCGGCCGCGACGATCGGCAACAATGCGTGGATGATGACCTCTACCGCCCTGGTCCTCTTCATGACCCTCCCGGGACTCGCCCTCTTCTACGGGGGCCTCGTGAGCAAGAAGAACGTGCTCAGCGTGCTGATGCATTGCTTCGCCCTCGCCTGCATCCTCAGCATCGTCTGGCTCGTGTGCGGCTATTCGCTTTCGCTCGGCGAAAAAGGCGGCTGGACCGGCGGACTCGGAAGTCTGATGCACCGCGGGGTCCCGGCGGACGGCATTCTCACCTCGGCTTTCCAGATGACTTTCTTCATCATCACGCCGGCCCTGATGGTGGGAACCTTCGTCGAGCGGATCAAGTTCCCCGCGATGCTGCTGTTCTCGGTGCTCTGGGCCCTGCTCGTCTACGCGCCGGTCTGCCACATCACCTGGTTCGGCGGCGGAGAGGAGAATGTCTCGCTCTTCACGAAGTGGGGCGTCATCGATCTCGCCGGCGGCATCGTCGTGCACATCACCGCCGGGGTCGGCGCGCTCGTCGCCTGTATCATGGTCGGAGCCCGCAATCATCCCACGCCTCCCCACAACCTGCCCATGACCGTGACCGGCACGGCGATGCTGTGGGTCGGCTGGTTCGGATTCAACGCGGGCAGCCAGGGTGGGGCGAGCGATGCCGCGGCCATGACCCTCTTTGTCACCCACCTCTCCGCCGCGACGGGAGCCGCCGTCTGGATGGTGGTCGACTGGTGTGTCGAGAAAAAGCCCACCGTCCTCGGCATCGCCACGGGTGCGATCGCCGGACTCGCCGCGATCACCCCGGCCTCGGGAGTGGCCACGCCGACGGGAGCCCTGTTGATCGGGGCCTGCTCCGGGCTGGGCTGCTGGTGGGCCTCGATGCGCCTGAAAAAGGCCCTCGGCTACGATGACTCGCTCGACGTCGTCGGCGTCCACGGCGTCGGAGGACTCATCGGCACGCTCCTCGCCGCGGTGGTCGGCTCTTCGCTCTTCGGTGGAAGTCTCGCGCTCGGAAAACAACTCGGGATCCAGGCCCTCGCTTCGCTCGTGACGATCGTCTACACGGGCATCGTCACCTTCCTTATCCTCGCGTTGGTGCGGGTGGTCTGTGGCGGTCTCCGCGTCTCGGAAGAGGACGAGCGGATCGGTCTCGATCAATCGGCCCACGGCGAAAACGCCTACAACGACTGATGGTTCTTCCAGTCGCCTTCCAACAACCCCGTCCGGGAATCTCCCGGGCGGGATTTTTCTTTTCAGTTCGCGGCACGCCACACTCGACACCGGACGGGGAACCCGACAAGATGCGGCGACGGGAATCTTCCCGACCAAATCAACACCCCCCCAAAAATCCATGATCGACCTCGTCCCCACTCTCGCCGCGATCGCCCTGCCCGTTTACATCGGACCCGTCGTCGCCCTCGTCGCCGGCATCCTCATCCTCCTCAAGCCCGATCTCCTCGCGAAGATCGTCGCGATCTACCTGATCATTGTCGGCTTGCTCGGCCTGCTCGGTTGAGCTTCACGCGAGCAGTTCCGAGAGAATCCTTCCGTGCACGTCGGTGAGGCGGAAATCGCGCCCGGCGTGGCGGAAGGTGAGTTTCTCGTGGTCGATCCCGAGCTGGCGGAGCACGGTGGCGTGGAGGTCATGCACTTCGACGGGATTTTCGACCGTGTATTTCCCGATCTCGTCGGTGACGCCGTGGACGTGACCCTTCTTGAAGCCGCCTCCCGCGAGCCAGACGCTGAAGCAGTCGCGGTGGTGTCCGCGTCCGTTCTTGCCCTCGCGTCCGGGTGTGCGGCCAAACTCGGTCGCCCAGAGCACGATGGTCTCGTCGAGCATGCCGCGTTGTTTCAGGTCGCAGAGGAGGGCGGCGGTGGGTTGATCGACATTTCGCGCGAGATCCGCGTGCTCCTTCATTTCTCCATGCGAGTCCCAGTTCGGCCGTGAGCCGGTGTCGATCAACTCGATGAAACGCACTCCGCGTTCGGCGAGCCGCCTCGCGACGAGACATTGCCAAGCAAAATCGGCGCCGGGCCCCTTCACCTTGCGGTCCAGGCCGTAGAGTTCGCGAATGGGCTCCGGCTCTTGGGAAAGGTCGAAGGCCTCGGGGGCGGCCTGCTGCATGCGGAAGGCGGTCTCGAAGCTCTCGATGCGCGCGGCGAGCGCGGTATCGCTGGCACGCGTGGAAAAGTGTTTGGCGTTCAACTTCGCAACGAGATCGAGTTCCTGCGGATGCCGGCCCTTGACCGGATCAGGGGTGCGGAGATTGGCTATGGGCCGGTCGCCGGGAATGACGCGGGTGCCTTGATGGACGGCGGGGAGG
>Ga0209573_1002343_pt1 | contig 24497 bp, 21 predicted proteins | sample TNRBio252014_DNA_FD_185870 | JGI IMG/M metagenome (GOLD analysis project Ga0209573, IMG submission 185870) | Wastewater treatment Type I Accumulibacter community from EBPR Bioreactor in Madison, WI, USA - TNR Reactor_6/25/2014_ DNA (SPAdes)... | ecosystem: Engineered > Bioreactor > EBPR >... | reverse complement strand
GATGAGGAGGACGTCTGGAGGGATGGGGAAGACCGACGACTCGGCGACGGCGATGAGGAAGAGAGCCACGAGCGCCTGTTTCGTGTCGGCCCAGTGCATCGTCCAGTCGTAGAGGGCCCTGAGCCAGCGCCGGGGCGCGGCGATGGCGCGCAGAACCGGGTTCGTGGAAGGGGCGGGAGGGGGCTCCGGGACTGGAGCGGGGTTCGGTGCCGACATCCGGCGGAGGTTACCCGAACCGCTCCCGGCGTGCGCTGGAGACCGGAGCCGCCATAATCCAGCCGTGCTGAGGTTCGAGGACATCCTCGACGCGGTCGAGAGCTATCTGCCGGGGGCGGACGAGGATCTCCTGCGCCGGGCGTACATCTTTTCGGCCCAGGCGCACCGCCACCAGCTCCGCTCCTCCGGGGAACCGTATCTCGTCCACCCCATCGGCGTGGCGATGCTCCTGGCCGAGCTGAAGCTCGACGAGGTCTCCGTGGCCACGGGCCTTCTCCACGACGTCCTCGAGGACACCAAGACGACGAAGGAGGAGCTCGCCGCCCTCTTCGGGCCCGAGGTGGCCGAGGTCGTCGACGGCGTCACGAAGATCGGACGCTACGCCTACACGTCCAAGGAGGCCCAGCAGGCCGAGACGTTCCGGAAGATGCTTCTCGCGATGACGGGGGACCTGAGGGTCATCCTCGTCAAGCTGGCCGACCGCCTCCACAACATGCGGACCCTCAGCCACCTGCGGGAAGAGAAGCGGCGCGCCATCGCGGCGGAGACGATGGAGATCTACGCGCCGCTGGCGAACCGTCTCGGGATGGGCCGGATCAAGGGCGAGCTCGAGGATCTCTCCTTCCGCTACCTCTACCCGGACGAGTTCGCGGCCCTCTCGGCCGCGGTGGACGAGCGGATGAAAGCTTCGGGGGCCGCCGTCGAGAAGCTCCGGGACGGCATCTCCGCGACGCTGGCGGAGGCGGGTATCCCGGCCGAGGTGACGGGGCGGGTGAAGAGGCTCTGGTCGATCCGCCAGAAGCTCATCCGCCAGTCGATCCCGCTCGACCAGCTCTACGACGTCCTCGCCTTCCGCGTCCTCGTCGGCTCGCTGCGCGACTGCTACAGCGCCCTCGGCATCGTCCACCAGGCCTGGCGACCCGTCCCCGGCCGGATCAAGGACTACATCGCGATGCCGAAGCAGAATTTCTACCAGTCCCTCCACACGACGGTGATCCCGGAGGGCGAGCCGCCGTTCGAGATCCAGATCCGGACGCGGGAGATGGACCTCTTCGCCGAGCAGGGGATCGCGGCCCACTGGAAATACAAGGAGGGGCGCGGGAGCCGCCGCGTCGACGAGCAGGGGATCGCGGCGATCCGGCAGATCCTCGAGACGACCCGCGATATTGCGAACCCCCGCGAGTTCCTCTCCTCGCTCAAGATGGACCTCTACGCCGACGAGGTCTACACGTTCACGCCGAAGGGCGCCGTGTATTCGTTCCCGCGCGGTGCCTCTCCGGTCGACTTCGCCTACAGGATCCACACCGACGTCGGCCACCGCTGCGTCGGCGCGCGGGTGAACGGGAGGCTCGTCCCGCTCCGGACGCCGCTGGTGAACGGCGACATCGTCGAGATCCTCACCTCTCCGACGTCGCAGCCTTCGCGCGACTGGCTCGCGTTCGTCGTGACGTCGCGCGGGCGGAACAAGATCCGCGCGTTCCTCCAGACGAAGGAGAAGCAGAAGTCCATCGAGATCGGGCGGAGGTTCCTCGACAAGGAGCTGAAGAAGGTCAAGCGCACCTTCGGGAAGCTCGTCGACGCGAAGGCGTTCGACGCCGTCCTGCCGGAGCTCGGTGTGGCGCGTGTCGACGACCTCCTGGCCGAGATCGGGTACGGCAAGATCCCGCCGCGTGTCGTCGTCCAGAAGCTTTTCCCGCAGGAGGAGCCGTCGGGCGACAAGGCGGGTCCCTCCCGCGCCGAAGCGCTGAGGAAGGTCGTGAGGAGGATCCTCCCGATCGGCGGGACCGGGATACTCGTCCGGGGAGAGAACGACCTTCTCGCGACCCTCGCGAGATGCTGCCGTCCCGTGCCCGGCGAGGAGATCGTCGGCTACGTGACGCGCGGCCGGGGGGTGTCGGTCCACTCCGCCGCCTGCCCGAACGTCCGCAACCTGCTGTTCGACCCGAGCCGCGAGATCGAGGTGGAATGGCACGCCGCCAAGGACGCTTCCTTCACGGTCGACTTCGAGGTCCAGGTCGAGGACCGGCCGGGCATCCTGGCCCGGATCACGCAGGTCATCTCGGACGCCGGCTCGAACATCGAGGCGATCGAGGCGCGGACGAGCCCGGGCCGGACAGCCGTCATAGAGGGGAGCGCCACGACGCCGGACCGCCGGCACCTCGACAAGCTCCTCCTGGCGATCCGGGCCGTCCCGGGAGTCACGTCGGTGAGACGGAAGTTCAACGTTTCCCGGCTCGGTCCCCGCTGAGCAGGGGCCGGTGCGGCGCCGGGGCTCACGCCCCGGTCGCGGGCCGGGACGTCAGCGAACGACCTTGGTGACCTTGTCCGACCGGAGGCACCGGGTGCAGACCGTGACGCGCTTCGAGCCGCCGGGGACCGCGGCGCGGACCTTCCGGAGGTTCGGGCGGAACTGACGGTTCGAGACGTTGTGGGCGTGGCTGACCCGGTGTCCGGCGACCGGGGACTTTCCGCATACTTCACACATCTGGGGCATGGGGCGGCTCCCTCTGAATCCTGAACGCGATTTCCGGCGGCTTGGGTCCCCGTTCACAGGAACGAACCCGGTCCGCCACCGGAACTGCGACTTATAGCGCCCCGCGGTTTCCCTGTCCAGTGGCCTTTTGCACTCTCCGAGTCCTTGACAGTATCGGCGGACCCGCGCAACATAACGCCCACAAAGGCTTTACTCAGCTCGTGCCAGGGCGTCGCGTCGGTTCCGGAACGTAGAGGGAGGGAGACCGCACCGTGTTGTTCCGCAAGGCCAAGAACCTCGTCGGTCTCGACATCGGCTCGTCCGCCGTGAAGCTGGTCGAGCTCAAAGCGGGCAAAGAGGGGAAGTTCCAGCTCGTCAAGGCGGGCCTCGAGAACCTCTCCCCCGAGGCGATCGTCGATGGCGCGATCATGGATTCCTCGCTCGTCGTCGAGACCATCTCCCGACTCCTCGCTTCGACCGGCGTCAAGAACGGGAACGTGGCCGTCTCCGTCTCGGGCCACTCGGTCATCGTCAAGAAGATCCAGCTCCCGACGATGCCCGAGGAGGAACTCTCCGAGTCGATCAGGTGGGAGGCGGAGCAGTACGTCCCGTTCGACATCAACGACGTCTACCTCGACTACGTCGTCCTCGACCCGGGCGCGCCGGGGGAGACCATGGGTGTTCTCCTCGTGGCGGCCAAGAAGGAGAAGGTCGACGACTACAAGAACGTCGTGACCCAGGCCGGTCGGACTCCAGGCCTCGTAGACGTCGACGTGTTTGCGCTCCAGAACTGCTACGAGGTCAACTACGGCCTCGATCCGACCCGCGTCGTGGCCCTCCTGAACATCGGTGCCTCCGTCATGAACGTGAACATCCTCGCGAGCGGCCAGACGGTCTTCTGGCGCGACATCACGTTCGGCGGCAACCAGTTCACGGACGCCCTTCAGAAGGCCTTCTCGCTCAACTTCGAGCAGGCCGAGGCGCTGAAGAAGGGCGAGCCCGTCGGGGGACAGTCCGCCCAGAGCATCCAGCCGGTCCTTTCCGGCGTCTGCGAGGACGTTGCGGGCGAGCTCCAGAAGACGATCGATTTCTTCCACGCCACGTCCGGTTCGGACAAGGTCGACACGATCGTCCTGTCCGGAGGCGGCTCGCGGGTGACTCAGCTCGACGAGGTGCTGAAGGAGAAGTTCGGCCTCCCTGTCGAGATCATGAACCCCTTCCGCTCCGTCACCGCCGACGACCGCGCCGTCGACCCGGCGTGGTTGGCGGAGAACGGTCCGTCGCTCGCGATCGGCGTCGGGCTCGCCGTGCGAAAGCTCGGCGAGTGACGGAGGAGGCCACATGATCAAGATCAACCTCCTCTCCGAAGCCAAGCCCGCCAAGAAGAAGCGGGGCGTCTCCGCACTCGGTGGGGCGGGCCGTCTCAACCTGTTCCTGATCCTCGGGGGGCTCCTGCTCGGGCTCCTCGTCGTCGGCGTCCAGTGGTGGGTCGAGTCCTCGCGCCTCAAGGAGCAGGAGGAGAAGAACCGTCTCGCGCAGCAGGAAGTGACCCGTCTCGAGGCGGTGCTGAAGGAAGTCGCCGACTTCGAGGACAAGAAGGCCAAGCTGCAGAAGAAGGTCGACCTCATCAATTCGCTCAAGGCGAGCCAGCGGGGTCCGGTCCGTCTGATGGACGAGGTCTCCAATGCCCTTCCGGACCTCCTGTGGCTCGAGACGATGGAGCTGAAGGGCAACCTGATCGCCATCGACGGCAAGGCGCTCAACCCGCCTGCGGTCGCGAACTTCTTCACGAACCTCAAGCTGGTGCAGGCCTTTCAGGAGCCGAAGCTGACGATTCTTTCCGCGGCCACCTCCGGCTCGGCGAATCTCTACAACTACCAGCTGTCGTTCGTCTTCGCGGACCTCGACCGGACCCAGTTCGAAACCGCCAGGACGGCTGCAGGCGGCGCCGAGGGTCCGGCACCGTCCGTGCCGCCTGCCGCGCCTGCCGCGGGGAACTGAGGGGGTAGGACGTGGCGATCGAACTGAAGCAGCTCGAAGACAAGCCCTGGTACTACGGTCTCCTGATCGGCATTGCCTTCGCCGGGGGTCTCTGGGCCGTGGCGAACTGGCAGTACCCCAGCTTCGTCGAGATGCAGCGAAAGCTCGCGAGCCTCAAGGTCGAGTACGGCGCGCTGCAGGAGAAGATCGAACGAGGGCGGGTCGCCGAGCGGCGCCTTCCGCAGTTGCGCGAGGAAGTCCGGCGGATCGAGCTGGACCTGAACCGGCTCCTCGAGATCCTCCCGACGAAGCGGAACACGGAAGAGCTGATCAAGAAGATCGAGGCGCTCACGAGGCAGGGAGACTTCTTCCTGAAGAGCTTCTCGCCGAAGGAATACGTCAACAAGGACTTCTACGCCGAGTGGCCGATCGAGATCCAGCTCGACGGGACGTATCACAACCTCGCCCTCTTCTTCGACAAGATGGCGCGATTCTCCAGGATCATCAATGTCGAGTCGCTGCGCCTCACGGGCTATCCCGACGCCAGACTCGGCCGGACCCTCTCGGCCACCTTCGTCCTGAAGACCTTCATCTACCTGGGTGACCAGCAGGCGGCGCCGGCGGGCGGACCAGGAGGTCCTCCGGCCGCGGCCCCCGTCGGGCCGATTCCGACCGGAGCGAATCGCGGGGGAGGCGTTTGATGAAACGAGCCCTTCTTGCGAAGGCCGTTCCCGGCTTCGCGATCCTCTTCGGCCTGCTTTCGCTGGCGGCGCAGGGCCAGGTGCCCGCCGCGGTCCCGGCGGCACCTCCCGTCGACCCGGGAATCGCCGTGCCGGTCCCCGGCGAGCAGGACTCGTCGACACCGGCGTACGCTTACGAGATCCGGGGGCGGAGGGATCCCTTCCGCTCACTCCTTCTCAGGACCCAGGACGACAAGGACCGGCAGAGACCTCCCGGGGTTGCCGGAATGCTCGTGGAGGAGCTGGAGCTCCAGGGGACCATCCGGACGCGGCAGGGCTGGATCGGCATGATGAGGGGCGGGGACAACCGGTCCTACCTCCTCCGGAAGGGGACGATGGTGTTCGACGGCGAAGTCATGGAAATCGGCCCGACCGAGGTCGTCTTCCGGCAGAACGTCAACGACCCGACGAGCCCGAAGCCTTTCCGGGACGTCGTCAAGGCCCTGGCCCTTCAGGCGAAGCCGTGAGCGAAGGAAGATCGATGAGGACCAAGACCATCCGCCTCGAATCCCGGCAGCCCTCGGGCACCTCGAACCTCGCGTGGGGAGGAACCATGTTTCGAACTGGAAGGTTCTCGGCACCCGGGCTGGCGGGGATTCTCGCTGCGGCCCTAGTGGTCGCGGGCTGCTCCTCGCAGGGCGGCCCTGCCCTCAAGGCCGAACCCGTCGCGTCTGCGGCCGGGTCCTCGGCCCCGGTCGAGCTGACCGGCGCCGCGCTCCTGACCGACGGCGACGCTCCGCGCCTCGTGCTCTCAGCCGAGGGGCCGCTGCGGCCGATGGTGTATGCCCGGGAGGGATCCAAGACCCTCGTCGTGGACCTGCCCGGTACGGTCGTGAGGCCGGGTCTCGAACCCCCGCGTGCCGACGGTGCGCTCCTGACCCACGTCGACATGCGGTCCTTCGTGGAGCTCGGTCAGCCTCAGGTCCGATTCGAGCTGACGGGGCGCGGCGCACTGGACTCGAAAATCACGGGCGATCCGTCGTCGCGCGCGATGTCGGTGACACTGATTCCCCGGATCGACGAGCCGGTCGTCGCCCAGGCCGGAACGGTCGGCGAGGGGCTTTCGGAGATGGCCGAAGCGCTCCCGGAGCCGTCTCCGGTCGTCCCCGCGTCCCTGCCACCCGTTCCGGCCCGCGCAGTCGGCCGCTCGGAGCCCGTCGTGGTGGCGCAGCACGCGGCGGTGGGTCGGCCCGCCACTCGTCTCGCCAGGGTCGACGCCCGGCGGGCGGGCGGCACTCTGTCGGTTCGCCTGGAGGGCGACGGCGAGCTGTCTTACGAGGCGTTCACGCTATCGAACCCGCCGCGATTCGTTCTCGACCTGAGCGGCGTGCAGAACGCCTCGAGGTTCCGGGCGCAGGACGTGGATTCCGGAGGCGTGACCCGCGTGAGGGTCTCGCAGTTCCGGACCGAGCCGACGGCCGTCACACGGGTCGTCTTCGATCTCGCGGTGGAATCCCTCCCTACGCTCAAGCAGAGCGGTTCCGGTATCTCGGTCTCCTTCCCCGGGAAGCCCGAGGCCCCTGTTGCTTCAGTTCAGGTCGCATCGGCTGCACCCGTCCCGGCCGCACCGGTCCCTGCAGCCGGCTCCTACGAAGCCCACGAGGCCGACGACGCGGACCAGCCGATCGTGGCCGCGCCTCAGCCAGCGCCGGCTGCCGCCGAGGCCGTCGTCGAGACTCCGGTCGTGGTCCCGGAGACGGATGACGCGCCGGCCGTCGTCGCCGATGCAGCCGTCCCCGCAACCCAGGCGCCCGCGATTCCCGCCGTCGAACCGAAGCCGGCGATCTCTGCGCTGCAGCCCGACCCATCGGGGCCGGTAATCGCCGCGGCCCCGGCGGCCCCGACGCGCGCGAGCATTCCCGAAACCGTCACCGTCGCCTCGCCCGAGATCGCAGTTCCCCCTTCCGCCGCGCCCGCGCGGACGGCGCGAAAGCGCGTCGCGGCCGACGACCACGCCCTGCTCGAGGCGGCGGAGACGCTTGCCGTCCAGCAGGAGAAGGATGCCCAGCCCAGGGACATCTCGAACCCGTTCGAGTCCCGCGCCATCGGTCAGACCGAACGCCAGTACACCGGCGAGCCGCTGACGCTGAATCTCAAGGACGCCGACATCAAGGACACGCTCCAGAAGTTCAGCGAGCTGACGAACCTCAACATCGTCCTCGACCCGGACGTGCGGGGGACCGTCACCGTCTCGCTCACCGACATTCCCTGGGACCAGGCCCTCGAGCTCATCCTCAAGATCAACGGACTCGGATACGTGCTCGAAGGGAACGTGATGCGGATCGCCGGTACGCAGAAGCTGGCGAGCGAAGAGGCCGGCCGTCAATCGCTGCTCAAGGCGCAGGAAAACAACCGTCCCACGAAGACGGTCATCCAGAAGCTGTCCTACGCGACAGCCGACGCCGCCGCCGCCACCGCGAAGAAGGTCATGTCGGCAAGAGGCGACATCTTCGTGGACGGGCGGTCGAACCTCCTCATCATCAGGGAGCTGCCCGAATACCTGCCGACGGTTCTCGACCTCATCAAGAGCCTCGACACGCCGGTGCCGCAGGTCATGATCGAAGCCCGGATCGTCGAAGCAACCCGGACGTTCAGCAAGAGGCTGGGCATCGCCTGGGGCTTCAACGCGGTCGCGGACCAGACGACGGGCAACACGACCGGTCTGGTCTTCCCGAACAACGGGTCGGTCGCCGGGACCGTTTCTCTCCCGAACGGAAACGAGATCCTCCGGGCGAGCCTCGGCAACGTCCTCGACACGTTCCGCCTCGACATGGCGCTGAGCGCCGCCGAAGCCCGCGGTCTCGTGAAGATCGTCTCCTCGCCGAAGATCCTGACGCAGACGAACCGGGCGGCCTCGGTGCAGTCCGGCTTCCAGATCCCGGTCCAGACGACCGTCAACAACACGACGACTGTCCTCTACATCGACGCGACGCTTCGGCTCGACGTGACGCCGCAGATCACCGCGGAGGGAACGGTCATCCTCGACATCAAGATCCAGCGACGTGAACCGGCGCCCGGCACGAACGTGACCGGCGGTCAGAACGTTCCGCTCATCACGCGGGACGCCACGACCACACTGATGGTGCGCGACGGCGGAACCGGGATGATCGCCGGCATCTTCAAGCTGACGGCCAATGACGGACAGAGCATGATCCCCGGCCTCTGGAAGATCCCTCTCCTCGGGGGCCTTTTCCGGAACAAGACGACGACCGAGGAAACGGATGAGCTCATGATCTTCATCACGCCGCGCGTCATGAAGGCGCTCTGAGGCCGGGACACGGAGCCGAAGATGAAGAACCAAACCCCTCTCGTCGCCGCCCTCCTGGCCGGAGTCCTCTCCGTGGCGGGCTGTTCGTCCAACTCGCAGGGGGATGACGCCTCTCCCGTCTTCCTCTCTGTCAGCTACAGGCTGCTACCGGAATCCTGGAACGTCGGAAGCGGTGCGCCGCTTCAGTTCGACACCACCGAGCTACAGTCGGTGCTGAAAAACCCCGGAGGCGGGTCGTCGAGCTTTCTCGATACGCGGCTCGACGACTACATCGTCGAATGGCAGCGCATCGACGGCGGTACGAAGGTGCCCGATGCGGAGGTCTTTGGCGGGAACGTCCTCATCCCGGCAGGTGGCACCTCCAGCCTACAGAACTACCCCTACATGACCCGGACGGCACTTCAGCGGCCACCGCTCGACCAGCTCCTCCCGTTCAACGGCGGAATCGACCGGGAGACCGGCAGTGCCGAGATCCGTTGCCGGGCCACGGTGACCTATCGCGGACGGACGCTGTCCGGCCAGACCGTCCGGGGCGTCGGTAGCTTCGGCATGTCGTTTCTCTACAGCGGCACGACCCAGACGGTCGTCGCCCGGTTGAATTGAGGACCGCATGACGAAGGTGCGTGGAAACTCCGAGGTGAAAGCGATGCGCCGAACCCTCCAGCCCCTCCTCGCTGTCGCGGGACTCTCCGTCCTTCTCGCAGGTTGCTCGGGCGAATCCCCGACGTCGCCGAAGCCGCCTACCGGCGGCGGCAATGACGGTACATGTACCGTGACGATCGCCCTCGACGCCACGTCGGTGACGCCCATGGCGGGGACGGCGATCATCGTCCGCGCCACGGTGAGAAAGGGCGGGTCGATCGTTCCCGACGGGACGTCCGTCCTCTTCACGACCGACTTCGGCTTTTTCCTCGAGACGGGGCTGGCGAGCGTTTCGAAGGTGACCCAGAACGGCTTCGCCGACGTCACCCTCGGAGCGACGTCGTCCGGCCTCGCGAAGATCAAGGCGACGTTCGAGTGCGCCTCGGCTGAGAAGTCCATCCAGTACCAGCCGGTCCCGGCGAACGGTCCCTTCATCTCATCGATCGATCCGACGGCGGGAACCTGCGCCGGCGGAGACACCGTGACGATCAACGGCGGCCGCTTCGGCACGAGCACCGAAGGCATTCGGGTCCTCTTCGGAGGCCTGCCCGCCTCGGTACAGAACGTGTCGGACACCCGCCTCGTCGTTCTGACTCCGGCCCGAACCCTCGCGAACCCCCAGGTTCCCGAAGTCGTGGACGTCACCGTACAGTTCTTCGTGGGTGACATCCCGTCCGGCTCGGTGACGGCGGCAAGGGCGTTCACGTACTACTGCGTGGATCCGAACCGGAGGATGACGGTCACGGGCCTCACCCCGATCTCCGGTCCCCCCGAGGGCGGCCAGCAGGTCGTGATCACGGGGACCAACTTCCTGCCGAGCGCGACGAGCTCGACCGCGACGACCCGCGTCGCTTTCGGGGGGGCGCCAGCCGCCGTCATCTCCGTCAGCAACACGGAGATCGTCGTCAGCACCCCGCGCCGCATCCTGGCGAACCCGGCCGTGCCGGAGACCGTGGACGTCTCGGTGACTGTGGACCTCGGCCTCGTCTCTTCGCAGAGCGGGCTCCTTTCGCAGGCCTACACGTACAGGTCCGGGGGAAGCGCCGGGCAGTGCGTCGGGACGCCCGGCCTGTTCGTGGCCACAGTCCTGCCCGAGGACCCGGCCAACGCCGGAAACCCGGACGGCGGCGATATCGTCGTGATCTCCGGAGGCGGGTTCACCGCCGGTGGAGCGAGCACCACGCTCGAGCGGACGAGTGTCTTCTTCGGCGGAAGCCAGGGCGTCACGCTGAGCGTATCGGCGAACTCGATCAGGGTCTCGACGCCCCGCAGGGTGCTGACGAGCCCGGACCGTCCCGACACGGTGTCGGTGAAGGTCATCGTCGATGCCGGAGGTCCGAAAGAGGCCTGTATCGAGTCGGCGGGTGCGTACACGTATTACCCGGGCGGCTACCTCGAGCCGGTCATCAACTCGATCTCCCCGTCGACGGGGCCGAACGACGCATCGACGAGGGTCACCGTCTTCGGTCGGAACTTTGCGCTCCCGATGCAGGTCTTTGTCGGAGGGGTCGAAGCGGCGGTCGTCGAGATCCGGGCCAGCGAGATCATCTTCCTCACACCCATGGCTACGGGTCCGAACAGCCTCCTCGCGGGCCGTTCGGTCGACGTCGTCGTCCGGAATCCCTACACCGGCAGGGACACGACGAGCCCGATCCAGTTCCGCTACTACGCCTGCCCGACCATCAACACCGTGGTCCCCCTGACCGCGCCGTGGAATCAGTCGACCGTCGTGACGATCGCGGGCCAGGCCTTCGAAGAGCCGGTAGAGGTGACGTTCGAAACGGGCGGTCTCCTGATCCGGCCGACCGTGACCTCCGTCTCGTCGTCCCTCATCACGGTGGTCATGCCGGCCATCGATCCGGGGCTCGGCGGAGTCGGAGCCTGCACAGACGTCGCCGGCACGTTCCGGGTCCGCTTCCCCTCCATCGCCTGTCCGGAAGTGACCGGCTCATCGAACACGTTCACCTACAGCGTCAACCCGATGACGGCCGTCAGCGCCTCGCCGACGCAGCTGAACCAGGCGGGCGGACCCGTCGGGTCGCCGCTCGCCGGACCTCCGGCGACGATCACGGTCGTGGGGACGAACTTCGTCGACCCGATGACGGTCGAAATCTACGGCGGAGCCGGGGCCTCGATCCCGGTCAACAACGCCGTCGTCGCCAACGGAACGCAGCTCAGCTTCACCGCGCCTGCGGTGCCGGACAGTGCTCTCAATCAGCAGCCCTGCGCCACGGGCAGCACGACCGTGGACGGAACGAAGTACGTTTCGACCTCGTTCGGTATCCGCCTCAGGAACGCCCGGACCGGTTGCTCGGTCGACCTTCCGAATGTCCTCATCTACAACCCCGCTGACCCATCGTGCCGGGTCGCGATCTCGACGACCGCGCTGCCGGCGGCGACACTTTGCCAGCCCTATTCCTTTACTCCGACAGCGACTGGCGGCACGCCCCCCTACACGCTCTGGACCATCACGGGCCTTCCGTTCGGGCTGGGTTACAACTCGGGTACGGGACAGATCACCGGAACGCCACAGCTCGCCGCCTCCGGAATCGGTGGGTCGACGTCGGCTTCGGTCACTCTTACTGTGACCGATAGCGCCTCGGGGACGGCGACCAAGACCGTCAACATGCCCGTGTTCGATCCGAACGGACCCTTCAACGTCTCGAACCCGGTTTCCGCGACCGTTCCCGTCGGGGCCATCACACCCGTCGCGACCTTCACCGCCTCCCCCGCGGCTGCTTCGTTCGTACCCGTCAACTGGGTCGTCACCGGGCTTGCGAGCGGCGTGAACCTCGCTGGTAGCGGACCGAGCTTCACCCTGACCTCCGACGGCACGCTCGCTGCAGGCACCTATCCGATCCAGGTCACGGCCACCGACACGCCGATCTGCGGAGGGGCCTCGCACACGCGCACGGTGAACTACTCCTTCACGGTCCAGTAGCCCGGAATCGACAACTCCATGTCCAGGCGGGCCGCCCTCAGGGGCGGCCCGACCTTTTTCCCCCGCAGCCTTTGCCGTACACTGATCGGAACGCATGGGACTTTTCAGCCGCACCCTGTCCCGCCTGGAAGAGCTCAAGAAGACGCTCACCCGGGATCCGGCCTCACGCCAGTTCCTTGCGCTTGCGGACGAGTACCGGAGGCAGGGACAGGTCCGCGAGGCCATCAGCGTCCTCGAGCGCGGCCTCGCGCAAGACCCGACGGCGATTGCCGGGCACGTGGCGCTCGGGCGTCTCCTCCAGCAGGGAGGGCGCCTCGACGAAGCGCTCGCCTCTTTCGGTGCGGCACTGAGGCTCGATCCACAGAATCTGGTGGCCTTGCGCCAGACCGCCGAAGTGCATCTCTCTCGTGGCGAGACCATCGAGGCGATCAAGAAACTGAAGCTTTTCCGTGGCCTGAGCCCCGGCGATCGGGAAGTCAACGAGTTGATCCGTCAGCTCGACGGCGAGCTGTCTGCGGCCGCGGCTCCGCGATCCCCTCTCCGTCCCGAAAGAGAGGCGCCGCCTCCGCCGGCTCCGGAGTTCCGAACCGGGGGAATCCCCGTTCAGCGGGCGCCTGTAGCATCTGCGGCAGTCCCGCCGAGCCGTCCCGTTTCGAGCCTGCCGGACGTTCCGCCGCTGCCCGCAGCGCTCGAGGAGCAGGTGGCCGAGCCTTCGCCGGTCCCGGAAGTGCAGGCGCCTTCCGACCCGTCGCCGCTCGAGACCGCGGCGCTGCTGCAACGGTCTGATCAGCTCGAAGCGATTCCGTCCCTCGGATCGGAGAGCCCGGCGGCGTCACCCGACGAGCCCTCCCGGTCCGGAGCCTCGTCGAATAGCTCCTCGTTCGTCGGCCCGGAGGCTTCGGCAGCTCCTGCGATGACCGAGACGCTCGCGGAGCTGCTCCGGGCGCAGGGGCATCTGGGAGACGCGCGGGAGGCCTACAGGCAGCTGGCCCGCACCGAAACCCAGCCCGATCGCGCCCGGAGGCTCCTCGACCTCGCGACCGAGATCTCCGGAGCACAGGCCGGCACGGCCCGGGGCCGTCTCGAATCCTGGGTGGAACCGTTCACGAGGACGATCGGCAGGACGGATCTCGATCTCGTGGAAGCCGTCCAGGAGGTCGTGGAACGGCTCGGGGCCATGGCGGCGGTCGTGACGGATTTCGAGGGGGTTCCCGTCGTGGACGTCGGGCCGCGGAGCGAAGCCGAAGCCATGGAGAACCTGGCCGCGGAGCTGACCGCATTCTGGAAGAACGTACGCCGGAGCCGGGCCGAGATCGGAGAAGGGGCTCTCGACAGCTTCGTCCTTTCGGGCACGGACGGATCGGTCACCGTCAAGGCCATAACCCCGTCCTACGCGCTTCTCCTCAAGGCCGGTCCCGGAATCCCGGCCGGGCGCATCCGGTTCGAGGCGGCACGCGCCGCAGAGAAGCTTCGCCCGGCCCTCCTCTGAGCGAGAGCCCTTTCGCCCGAAAGAGACAGATGAACGTCAAGGAAATCAAGGAACTCGCAGAACTCGTGGCGCGCCGCGGCCTCGCCAGCCTCGAGCTGGAACAGGAGGGCTTTCGTCTTCGCATCGAGGGCCCGCGCCCCGTCCCGAGGGACCCGGGTCCCGCTTCCGCATCGGCATATCCCGCCGTCCCCGTCTCGTGGGAGGAGAAGGCCCCCAGGCCGGAGAGCTCCGCCCCGGTCGCTCCAGCTGCGTCCTCGCCGGAGGTCGACGCGGGCCTGCACGTCGTCACATCGCCGATCGTGGGAACCTTCTATCGGGCCCCGAACCCCGACGCGGACTTCTTCGTCGCGGTCGGGGACACCGTCGAGAAGGGCGCCACGCTCTGTATCGTCGAGGCGATGAAGCTCATGAACGAGATCGAGGCGGACGTGGCGGGGACGATCGTCGAGGTCTTCCCGAAGTCCGGCCAGCCGGTCGAGTTCGGCGAGAAGCTCTTCGCCATCCGGCCCGCCTGATGTTCCGCAAGGTCCTCGTCGCGAACCGCGGGGAGATCGCCCTCCGGATCATCGCGGCCTGCAAGGAGCTCGGGATCGCCACGGTCGCCGTCCACTCGACGATCGACCGCTCCGCGCTGCACGTGGAGGCGGCGGACGAGTCGGTCTGCATAGGGCCGGCCTCTCCCGCGGGTTCCTACCTGAACATCACGTCGATCGTCGCCGCCGCCGAGATCACCGGGGCCGACGCCGTCCATCCGGGATACGGGTTCCTGGCCGAGAACGCCCACTTCGCCGAGATCCTGGGGGAAGTCGGCCTCGCCTGGATCGGTCCCTCCCCGGAGGCGATCCGAAAGATGGGCGACAAGTCCGTGGCGAGGGACACGGCGGAAAAGGCGGGAGTTCCGACAGTTCCCGGCAGCCCGGGTGCGGTCGAGTCGGCGGACGAAGCGCTGAAGATCGCCGACCGTATCGGCTACCCGGTCCTCCTCAAGGCGATCGCCGGCGGTGGCGGGCGGGGAATGCGGGTCGCGCGGAACGGCAAGGAGCTCGCCGCGGCGTTCGGCCTCGCTTCGAACGAGGCGGAACGGGCCTTCTCGAACGGGGCCCTCTACCTGGAGAAGTACCTCGCCGAGCCCCGGCACGTCGAGATCCAGGTCTTCGGTGACCGCCTCGGGAAAATCGTCCACCTCGGCGAGCGCGAGTGCTCGCTGCAGCGGCGTCACCAGAAGATTCTGGAGGAATCTCCCTCGCCCGCCGTCTCGGCGGAGCTTCGCGAGAGGATGGGAGCCGCAGCGATCGCCGCGGCTCGTGCCGTGGACTACGTCGGGGCCGGGACCGTCGAGTTCCTCCTCGACCAGGACGGCTCCTTCTACTTCATGGAGATGAACACGCGGATACAGGTCGAGCACCCGGTGACCGAGATGGTCACGGGATTCGACCTCGTGAAGGAGCAGATCCGGGTCGCCGCGGGCGAGCCGCTCTCCTTTCCCCGGGTGGGGACGGGGCCCGGTGAGTTCCGGCCGCGCGGCCACGCGATCGAGTTCCGCATCAACGCGGAGGACCCCGAGAAGTTCACGCCGTCGCCCGGCACGATCACGACGCTTCACGTCCCGGGAGGACCCGGGGTCCGCGTCGACACGGCGGCCTACATCGGCTGGAGGATCCCTCCCGACTACGATTCGCTCCTGGCCAAGCTGATCGTCCACGGACAGACGCGCGACGAAGCGCTTGCACGCGGAAAGCGGGCGCTCGAGCTCTTCGTCGTACAGGGCGTGAAGACGACGATCCCGCTCCACCTGAGGCTCCTCGACAACCCCGACGTTCGCCACGGACGCATCTCGACCAAGTGGCTCGAGCGGTGGCTGGCCGTGGAGGCTCCCGAGCGTTGAGCGGCGCGGCGCCGTGAGTCCCGGGGGAGGCCGCGTCTATCTCGTCGGTTTCATGGGGGCCGGGAAGTCGACCGTCGGGAGGGCACTCGGCGCCCGGCTCGGCGTCCCTTTCGTAGACCTCGACGAGGCGTTCGAGACGCTCTCCGGATTGACGATCCGCTGCGCGTTCGAAGAGCGCGGGGAGGCCTGGTTCCGGGAGAGGGAGGCCGAGCTTCTTCGCGGGACTGAGGTCCTTCCCGACGCCGTCATCGCGCTCGGCGGCGGGACTTTCACGTTCCCGGAGAATCGGGCGGTCGTCCAGCGGGCCGGCCGCTCGCTCTTCTTGGACGTTCCGTTCGACGTGATCGCCGCCCGGCTTGGGGCGAAGGCGGTGGACCGGCCGCTGTTCCGGTCGGTCGAAGAGGCCCGCGCGCTCTATGACGCGCGCCTCGCTTCCTATAGACTTTGTGACGGGATCCTGCCACTTCAGGGGGACGAGGGGGTGGACGCGGTGGTCGAGCGGATCGTCGGGGCTCTCAACGTCCCGGGAGCGGGCTGAGGAACGCCGAATCGTGCGCTATCTCCTCATCTCCGATCTCCATTCGAACGACGAGGCGCTCTCGGCGGTGCTGGCCCGAGTTCGTCGCAAGAAGCTCGACCGCGTCGTCTGTCTCGGCGATTTCGTCGGGTACGCGGCCGACCCGAACAAGGTCCTCGACAAGATCCGGACGCTGCCCCTTCCCTCCGTCTCGATCCGCGGCAATCACGACAAGGTCGTCGCCGGGGTCGACTCCGGCGAGATGTTCAACCCGCCGGCGCTCTTCGCGGCGCGCTGGACGGGCGAACGTCTCTCGAAGGAGAACCTCGAGTTTCTCAGGCGGCTTCCGTGCGGACCGATCCTCGTGGACGAGCGCTTCGCCATCTGCCACGGCTCGCCGCTCGACGAGGACGCCTACATCTTCTCGGACTGGGACGCCCAGGTGAACTTCGTCCACATGGACCGCGTCGCCCCGGCCGTCTCCGTCTCGTTCTTCGGGCACAGCCACATCCCGTCGATCTTCACGATGGAGCCGGACGGGATACTCGTCGAGGCGGTTCGCGGTAGCCGGAGGAAGCTCTTCCTCGAGCCGGGGAAGCGGTACCTCGTCAATCCGGGCTCCGTGGGCCAGCCGCGCGACAGGAACCCCCGGGCGAGCTACGCGATCTTCGACTCGGACGAGCGGACGGTGACTTTCGACCGCGTCCCGTACGACGTGAGGACCACACGCAGAAAGATCCTGAAGGCCGGTCTCCCTCCGATCCTGGGAGAACGGCTTCTCCTCGGGCTGTGAAGCCCGCGATGGTTCTTCGGCCCGAGCGGCGCCCGGCGTCCGAGGCCTTGTCGGAGAGGACGACGGCGAGTGACGCGTACCCTTCCCGCGCGGCGATGGCGCTCTGTTCAATGGCTCTCGTACTCGCTGCGTCGGCGTGCGCCGGCCTCGGCCGGGGCGGGCCTGCCGAGGCCACGAAAGAGAACAGGCTCTCCCTGGTGGCGGGGCTTCTTCAGGTCGAAGACCGACGCGACTACGACCCGCTCCTCGTCGGGCGCGCCACGGCGTCGAAGGACCCGCGGGTGCGACACCTGGCCGCACTCACCTGCGGACGTTTGCGGGATCCGGAAGCGGCGATCTACCTTCCGGTCCTCGTTCGCGATCCCGACACCTCGGTGCGGCGCGCCGCCGCCTTCGCCTCCGGAGTCTCTGGGGACCGGCGGCTGATCCCGGGCCTGAAGGCGGCTCTCCTGGACCCCGACGGCGAGACGGCCGCTGCCGCCGCGACTGCCCTCGGCCGGCTCGGAGGCCCGGAGGCGGAGAGAGAGCTCCTTGCCGTCCTGGCAGGGACCACGGGACCGAGGGCCGCGGCGGCGCACGGCCTCTACCGCTCGAAGGACCCGGCCCTCGTCCCGCTTCTCGCTGCGGCGCTCCAGGACGGGGATGCCGAGACGCGAAGATCCGCCGCCTGGGCGCTCGCTCGCGCTCCCCGTCCCGGCGCGGAGGAGGCCCTTCGCGGCCTCCTCGCCGACGCCGACCCGGAGATTGCCGCGTGGGCTGCACGCGGGCTCGGGCTTCTCGAGGACGCGTCCGCAGTGCCGCGTCTCCTCGTTCTCGCGAAGGGGCCGTCGCCGGGGCCGGCGATCCAGGCCCTCCTCGCCCTCGAGCGCATCGCGGTGAAGTCCGCCGCGAGGGCTGACGGCCGGGATGCGGGACTGGCGCGCCTGGGCGATCGCCACACTGGCGTGGACGTCGCAGCCCTGGTTCTCCTGCGCCGGAGCGCAGGCGAGCCTCAGGTCCGCGAGGTGCTCGAGCGCGTCGTCGCCACGGGCGGCCGACGCGGCGGGGTCGCCCTCGCGAGCCTCGCCGCGGGTGACCCCGAACGGGCGTTCGCGCTCGCGTTCCCTGCCGGCGGCACGGCTCCTCTGGACCTTCGTCTCGGGGCCGCAGAGGCGCTGACGCTCCTCCCGGAGGAGAGGGTCGCGTCGTGGCTCGACGCCTTTTTCGCGGACCCGGCGGCCCGTGTCCGGATGGAGGCCGTCTCTCGCCTCCCGCGGGGCAATGCGCCCTCCGTGCTGCCGTACCTCCTCAGGGCTCTCGCCGATCCCGACGGGAGCGTCCAGGCCGTGGCGCTCGAAGTCGCCGCACCTCTCGCGTCGGGGCCGGGGGCCGATTCCGCCGTCCGGCCGGCCTGGGATGCAGCGTACGCCTGGGCGCTCGCCTCGCGCGAGCCCGACCTCGTCGCTTCGGCGCTCGACGCAGCGGCGTCGCTCGCCGAAGGGGGCTGTCCCCTTCTGGCCGCGCGGCGGGACGACGCCGACGACCTCGTCCGCACCCGGGCGCGGCGTCTCCTCGTCGAGAGGTGCGGCGCGAACCCCGGCACGTTCGCGAGGCGGCCATTCGTCACGCGCCTCTCGGCCTCCGACTACCGGCGGCTCGCGCAATCGACCGAGACGAGCCGGCTCGTCGCGACGGTCTCGACGACGCGGGGTTCGTTCGAGGCCGAGCTCCTTTCGCGCGAGGCCCCAATGACGGTCGACAGCTTCGCCTCCCTGGCGCGGAGGGGGTTCTTCGACGGAACGACGATCCACCGCGTCGTCCCGGACTTCGTCGTCCAGGCCGGAGATCCGCGCGGGGACGGGACCGGGGGGCCGGGCTACGCGCTGCGGGACGAGCTGAACCCGATTCCCTACGTGCGCGGTCGGATCGGCATGGCGCTCTCGGGCCCGGACACGGGCGGGTCGCAGTGGTTCGTGACGCTCTCCCGCCAGCCGCACCTCGACGGTGCGTACACGGTCTTCGGAACCGTGATCGCAGGGATGGACGTCGTCGACCGGATCGAGCAGAACGACCGGCTCCTCTCCGTTCGGATCCGCGAGGAAAGCCGGGGCGCACCGCCGGGGCTCGCGCCCGGACGGCCCTGAATCCGAGCCCCGTCGAGGGTGCCGGTGCGAGGATTTCCCCGCCTTGGGGAACACCGCGCAGCGTAAACTCGGCTCAGCCATGCCGCGCTTCACGGTGCTCGAGACATCCGCTCTCTTCTCGAACCGCGTCAAGTACGACTATCTGTTCGAGATGGAGATGTGGCTCAAGGGCGTCGAACGGTTCTTCGTTCTCGACAACCTCCCCCTCTCGTCGTTCGAGAGGTCGCACGCCTCGCTGAAGAACTTCGTCGAGGAGGTCTCCGTCGTCCGGCTCGGCGTCGCGCACCTCGCGCTCCTGACGACCCACCTCCTCGGCGAGGGTAAGGAAGACCTGGCATCGTTCCTCCTCTTCCTCGACAGCCAGGTCTCCCGGGGGGGAAGCGGGACCTCCGAGCCCCAGCGGCGGGGGAGCGCCGAGACCGAGCTGGCCCTCGTCGTCGAGAAGCTCGACGACTTTTCGAAAGTGCTCGACGAGATCTCGCGGGCTCCCTTCCTTCCGCTCCAGACGTATCTCTCGCTCGGGCGGATCGTCGTCGGGACGCTGAAGAACGAGCCGAACCTCGGGGTCCTGTTCCGGGAGAACCTCCGGCCGGTCCTCGACCGCGAGTCGAAGCAGTCCCTCGCCCGCGTGCTCGCCTCCGTGACCGACTCGAGCCAGAAGTCGGCTCTCGCGGCGCTCTTCGTCGAGCTGTTCAAGGGCCTCCGGTACACGGAGCGCATCCGGCAGACGATCGAGTCCCCCGCCACGATCAAGCGGGCGCTCCTCGTCTTCAGCCTCATCCGCGCGCAGGCGGCCGGACTCTGCGAGTTCATCCGCAAGCGGCTCCTGCCGCGCTTCCCCGAGGAGTCGCCCGTGGGCGCGGGGCTGGAGCGCCTCGTCTTCTCCGTCGAGATGGAAGTGAAGAAGGTGATGGAGCTCGAGCTCGTCGACGTCGTCCTGATGAAGGACCCCAAGCTCGTCTACGCCCGGATGGAGGACGCGTCGGGGATCCTCAAGGACCTCTTCCAGCAGAGCGTCATCGGCCTCGCCGAGACGTTCTCGTCGGACGTCGACGGGCGGGTTCTCTTTCCGGAATACCGGACGAAGCTCGACCAGAGCCTGAAGCTGCGCGACGACCTCTGGGCTCTCCTTCAGGCGGTCCAGGCGTTCTCGAGGGGCGCGGACAAGAAGGCCCTCAAATCGATGATCGACACCCTCGACGATTTTCGCCGGGGTTCCATGAAGCACCTGATGTTCAAGGACTGGTCGCTCTTCGACCGGTTCTTCACGGGATTCTCGCGGGAGCGGACGCCTCGTGCCTTCCTTCCGGCAGCCCACCAGTTCGAGGTCTTTCTCAAGACCCTCATCCGGGAGGTCTCGAAGCGGTCGGTCCTCTCGAGCCATCCTTTCCGGGCCGGAAAGGGGCGGGCGACGGAGAGCGCGGAGCCGCAGGAGCCGTCCCGCTACAATTGACGCCGGGTCGCGACTTGCGGCCGGGAGGTTCCTCCTTGGGTTTCGTCACCGTCCCGGCGGCCGCCGAGCACTATCGGCAGGGCCGCTTCGTCATCATCGCCGACGACCAGGACCGCGAGAACGAGGGCGACCTCTGCCTCGCCGCCGAGCACGTCACCGCCGATGCCGTGAACTTCATGGCCCGCGAGGGACGCGGGCTCGTCTGCGTCTCCCTCACCGAGGAGCGCTGCGACGAGCTCGGCCTCGCCCCGATGGTCGAGGAGAACACGTCGAGCTACGGGACGGCCTTCACCGTCTCCGTCGAGGCGCGCGGCAAGACGACGACGGGCATCTCGGCCGCCGACAGGGCCCAGACGGTCCGGACGCTGGTCGATCCGCGGAGCAAGCCTCACGACCTGCTCCGCCCCGGGCACATGTTTCCGCTCAGGGCCCGCAAGGGGGGCGTTCTGAAGCGGGCAGGCCACACAGAGGCCTCGATCGACCTGGCGCGGATCGCCGGCCTCATGCCCGCGGCCGTCATCTGCGAGATCCTGAACGACGACGGCGCCATGGCCCGCGTCCCGGACCTCCTCCGCTTCTCGGAGCAGCACGACATCCCTCTCGTTTCGGTGGCCGACATCATCCGGCACCGGATGCACCACGAGAGGCTCATCCAGCGCGTCGCCTCGCCCAGCCTGCCGACCCGCAACGGCGACTTCCGCGTCATCGCCTACCGCTCCGACCTGACGAACGAGGAGCACCTCGCGCTGGTGAAGGGGGAGATCTCCGAGGACGACCCGATCCTCGTCCGCGTCCACTCCGCCTGCCTGACGGGCGACGTGTTCGGGTCGGCGAGGTGCGACTGCGGGGAGCAGCTCAACCTCGCCCTCGAGATGATCGCCCTCGAAGGGAAGGGCGTCCTCCTGTACCTCCTCCAGGAGGGGCGCGGCATCGGTCTTCTCAACAAGCTGCGCGCCTACGACCTGCAGGACCAGGGGATGGACACGGTCGCGGCCAACGAAGCGCTCGGCTTCGCGTCCGACGTCCGCGACTACGGCATCGGCTGCCAGATCCTCCGGGACCTCGGCGTGAAGAAGATGCGTCTCCTGACGAACAACCCCTCCAAGTACGTTGCCCTGGACGGTTTCGGTCTCGAGATCGTCGAGCGGGTCTCTCTCGAGATTCCACCGACCGACTCGACGCGGGGATACCTGTCGGTCAAGAAGGCGAAGATGGGACACCTCCTCAAGCTGGTTTAAGGCGGACCGCCGCAGTGGCGTACGGATTCGTCCTCGTCGGAGGCCTCTCGACGCGCATGGGGCGCGACAAGGCGCTTCTCCCGCTGGGAGGGGTCCCGATGGCGCTCCTTCAGGCGCGGAAGCTCGAGCGGGTCTGTGGCCACGCTGCGTTCGTCGGCAAGGACCCGGCGGCGCTCGCAACGCTCGGATATCCCTTCGTGACCGATCTCGCGGCTGAGAGGGCGGCCCTCCACGGCCTCGTCGCGGCGCTCGAATGGAGCCCGGACGAGCTCGCCGTGGTCCTCGCCGCCGACGTGCCGCGGGTTCCCGAAACGCTCCTGTCGGGGCTCCTGGCGCGTCTCGGGTCGTCCGGTGCTCCGGCCGTCGTTCCGTCCGATGCCGGGCACCCGCAGCCCCTGTGCGCGGCCTGGTCGCGGAGCGCGCTGCCCGCTCTGCGCATCGCCGTCGCCGAGGGCGATCTCTCGCTGCGCCGGGTCGTCGAGGCGACCCGAGCGCTCGTCCTTTCCGAGGAGGACACGAGGCTTCTTCCGGGTTTCGCGCCCGGGGCCTTCCGAAACGTCAACACCCCTGAGGAGTACCGTGCCGTCGAAGAAGAGAACGCCTGAGCTGACGCACCTCGACGCCGAAGGCGCGGCGCGGATGGTCGACGTTTCCGGCAAGGCGGCATCGCTCCGGACGGCGACGGCCCGTGCCGTGGTCACCCTGGGCCCGGTCGCATGGTCCGCGCTCGATGCCTCCGAGAACCGCAAGGGGGACGCCCTCGCCGTCGCCCGCCTGGCGGGGATCCAGGCGGCCAAGAGGGCATCGGACTGGATTCCCCTGTGCCACCCGCTCGTCTTCGATGCCGTCGACGTCGCGCTGACGCGCCGTGCGCGGACCCGGAGCGTGGACGTGGTCGCGTCGGTGCGAGGGACCGGCAAGACCGGCTACGAGATGGAAGCGATGGTCGCGGCGGCCGCGGCGGCGCTCACGGTCTACGACATGTGCAAGGGCGCAGAGAAGGGGATCGTCGTCGGGCCGATCGAGCTCGTCTCGAAGACCGGCGGAAAGAGCGGCGACTGGATTCGTCCTGCCGGCTCCGTACGGCAGCCCCGCCGGAGCCGCTGAGGCCGGCTACTCCCCGCCCGTCTCGAACGGCTCCGCGGCTGCCTCGAAGAGCGCCGGCAGGACGGCTGCCACGGGGAGGAGCGCAAGGCGGTCCCACGTCCAGGTGACGAGCCACGTCACGTCGGGACGCGCAAACGCGAACGACGCGAGGAGGAGTCCGGCGAAAGTCCCGGCACCGAGGAAGAGGGGACGGCGGGTCCTCCGGATGCCGGGGGCCAGGGCCAGGAGGAGCGCGGCGCCAAGGAGCCAGGGCAGCGCGGCGAGGAGGGCCGTCTCGCCGAGCGCCGCCATCGCCCGCAGTGACTTCCCCGGTTGGAACGCGGCGAGGCCGAAGTCGGCGAGGCCCGATACGCCGTGAGCGGAACGGTAGACGGACCAGGGAAGGGCTCCGAGGCCGAGCCCGATGCCGGCGACGACCGCGGCGTCCCGAAGCCGGCGATCGGCCGCCAGGAGGCCCGCCACGACGATGAGGACGAGGACTCCCTCCTGCTTGGTCAGTGAGGCGAGGGCCAGGAGGAGTCCTGCAGCGACCGGCGTGAAAGGCGTGGAGACGGCGTTCTCGAGAAGGAAGACCGCGGCCAGAACGAGGACGAGCAGGAGCGACTCGGCGTATCCGGTATAGGCCGCGGTCTGGAAGTAGGGGAGCAGGGTGAGCGATGCGGCGGCGAGGAGCCGCGCGGGAAGCGGGGCGCGCGTCCGGGCGAGCGTCAGCCCTGCTGCAAGGGCCAGGAGGAGCGGGCGCAAGAGAGTCAGGAGAAGCTCGTCGTATCTCCCGACGAGCTTCGCGGTACCCGCGAGGACGAGGGGCCAGAGCGGCGGGTACTCGGGGTGGGAGAAGTCGCCCGCCGGATCGACGCGGAAAACGGCCGAGAGTTCGCCCGAAGCGTGGATCGCCCGTGCCTTCAGGCCCCAGACCGCGAGGTAGTCGCCGAGCGAAAGGGGCTGGCGGAGGGCGAGAAACGTCGCCGAGGCGAAGCCCAGCGTCAGGAGGAGCGCGGCCACCAGGGTCAGGAGCCGCCGTCTCATCGCGGCGGGGCTCCGGCCGGGGACCGAAGGAGCGTTACTTCGGCCCCCCTTCCCGGCGCCAGAACGACCCGGCGGGGTGCAAGGACGTAGGAGGCTTTTCGCCTCAGGCGCTCCCGCACGTCGGTGGGGACCAGCGGTCCGATGGACAGGACGGCATCTGCGTCGAGCGGCCACGCCGAGGCGATCCGCATGGCGTCGGCAGCGAACGCGGCGTCCCGGGCGAGGCCGGGGGCATTGAGAAGGCGCCCCCGCGGTCCGGCACTCCAGAACCGGCCCGCCATGGCGAGAGAATCGGAGAAGGGGAGATCCTGTGCTGCGGCGCCCGCCAGGAGCGCCAGCATTCCCGTTCCGATGAGGACGGCGGCGAGGAGTCGGCGGGCCCTGAGGGGAATCACGTCGCGAGGTTCCGTGACGATTGTAGAGACACCCTAGAATCCCGGAATGTCCGAGGCCGCCTTCCGTCCGCACTCCGTCGAACCGACCCACGGCCCCCGTTGGGCGGGAGCATGAGCGCGCCCCTCGGGGTGGCCGTCCTGACCGTCTCCGACCGCTCCTTCCGTGGAGAGCGGGAAGACCGGGGCGGCCCCGCCGTGGCGGACGCGGCCC
>Ga0209573_1002342_pt1 | contig 24498 bp, 20 predicted proteins | sample TNRBio252014_DNA_FD_185870 | JGI IMG/M metagenome (GOLD analysis project Ga0209573, IMG submission 185870) | Wastewater treatment Type I Accumulibacter community from EBPR Bioreactor in Madison, WI, USA - TNR Reactor_6/25/2014_ DNA (SPAdes)... | ecosystem: Engineered > Bioreactor > EBPR >... | reverse complement strand
GCGCCAACGACTCCAGTTCCTGCCGCTCAGCCGCACTCAACCCGATCGCCACCGCAGCCTTGCCCATCACGATCACCCGCCGCCTACCCGCGTGATCGTAAGGACTTCGCGATCGGAACACTAGAGCAATATCCGATCAAGCGGAATCGCTTGATCGGATTGACTTGCTCCTAAAATCAAACAGTTGGAGCAGGACCGTGTGATCAGATCGGTTCGATCTGATCAAACCGTGCTCTGGCAGGCTCCGCCTACTGTGCGTCCACCACCGCCCCGCCGGCTTCGCCATCGCTGCTACCCGGCCAGCCTTCCGCGACGGCCGCAAGCGGCGCGGCATCCTCTGCAACAGGGTCCTCGGCGCCGTCGCCGGGGTATGCACTCTCACCGGTGTACGCGGCCTCCTCCGCATACGCGTCGTTCCCGGCGTATGCGTAGGCAGACCCGTCGTAGGCTGCCGTCGCCGAGTTGCGGCGGCGGTCGCGGGCGGACGCCAGATTGATTGCCGCGCGCCAGTCGTAGAAGCGGTGATCGCCGATCTCGGCCACCGGCGGCGTGCCGCCGAAGTCGACGAGATAGGACGAGACGGAACCGCGTGCCGCCCGGGCGGCGACGATGGCGGCATTCTGGAAGAACAGCGCGCCGTTGGTGAGATCGGGAAGCCGGCCGGCGAGGATCAGATTGAGGATGGTATCGAACTGGATGCTCTGGACGTAATCGAGCGGCGGCAGGCGGCGCCAGCCGCCGACCCGGGTCGCCGGCTCGAACTGGTTCGGTGCGTCGATCACCGCCTGCACGCTGCTCTGGAACAACCCGGAGTTCACCCGGTTCAGGACGCAGAAAATGACCGCCGCAATGCCTTCCTCGCCCTGGTTGCCGGCTTCGGCATAGGCGATTCGGGCGATCGCTTCGCGATCTTCCGCGCTCATGGCGTAGGGCAGCCCCGCAGTGCCGGCAGCAGACGAGCCGTAGGCGCCGGCGTCGCGGCCGACGACGTGGTCGTCCTGGATGCACCGGGCATTGGGGTCGGAGATCATCGAGCACCGGGGAAGGTCCGAGCCCGCGATCCACGTCCCTGCCGTGCCGGGCGTACTGTCGGCGGACGACCCTTCGTCGCCCGGACTGGCGCAGGCGGAGAGGCCCAGCAGCAGAACGACGGCGATGCTGACGAACCTGATCGACTTCTCGATCACGTGCGCCTCTCCCCAGGGTAGATCGACTGCCGATGATGGCACCGCTCCGCGCCCGGTGCAAACATGTGCTTGCGTTGGAGGGGATCGGCATCGACTCTGCTTCGCGTGGGGCGGGAGGGTGCGCCGCATCGGGCTGGCGGCGGCGGCTGGTGGCGCCGACTTTATCCGTTGACGGTGCGCGTCGGGGTGATCAACAAGCGGCGATGCGGGATCGACCGGACTTTCGACTGGACGACGTGCTGCTCGCCGAGGCGGCACGGCTGCTCGAAGAGGGCGGCGGGACGCTCGACCAATCCGGGCGCGCGTCGGCCGAAGCGTCCGCCGCGGGCGGCGAGTTCGAAGCGCGACTGGTTGCCCGCGCTCGGGCGCTGCCGGCAGCGCCGACACTGCGCGCCGCGCTCGCGCATCTGCGCGGCGCAACCCTGCTGGCGACGGCGGCGGGCTGCGTGCTGGCGACCACGGGCGGCGCCGGCGCGGTGCATGCCCTGCTCACGGCCAGCGCCGGCGCCCCCGTCAACGTCTTCCACGCGCTTGCCACGCTGCTGGCGCTGCCCACCGCGACCCTGTTCGGCTGGCTGTTGTTCGTCGGTCTCGGCGCCGGCCTCGGAGGGGGGCGGACGGCGGTGGCGGGCGTCCTCGGCCAGGGGGTATTCGCGCTCGCCGGCCGCCTGGCGCGCCTCCTCGACCGGGGCCCGGCGCAGCTGACGATGGTTCGCGCCGCGGCGCATGTGCTGGGCAGCAGCGGGGCCGGCCGCTGGTGGGCGAGTGCCGTCAGCCACGGCCTGTGGCTCGCCGCGCTGCTGGGCGTGCTGGCGGCGCTGCTGCTGCACTTCGGGACTCGCGAGTACAGCTTCAACTGGGAGACGACGATCCTCGCCGAACGCCACTATCTGGGCGCCACCCGGGTGCTGGCGGCGCTGCCCGATTGGCTCGGCTTCCCGGTCCCGGACGCGGCCATGGTGGCGGCCAGCAGCAAGGGGTTCGATACCGCCGCCGCCGGCAGCCGCAAGGCGTGGGCCGGGTTGCTGCTGGGCTGCGTCGTCGCCTACGGCGTCCTGCCGCGCGCCGCAGCCCTGCTGTTCTCCCTGCTGGCGGCGCGCCGGGCCACGGTCCGCATTCGCCTCGACGCCAGCCATCCCGGCTACGCCCGGCTGCGTCCGGCGCTGATGCCGATGGCGCGGCAGGCTGGTATCGTCGATGCCGACCGGCCAGCCGTGGTGGACGATCCGGCCGCCGCAGCGGAGCCGCCGGCCTTGGGTGAGGACGGGCCGCTGGCGGTGTTCGGCCTGGAAATCGACGAGCCCGCCGGTGGCTGGCCGCCACCCGTCCCGGGCATCGAATGGCTGGATATGGGCTACGTAAACGACCGGACGGACCGCCATCGGGTATTGGACGGGCTGCTCGCCGCGGCCGGTCGGCCGCGGGCGGTGCTGATCGTCTGCGCCCTGCCGGTGACGCCCGACCGGGGACACCAGGGGTTCGTACACGACCTGCAGCGCCGGACCGGCGTCGCGGTGCTGATGCTGTTGACCGGCGGCCAGCGGCTGCGTGCGCGGGGCCACCCGGAGCGACTGGAGACCCGGATCGACGACTGGCGCCGGCTGGCACGGGCGGCGAACGTGCCGGCCGACCGGGTGATCGAGGCCGACCTGGACCACCCCACCGACGACGGCGCGGCGCGCCTCCGCCGCTGGCTGGGTGCCGGCGTCGGCCCCGATCCGGGCAGTGCGGGAGGCCGGGCGCCGGCCACGATCGGCCCGGCGTTCGCGCTGATCGCCGAGCATGCCGGCCGCTGGTCCACGGCGCCTGCCGCACCCGGCGAGCGCGACCGCCTGGCACTGCAGCAGGCGATCGCGGCCCTCTATCGGGGAACGTCCGGCCGCTGGCCCGACCTGCTGCGCATTCGTCTTCCTGACGCGCTGGTGGAGAGAGTCCCCGACGGCGCGGGGATTGTGTCCGCCGCCGAACGCATGGTCTCGCTGCTGCCCGCCCGCCTGCAGCTCAGCCCGCGCTGGCTGGCCGCCGGGGCGTTGGCCGGCGGGCTGGGCTGCCTCGCCGCCGCAGCATTGGTGGCGCCGGTGGCGATCGCCTCGCTGCCCGCCTGGGCGGGCCTGGGTGCCGCCGTCTCCGCCGTGCTGCAGCAGCGGGGGGCGAGACCGCCGGCGCCGCCCGCGGGCCGCGACCTGGGCGAGCCGGTCGCCGCCGCGGCCCTGTTCGCACTCGTCCTGCACCTGCAGGGCCGGGACGAGGCGGCCATCACCCGGCTGCTCGATCAGGCACTGGGCGACGGCGAGCCGCCGTCCCTGCCCGACGCGGCTGGGGTGCGTGCCTGGCTGGGCGACGTGCAGGCCCGGCTGGACCGCGCGCTGCAGGCGACGGAGGTGCAATCGTGAACCGCCCGACCGGCCTCCCGGTGCTCCAGGTGGCGGTGGTCGGCCACACGAATACCGGTAAGACCTCGCTGCTGCGCACGCTGACCCGGGACGTGACCTTCGGCGAGGTTTCCGATCGGCCGGGTACCACCCGGCACGTGGAGGAGACGGTGCTGCTGGTGGACGGCCGGCCACTGGTTGAGCTGTACGATACTCCGGGCCTGGAGGACTCCATCGGTCTGTTGGAAGCGTTCGAGGCGGCGCGCAGCGACCGGCGCACCGACTGGGTGGACGTGATCCGCGGCGTGCTCGATGGTCCCGACGGCCAGGGCCGGTTCGAACAGGAGGCGAAGGCGCTGCGCCAGGTGCTCGCCAGCGACGTGGCACTCTACGTCATCGACGCGCGCGACCGGGTGCTGGGCAAGCACCGGGACGAGCTCGAAATCCTGGCTCGCTGCGCCCGGCCGGTGGTGCCGGTGCTCAACTTCGTCGCCAGCCCGGACGCGCGCACCGAGGAGTGGCGGCAGCAGTTGAAGCGCCTCAATCTTCACGCCATCGCCGAGTTCGACACCGTCGTGCTCGACGGAGCGGCTGAGAAGCGGCTGTTCGAGAAGATGCAGACGCTGGCGGACCCGTTCCGCCCGACACTGGATGCTCTGATCACCGATCGCTACCGGCGCCGCCAGGAACTGGTCGAAGGCGCCGCCGAGCTGGTCGCAGACCTGCTGATCGACGTGGCCGCCCACGTCCGCGCCGTTCCGGAGCAGGACGATCCGATAGGTGCCGTGGGACCGCTGCAGCAGGCGGTACGCGACCGGGAACAACAGTGCGTCTCGGACCTGCTGGAGCTGTTCCGCTTCCGCGCCGACGACTACGAGGCGGATGCGCTGCCGATCACCGACGGCAAGTGGGGGTTCGATCTGTTCAGCCCGGCCGAACTGAAGCGCTTCGGGATCAGGGCCGGCAGCGGTGCCGCCGCCGGCGGTCTGGCCGGGCTTGCCATCGACGCCATGGTCGGCGGGCTGACGCTTGGGGCGGCGGCGGTGCTGGGGGCGACCCTGGGGGCGATCTGGAGCAGCGTCGGCATGCACGGGCAGCGACTGGTCGATGTCTTCCGGGGCTATACCGAGCTGCGCGTGCGGGACGAGACGCTGCGGCTGCTGGCAGTTCGCCAGATGGAACTGATCGAGGCCCTGCTGCGCCGCGGCCACGCCAGCCAGGACAAGCTGCGGCTGGCGGCAGGAGCGGGGGCCGGAGCGGGGGCAGGGGCGGGGGCAGGGGCGGGGGCAGGGGCGGAAGGCGGCCGCAGCCGGTGGGCGGCGGACGCACTGCCCGAGGAACTGGAGGAGGCGCGCTCGCGCCCGCAGTGGTCGCGGCTCGCCACCGCTGCCGACCGGCCGCGTCCGGACGGGGATGCCGGGCGCACCGCGGCGCGGGATGCGCTGAAGCGCCGCATCGCCCGCGACCTCGCGGCCGATATCGGAACGTGACGGAGCAGCCGGCGGCGGCGGAGGACGCGCCGCGGTTTCTCTGCGACGAGATACCAGAGCAATATCCGATCAAGCGGAATCGCTTGCTCGGATTGACTTGCTCCAGAAATCAAACAAGTGGAGCACGACCGTTTGATCAGATCGGTTCGATCTGATCAAACCGCGCTCTGGCGGGCCCGGGCCGCTGGCTATGCGGCTGCTCGCGCGGTCGATTCGGGCTCACGCAGCCGGGGTGCGCTCCTCCTGCGCTCCGGCGGAGACGGTGGAGGGAAGCCCCAGCAGCGGCGTCAACGCATCGGGCGCGCGGATGAGATCGGCGAGCGTGTAGCGGTCGAGCACGGCAAAGAACGCCGCGTGCGCTTCCTGCAGGGCGCGCCGGAGCTGGCAGGCCGGGATCAGAGGGCAGGTGCTGGTGCCTTCGTCGAAGCACTCCACCAGCGGAGCGCCTCCCTCCGTCTGGCGGATCACCGTGCCGATGCAGATGTCTTCCGGGCGCTGCGCCAGACGGAAGCCCCCACTGCGGCCGCGCAGCGTCTCCAGGTAACCCAGGCGACACAGCTCTCCGGCCGCCTTCTTGAGATGGTCGTAGGAGACCCCGTAGGCCCGGGCCATCTCCGGGACGGTGCACAGACGCGGTTCGGCGAGGCCCGCGTACATCAGCACCCGGATGGCGAAGTTGGAGAATTGGGTCAACCGCAACGGCATAATCTCCTCTTGCTTAAAACATGTATTTATAGTACCTGTTTTAGAGGCAGACAGCAAGGATGCCTGCTCCGGAGAGCGTTCAACGCATCGCGACGCGCCGGAGGCTCCGAAGCTCCATGGGTCAGGCATCCGTGGACACGGACGTTTCGCCAGCCCAGCTGCCGGGTGCGGCACGAAACGATCGTTGGGAAAGGAGAGAGCGATGGAATACGAAACCTGGAAGTCCGCCCTGATCGACGAGATCGAAACGGTCGCGTCCTGGCAGGCGGAGCGTGGTATTGCCGATCCGAACGACCCGAGGTTTGAGAAGAGCCAGCAGGCACTCCGCGGTCTCGCCGACGCCGTCAGGAACATGCCGGGCGATCACCCGGCGCTGAAGGCGCTCTATCGCGAAGAGCAGGAGATCGCCAACCTGATGCGCGCGCCGGCAGGCGAGCCCGAACACCGGTACTTTGACGCGAAGGAAGAAGCGCTGCAGGCCTACGGCTTCGAGCAGCAGCCGTTCGCGTCGGCCGACCAGTTCCTCGACCTGCTGCGCGCCAAGGCGGACGAGACGATCAGCGAGTACCGGCTGCGCGTCTGAGAGAAACGGGAAGTAGTGGTTTTCGAACGCGATGGGGAGTCCTCCGGCATTGCTGGCGACCACGCCGTGCGGTGATGCCGGAAGGCTTCCGGCCGCGATCGGGGCCGTTCGTCTGTAACGAGAACGAAGATGAAGATCGCCGTCACCAGTCAGAACTACAGGACCGTTACCCCGCACGCCGGCCGGACCCGCCGCTTCCTCGTCTTCGAGGCTGCAGAGGACAGCGCAATGGTGGAGGTGGACCGCCTCGACCTTCCCAAGGAGATGTCGATGCACGACTTCCACGGGGCAGGTGTGCATCCTCTGGACTCGATGGATGTGATCATCGCCGGATCGTTCGGCGAAGGCTTCGCCGCCCGGATGGCGGCGCGCGGCATCACTGTCGTCGCGACCGACCTCACTGATCCGCTGGCCGCCGTGAACGACTTTATCGCCCGGCTGCGGGCCGGCGACCAGACGCTCGTGGGCATCGCCTGCGGACATGGCCATGGACACGAACATCGGCACGAACACCGACACGAACACCGACACGAACACCGACACGAACACCGGGATCAACATCCGCACGAACTCGGTGCGGGCGGACTGCATCGGGGTTACCGCGTCCTGGACGGTTCCGCGCCGGAAGGGGAGAAGCCCCGTGAATGAGCAGCGGCGTGACAAGCTGGACATCGGCGCCGTCGCCAGCCTGAAGGTCGACGTGCTGACCGAGACGGGCTGGTTCGACGACGCGCGCTTCCGCGCCGACATGGCGGCGGGCGGCGGTCCCGACCAGACACAGTACCGGATCGCCTGGGACGCCGAGAACGCCGGCGGATATGCGGCGCTGCTGACCGTCACCCTGCTCGATGGAGAGGAGCGGAAAATCCTGCTGGATACCGGTTGGAACACCGAATGGATGGACCACGTCTTCGCCCGGCACGGCGTGGACAAGATGCTGGAGCGGGGCGAGATCGACTTCATGGTGCTGTCCCACTGGCACCTGGATCATTTCTGGGGGATCGAGTCGACGCTGAAGCACAACCCGAAGATCAAACTCTATGCGCCGGCCACCTGGCGCGCCGAGGACTGGGTACTGCTGACGGAAAGGGGAAACATCGAGGTCGAAGACGCCTCCGGCCGCACCGTTCGCATCTGTCGCAACGCCGTGCCACACGAAGGGGAGCTGATCCTGACCGAGGAGCGCGGAACGGACGGCAGCGGCCTCTACCGTCTGCTGCCGGGCGTGGCCCTGCATATGTTCGACGCCTCGATGCTGCTGCAGGTGCGCGGCGAGAACGTCCTCTACGTCAACGTGGCCGACAAGGGGATCGTCACCGTGACCGGGTGTGGCCACCCGGGGATCATGAACCTGCTGGGCTTCGCCCGGGAAAGGATCGCAGCCCCCGGTCTCTACGGCTGCTACGGCGGGCTGCATCTGAGCATCTTCGATACCTGGAAGCCGGAATTCGACCAGATCATCGAGGACGTGAAGCGGCTGGGAATGCAGAAGATGGGCTGCAATCACTGCACCGGCTGGATGTGGGCGGAGAAGGCCGCCACGCACGGCGTACCGATCATCAAGGGCACCGACGCCTACCTCGGCTATCCGAAGCACTCGGCGCAGGCGAAGGGCAGCCACGCGTTCCTCGGCAACGGCGACAGCGTAACGTTCTGAGGCCGGCTGCCCTTCCGGCGTGCCATCGGCAGACGAATTCATTATTTGTAGAAAGGACAAGCAGGATGCGTTCACGCATCGTGATCGTGGGTGGCGTCGCCGCTGGGGCATCGGCCGCCGCCAAGGCGCGGCGGACGAACGAGCAGGCGGAAATCGTCGTCTTCGAGGCCGGCCCCTACATGAGCTTCGCCAACTGCGGCCTTCCCTACGTCGTCGGCGGCGAGATCGCATCGCGCGATGCCCTGTTCGTGGCCGACCCGGCGAAGTTCCGCGACTTCTTCCGCATCGACGTGCGCCTTAATACGCAGGTCGTCGGTGTGGCGGCGGCCGAACGACGCATCGCCTACGCCGGAGCCGACGGCGTCGACGGCGCGATGGACTATGACCGGCTGGTACTCGCTACCGGAACCGTTCCCATCATCCCGCCTATTCCCGGTCTTGACGGGCCGAACATCTACCAGTGCCGGACGGTGCCGGACGTGGATGCGATCCTGCAGCGCTTGAACCACCTGCTGCCGCGGGAAATGGAGGGCGGCCATTTCCTCAATGTCCGCGACGCGGGTTTCCAGGCGCTGATCATCGGCGGCGGCTACATCGGCCTCGAATGCGCGGAGCAGCTGATGCAGCGTGGCTTCCGAATTACCGTCGTCGAGGCGCAGGGCCAGCTCATGGGTCCGCTCGACATCGAGATCGCGCATCCGGTGCAGCTCGAACTGCAGGACAACGGAGCCACCGTCATCCTGAGCGACGCCGTCCTGCGCATCGAGGCCGCCGGCAACCGGTCGCGCGCCGTCCTCAAGAGTGGGCGCGAGGTGACGTTCGACGTCGCCATCGTCGGCACCGGCGTGCGCCCGAACACCGACCTGGCAAAGACGGCCGGCCTGCGGTTGGGCAGGACCGGTGCGATCGCCGTCGACGCTCGGCAACGCACATCGGACGAAGCGATCTTCGCCGCCGGCGACAACTGCGAGGCGACATTTCTTCCGACCGGCGAGCCGGTCAACATCCCGCTGGCGGGACCGGCGAACAAGCAGGGTCGCATCGCCGGCCAGAACGCCGCCCTCGACCTCGCCGGCACCGGGCCGGACGATCCGCGGCGGCTGGCCATGCGCGGTGTTCTCGGCACCGCCATCGTCCGCGTCGGCAAGGTGGTGGCCGGCGGCACCGGGCTTACCGAAAAGGGCGCACACCGCGCCGGCATCGGGGCGGCCGTCGCCTACGTGGTCGGCCCCAATCACGCGGGCTACTATCCCGGCAGCAAGCTGATGCTGCTGAAATTGCTATACGCTCCCGATACCGGCCGTCTGCTGGGGGCGCAGGCGGTGGGACAGGACGGGATCGACAAGCGCCTCGACGCGCTCGCGGTCGCCATCCAGGGCGGCATGGCGGTGGAGGACCTGGAACACCTGGACCTCTGCTACGCGCCGCCGTTCGGTTCGGCGAAGGACGTGGTGATCATGGCCGGGTTCGTCGCGTCCAACGCTTGGCGCGGGACGAGCCCCGGCGCCTCGCCCATGGACATCATGCCGGCGATGTTCGGTGATTCGCCACCGGTGCTGATCGACGTGCGCACGCCGCGCGAGTTCGAGGAAGGACGCCTCACCGGCTCCGTCAACATTCCGCTGAATACCTTGCGCGACCGCCTCGCCGAAATCCCTCGCGACCGGCCGGTGGTCCTGCATTGCGGTACCGGCTATCGCAGTTACATTGCCCAGCAGATCCTGCTCAATGACGGCTGGACCGACGTGCGCAACCTCTACGGCGGCTATGGGCTGGCGAAGCGCATCTGCAGCATGAAACGCTGCTGACGACGCAGGTCCGCCAGCCGCGGGCTTGGGAGAAAACAATGACGCGTGCATTCACCCTCGCGTTCGCGGCGTTCCTGATCGCGGCAGCTGCGGCCGGCCCGACCCTGGCTGCCAACGAAGACCCACGGACACCCATCACCCTGCCCGCCGACGTCCGGGCCGCCTTCCTGGAGCACATGCGTCAACACATGAACTCCCTCGACGACGTGATCATCGAACTCGCGAGCCATGACTTCAAAGGGGCCGCACGTGTTGCTCGAGACGAGCTGGTGCCCGGTTCGGGCGCCGGATTTGGTCGCTATCTGCCGGTCGACTTCCGCGAGCTCGGCCTCGGCATGCATCGTGCAGCCGCGGACTTCGCCGACGTGGCCGATGCGGTACCGGCCGAGCCGACGGCGGCCGACTGGGAGAAGGTAATCGAAGCCTTGCGGGGCATCTCGACCCACTGCCGCGCCTGCCACTCGGCCTACCGGCTGCAGTAGGCTTTTCTATCCCTCGCCGCGCAGCAGCAGGCCGGGGGGCAGGGCTTCGCCGTAGAGGCTGAGGCGCTCGCTGCGCTCCATCGGCATGAAGTCGCGCACCTTCGCCACCCGCAGCGTCGTCACGCCCGCCTTCTCCAGCCTGGATGCGATCTTCTGGCGGACGCCGCGGGGCACGTCGAGCGCCCGGTTGTCGACGACGCGGGCTGCCCGCAGGAACAGCGTCGTGAGCTCGGCGTTCGCCGGATCCCGCCAGTCGAGCCCGGCAAAGGCGTCGAACGCACGCTCCACCAGATCGGGCGGAACCACCGTCTCCGGCCCGGCATAGAGCGGTGCCCGGGTGAGCAGCAGGCCGAGTGCGGCAAACCAGGGGGCCGGGTGCTGCTGCGCTTCGGCCTTGGCCAAGCCTGCATCAATAAATTGGGTGATCAGTTCCGCCTTCGCCTCGTGGCCGAGTCGCTCCAGCGAGCCCAGCAAGTGGACCAGTTCGGGCGACGGCTCGCGCCCGCGGCGGATCGCCTCGATCTCCCCCTCGAACAGCTGCTCCTGGCGTTCGCGTGTGAGCCCGCCCGCCACCCGCCGCCACAGGATGTGCACCTGCGGGCGGATGCGCTTGCCCGGAAAGCACAGCCCCGTGTCGTGCAGTCGCCACAGCCCGTCGATCCGCAGCTCGTCCCCGGCCGCCCCGAAGCCGGGGCGCAGGAGGAAGCCGGCCAGGATCAGCCACGCCTCCTCATGCTCGGCGGAGATCGCCCGGCCGGGCATGGCGTCTTCGAGCGCCGGCCACAGGTTCCGCAGCACCACCCAGTTCCAGTCCGTCTTCGGCAGGCCGAGTGCCGCCTCCAGATCCTTGAAGGCGCGGGCGCCGGTGATCTTCGCCGCGATCTTCGCCGCGATCTTCGGGGCCTTGCCCGAGGGCAGCGGGGCGAACAGGCCCTGCAGTCGCCGGCGGGCGGCCTCCAGGGCTGCGGCGGAGACGTTGGGCTCGGCAGGCCGCGCCTCTCCGCCGTCTTCCTCCAGCGCGTCGACCTGCACGCGGCCGCGCAGGTTGAAATCCAGTGGCCAGGACTGGCGAACGGCGGGGTCGGTGCTGCGGAGCGAGACCTGCAGCAGACCCAGCTCGTTGAGGCTGGCGGTGAGCGCCACCGGCAGGGTACGCCGCGCATCCCGCCGCCGCGTCTCGTCAAAGCGGGCGTCGTCGAGCCGGGCGACGGTCTCCAGCGGCGGCAGTGGCCGGAAATCCCGCGCGTTCCACTCGGCCAGCCCGCCGGCGCCGACGCCCTCATGCCGGGTCGAGGTGTAGGTCTGGAAGCGGACCGGCCGATTGACGCGCAGCTCCATCGCCGGCTCCGAAACCTCGTGCGTCTGCTCCGGCGAAGCACCGCGGGGCAGGATACACACCAGTGGCGTGGCCGCGCCGCCGCCCCCTCCTACCCGGTGCAGGGCGAGAAAGACGGCGTGCGCGGCTCCGGCCTCGATGCGCGCCCCCTTGCGGTGCACCAGCGCGCCGAAGCGGGCGGCACCGCGCGCGACCGCCAGGTCCGGCTGGGCGTTGTCCAGGATCAGCGGCGCGGCGCCGCCCTGCCAGGCGCCGATCTGCCCGGCGAGGCGCACCCGAAGCCGGGGCGGGGTCAGCGAGCCGCCGTTGAACAGCACCGCGTCGACCCGTGGCCGGCCGGCGAGGAAGGCGGCGAGATGCCGGGTGACCGCACTGTCGGCGGCAAACGGCAATCCCCACTCGCGCAGCGCCGCCGCTGGCTTGTAGGGCCGCGCGTCGGCGGCGCATAGCGGGAAGAAGCCGTCGAACAGGATCGCATCGATCTCGGCGCGGCCGATCTGCGCCGAAAGGGTGCCGGCCACCAGCCCCGCACCCTTGCCGGGGATGGCGACGGAGAACGCGTCCGCGGCCGCTCCCTCATCCGCCAGCGCCCGCTCCTTCAGGTCGCGGCAGCGGGCGACCAGGTAATCCCACTGCGTACCGTCGAGTTTGCTGCCGGCCCCCACGAGGTGGCGTTCGACCGTGTGCGCGATGGCGAGGTCGACGTTGTCGCCACCCAGCAGGATGTGGTCGCTGACGGCGACGCGCCGGATCGCCGGCACCGGGCTGCCCGCTACGGCGCGGATCTCGAACAGGCTGAAGTCCGACGTGCCGCCGCCGATGTCGACGACCAGGATGTGGTGCGAACCACCGTCGGCCGGCGGCAGGCGCCGCCACAGGTCGGCGACCGCGTCGTGCCCCTCCAGCCAGGCGTAGAACGCCGCCTGCGGCTCCTCCAGCAGTCGGACGCCGGCCGGGAAGCCGGCCTCGCCGGCAGCCGCCAGCGTCAGCCGCTGCGCGCCGGCGTCGAACGAGGCGGGGACGGTGACGGTGATCTCCTGCGCGTCGAAGCGGCAGCCATGGCCCTCGGCGGCGAAGCGGCTGTCCCAGGCGGCACGCAGCGCGTTCAGGATCAGCGCCGAGGCGCGGATCGGCGAAATCTTCCGGTCGGGCGCGATCTCGTCCGAACCCCAGGGCAGAAACGCCGCACTCTGGTCGGCACCCGGGTGGCAGAGCCAGGATTTGGCCGAATGGGCGACCCGGCCGGGCCGCTCGCCGGCCATGTTCCGCGCCAGCCGGCCTGCGACCCACTCGCCGCGCCGGCTTTCCCGGCCGGCAAGCTCGCCCGCGTCCTCCGGCAGGTAGAGGAATGACGGCAGGATCGGCGATTCCGCCACCCGCGTCGCCGCCTCCCACTGCGTGACCGGAAGGATCTCGGATGACGTGTCGGCGTCGAGCGCCACGAAAGCGAGCGCCGAGTTGGTGGTGCCCAGGTCGATGCCGATGCTGAACCGGGCGGTCATGACATCCGCCGGTCGGAGGCTTGCCGGGAGTGGCGTCCGCCCGGCACGGGCCTACTCGGTGCGGACCTGGAACTCGACCTTCCAGCGCCGGTCGGAGCGGGTGTGCTGCATCCACAGCTCCAATGTGCCCAGTTCGGTCACCACCGCATTGAGCCGCACCGGCACCGGTTGGCCGGCGGGCAGGTCGTCCACCGCCGGCAGGGATACTTCGAGCTGGCTGGTCTCCTCCAGTTCCTTCTCGGCGTCGGGCAGGATCTGCCCGGCCACGTCGCCGCTGCGCACCTCGGAGGAGAAGAAGCGGAAGTCGGCCGGCTGGCCGACGACGAGGCCGAATTCCTGGTCCTCGATCAGGGTCCCGGTCCCTTCCTCCATCCCCTGTGGGACGACGCACAGCGCCTTGACCGGCGGCCGGAAGCCCGGGACGGCCAGCATCGACGTCTCGAGCCCGATGTAGTAGGAGCGCGCCGCACCGGCCTTGATGCGGATGCCCTTGCCGGTGACGCGGTTGCGGCCGTAGAACGACGCCCCCTTGGCGACCGCCAGGTCCGGCTCGAAGCCCTCCAGCTCGCGCACCGCCTTGCCGTCCCACGCTGCCAGAAGGTCGAGCACGCGGCCCCGGATGGCGTCCGACCGGAACACGCCGCCGTTGAACAGCACCGCCGATGGCATCAGCAGGTCACCCGCGACCCGCGCGTCGTCCACCAGCGCCGACAGGGCCTCGCTCGCCCGGACGTTGGTCAGGCTGCGGGTGAGGAAGCGGGCCAGGTGCTTGCTGACCGCCGGGTCCGACGCGTACGGCAGGCCGAACTCCTGCAGGCCGGCGCCGCGCGCCTGCTTCGGCAACTGGTCGGCGCGGGTGATCGGGAAGAAGCCGTCGAGCACCACCTGCTCCAGCGTCGCCCGGTCGAGCCGCGTCGAGATGGTGCCGGCCAGCAGGCTCGATCCGCGCGAGGGCACCGCGATCGGCGCCTCGGCCAGCTTCGGATCCTCGAACAGGGCGATCTTGGCGGCGGCCGCCGAGTGGATCAGCGACAGGAATTGCCAGGCGTCGAGCGACCTGCCCTCGGCCTCGATCTTCGCCCGCAGCGTATACGCCAGCGCCAGGTCCATGTTGTCGCCGCCGAGCAGGATGTGCTCGCCGACGCTGATCCGCTCCAGGTCCAGGTCGCCATCCCGCTCGGAAATGGCGATCAGGCTGAAGTCGGCGGTCCCGCCGCCGACGTCGCAGACCAGGACGATGTCGCCCGGCGAGACCTGCGAGCGCCACTCCTTCCCTGTCTGTGCAGTCCAGGCATAGAACGCCGCCAGCGGTTCCTCCAGCAACGTCACCTTGCCGAGCCCCGCCGCCTCGGCGGCTTCGGCCGTCAGGGTGCGGGCGATCTCGTCGAACGACGCCGGGACGGTGAGGACGATCTGCCCCTCCGCCAGATCCCAGTCGCGCCCCTGCAACCGTTCCGCGTAGAGAAATCCCTCGCGCAGGTGTTCGAGGTAGCGGCGCGAGCACTCGAACGGCGAGAGTTTCTCCACCCCGTCGCCCGACTTCCACGGCAGCGTCTTCTGCTTCGGGTCGATGTGCGGGTTGGAGAGCCACGACTTGGCCGAGGTGACCAGCCGGTCCGGCACCAGCGCGCCGTGGTCACGGGCGAAGTGGCCGACGATCGCCGTCGCCTTTTCGCCGTCGTGCCAGGGCAGGGCCAGCGCATTGCCGGGGAACTCGTCGCCGTGCGGCAGATACAGGGCGGACGGCAGCGTCGGCTTCTCGCCGATGCGGTTCGGGCCCAGGATCTGCGTCACCTCGACGGTTTCCGTCCGGTCGGTCTCCAGGTCGGTGATCGCGATCGCGCTATTGGTCGTGCCGAGGTCGATGCCGAGGCTGTAGCGGAAGGTCATGGTCCCTGACGGTGCTGTTGCGAGGACGGTGAGCGAGGAGGCACCTGGCGGCGCGAGGCCGCTCCGGGGGCCTGCGCTAGGACAGCTCGATCTCGGCGGGTGCGATGGTCGGCAGCCGGTCCTCGTCCGGGCGCAGGACGCGCGGCAGCTTCACGTGTTCGGTCCGCCAGCCGCGGTGGACGAGGCGGCCGGTAAAGGGTGCCTGGCCCGCGATCCGGCCGGTCAGTCGGTACTCGTCGGCGCTGGCGGATGCCTCGACGGTCACCGTGGCCCCCTCACGCTCCTCGCGCACCGGCATCATCCCCAGGTGTTCCAGCAGCACCGCCCGGCAGCCTTCGTGGACGACGCGGGCGGCGGCACCCACCTGGGCGTCGGCGTAGGGCGTGATGTCGTCCATCAGGAAATCCACCAGCCGGCCCTTCTCCTGCAGCAGGGCGAGGAAGGAAACCACCTCGGCTTCGGCCTGGTTGCGGGCGACCGGCAGCGGCGCCGGCTTCGCCGCCTCGGCGATCGCCGGCTTTGGCGCTTCCGGCGTGCCGCCGCCGCCGCCGCGGATGCCGAAGATCGACAGCAGGGCGACGGCACCGGCGGCGAGCGCACCAATGGTCAGTTCCCAGCGATACTGCACCGCTTCCGGCAGCAGCGTCGCGCCGATCAGCGCGAGCGCGGCGAGGGCGGCAATGACGGCGAGAATCCTCATGGCGTCCGGATGACCTGCTGCAGTGTCCCACGAAGGCGCGCTCGTCGCGGCGCGTTGCCCGGGTGACCGGCAATCGCCGCCGCCCCGGACGGGCCGGACATTAGCGGACAGCCCCCGTCCCTGCCAAGACCCGGGTGCCAAGACCCGGGGTTGGGTCATGATCGCCGTTCCCGCCGCCCTGGCGGCGACGGGCCGGTTATCGACTCCGGATCAGGCGAACACGCCGGTTCCGCCGTGTGCCGCAGCTGGCTGCACGCGCACCGGGCCGCCCCACAGCCGTTCGAGGGCGTAGAACTGGCGCACCTCGGGGCGGAACAGATGCACGATCACGTCGCCGGCGTCGATCAGCACCCAGTCGTCGCTGTCGGCGCCTTCGACAGCGACCGGCGGCGTGCCCATCTCCTTCGCCTTCTCGACGAGATGGTCGGCCATGGAGACCATGTGCCGCTTCGAGGTGCCCGAAGCGATGACCATGAAGTCGGCGATGGTGGATTTGCCGTGGAGATTGATGACGGTGACGTCCAGGGCTTTGTCTTGGTCCAGGGAATGGAGGACGGCCTCGAGGACGTCGTCGACGGAAGGGGTGATCCCGATCGTCTGGAGTATGGCGGATGTCTCCTGTTCAGCGGTGTCCCGCCCGCTTTCGCACTGCCGATCTCTCCCTCATCGCGACCGTGCGCCGGGCCCTGATCCGTGTGGCCGACGCGGCATGGGGTGGGGTGTTGAGAAAAACCCAGGCCGGCGGCGTCATCGTTGCCAGCGACCGTGCCCGAGGTTCGACGACTCGCCGGTCGGCGAAGACCCGCGCTGAACGCGCCAGCAAAGCTGCCTTAGAATAGGGCGGCCGCGAGAAAATCGCAATGGGCACCAGCCGGAAGATGCGCTGCCAGTCTTTCCAGTCGCTGATCTGCAGCAGATTGTCCGCTCCCATCAGCCAGACGAAGCGGTACTTGGGAAATCGCGGCAGCAGCAGCGCCAGTGAATCCGCCGTGTGCTGGGTACCCAGTCGCCGCTCGATGTCGGTGACGCGAATCCGCGGATGCCGCGCGACCGCCGTCGCCGCCCGGATCCGCTCGTCGAACGGCGCCATGTCGCGGCTGCTCTTCAGCGGATTCTGCGGCGTGAGCATCCACCACACTTCGTCCAGCCGCAGCCGCTTCAGCGCCAGCAGCGAGATGTGGCGGTGACCGTCGTGGGCAGGGTTGAACGATCCCCCCAGCAATCCGATCCGGCGCGCGGGCACGGATCAAGCCCGGTCGCGAAGAGGCGGGCGCGGGGCCGGGCGCAGGAAGGGCGGACGGCAGAGCGGGCACACGGTCAGGTGATGGCCAGAAGGCGGGTAGGGGCGAACGGGGAGGGGCGCGCCGGCCGCACCGCTGTTCAGGGGCGGCATTGGCCGCTGCCCCGCACGACGTACTTGAAGCTGGTGAGCTGCTCGACGCCGACCGGGCCGCGCGCGTGCAGCTTGCCGGTGGCGATGCCGATCTCGGCGCCCATGCCGAACTCGCCGCCGTCGGCGAACTGGGTGGAGGCGTTGACCATCAGGATGGCGCTGTCGATGCCGCGCACGAAGGCGTCCGCGGCCGCCGCGTCCTCGGTGATGATCGCCTCAGTGTGCTGCGAGGAGTGCTTGCGGATGTGCTCGATCGCCTCGTCCAGGCCGCCCACGATCTTCACGGACAGGATGCTGTCCAGGTATTCCGTATCCCAGTCCGCTTCCGTGGCTGGTACCACCCTGGTGTCGATCACCCGCGTCGCCCCGTCACCGCGCACCTCGCAGCCGGCGGCGACCAGATCGTCCAGGATCGGCGGAAGGACGTCGGCGGCCACCGACCGGTCGACCAGCAGCGTCTCGGTGGCCCCGCAAATCCCCGTCCTGCGCATCTTGGCGTTGAAGACGACGCGACGCGCCATCTCCCGGTCGGCCGCGGCGTGGATGTAGGTGTGGCAGATTCCGTCCAGGTGCTTGAACAGGGGCACCTTGCTCTCGGCAGTCAGGCGCTCGATCAGGGACCGGCCGCCACGGGGCACGATCACGTCGATGAACTCGCTCATCTTCAGCATCTCGCCCACTGCCACCCGGTCGGTGGTCGGCACCAGCTGAATGCTGGTCTCCGGCAGGCCGGCGCCGATCAGGCCGGCGGTCAGGCACTCCATGATCACCGATGAGGTGAGAAAGCTTTCCGAGCCGCAACGCAGGATCGCGGCGTTGCCGGCCTTCAGGCACAACCCGCCCGCATCCGCCGTGACATTCGGGCGGGATTCGTAGATCACGCCGACCACCCCCAGCGGCGTGCGGACGCGCGCAATCCTCAGACCGTTCGGCCGTTCCCAATCCGCCATCACCGCGCCCACCGGATCGGGCAGGTCGGCAATCTCGTCCAGCCCGCGCGCCATCGCCTCGATGCGCCCCTCGTCCAGCCGCAGCCGGTCGATCAGGGCCGCGGTCAGCCCTCGCGCCGCACTCTGGTCGATGTCGCGCCGATTGGCATGCATGATGTCGTGGGTGCGGGCGCGAATGTGGGTGGCCGCCAGGCGGAGCGCCGTGTCCTTGGCCGCCGAAGTGGCGCGTGCCAGATCGTCCGCAGCGGTGCGCGCCCACGTGCCGATGTGGTGCATGACCTGCCGAAGGCCCTCTTCGCCGCCAACCGGCAGTTCGACGGGACGTGGGGCGCTCAACGTGCTCATGGGTGCGGTTCTCGGTCCAGCGCGAGATCGTCTCGATGAATCATCTCGTCGCGACCACGGTAGCCGAGGCACGCCTCTATTTCACTGGTTTTGTGGCCGATGATGCGGCGGGCATCCGCCGCCGAGTAGGCTGCCAGTCCACAACCGAGGATCCGGCCGTCGCGGGTGCGCACGCTCACCGGCGCCCCCTTGCCGAAGTCACCCTCGACACCCACGACGCCCGCCGGCAGCAGGCTCTTGCCGCGGGCCAGCGCTCGCACCGCACCGTCGTCCACCACCAGAGTGCCGGCCGGCTTCAGCGTGCCGGCGATCCATCGCTTGCGCGCCGCCTGCGGGTTCGCCGCCGGCAGGAACCAGGTGCACGGCGCGCCGGCCTCGATGCGGGCCAGCGGGTGCAGCCCGGTGCCGGTCGCGATCGCCATCCGGCAGCCGGCGGCGAGCGCGATCCGTGCCGCCGCCAGCTTGGTCGGCATGCCGCCGCTGCCGACTGCGGAGCGGGAATCCCCGGCCATCGCTTCGATCTCGGGCGTGATCTCGCGCACCTCCGGGATCAGCCGGGCGGTCGCATCCTTGCGCGGGTCGGCGGAATAGAGCCCGTCGATGTCCGACAGCAGCACCAGCGTATCCGCCGAGATCATCGCCGCCACCCGGGCCGCCAGCCGGTCGTTGTCGCCGAAGCGAATTTCGTCGGTGGCAACCGTATCGTTCTCGTTGATCAGCGGCACCGCACCCAGCCGCAGCAGCGTCGCAAGCGTGCTGCGCGCGTTGATGTAGCGCCTCCGGTCCTCGCTGTCGTCGAGCGTCAGCAGTACCTGCGCCACGGTGATCGAATGCCGTGCCAGTACCTCCTGGTAGGCATGCGCGAGCCGGATCATGCCGGTCGCCGCCGCCGCCTGCTTCTCGTCCAGCCGCAGCGCGCCCGGCGGCAGGTCAAGGTGCCGGCGGCCGACGGCGATCGCCCCGGAGGAGACGAGCACCACCTGCTGTGCCCGCTCCCGGCACGAAGCCACGTCCTCGGCCAGTGCCGCCAGCCAGTCGTGGCGGATCGCCCCCGTCCGCTCGTCGACCAGCAGCGCCGAGCCGATCTTCACCACCAGCCGGCGGCCGGGGGTCAGGCCCGCGGCCGCAGCCGCCACCGGCGTCATTCCCCGTCGTCCCCGCCGTCGGCGATCGGCCTCCGGTCCGCCGTGACCGCCGGTTCCGGCCGCGTGGCGCGGATCTGCTGCAGCGCTGCGGCGAGGACCTCGGGCACGCCGGTGCCGGCGACGCCCGACGCGGTGAGTACCGCCCGACCGGCGGCTTCGCTTAACGCCGCCCGGCGGTCCGCCACCTCATCGGCCGACAGTGCATCGATCTTGTTCAGCACCGGAATTTCCGGCTTTTCGGACAGGTCGGCGCCGTAGGCCTCCAACTCGCTGCGCACCGTCCGCCAGGCGCCAGCCACGTCGGCCTGTGTGCCGTCGATCAGGTGGATCAGCACCCGGCATCGCTCCACGTGGCCCAGGAACCGGGTGCCGAGTCCGACACCCTCGTGCGCCCCTTCGATCAGCCCGGGGATATCGGCCAGCACGAAGCTGTCGTCGCCGACCTCGACCACGCCCAGCGATGGATACAGTGTGGTGAACGGGTAGTCGGCCACCTTCGGCCGGGCGGCGGAGACGGCCGCGAGAAAGGTGGACTTGCCGGCGTTCGGCAGGCCGACCAGGCCTGCGTCCGCCAGCAGCTTCAGCCGCAGGATGACGGTGATTTCCTCCCCCGGCCCGCCGGGGATGGTGCGCCGGGGCGCCCGGTTGGTCGACGACTTGAACCGGGCGTTGCCGACGCCGGCCGAGCCGCCGCGGGCGATGATCGCCCGCTGGCCCGGTTCGGTCAGGTCGGCCAGCAGCGTCTGACGGTCCTCGGTGAACACCTGGGTTCCCACCGGCACCCGCATCACCGCATCCTCACCACGGCCGCCGGTGCGGTTCTGGCCGGAGCCGTTCTCACCGCGGCCGGCCTTGACGTGCGGGCGGTAGCGGAAGTCGATCAGCGTGTTCAGGTCAGGGACCGCGAGTGCGACCACGTTGCCGCCGCCGCCGCCATCGCCGCCGTCCGGGCCGCCGAACTCGATGAACTTCTCGCGCCGGAACGACAGGCAGCCGTTGCCGCCGTCGCCGCTCTTCACCATCACCTTGGCTTCGTCGAGAAAGCGCACGCGACCGGTTCCGGGGCTTCAGGCGGCTCGCCCGGCGCGCGCTGGTGGGCTGCGGCGGAGGCGGGCGGCGTGGCTGCCGCGCGGGCGGCGGGCGGTGCGGCTGCCGCGCGGGCAGCTAGGAGCGGGGCTCGACGTCGATGTAGGTGCGACCGCCCGAGCTGCGCCGGAACGCCACGCGTCCCTCGCCGAGGGCGAACAGCGTGTGGTCGCGGCCCATGCCCACATTCTCTCCCGGATGATACCGGGTGCCCCGCTGGCGGACGATGATGTTGCCGGGGATCACGATCTGACCGCCGAACTTCTTCACGCCCAGCCGCTGCCCGGCGCTGTCGCGGCCGTTGCGTGAGCTGCCGCCCGCCTTCTTGTGTGCCATCGGTCTACTCCTGCAGGGCCGGTTCGAGGACGGGTGCGGCGGCGACGGCGTCGACCGTCGGGGCTGCCGCCGGAACGGGCTCCGCGGCTTCCGCCGCCGAGGCGTCGCCGGTCAGGCTGATGGACGCGATGCGCACCGCGGTCAGGTCCTGGCGATGGCCGCGGGTGCGACGGTGGTTCTTGCGCCGCTTCTTCTTGAAGATGATCAGCTTCGGCCCGCGCGGATGCTCGAGCACCCGGCCGAACACGCGCGCTTCCGGCGGCACGGCCGCACCCACCAGCGGCGCCTTGCCGTCTTCCGCCAGCATCAGCACCTGATCGAACGCCACCAGATCGCCGGGCTCAACCGCCAGGCGCTCGATGACGATCCGATCGTTCTCGGCGACCCGATGCTGTTTGCCGCCGCTACGAATCACTGCGAACATGACCGACCATCGCTCAATAGAAGTCCGGCCCCGCACCTACGGGCGCCGGGAAGCCGAGCACTATAGGCGCCCGGCCGCGCCTGTCAACGCCCGCAGCGGCTCTGTCACGGGAACGTCGGCATCTGTCAATGCGGCAGGTAGCGTCCGTCGACGCACCGGGTCGCGTACGCCCGTCACGATTTCCCGCCAAGCGCGATTGAGCACGCGGTGTGGCTCTACCTGCGTTTCCAGCTCAGTCTGAGGGACGTCGAGGATTTGCTGGCGGAACGCGGGCTGGACGTCAGCTACGAAACGATCCGTCGCTGGTAGAGTCGGCCTGGAAAATTCGGACAGGGCGATCAGTGGATCTTCTGCCTGAGGGCGGGGAAGATGCCGGCTATCAGGAGGGATCATGGCGAGACGTGCACGGCGGACCCATTCAGCGGCCTTCAAGGCGAAAGTGGCGTTGGCGGCGATCAAGGGAGAGAAGGCGCTTGCCGATTTGGCTCAGCAGTTTGACGTTCACCTGAACCAGATCACGGCGCGGCGGGCGCAGTTGCTTGAGGGGGCTGCCGAGGTGTTCGGGGCGGCGCCAGCGGAGGTGTCGGGCAGGCCGTCTGTGGACTTGAAGGCTCTGCACGCCAAGATCGGACAATTGACGCCGGCGAACGATTTTTATCCGGCGCGCTCACCAAGGCCGGATTGCTGAGCGCAAGGAAATGATCGACCGGGAGCACGATTTGCCGCTGGTTCGGCAGGCGCAGGCGCAGGCGCAGGTGCGGCGGTGCCGGGTGATCACGCTGATGCGCCGGATGGGCATCGAGGCGCTGTCCCGCCGGCCGAACACCTCGAAGCCGGCGCCGGGGCAGCTAACCCGTTCTATTCATGAGGGAGGGTCGGCGTCGGTTTTGTCGCTGGGGCCGATCGGTCGGGCGAGCCGGTTCGGCGGCGTCTTCGCCGGCGGGCTTGGACTGGTTCTGATCGACGCGTCGGGGGTTTCGGAGACGGGCTCGGCGGGGCGTTTTTGGCCCGACGGGCTACGGTCCTGCGGGGCTGAGGGCAGTGGCGAGATGGCGGATCAGCGCTGCTTCGGGGCTGGCGGCGGCGAAGGCGAGGCGGACGCGGGACGCGGTCTCGACGACGCGGGCGCCGACTTTCAGCAGGCGCAGTCGCAGCGTGGCGAACTCGGCTCTGGCGAGCGCATGGGTCTTCGGGATGGCATCCCGGAGCGTCAGGATCAGCCAGTAGGCGGCGGTATGCAGGATGAGCCGGACCTGATTGGCGAGCGGCGAGCGGCAACTGGTGCGGTCCGAGGCGAGTTGGCTCTTGTGCATCTTGATCAGGTTTTCGGCTTGGCCGCGGGCGCAGTAGAGAGTGTCGTAGACGTGCTCGGCCGATCCGTGGCCGAGGCTGGTGACGAGGAAGCGGATGTCGAGGCCCTGCGTCGAGGCTTCGATGCGGGCACACGCCCGACGCTCCCGCTTCCACGACTTCGCCCGGTAACGGGTCTCGGCGAAGCCGCGCAAGGACGGCCTCTTCTCCAGGGCGCGGCGGGTGCGGATATCGTCGGCGGCGTCGTCGACCAGACGATCGAGCACCTTGTTGCCCGGCAGGCCGAAGACGTAATCGATGCCGTTCACCTCGCACCAGTCCATCACCTCCGGGCGCCCGTAGTGGCCGTCGCCGCGAATGGTGATGCGGGTGGTGGGCCAGCGGCGGCGAACGCGACGGACGAGCCGGCGCAGATGGCCGCGGATCTCCTTGCCGGACGGCGTCTTGCCGGGGCGTAGGATCATCGCCACCGGCCGGCCGGTGGCGGTGTCGTAGACATGGATCGGCAGAAAGCAGCGCTCGTCGTAATGGGCGTTGAACAGCGAGAGTTGCTGGTGGCCGTGGACGACGTCGCAGGTGTCGTCGATGTCGAGCGTCACCTCGGCGGGCGGCGCCGGGTAGCTGGCGAGCCACAGGTCGAGCATCACCCGACCGAGCCGGATCACGCTGCGCAGATCGGGCGCGTTCTCCCATCGGGACATCGTCGGCTGCGAGCACAAGTTCCGTCCGCTGTCCGGCAGCCGACCGCAGGCGAGCTTGAACGCCGGATCGAAACGCAAGCTGTCGAGATCGCAGGCGTCCTCCCAGCCGCAGGCGATGGCGAAGATGCGCGCCCGCAGGATGTCGACCAACCGATGCGTGACCCGGCTCGCATCGCGGCCGTCCGGGATCACCGAAGCGAGCTTGGCGGCGACGCCGAGCCTCCGCTCGGCCTCCGCCAGCAGCATCACGCCACCGTCCGAGGTGATCCGGCCACCGTCGAACGCCGCGGTGACCTTCTTGCGTCCGACGGCTGGAAACGCAAACGGCAGGGACGTATCGTCGGTCATGGCGGATGTGGCCGGCCCGGATGTTGTCGAAGGGTTGGCTTCAGCAACCGAATCCTACGCCACGCCAATTGCTTAGGCTACATCCGCCAATTCGTTCCACCAGCCGTCGTGAATAAGACGGGCTAGGGTGTAGGAGGCGAAGCATCCTGTTTCGGACCGTCAAGACAACATCGAGGGCGGGTGCGTGCGGCTGCATACATTCGAAGACATCCAGCGGACCGTAACGCCGGCGGCGCTCGAAAAGGCTACGCTCTATCAGCGCCGGCGACGGGCCTTCGTTACTGACATGGCCGACGACGGCACCCGCATTGAAGGCCGGGTGCAAGGAACGCAACGCCGTTCGTACACTGTCACCATCGAGCTGGGAATCCGCACGGACGGCAAGGTCGGGATCGATGGGTCCTGCTCGTGCCCGGTCGCGTTCAACTGCAAGCACGTGGCGGCCTTGCTGATCGAGAGCATGACGACGCCCGAAGGTCGGCAGCTGGCATCATCAGCCGCGGGACCGGTGCTGCCGCCGCCGGCGGAAAGCTGGCTCGCCGACCTCGACCGGGCGATGGCACTCAGCGACGAGGAGTATCCGCCGTCGATCCGTCAGCGTTTGATTTATCTTCTGTCGATCACCCCTGGCGCCGGCGGCACGCCGCAGCCGGTCCTGGAGCTCAAGTCGGTCCGGCTGCTGAAGGACGACACTTTCAGCAGTACGGTATCGAACTACGATCCTCAGTCGGCGTTTTCGGGCACGCC
>Ga0209573_1002341_pt1 | contig 24509 bp, 15 predicted proteins | sample TNRBio252014_DNA_FD_185870 | JGI IMG/M metagenome (GOLD analysis project Ga0209573, IMG submission 185870) | Wastewater treatment Type I Accumulibacter community from EBPR Bioreactor in Madison, WI, USA - TNR Reactor_6/25/2014_ DNA (SPAdes)... | ecosystem: Engineered > Bioreactor > EBPR >... | reverse complement strand
GCAGGATTTAAATTCGATGGGCTTTCAAACTTCAAGAACATCAGCAAAAACTCTTGGTGGTTTGATCGACATGGATCCCTGGAAGAGCGAATTGGTCTATTTCAAACTCAATCCAGATGATGAATTACGTTTGGTCTATCATGTTACAGCCTATGCCAACCTTGCCGAAAAGTGGCAATATTTTGTTGAGGCCGAAACTGAGAAAATCCTGCATAAGTTTCCTTCCAATTGCAAATTACTCCACGCACATGAATGCAATCACACATGTGAATCCCGCCTTAGTATAAGTGGATCTGAAAAAGCTTATGCGACTGATCTGGCAAATGTTACGAGGGAACTAAATGTTTACAAACACAATAGTACTTATTATCTGACAGATGCATCCAAGCCTATGTTCGATGCGGCAGGAAGCCAAATGCCCAATCAGCCAAAGGGAGTTATCTGGACTTTGGATGCGAAAAACACAAATCCCGGGAATGATGACTTCGACGTGGAGCACATCACTTCCACGAACAACAACTGGACCAATAAAGTAGCTGTTTCCGCTCATTATAATGCTCAAAAATCCTTTGATTATTATTCCACAACTTTTGGCAGAAACAGTTTTGACAACAATGGTGGAAATATCATTTCAATCATCAATGTGACCGAAAGTGATGGATCTCAGATGGACAATGCCTTCTGGAGCGGTAAAGCCATGTTTTACGGAAATGGAAATGAAGCATTTTATCCATTGGCAAGGGCTCTGGATGTCGCTGGCCACGAAATTACTCATGGTGTGATCCAATCTACTGCAGATCTCGAATATTATGGCGAATCGGGAGCGATCAATGAATCATTTGCAGATATTTTCGGTTGTATGATAGAAGGTGAAAACTGGCAATTAGGGGAAAGTATTGTTAAACCGGGTGTATTCCCTTCAGGAGCCCTCAGAGATATGAGTAATCCCAACAATGGATCCGGCAATTCCAATTCACCTGGCTGGCAGCCTGCTCACGTAAGTCAGCAATACAAAGGATCCCTCGATAATGCAGGTGTCCACATCAATAGCGGCATTCCAAACTTTGCATTTTACAAATTTGCAACTTCAGTTGGAAATGACAAAGCTCAGAGAGTTTTTTATAAAGCCCTGACATCTTATCTCACTAAATCCTCCAAATTTGTAGATTTGAGAATGGCTGTTGAACAGGCAGCATATGATTTATATGGAGCTGACACAAAACAAGCTGCTGCCAATGCATTTGAAGCTGTTGGCATTAAAGGAACCAACACTGGTCAACCGAATAACTACGAGCATGACCTCGCAATAAATCCCGGGGATGATTTGATCTTATATTATGAAGAAGGCTTTTTTGATAACAATCTTGTCATTGCCGCGAATGATGGATCAGTCATAGCAAGTTCAATTTACAGCGGAGAGATCATAAGCAAACCCAGCGTTACTGACAATGGCAGCGAAATTGTATTTGTCGGATCAGATTATAAAATTCACTATATTTTCATCAATTGGGATTCCGGACAATACCAACATTCGATCATTCAGAGTGATCCCATCTGGAGAAATGTTGCCATTTCCAAAGATGGATGGAGAATTGCAGCCATAACACAGGAATTGGGCCCGGAAATAATGGTGTATGACTTCAATCTTGAAAAATGGAAAACTTTTGAAGTTTACATTCCGTCAACGGTTGAAGGAGTTACCGCCGGCAAAATAGAATACATTGATGTTATGGAATTCAATTATTCCGGAGAATGGATTCTGTTTGATGCAAAAAACGTTATTAAATCACAATTTGGAAGCGATATAGAATATTGGGACATCGGGTTCATTCAGGTTTTTGATCACAATCAGGAAAACTTTGCATCAGGCATGGTTCAGAAATTATTCTCAGGTCTTCCTGATAATACCAGCATTGGGAATCCGGCATTCAGCAAAAACTCCCCTTATATCATAGCTTTTGATTATCTTGCTGAAGAAAGTTACCTTATTTTAGGAAGCAACTTAGAAACCGGCACCATAAATCAGATTTTTGAAACCAATACTTTGGGTTATCCCAGCTTTTCAAGGTCAGACAACCAATTGCTATTCAATTATGAAGATTTTTGGGGATCCAATGTAGCTATTCTGGATCTCGCTTCCAACAAAATTGAATACCTGCCAAATTCAGCCAAGATCCTGATTGAAGGCGGTTTTTGGGGAACCTGGTTTTCAAATGGCAACAGATCACTTTCACTATCTGAAGAAGTTTGGTTCGACCCTAGTACTGAATTGAATATTTGGCCCAATCCTGCTTATGATAAAATCAATATTTCAGGTGAATCATTGACCGGACATATCGAGTGTAAAGTTACAAACCTGCTTGGTCAGGTCTATGCGACAGAATCCTTTGAAACCGATGGAATTCCCCATCAACTCTCTATCAGCGGAATTCCTTCAGGATCGTATATCATTCAACTCAGAAATAAGGAAAAACTGATTTGTAAAAAACTGATTATCAGTCAATAATAAATCACGATTTCCCCTGTTATTCTAAAAATCAACGGAATCTGTTATTGGCCATTTATGGTTGCTGCGGATGGCTTATCCCATGATATCCATTTATTAATTCTTATATTGCAAAATTTGCAATTTTTATGGTTTAGGTGACTGATGATTTATTTATCGGCACATATATCTTGTCAATCATTTCTATGACCAATGGCAGAAAATAAACCTGCCAAATTGAACTTTTTTGGGTTGAATGATTGTTAACAATCAATAAAATCAACGATAATTTCCACAAAAAATACACTAAACGATAATTATAGTATCAACTTGTAGTTACAAATTGATCTTATTCAACATTGTGTCTTATTAACAGATTTTCAAACAATTATTATACTAAACTTTAAAACTAAACATTATGGATCCTAAAAAACTGACCAGAAATTTGATTATAGCTTTCGTGGCACTATTGCTGGTCATCATTTTATTCAATTCAGCTTTTCTCACGATAGAACCTGGTGAAAAAGGCGTGCTGTTCAAAAGATTTTCAGGAGGAGTGGATAAAGAAAAAATATATGAACAAGGTTTCCATGTGATCATGCCATGGAATAAAATGTTTATTTATGATACCAGACTCAATGAATCATTGGAAAAAATGGAGGTATTGTCCAAAAACGGTTTGACCATTTCTACAGAATTATCATACAGATACAAACCCGTAGATGATAAGGTCGGCTACCTGCACAATGAGATCGGATCAGATTATCTCGAAAGAATTATCAAACCAGAGATCAGATCATCTACAAGAAAAGTGATTGGTAAATATTTACCCGAAGAACTATATTCCACGAAACGGGAAGCCATTCAGGATGAAATATTTAATGCAACTAAAATAGCCATAGAAAAGAAACACCTGGTTCTTGACGCAGTACTCATCCGCGAAGTTTCTTTACCTGCTACCCTTCAAACAGCTATAGAAAGAAAGCTCAAAGAAGAGCAGGAGGCATTGGAATATGAATACAGGCTGGATAAAGAGCGCAAGGAAGCAGAAAGGAAGGTCATTGAAGCAAAGGCTAAAGCCGAATCAAATCGCATACTGAACGCCAGTTTATCAGAAAACATCCTGAAAGACAAAGGAATAGAAGCCACGATCAAACTGGCTGAATCCCAAAACAGTAAAATTATAGTTATTGGTGGAGGTAAAGATGGTTTGCCCTTAATTTTAAATCAATAACGTTCAAAAAAAAGTAAATGAAGAGAAGATTGATGCCAAACTTCTCTTCATTTATCATTATAATTATGCTTCCCCTGCCCCATTTTCCTCTCCGGGAACACGGTTATTAATCTTTTGAACCTCAGTATCAATAAAATACAAACTTTGAGGTCCATCACCGATCAGTTTAACTTTATCCAATACCTCTTTAAAAAGCACTTCTTCTTCTGCCTGTTCACTGACAAACCATTGCAGAAAATTCAATGTTGCAAAATCCTGTTCTTTACTGCTGAGTTCCACCAAAATGCTGATCAAATTGGTCACTTTCTTTTCGTGTTGATAGGCCTCAGCAAAAACTGTCTGAATATTTAACCATTCTGAAGGTGGCATAGGCACTTCGGGTACAATGGCATGACCGTCCATCATGTTGATGTATTTGAAGAATTTCATCATATGTATTCTTTCTTCTACCGCATGTTCGTACATAAAAGCTGCACATCCGCTAAGTCCATTCACTTCACACCAGGATGCCATAGCTAAATATAAATTTGAGGCATAGTACTCTTCCTTAACCTGCCTGTTCAACGCTTCAATCATTTTTGCACTTAACATAATTCAATTTTTTTTTGTAAAACTACTGAATTTCAGGTTTCCATAGAAAGAAAATCATTGTTTTGTAAAACATTAACAATCACTTCATATTTCAGGAATGATAATAAAACAGGGGTTTTGACGAGCAAAACCCCTGTTATATGTTTATTAATCAATAATTTATCAGAGTTTGATCAATTTTTGTGTAACTGATCCGGTTTCTGTTTCCAATCTGATAAAATAAATTCCCTGAGTGTATTCACTGATATCCAGTTTTGTTTCAGATTCCAGAGAACTTACAGTTTTGACATCAATTTTTTGTCCCAATTGGTTCAGGACAAAAATTTTGGCACCCAATACTTTTTCCATACTCACTTTAATACTAACCTCTGTGATGGCAGGATTTGGCATAACAATGAACATGTTAACATACCTGGGATTATCTGTATTTGTCTTGGAATCAACTGTAAATACAGTTTCAAATATACAACCATTGGCATCGGTCACATACAACACAAATTCTCCTGCTGCCAGACCAGAAAGGTCTTCAGCAACAGTACCGTTAGACCAGGAGTAAGTATACGGTGGTGTGCCCCCATGTACCGTGATATCTATTCCACCATCCAGCTGACCATTTGTTTCATCTGTAATCACAACAGTCACTTCAAGCGGTGTCGGTTCAGTTATATTGATCACTTCAGTGAAAGTACTTCCTGCTCCGTCAGTAATGGTATATGTATATGATCCGGCTTGTAATCCGGTTAAGCTAAATTCAGTTGAACTAAAACCATCAGGTCCTTCCCAGTTCACTGAATAGCCAGGGACGCCACCATTTGGAACCACTGTGATCGATCCAGACTCATCTGCATTACACAACAGATTTCCGACCGTCTGGTTTACACCTAATGGCAAAATCACAACTGTCACGGTTTGACAAACAACTGAGGAACCGCATTCATTGGTATAAGTATGGCAGATTTCATAATCGCCTGAGACATTGAAAACAAAAGTAGCAACATTTCCGGCAACTTGTTGACCGTCGCTGGCTGTCCAAACAGATGTTCCATCCTGACTTCCATTGGCAGATGTTACAGAAACTACATTATAAGCCAATTCGCTGGTAAACGCTGCATCAGGTGTATTGATAAACTCATCAATGATCACCTGAGCTGCATTGGTGCAACCATTTGTAGTATTAGTTACGGAAAGAATATAAGTTCCAGGTGCATCAACCGTGATGATCAGTTGATCAGGATCTGAAACAATGTTTCCTGTTTCGGTGGTCCACAGATAAGTAAAGTCATCTCCCTGGCTTGATGCTGAACCATCCAGTGTCAATGTTTGGATCAAACATGTCAATGTTTGGCCATTACCTGCTGAAGCAGTTGGCAAAGAAGCATCGGCAAAAACTTCAATAAATCCGGTTGTCTCGCAACCATTGGTTCCAATGGCTGTAAAGTTAAATTGTCCGCTTTGGTTGACAACTCTGCAGAATCCTTCTTCGTTGTCTTCCCAAATAATATTTTGTACATTCGAAACCGGAACAACACAAATTTCAACCTCACTCACAGAACAGGTCAATGTATGTGAAGGTGCTTCGAAAACAGGCAAATTCGCATTGGATGTTACAACAAAAACCAAAGATGAACTACATCCTGAGTTGATATTATTGATAGTCAGTGTATATGTTCCAGGTTGGTCTACCGTAGGCGTTAAAGTATTTGCTCCGCTTACGATATTTCCATCATTAGTTGACCATGCAATTTCAAAATTGGCTCCATAGTCTGAGCCAGTTGCATCAATAGTTACTTCAGCGACCTCACATGTAAGACTTGCTGGTGCTTCTCCGGTCACTACAGGTGCAACTCCTTCGAGTGTAACCACAACTTCATCCGTTACAATGCAACCATCCAAACCGTTTTCAACAGTCAATACATAATTTCCCGGCTCGTTAACTATTGGAGTCAAGGTGTTTTCTCCACTAACAATATTTCCATTTGTAGTTTCCCAGGTATAGATCATGTGGCTACCCTGTGTTGAACCTGATCCATCGAGCATTACTTCGGGATTTTCACAATCAAGCGCTGTATTCGGACCTCCATTGGCAACCGGATTTGGTCCGAATTCAATATACACGAATTCATTGTTCAAACAATCGTTACCATCTTTTATATCAATATAATATACACCATATGGCATATTTGTATAGTGATCCTGCGCACTGAATCCGTCACCAATGTCATACATATAGTTGGAACCTGTGCCTCCAATACCACTCAGGAATAGTTCACCGTTTTCCAGTTCACATGTGGTATGAACCACATCGAATATCAGTTGCACTTCTTCAGGTTCTCCCAGGAAATGAGATTCAACAACTGCACAGCCAAAACCATCAGTCACTGTTACTTCATACATACCTGCTGAAAGATCGTGAGCTAAACTACCGGTATTTCCATTTGACCATTCGAACGTGTAAGGCGGTGTACCTTGACTCGTTTGAGCCATTAAGGAGCCATCACTGCCACCGTAACAACTGATAGGTTCTCCAGCCAGCACCTGAGCTTCAAATGGAACTGTGGTACCTTCCACAACAAACTGTTCAGAAGTATAAGTATAATTATGACCATCCGTCATTGTAACCCAATAGGTTCCGGGACCAATACCTACAAGATCCTCGGTGGTTTGTCCTGTATTCCACTGGTAATTGATATTGCCATAACCTGCTACCGGAGTGATATCTATTTCACCTTGCATGTAACAATCTGCATGGAGGATATCAGCTATGGCACCTAGTTGGCAACTACCAAGTACCCAGCTTTCCCATGTTTCAAAACTTGCCTGTCCGACTTCATAAGTTTTCTTGGTATCCGCGCAAACAGCATAGAGTGTAGGCCAGTAACCTATAGCATAACTATTTACAACACTTTGTTGTGAGGCAGGTATATTGATAATCGGATAAGGTGTTCCTGCCACCCAGTTTCCCTGAGTCGAACCTCCACCTGCGGAACATTGTGCAGTGTTCCCATACAAACATGCATCGTTCGTATTCATGTCTCCTTCCAGGAAAAACACCATGATCTCCCCTGTTCCCGGAGGGCCGTAAGTATTATACAGTTCTTCCAGAATTCCAGAATTATGATAACTCCAGCATGGACCACACCAGGTAGCTGAAAAGTCAATGATCACTGACTTACCGGCATTAAGATACGAATACAGGTTGTGTTCTACGCCATTCAGATCAGTGAGGGTCCAATCCGGTGCAATTGCGCCATCAGGCAACTGGGCTTGTGTTGGTTGCAGGGCAAAAAAACTGGCCAATACAATAATTAAGTACTTAATCAGCTTCATACAATAAAGTTTAGTTTAGAAAGTGTGTATAAAAAACCTTCTTTCAGGATTCACCTGTGTATTAATGGAATTATCAACCCGACAAATACAAAAGAAACCCTTAAAATTGTAAGCAAATCTAATTAAAATAATGAAGCTTTTTAAGCTATCACTTCATTTTTTCTCTGTTTAAATAAATGGTAATTTAACGACAATTCCGCAAATATCCCGAACAACAAAACAATAAACTTATGCATTTAAAGTAATCATCAAATTTAAAAATTATATTCTGAAATTTATAGAAATATATATTTAATATTTTGAGCTTCATTCACTCAACTGGTGTTCGTCCAGGCATCAATTCACCCAAATTCGCACTTTATATTATAAAATCAGGCTTTTTTTAATTTTAACAAATTTTTGCAATGCTCATTCAAAACCCACAATTAACACCATTTCCAATAAAAGTCATGATGTTCACGCTGCAATGATAATTATTTAGATTACTTTTTGAATTTCCAATAGTTTCTTCTTTAAAACAGATGCTGACCATCCTTGTCGGTTAAATTATCTGCCAACTGGTTTTGCGCTTTCCAGAAATTAGGTGTGCATCCTTCCAGTTTTTTGAAAACACTGTAAAATGCAGATTTGCTGTTGAACCCGCATTCGTAGGCTATGGCTTCAATGCTATATAGGTTTTCCGGATCAGCCAACATATTTTTGACAGCTTCTATCCGGTATTTATTGACATAACTAAAAAAATTAAGCTGCATTTCAGTACTTAACACCTCAGTCAACTGGTGTTTTGGTATACCTGTTCTCTCTGAAAAGACATCCATATTAAATTCAGGATCCAGATAAGGCTTGTTTTTATCAAAAAAATCGGGGATCATGGATTTGATCAACTGTTTCTGAACATCTGTCAATGTGGAATTGGCATACTTTTCTTTTTTACCAGCAGTATCCGTTCCATTGTGCAAAGAAACAATTTTCTGCCCCAGACCATAAAATCCGAGCACATAGATCAGCAACAACATTACAGAATAGTTGATCAATAATGGAATGAACCTAAGTTCAGCAAAAGCAATACTGAATAAACTGATTATGATCAGACTCAACCAATAAACAGAATAGAAAACAACAATAAAAAATACCCAGACAAGATTCCTGTTGACATCGATACTGGAAAACTCGTTGTACACTTCTTTTCTGTGCCTGTGCAACATGAGGATACTGGACAGATTGTAACTAAATAATGAAACCAGATTTGTAACTCCAAAAAAAATCCTGAATCCGAAAGTGGTATCTTCCCTGAAAAAATCAGTCATCAGAATGGTTTCCTGAACGATATAAGCTGAAACTTCAAAAAAAATAAATGGAAAAAGATGTAACAGAAAGATTGGTTTTAATCTGAAGCTTTTTTGGGTTAAAACCTTCACATAAAAATAAAATGCGGGATTGACCAGTAAAAATGAACTTGACAAAAGAGGTTTTCCCATCCAGTTGAGATCAATGATCAGTGTCAGAAATTCAATGGCCATTAATATTAACCAGGCTGCCAGAATTTTATCAGCTATACTCTTCTCTTTTTTTGATAGAATGAGCAATGAGGAAAATAAGGCCTGAGAAATCCCAACAAACAATAATACCTCAACCCAGAAAGCATTCCTGTCCATTTAAATCAAATTTAATTTGTTGTAATTTACATTTTTCAGCCCATAACTCAAAATTAATCAAGTTTATCCACAAAACTGAATCATTTTGGCATTCTTATAACGTTTAAATCATTTAATGCTGCAATCATAACCAACTTTTTACTGTTTTTTCTGTTAAAAGTTGATACTTTAGCTATGTAAAGGCTTATTTCATAAACATGTGACCGGATCAAAAGTGCAGTAATTAGTCTTTGCAAGAAAACGCCAAATACTGCGTTATGCTTATTTTTGAAACAGTCATTTACAATGAGTAAACTCCTTGTTTTCAAAAACTTCGAAAGCCTTGTCCTTGACGTTTTCTTATCAAAGACGAAAAAAACATGAGTTTTCTTGCAGATACTAATTAAATAATTTACAATGTTTGGAATGATCAAAAATTCTTTTAGGATATTAATACTGAGCATCATATTGTTATCATGCACCACTGTAGAAAAGGTCAAAACCGGCCATCAGGCTTTGGAAAGAAAACAATATGCCGTTGCAATTGAACTTTTTCAAAAAGAATTTAAGTCCGCTAAACCCAATGATAAAGCAGAAATCGCCTTTTTATTGGGAGAATCTTACAGAAACCTCAAACAGACAGAAAACGCAGTCAAATGGTACCTCAACAGCGCAGAATCCGGCAATAAATCCGATCAACTGTACTACTATACCGCCTTGATGTATAAACAAACCGGACAGTACCAACAGGCAATGAATCATTTTGATAGAGTCAGTATAAAAAACAACCAACTCCAACTGCAGGCAAAAAGAGAAAGAGATATTTGCAGACAAGCCATTCAGTGGCAAGCATCTAACATTCAGTTATATCAAATACAACCTTTTGGCAAAGAAATTGATTTTCACGGATATTTATCCGGCTTTGATCCAAAAGGGAATTTTTTAATTTCGGCTGAACAGGATATTAAAGGGATTTCCGGCAAAAAACATAAATGGACTGGCAGACCTTTTTTGAATATTTTTTATGCAGGTGATGGTGAATTATCTCAACTAAAAAATTTTGGCAATCATCTGAATACGGCATATCATGAAGCAGATCTCACCATCAATCAAAGCAATAATGAATTGGTTTTTACCCGTTGTTCACCAGATGGATCAGATGAGAATTTTTGTCAACTTTACACTTCAGTTCAGGTAGACCAAAACTGGACTGAACCCGTTAGAATGCCCTTTCAAAGTGAGAAAATCAATTATGGCCATGGCTTTTTTGCCAATGATTCGCTGTTGTTTTTCTCTTCTAATGACCCAAAAGGAAAGGGCGGATACGATATATACTATATGCGAAAAACCAAAAACAGATGGATGGCGCCGGTTGGATTACCCGAGCCTGTAAACACTCCAGGCAATGAGTTTTATCCATCCGTAGTGGGAGATACCATTTATTTTTCCTCAGATCATTTGCCTGGTTTAGGCGGAATGGATATTTTCCGAACTTTTCCATTGTCCGATGGCAGGTGGAGTCCACCGCAAAACCTGCTTCCTCCGATCAATTCCCCTGCTGACGATTTTGGTTTCCATTCATATAATGAAAGTGATAAACAACCCTTTGCATATATCAACTCCAACAGAGACAGCAGAACCGGCACTGATCGAATTTTTGCTGTTTCCAAAATTGAAACTATTGCTAAAGACACGATGTCTATAGAGACAGAAAAACCTGTTGAATCAAAAAACTATAGATTGTTCCTTACCTTGAGGGTATTTGAACAGGTTTTCGAAGATGTAACCGACCCAAACAGTCAGATCCTGGGCAAAAAACCTGTGAACAAGGCAGAAGGCAGGATTATTGAGGCAGAAAAGACCTTCAGCACCGATTTGAACGGACGATATATCACAGAGTTGAAATTCGATACAAACTACTCTGTCATCATTGATAAATCATCGTATTTGACCTATTACCTGGAATTACCTGCAGTGCCCTACCCTGCGGAAAACACAAAACTTGAAAACCACAACATTTCCAGAGAGGTGATCATCCAAAAAATCTATTTGGATAAAGAAATGGTCATGGAAAATATTTTTTATGATCTTGATAAATGGGACATCAGGATGGATGCAGTACCTGCGCTCAACAGTTTGCTGAGTACCATGATCAAAAATCCTGAACTGAAGGTATTGATCGGGGCACATACCGATTGCCGGGCAGATGATGCATATAATCTGGAATTGTCAAAAAAAAGGGCTGAGTCAGTGGTGGACTTTCTGACAAAAGGCGGGATTTTACAGGAACGAATCACTTATGAGGGTTACGGAGAAACCAGGCTGATCGAAAAATGTGCTTGTGAACAGTGTAATGAAGCACAGCATCAAAAGAACAGACGAACAACTTTTACTCTTTCAAAATAATAATGGACAGGAAAACCCGTCCATTATCAATTATTTCCTTTCGGAAACCAGTCTATGTTCAAGGATTTATATACTCAGTTGAACATCAATCATAGTCAAAAGGAAGGGTCTGAGATGTTTTGACCTGTGACAGTGTCATCAGTGTACGCACATGCTCTGCTTCTTCAATTTGTGAAAGACGTTTGAACAATAATTTTTCGTAAGATCTCAAATCTTTGGTGATCACCTTCAAAATGAGGTCAGACTCTCCGGTAATGATAAAACACTCCACGATTTCATCAATGTCCTGGATTTTCTTAATGAAGTTCTCCAGAGCATTTTCTTTCTTCCACAGAAGATTTACCAAAACAAAAGTATGCACATTCAATCCGATCGTTGCCGGATTAACTTTGGCATGGTAACTGTCGATGATTCCGGTTTGCTCGAGCTTTTTAACCCTTTCCAACGTGGGCGCTGGCGATAAACCTATTTTCTTTGACAATTCCAGATTAGTTATCTTGCTGTTCTCCTGCAAAATCTTCAAAATCTTTAAATCAACTTTATCTAATTTGTTTGTCATTGCTTAAAATTTAATTCCAATAAATAAACGTTCAAATATACAAAATTTTATTAAGTTTCAAACGATTTTTTAAAATTTTTTAACCAAATTTAACTAAAAATGTTCATTTTTTAAAATTATGTATGTATTTAGCCAAAATTTAGGCCTGAAAAAATACAAAAATCAAAGAATCAGAACTGTTTGGCTTTAACTGTAATTCAGAATGATTCCAACTTCAATAACAAAGTGTCGAAATATAATTCTGATGAGTTCGTCAATAAAACTTAACATTACTCAAAGTTCAAATTCAGGAACCCGAACCCATTCTAAAACCTATCCGTTTGGGATCAAAAGATTCATTTTTATCCTCATCTTTTGTTTTATTCAGGTCTTGAGCCTGAATGGTGAAGATTCCAGCTTTTGTCCTCTCTTCTGCAGGCAAAGCGGCAATTCTCAGATGTTGATTTTCTATGATATTTGTCATGAACCTGCGGATCGTTCTGGCATTTCCAAAATATTTATCCTTTTGTCTTACAATCGTTTGCAGGTAATCTTCCAACACTTTCAGCGCACCTCCGGAAAACTTCATTTTCTTCTCTGCAGCCATCAAAACAGCGATTTTTTGAAGCTCAGCCACTGAATAATCCTCAAATTTGAGCACTTTGTCAAAACGGGATCTCAAACCTGGATTGGCTTTGAGGAAGCGTTCCATATTATCAGGATATCCAGCCACAAAAACAAAAAACTCACCTCTGTGATCTTCCATACGCTTCAACAAAGTCTGGATGGCTTCATTTCCAAAATCCCCGTTAGCGCCTCCACTATATTCGCTCAATGCATAGGCCTCATCGATAAACAATACGCCACCCATCGCTTCTTCAATCTTCTCCGCGGTTTTGATAGCCGTCTGACCCACGTAACCTGCAACCAGTCCTTGTCTGTCAGTTTCCACCATGTGCCCTCTCTCTAAAATACCCAATGCCTTATAAATCCTGGTCAAGATCCGTGCAATGGTGGTTTTTCCTGTTCCGGGATTGCCTACAAAAACCGTATGCAGATAAAAATTATTGAGCACATCCTTTCCTGTTTCAAGATGATATCTTACGACGCCCACAGTTTCTATGATATCCTGTTTGACCCTGTCCAAACCGATCAAAGCGTTCAATTCAGCTAGTGATTCGCTGAGCAATTGCTCATCGATCGGAATTTTTGGCGAACCTTTTTTCTTTTCAATTTCGATCATTTCCACATCCTTGAGCAAAATTGAAGCAAGTGCTGTTTTATCCAGAAACTCATGATCCGGCTTATTCATGAGCCTCAAACCAAGGTTTATCTTCGCTTTTTCAACCAGATCAAAAACGAATCGGGCATTACCAAAGCTGTTGTCGCGTTTTCTGAAGGCTTCCGTTATGAGTTCATCCATTTTCCTTTTGGCTGCCGGGGTCAATACCACTTCTTTCTCACGACAGGCAATCAATGCAATTTCTGACAATTCCTGAGGCAGATAATCTGCAAAATCAAAAAACAGTTTGAACCTTGACCTCAAACCCGGATTGGACTGAATGAAATACTTCATTTCCTTTGGATAACCTGCAACTATAAGTACGATATCACCCGGACCATCAGACATTTCCTTTACAAGAATTTCGATGACCTCTCTGCCAAAATCCTTACTGTCATCATTTTCTCTGGCAAGACTGTAGGCTTCGTCAATAAAAAGTACACCACCTCTGGCTTTCTCAATCGCTTTTTTCACCTTTGGTGCAGTTTGTCCTATATATTCACCGACCAGATCTACCCGGTCCACTGAATGAACATGGCCTTTGGATAGAAAACCCATTTGCTTGTAGAGTTTACCCATCATTTCAGCTACAGTCGTTTTGCCGGTACCGGGATTTCCCATAAACACTGAATGCACATCGATGTCTCCTTTTTCAAGAAATCCTCTGTTTTTCCTTAAATTGATAAACTGAATATACTTTGCATGGTTGATGATCTGTGTTTTTATCTCCTGCAGTCCCACCAATTCATTGAGTTTATCAAATAACTGATCAAAACTTGATTCACCATCCTCCGGTTCGTCCAGATAGACCGGTGTTTGTTCTTCAGGCAACAACACAGATGGGGTGCCTTCAACAGCTTTGGGGCCTACCATAAAAGGTATCGTGACTAAAAGCTGATCCATAAAAACAATGTCAATCGAATAATATCCCGGTCTCCAGGAAGTAGGACTGGATGCGCCCCATCCACCGATCAGGGTTACAAACTCATGATCAGGTGAAACCTTCATCATCCTGGAAACACTGCCTTTCAATTCTCTGGAATCCGTGAAAAAATGGATCATCACTTCGCACTGCCAGTCTGTATCCTCTACCAGATTCTCGAGGATCAGTTCTACATAGATAAACCGTGTATTATCCACTTCAAAATCGACCAGATATTTTCTGAGTCCTGACTCGACACCTTCATATGGACCTTCGAATAAATTCACAGAATGCAAGTTAATCGGAGCATCTTCACCAAGTCGCATTGGTACACTTACGTCCTCAACATAAAAATATTTGGTCCCTACAACTTTACCATCAATTTTCGCTTCCCAATAATAGGTTCCTTTTTTCCAGAAACTTCCCGTTTTCTTATTCCCCCAGCCTTCTCTGATATAAAAAATCTGTTCGTCTGAAGTAATCAGCTTTTCAAGATTGAGCGTACAAACGTGTTTATTCGTTTTAGCTTTTTTCTGGAAACAGTTGAATTCAATGCCGGCTACCCAATCCTCTTTCTTGAACTGGAGATTCAGTACAGATAATTCAATATATATATAACTGGTTTCGTACCTGTCAAAAACCTGTCTGTATTTTTTATTGTCATTCGCCAACCATTCAGTTGAGCCATAGACTTTCAAATCACGGTAAATATAATTTTCCATTACACTGTTGTGTTCAACCAAAAATATATAACCTGAATTCCCGAATAAAAGTTTACCCGGAGTAAAATATCATGTTATATTTTTCATTTTTCTGCAAAATAAGGAAATTCAATAGTCATTCCCTAACTAAACCACTGAAATCGTATCAATTTGCCAATGTCTTCGATATTAAATCAAACTATTTTAAACACGCAAAAAAAATTCATTAAATCTTAATATTGAAATTAATTATCATATATATAATATTTATAAATAATTTTTTAAACATATAAAATATTTTAAATACAACAACATTACATAATATTCAGATAAAAATAACTTCAAATCCGGTACTACATGATGTGATAGTTCGTAATTTTGCGCCCGCAATAAACGCATAAGATGGATCTTTTAGAAAAATTTTCAGGGATAAAGACATTGATATTCGATGTGGATGGTGTATTTACCAATGGCACTGTTTTGATGTTGGAGAGCGGAGAGCTGGTCAGGCAAATGTCTGCAAGGGATGGTTTTGCCATCAGGTTGGCTATTGACAAAGGATACAGGATCTGCATTATAACCGGAGGTACCCAATCAGGTATTTTAGGACGGTTGGAGGCATTGGGCGTAGACGAAATATATACCGGCATCGACCATAAATTGCCTGTTTTTAGGGAATATCTGATTCGTAAAAACATCCTTCCTGAAAGCGTGCTATATTGCGGCGACGATCTTCCCGACCTGCCAGTGCTGAAGGAAGTTTTTCTTTCTGCCTGTCCCAATGATGCTGCACCCGAGTTGCTGGAACATTGCGATTACATTTCACCCAAACCCGGAGGCCACGGTTGTGTCAGAGATTTGATAGAAAAAGTTTTGAAATCCCAGAAAAACTGGCCATATTGAGCCAAAAATGGTAGCTTTTCTACAACTAATACGATTTCGCAATTTGCTCATCATCCTGCTGACACAGGCTATGATCTTTTTTGGCCTTTTCTCTCCGGTTTTGATAAAACATCAGTTGTCCAAGTCTGTGTTAATATCTGATTTTCTGCTTTTATTTGGATTCACCGCATTGATTGCAGCAGGCGGATACCTGATCAATGACTTGTTGGATACCGGTCCGGATTCTGTCAATAAACCTGATAAACTGATTGTTGGCAAATCCATCACCAAAAAAAATACCTTGCAACTTTACTATTTTAGCCTGCTGTTAAGTTTTTTGTTGAGTGTTTTAATGGATATCATCGATCAAAGAATTTGTTTTGTGCTGATCCAGCCGCTATTGAGTGCAGGTTTGGCTCTTTATTCGTTGAAATTAAAGGGCATTCCACTTTTGGGCAATTTACTGATCGCAATCTGGTCCGCTCTTGTTCCGGGTATTTTCCTTGTTTTTTTCTTTATAGAACTCAGCTCAATGGAAGAACCGGATAAAAGCATTTTGGTTCAATGGATCATAGCTTATTCCATTTTTGCATTCCTTTCCAGTCTGTTTAGGGAAATCGTCAAAGACATGGAAGATATGGAAGGCGACAAGGCATTCGGCATCAACAGTACTGCTGTTGCATTTGGGATTCCTAAAAGTAAACGAATTGCCGTAGTGACATCGGTTTTGCTGTGTATTTCGCTGATAATATGGGCTTTGATGTTATTCAATGGCAATATAATTTTGTGGACTTATCCGCTTATCCTGATCATTACTTTAGGCAGGCTAACCAAAGAATTGACCATTTCGAAAGAGAAATCTGATTTTGCCGGAATCAGCCGTGGTATTAAGTACTTTATGCTGGCTGGACTTATCTATATTTTATTATTTTCCCTTATTCAGTTTTAAAAAATGTTCTATGTACTGGTTTGATAAATACGACATTGTTCTTGGTTCCGGATCTCCCAGAAGGAAATCCCTGATGGAAGAAGCTGGATTCAAATTCACCGTCATGGTTCCTGATGCGGATGAATCTTTTCCCGAAGATATGCCCGTTGCAGAAGTTGCAGTTTACCTCGCCGAACAAAAATCTGCTGTATTCCGCAATCACCCAATTCCGGGCAACAGGATCATCATCACGGCTGACAGCATAGTGATCCTTGATAATCAAATACTTGGCAAACCAAAATCAGCAGAAGATGCAAAATTCATGCTCAGTATGATCGCCGGTAAACAACATCAGGTGATCACCGGGGTTTGCTTGCTTAGTCAAAACAGTACTCTCTCTTTTTCTTGCAAGACTATGGTGGAAGTTAATGCAATGTCTGAAGAAGAAATCGATTACTATATTAAGTGGTATCAACCCTTTGACAAAGCAGGCAGTTACGGGATACAGGAATGGCTTGGGCTTTGCAAAATCAGTTCTATCGAAGGCAGTTATACCAATGTTATGGGTCTTCCCATGGAACAGCTTTATCATGAATTGATGACAATGATCTGATGGTATAATGATCTGATTATCTGATGGTATAATTATCTGATGGTATAATTATCTGATGATCTGATGGTATAATTATCTGATGATCTGATGGTATAATTATCTGATGATCTGATGGTATAATTATCTGATGATCTGATGGTATAATTATCTGATGGTATAATTATCTGATGGTATAATTTTCTGATGGTATGATTTTCTGATGGTATGATGGAACTGCTTTAACATAATGAATAAATGACTTAATTATTTGTTATTTTGATATTTATATATTTAATTTATTATAATATTAAAAAATTAAATCATAACATTTGAAAATCAGATCATTTGAAAATCAGATCATTTGAAAATTATACCATTAGTTCATCTTTCTCCAAGTTCTAATTCAAAAAGGAATTTCTGGTCATCCCTGATCACTTCCAGACTGACTTTATTGCCGGGAGCATATTTTTTAAGTTCATCGGAATATGCTTTCAGAGTTTTAACAAGAACATCATTCATGGCTACAATCACATCGCCAACCATCAAACCGGCTTTTGAAGCTGGTCCGCCTTCTGTGATCGCGCTGACCCGGACGCCGCTGCCATTGAATGCAAAATCCGGCATGGTACCTGTTGAAGCGCGTCTTTCTCCTGCCGGTTTATCTTTAGGTTCCAGCCCGGGATGTCCTGTTGACTGGCCGGTAAAAGGCATTGGATCTAATCTAGAACCAAGATAGATCAGTACTTCTTTGGCTACTGTGGCTACTTTGACCAATCCTGCCGGATCCAGTTTTTCCACCACATCGGAAGGTTTGTGATAATCTTCGTGAGCGCCTGAAAACAATTGGACAGCAGGAACAGCTATTTCATGAAAAGCTGACTGATCGCTTGATGTGATATCCTGCATGGACAATTCAGTTTTTACTCCGGTAACATATTCGGTCCCCATAAATATAAAACGCCACTCTCTGGCTGTATTCCCGCCCAAGATCAGCAATGGTTTGTCAAACAATCTGCCATTGGTATCCATATTCAGGTTTGCAAAATAGTTTGGTTTAACGCCATTTATCTGATAATTTTTAACAAAGTACCTTGAACCGGCTAAGCCTGCTTCTTCACCTGTAAATGCCACAAACAAGACAGGTCTGGGTCCCTCGTAAGTTGAGGCAATATTCCTGGCAAGTTCCAGTAAAACTGCCACACCACTTGCATTATCATCTGCTCCAAAATGAATTTTTCCTTCATTTCCGGGTCTTACGTCCGGCCAGCCAAAACCCAGATGGTCATAATGTGCTGAAATCACGACCGGCTGGTTGGCTAATCCAGGATCCGATCCATGCAATAAACCGATCACATTACTCAGATTCATGGCTCCTTTTCCTTCAAAAGACTGTGTCCACGATTGAAAATAATTTTGTCCGTCCAATCCAGGTTTTAAACCGGCTTTTGCAAATGCTGCCTGAATATATTCTGCTGCAGTTTGCAGTTCTGGAGTGCCCAGGCCACGACCTTTCATGTCTGCAGAAGCGAGGTAAGCAACATCTTTCATCATTCTCTCTGCTGAAAAGACAGGTGCAAGCTCTGCAAGGGCTGATCTCTGCAAAAATTGAGCAGTTTTTTCATCCACCGGATTGGTATTATTCTCCGGAATCTTGCCCAAAACGTTTTTTATCGTCAAAGGACTATTGATCACATCCCAATTGCCCTTGACCACATTTTCCGGTTCTTCTCCCTCAAAAGCCAAAAAGGAATACTTGCCATAATGAGGCAATTTCCTGTTGAGGCCAGCCACCGCTTTTTCATCATGTATCTGAAAAAACACGAGGACTTCACCCGGGTTAGCCGGATGCATCGAAGTGATGATGCTACTATGTTTATTATGATCTATTTTCTGGCCTAAAATACTGAGCTGGTCTTTTTCATGAATGATGGGATGACCTTCCAGTGAAGAAAAAAATTTGTTGGCAAATCGATTTTTATTGTCAAGTACCCAAATTGTTTTATCCGCCGGCAACTCTTTCAAAGTTCCATCTTTTACAATCGTAAAAATTCCGGGATTGCCACTTTTCCAGCTTTCGATGAACTGTATATAATTAGCCAATCTTTTGGCATCCACTTGCTCAGGTAAAATGATCAGTGTTTCTTTGGCACCATACGCTTTGGATAGGCTGGCTGGTACTTCGTGTGGATCCAGCATTCTGAAAAGATCAAAATAAGGATCTACTTCAATTTTGAACGCTGATGACTCCAATTTTATCGTATAATGCTGAAATTTTTGGTACATCAGGGCTTTGTGAAAGACCAAACCATCTGTAGTATGGATCATTACGGGTACTTCCATGCTGAATGGTTCACCTTCCTGTTCCTGAAGAAGCGAAAATCTGACTTCTCGTTCATTGAACGTCACATCTTTAAGACTGAGTTTTGGCGCACCTGTTCTGTTCACCCATTGTTCAAAAAACTCACTGAGATCCATGTCAGCCACTGTTTCAAATGATTTTTGGATGTCCTTGAAGGAAGCTTTCCTGAAAGCATTTTCTCTGTTGAAATGCTGAAAAGCCTTTACAAAAATTTCGTCACCCAACATCAACCTGAGCATGTGGAACATCATACTTGATTTGCCATAACCCACTGCTTCTGAGGCTGCATTGTGCCTGCTTAAAAAAGCATTCAAAGGAAAATCATTATCCGGCGTAACATAATCCGTATATTTTTGAAGGGTAGAACGCCTGTACTCAGCGCCCTGCCCTCTTTGTTCCTTGATAAGGTGATCTGCCATATAGGCTGTGATCCCTTCGCACCAGTTGCCCGTTTCAAAATCTACATACACGCTGTTGCCCCACCAGTTGTGCAGCAATTCATGCGGATAGGAAGAATGCAGAATGAAGGGAAAACGGATCACTTTTTCTCCCAACAAGGTAAAAGAAGGCATGCCATAGCCGGTTTCCCAGAAATTCTCAACCAAAGCAAATTTGGTATAGGGGAAAGGACCAACCAATTGGCGATACATTTCAAGGTATTGAGCGGTTGTTTCCAAATATTTATTGGCCAATGCTTCATCCGGCGTCCTTAAAAATGCCATTGCTGCTACATTTCCTGCCTGGAAGCTGTATTCATGAAATTTAGCAGCGATCAGAAAGATCTCTTCCTGAGGCAGGTTTTCTTCCCATATTTCAATGTTCTGGGTTCCGGATACGGAAGACATCAATCGTTTACCCTGGGATATGGTCTTCCAGGGTGCCGGAATTTCTGTCGTCATACTGAACTGCATCAATGGTGTCTCAAATCCGGGAATCCAATGACTTGAACCAGCCAGATATACACCCATCGTATCGATGATACCCGGAGATTCGCTGAAACCACGCTGATAATTTTCCTCAGATTGTGCGATCGGCGAACTTATTTTTCCTTCATATTGTACCGTGAAATCTGAAAATCCGCTGGTCAAATCATTAAATACAACCTGGTACTTACTCAACTGTAGTCCTTTTTTGGAAGAACCCGCATCGTCTCTGTCCATACCAATATCCTTGCTTTCCACCAAAGTATTCAGCTTTTGAATGGTCACGTGTTTGCTCCAGCCGGTCAACTTCAACTCACTATTGAGCGTAAAAAATAATTGATCCCCGGATGAAGGGCAAGATATCTGGTCAGTAACAGATATATATGATTTTTCGGGAATGACCTGTACTTTGAGTACATGTTTCACCGGTATATCGTCCTGAGCTTTTATGCCAAATGACGTCAACGTTATGAATAAAAAAAATATCAACCTATACATGATGAGGAAATTCTAAGAATGAGAAAATTCAATACCAGTTTTGATAATCACTAACAACTGATTATCAATGCGTTTTAGTCATACTTTCCGGAATGACCAGGATGAAATCGGCCAGAGGTTTGTATTCATCCCTGAACTCAATATCTTCAGCTTCGGCTGTAGAGATGGTGCTGACCTTTAACCTTGGGTTGTATTGCTGAAGATACCATACGATCGCTCCATGATTTTTTGAATGAAAATCACCCTGAAAATGGATAAAAACCTTGTTCTTTTCAAAATTCTTACTGATAAAATAAGCCATGGTGGCATCTTTGATGGCTTGTGCCTTGACCATGTTAGGGGGCACACCACCTTTTCCGTGGCCTCCACCCATGTCCATTTCTGACATTTCCTTGTAATTCGGCGCTTCAGGATCATATGGAACAGGCAAAATTGGCAAAAATCTTTTAGCTTCATCGCTCAACTCGTTCAGACCTTCAAAGCCATTTTGATTGACGAGCGCGGCATAACGCCTTGGAATATTGGTAGCTACGAATTTGATGTTTTTTTCTTTGGCAAATTCCAGTATAGGTTTATAATCTGTTTTATAATTGGGCCAAAGGCGCATTTCTTCCTCAAAATTTCTTTGCCTTATCAATCCTGCGAAATACTCATCTATAAGCAATTGGTTGTCAGATTCAAACATTTCACCGCCCATGATCAATGAACCATTTTTTTCAAATATACCTTTGCTCAATTCGAGCTGCATCCAATGACAAACGGGGTTATTATGCAATTCTCCAAATAATACCACATCAGACTGGCTGAGGACATTGAGCATTTTCTCAAATTTCACCTGCCTTCCTCTAGCATCGTACAATTTATAAGCATCCATTTTTTGGGCATTGGCAATTGTTGCCAATATGACCATACAAAACAACATTAAAGTTTTTGTCATTATTTTACCTTTTAAATATATTAAATTCAGACTCAGCTTGCAAAAATAATGAATCTTAAAGAATTACACGATAAAATGTAACTTGACAACAACCAAAAATAAACTGGCAAGGAATCAGAAAGATCTCTTTCTATGCTCAGGCAATATACAAATAATTACAATCAATTGATTTTCTGAATTTTAAGGTCATGTCTTTTTTTTTCATTCACTGAATATCAGAAACTAATAACATGATTTGAATAAATGTATTATACGGAGATTATAACACACAATAATTAAGCAAAATAATCACATCTAAATGATTTTCAACCATATAAATACAAATGATTAAAGTATTTATTTAATTAAGCATGCCTATACAATTGAATATCAATCGATTGATTCAAATACCGGTTTGTTCTCAATTTTGAGGATGTGGTCATTAGGCTTATCGAATTCGATCAATCCATCGAGAAGGCGAATGATCCGGTGGGTGTATTGTGCTATATCGGATTCGTGGGTTACCAAAATGACGGTATTTCCGTGATTATGAATTTCTTCAAAGATAGCCATGATCTCGTATGAAGTTTTAGAATCCAGGTTGCCGGTAGGCTCATCTGCCAATATGATCGCCGGGTTATTGACCAGCGCCCTGGCAATGGCCACACGCTGACGCTGCCCGCCGGAAAGCTCATTGGGTTTGTGGGTCATTCTGTCCTGAAGTCCAACTGATTCGAGGGCATATGCTGCCTTTTCCAGCCTGGCTTTTTTGCTATAGCCTGCATAAAGCAAGGGCAAGGCTACATTTTCCCATGAAGACATTCTGGGAAGCAGGTTAAAAGTCTGAAACACAAAACCGATTTCTTTATTTCTGACAGCTGCAAGTTCATTGCTGGTCATTTTGCTGACAGCCTGGCCACTGAGTTTATATTCCCCTGAAGTCGGGGTATCCAGGCATCCCAGCATATTCATCAGGGTGGATTTTCCCGAACCTGACGGACCCATCAGCGCTACGTATTCGTTTCTGAAAATATCGAGTGTAATGGATCTGAGTGCCTGAATTTTTTCAGTACCCATGATATAAGTTTTGTTGATATCAGTCAATTCGATGATCTTTTCTGCCATATTGCTATTATTTGACTTCAAATGTAATATATACGCTCCCAAACGCTTGTTTTATTTAGATAAAACAGGGTTTTGATTCGATAAAAACAGGGAGAAAGGCCAGATTTGCAAATTCAGTGCTATCAGAAAAAACCGATTTCTGTTTTTTTTCTGATCATGGCATTTTAAATCAACTGAAGAAAGCTGTATAGAATTACAATGGAACCATTTTGGCAGAACCTTGAAGCAACACAAAACAAATGCTGGCATCTCAACTGAAACCAATACCACTTAACATTGGAAACTTCACCAAAAGCCTGTATTTATAAACGTGAAAAAGTAATATATCCAATTGATTTACAACATACAAAACATATTCAAAATATTCCGACAAAAATATCTGAACTATTCTGCATTAAATTGTTTTAACCTGATAGTAATAATATAAAATTGCCAAAAATAAAATCGTTAGTCCAACAGCCAGCAGACTAAAAATAAAAGATCCGGGATTACCGGTATGTTTGCGCTTTGTATAAAACAAAGAAATAACAGTTAAAATCAAAACAACCCCTATCAAATACCAGTTGCGAACCGGAATTTCACCATTCCTGATTGATGGATATACCATTAGTCCGACAAAAAAAATCAAAAGAGTTACAATTGGTGACCATTTGCTTAATTTGTTTTTCATATTTCTATTATTAAATTTATTTACATCCATCTGACCGATCAAATCTTCAATATTTAAGTTTTTTTCATGGACAACCCAATACAAAACAAGATCCGGCCATTTTGTTTCAAGTTCTTTTTTTCTGACACTGTAAAAAGACAATCACACCAATGATTGCAACAATAAAATATGATTTTTTCATTTTACTTAAAATTTAGATTTTTAAAAAAGTTATTTACCTGTTTCAAATCAAATCTTTAGTAATACCGACGTGAAAAACAATGCAATTCATTTAATTAAATCAATTTTTAGGTTTTTCAGTCGGCATTAAACCAATTACATTGGTTTACAAAGCCAGATCCTCCCGCAGCCTTTGCCGCCGGGGCACAAACAACAATCGATTACATTCACAAAATAATAAATGGGAGCCGTAGAGCCGTAGAGCCGTAGAGCCGTAGATTATGATGTGAACTTTCTATCATATTATGGTTCTAGCCATGAATATAGGATTTTACTG
>Ga0209573_1002339_pt1 | contig 24521 bp, 27 predicted proteins | sample TNRBio252014_DNA_FD_185870 | JGI IMG/M metagenome (GOLD analysis project Ga0209573, IMG submission 185870) | Wastewater treatment Type I Accumulibacter community from EBPR Bioreactor in Madison, WI, USA - TNR Reactor_6/25/2014_ DNA (SPAdes)... | ecosystem: Engineered > Bioreactor > EBPR >... | reverse complement strand
GTGCCGGGTCAGCGTGGCTGAGGAATAGCAATAAAACGGCGTGCCCACAGATTTCGCAATGTCAGACAATGCGACACCTTCAGCGTGCAAATGCCCGTCATGATAGAGAAAGTGATCCAACTGATCCCCCGGATGCGCGCGCGGCGCTGTCAGAAATTCAACCTTGGCGCCGCAGCGCCAGATACAGCGGCAACCCGCAGCTTACCCCGATGCCAAAGGTCGCGGGGATGGCGATCAGCCCCCACCAGCGCCGCGACTGCCGGGTTTCGACCAGCACCCAAAGGGTCAGCGCCGTTGCGGCAATCGTCAGGTCCCAGACCAGCCCCGAGGTGGCGGCATTGGCGTGCCAAGCCTCGAGCATCCCCGCCAGCGACCAGCCATGCTGTTGAAACCACGCGACAAACCAGCTCATCGGATGGATGGCGCCCCAAAGGGCCAGCGCCAGCCAGAGCCCCCTCACGAGCCGCTCCGCCAGAAACCGCTGAGGTCGATGCCGCCCGCTGCGCGTGGCGGATCGCTCGCGCCGCAGCCCGTCAGCGCCAAACCCAGCGCCAGTGCCAGCCAGAATCCGCGCGTCATGCCAGCCTCTCTTTCCAGCGCGCCACCTGTGCGCGCACCTGATCGGGCGCCGTGCCCCCATAAGAGATGCGCGAGCGCACCGAATTTTCCACCCCCAGCACCGAATAGACCCGCTGATCGATGCCCGGATGCGCCGATTGCATCTCGGCGAGGGTCAGATCCGGCAGGTCGCAGCCCTTGTCCTCGGCCAGCGCCACCAGCGAGCCGGTGACGTGGTGCGCCTCGCGGAACGGCAGGCCCAGCGTGCGCACCAGCCAGTCGGCCAGATCGGTCGCCGTCGAGAACCCCGAGGCCGCCGCCGCCGCCAGCACGGCGCGGTTGGCGTTCATGTCGCGCACCATGCCCTCCATCGCGGCAAGGCCCAACATCAGGCTGTCGGCGGCGTCAAAGACCTGCTCCTTGTCTTCCTGCATGTCCTTGGAATAGGTCAGCGCGAGGCCCTTCATCACGGTGAACAGCGCCACCGTCGCCCCCAGAATGCGCCCCAGCTTGGCGCGGATCAGCTCGGCCGCGTCGGGGTTCTTCTTTTGCGGCATGATCGAGGAGCCGGTGGTAAAGGCGTCGGACAGCCGCACGAAGCGGAACTGCGCCGAGGACCAGATCACGAGTTCCTCGGCAAACCGGCTGAGATGCATGGCGCAGATCGAGGCGGCCGAGAGGAATTCCAAAGCGAAATCGCGGTCTGACACGCTGTCGAGGCTGTTGGCCGTCGGTCGGTCAAAGCCCAGCGCAGCGGCGGTGGCATGGCGGTCGATGGGAAAGCCGGTCCCGGCCAGCGCCGCGGCACCCAGCGGGCATTCGTTCATCCGGGCGCGGGCATCGGCAAAGCGGCCATGATCGCGCGCCAGCATCTCGACATAGGCCATCATGTGGTGGCCCCAGGTGACGGGCTGCGCGGTCTGCAGATGGGTAAAGCCGGGCATCACCCAATCGGCCCCGGCCTCGGCCTGCACCAGAAAGGCGCGCATCAGGCTGTCGATCCCGGCCATCGCCGCATCGGCCTGATCGCGCACCCAGAGGCGGAAATCGACCGCCACCTGATCGTTGCGCGACCGGGCGGTATGCAGCCGACCCGCCGGTTCGCCGATGATCTCCTTGAGCCGCGATTCCACATTCATGTGGATGTCTTCCAGCGCGGTGCGGAAGGTGAAACTGCCTGCCTCGATCTCGGCCAGCACCTGCGCGAGACCCGCGTCGATGGCGGCCTGATCGGCGGGCGTGATGATCCCCTGCGCGGCCAGCATCGCGGCATGGGCGCGGCTGCCAGCGATATCCTGCGCATAGAGGCGGCGGTCAAAGCCGATCGAGGCGTTGATCGCCTCCATGATCGCCGCCACGCCACCGGCAAACCGGCCACCCCACATGCTGTTCGCGCTGTCGCTCATCGCTGATCCCCTTGGTTTGCGCCGGTATATCCGCGCGGGGGGGGCCGCGCAATCGGCGCGGGCGGATGGTTCGGTCTTCACCGCGTATTAACGGCTGGCGTGCAGGATGGCCGCGTTGCGATGTGAAGGACTGACGGAATGCCCCTGCAGACCCCCCCTGACATGCCCACCGACGGGTTCGACAGCCCGCTGGCGGTGGCCGACCGCCTGCGCCAGGAAGAGACCATCGCCATGGTGCGCCGCGCGCTGGACGAGAGGCGCGCGATGCTGGCCTTTCAGCCGGTGGTGCAGGCCCGCATGACCAATCGCGCCGCGTTTTATGAGGCTTTCATCCGCATTCTGGATGAACAGGGCCGGGTGATCCCGGCGCGCGATTTCATGGGCGCGGTGGAAACCAACGAACTGGGCCGCCGGATCGACGTGCTGGCGCTGGAACTGGGCCTGCTGGCGCTGGCGCGCGAACCGTCGATCCGGCTGGCGGTCAACATGTCGGCGCGCTCGATCGGCTATCCGGCCTGGCTGGCGGCGCTGGAACGGGGGCTCAGGGCCGATCCGACGATCGCCGAACGGCTGATCCTGGAGATCACCGAAAGCTCGGCCATGCTGATGCCCGATCTGGTGACCGTCTTCATGGCCGACATGCAGGCCCGCGGCATCTGCTTTGCGCTCGACGATTTCGGCGCGGGGTATACGGCGTTCCGCTATCTCAAGGATTTCTACTTCGACATCATCAAGATCGACGGCGAGTTCATCCGCGGCATCTCGCACAACCCCGACAATCAGGTTCTGGCACAGGCGCTGGTGTCGATCGCCCGGCATTTCGACATGTTCACCGTCGCCGAATCGGTCGAAACCCTCGAGGATGCCCGCTATCTGATCGACATCGGTTTTGACTGCCTGCAGGGCTATTATTATGGCGTCCCCTCGACCGAGGCGCCCTGGCTGGCCTCGAAACTGTCGCGTCAGGCATGAGGGGGGACAGGTGGCGCCAACAGGTTCCGCTAACGGCGCGAAAATCGGCAGCCCGCCGCGGTTTTCCGCACTGCGGCATTGATTCGGGGGGGCCGTCCGCGTAAACCTTCGGCCATCCGCGCCAGATGCCCGGCGCCCCCGCCAGAGGATGCCCAATGACCAATGTCGTGATCGTTTCCGCCGCCCGCACTGCCGTGGGCTCGTTCAATGGCAGCTTTGCCAACACCCCCGCGCATGAACTGGGCGCCGCGGTGATCGAGGCGGTCGTCGCACGCGCCGGGATCGACAAGGCCGAAGTGTCGGAAACCATCCTCGGGCAGGTGCTGACCGCCGGTCAGGGCCAGAACCCGGCCCGCCAGGCCGCCATCCGCGCGGGCCTGCCGATCGAAGCCTCGGCCTGGGGCATCAACCAGGTCTGCGGCTCGGGCCTGCGCGCCGTCGCACTGGGCGCCCAGAACGTCATGCTCGGCGATGCCAGCATTGTCGTCGCCGGCGGGCAGGAAAGCATGTCGCTGTCGACCCATGTCGCACATCTGCGCGCGGGCACCAAGATGGGCGACATGAAATTCATCGACTCGATGATCAAGGACGGGCTGTGGGACGCCTTCAACGGCTATCACATGGGCCAGACGGCGGAAAACGTCGCCAACCAGTGGCAGATCTCGCGCGAGATGCAGGACATCTTTGCCGTCGCCAGCCAGAACAAGGCCGAAGCCGCGCAGAAAGCCGGGAAATTCGCCGAGGAAATCGTCCCCTTCGTCATCAAGACCCGCAAGGGCGACGTGACGGTGGACGCCGACGAATACATCCGCCACGGCGCCACGCTGGACGCGATGGCCAAGCTGAAACCGGCCTTCACCAAGGACGGCTCGGTCACCGCCGCCAACGCCTCGGGTCTCAATGACGGCGCCGCCGCGGTCCTGCTGATGAGCGAGGCCGAAGCCCTGCGCCGCGGCCTGCCGATCCTCGCCCGCATCGCCTCGCATGCCACCGCCGGTCTGGACCCGTCGATCATGGGCGTCGGCCCGATCCATGCCTCGCGCAAGGCGCTGGCCAAGGCCGGCTGGAACGCCGCCGACCTCGACCTCGTCGAGGCGAACGAGGCCTTTGCCGCGCAGGCCTGCGCGGTCAACAAGGACATGGGCTGGAACCCCGAGGTGGTGAACGTCAACGGCGGCGCCATTGCCATCGGCCACCCGATCGGTGCCTCGGGCGCGCGCATCCTGAACACCCTGCTGCACGAAATGAAGCGCCGCGACGCGAAAAAGGGCCTCGCCACGCTGTGCATCGGCGGCGGCATGGGCGTTGCCATGTGCCTGGAGCGCTGAGGCGCGACGGTTTTTTCTGCGATAGCGAAAACACGGGGCGCAACATTGTTGCGCCCCGCTTGCTTAGCGGATAACAGAATTTCAAGAACACCACTCCAGGAGGGATAAATGGGACGGATTGCACTGGTTACTGGCGGCTCGCGCGGCATAGGCGCCGCGATCTCGCTGGCGCTGAAAAACGCCGGTTACACGGTTGCGGCCAACTATGCCGGCAACGATGAGGCCGCCGCCAAATTCACCGCCGAAAGCGGCATCAAGACCTTCAAATGGAACGTCGCGGATTACGAGGCCTCGAAGGCCGGTCTGGCGCAGGTCGAGGCCGAGCTGGGCCCGATCGACGTGGTGGTCGCCAATGCCGGGATCACCCGCGACGCCCCGTTCCACAAGATGACGCCCGACCAGTGGAAGCAGGTGATCGACACCAACCTGACCGGCGTGTTCAACACCGTGCACCCGATCTGGCCCGGCATGCGCGAGCGCAAGTTCGGGCGCATCGTCGTCATCAGCTCGATCAACGGGCAAAAGGGCCAGTTCGGTCAGGTCAACTATGCCGCGACCAAGGCGGGCGATCTGGGCATCGTGAAATCGCTGGCGCAGGAAGGCGCGCGGTTCGGCATCACCGCGAACGCGGTCTGCCCGGGCTATATCGCGACGGAAATGGTGATGGCGGTGCCGGAAAAGGTGCGCGAATCGATCATCGCGGGCATCCCGGCGGGCCGTCTGGGCGAGCCCGAGGAAATCGCGCGCTGCGTGGCCTTCCTCGCCTCGGACGACGCCAGCTTTATCAACGGCTCGACGATCAGCGCCAACGGGGCGCAGTTCTTCGTGTGATCACACTGGCGAGGAGGGGGCGCCGCCCCCTCTTCGCGCTTGCGCGCGACGTCGCCGCCGGAGTATGGACCGGCACGACGAAAGGGACGCGCATGGGCAAGTCACGGGCAACGGTGATCGGTTTCTCGGCGGTGATCCTGTGGTCGCTGCTGGCGCTGATGACGGTGGCGACCGCGCCGGTGCCACCCTTTCTGCTGACCGCGCTGACCTTTGCCATCGGCGGCGGCGTGGGGCTGGTCTGGCTGGCGCTGAGCGGCGGCCTACGCGCGCTGCGTCTTGTGCCGCTGTCGGCCTATGCCTTTGGCACGGCAGGGCTTTTTGGCTATCATTTCCTCTATTTCACCGCGCTCAGACTGGCACCGGCGGCCGAGGCGTCGCTGATCTGCTATCTCTGGCCGCTGTTCATCGTGCTGGGATCGGGGCTGTTGCCGGGCGAGTCGCTGCGGATCGGCCATGTGACCGGCGCGCTCTTGGCCTTTGGCGGCGCGGCGCTGATCGTGGCGGGCGGGATCGGCGCGGTTTCGGGCGCGGTGGCAGGCTATGCCGTGGCCTTTGTCGCGGCGCTGGTCTGGGCGGGGTATTCGCTGGGCTCACGGCGGCTGGCGGGCGTGCCGACGGCGGCGGTGGCGGTCAATTGTCTGGCAACCGCGCTGTTGTCGGGGTTGGCGCATCTGGCGCTGGAGCAGCCCGCCTGGCCGCAGGCGGCGACCGGCTGGTGGGCGGTGCTGGCGCTGGGGCTGGGGCCGGTGGGACTGGCGTTCTATACCTGGGACATCGGGGTCAAGGGCGGCGACATCCAGCTTTTGGGGACGGCGTCCTATGCCGCGCCGCTGTTGTCCACCGTGGCGCTGGTGGGCGCCGGGATGGCCGGGGCCAGCGTGACGCTGGCCGCGGCCGCCGTGTTGATCACCCTGGGCGCGGCCTTGGCGGCACGCGCCGGTGGCAAGGTCACTCGGCCGCGAGGCGCGAGATCTCTTCCTTGAGGCGCAGCTTCTGCTTCTTCAGATCAGCGATCACCAGATCATCGATGGCGGGCGCGCGCTGCGCCTGTTCGACCTGATCGGCAAGGGCCTGATGGCGACGGCGGAGCTCGTGAAGGCGCGAAGACAGCGTCATGTGTAACCTCCTGTGACGGGTATCCGTGACCTCAGTCGAGCACAGTTTCATCCGTTTGTCACACAAAACCGAAGGGCGAGTTGCCGCAACTTGTAGCGATCCGCCGATGGCAAAGGGTCAGTCCCAGACCAGTGCTTGTGCGTCGCGCAACAGGGCCTGCGCCTCGGGGGTGAAATCGTCGGCATCGGCCAGATGGCGGGCGCCGGAATGCATCACCAGCGGTGCCAGCAGCCGCAGCGGGCCGCGCGCCCCCTTGCGGGCCTGCACCAGAATGCGCCCCGCCGCGCGGCCCTGACGCGGCGCCAGCGGGCGCAGGGCAATCGCCCCGGCGCGGCCATCGAGCGCGGCGAGAATCTCGGCCAGCCGGTCAGCCAGATGGATCAGCGTCAGCACCCCGCCCGAGCGCACCCGGCGCAGCGCGGCGTCGAGCCAGTCGGCCAGCGGGGTTTCCTCGCGCAGGGCGGCGTCGCGCCCGGCATCCGCCGCGGGCGGCGAGCCGGGGCGGTAATAGGGCGGGTTGGTCAGCACATGGTCAAAGCCGGTGCGCAGATCGGTGGGCAGCGCCAGCACGTCGGCGGTGACGATGCGCGCCTCAAGGTGGTTTTCCAGCGCGTTGCGCCGGGCGAGATCGGCGTAATCCGCCTGCCGTTCGACCCCGGTCAGCGCCAGCCCCGGCACCCGGCGGCCCAGGGCCAGCAGTGCCACCCCGGCGCCGCAGCCCAGTTCCAGCACCGTCTGCCCGGCGCGCGCGGGCACGGCGGCGGCCAGCAGCACCGGGTCGGTCGCCGCGCGGTAGCCGTGCTGCGGCTGCCAGATCGCCAGCCGCCCGCCCAGAAACACATCGCGCGTCAGCGCAGCGTCACTCATCAAAGGGCACGCCCAGATCGCGCAGCACGGCCCGCGCCAGAAACAGGTCGCCCTCGCGCACCATCAGCCGCTGCGGCACGATGGCCAGCGCGCTCATATGGACGTCAACGGCAAAGGCCTCTATACCTTCGCCCGCCAGCAGGGTCGTTGCATAGGGGATGAGTGTCGGATCACTCGTGCGCAGCAGTACTTTCATGGCAGCAGTAAACGACATGCCCGCGGGCTTGTCAAAACAGAGGCCCGAGACCCATGCCCGCCACCCCACCCAGCCCGCTGGAAGCGCTGTCGCAGACGCTCGCGGACGACATGATGCAGGTGAACACGCTGATCCGGCAGCGCATGGCGTCCGAGCACGCGCCGCGCATCCCCGAGGTGACGGCGCATCTGATCGAGGCGGGCGGCAAGCGCATCCGCCCGTTGCTGACGCTGGCCGCCGCGCGGCTGAGCGGCTATGCGGGCGACGCGCATGTCAAGCTGGCGGCGACGGTCGAGTTCATCCACACGGCGACGCTGCTGCATGACGATGTGGTCGATGAAAGTGCCAAGCGGCGCGGGAGGCCGACGGCCAACCTGCTGTGGGACAACAAATCCTCGGTGCTGGTGGGGGATTACCTGTTCGCGCGGGCGTTTCAGTTGATGGTCGAACCCGGCAATCTGCGGGCACTGACAATCCTGTCGAATGCGGCGGCGGTGATTGCCGAGGGCGAAGTGCTGCAACTGACAGCGGCGCAGGACATCACCACCACCGAGGACACCTATATGAAGGTGATCCGCGGCAAGACCGCTGCGCTGTTTTCGGCGGCGACGCAGGTCGGTCCGGTGATCGCCGAGGCGCCCGAGGCGCAGGTGCAGGCGCTGTTCGACTATGGCGACGCGCTGGGGATCTGCTTTCAGATCGTCGATGACTTCCTCGACTATGGCGGCGCGGGCGACGGCATCGGCAAGAATCTGGGCGACGATTTCCGCGAGCGCAAGCTGACGCTGCCGGTGATCCGGGCGATTGCGGCGGGCGGTGCGGCGGATCGCGGGTTCTGGGAGCGCACGCTGGGCCGGGGCCAGCAGGACGCGGGCGATCTGGAGCAGGCGATGGCGTTGTTGGCGCGGCATGGCGCGCTGGACTCGACGCGGCAATCGGCGCTGGACTGGGCGGCGCGCGCGCGGGCGGCGCTGGCGCCGCTGCCCGATCTGCCGATCAAGGCGATGCTGGCGGATCTGGCGGATTTCGTGGTCGCGCGGGTCAACTGAGCGAGGCGGAGCTGCGCGTCGCGGCGACAAAGCGGCCGGGATGCGCCAGTGCGGCGGCGGCGGCATCGAGGGTCGGACGGTCGCGGAACACGCCAAAGCAGGTGGCGCCCGAGCCGGTCATCCGGGCCAGCAGGCAGCCTGTCTGCGCCGCGATCTGGCCTAGCAACGCGCCGATCTGCGGCATCAGGTGTCGCGCCGGGGGTTCCAGATCATTGCGCTGACCGGCCAGCCAGTCGCAGAGCTCGGCGGCGTCGTGCCAGTGCGGCAGGGTTGCGGGCATTGGCGGATTGTTGCGGTTTTCCAGCGCCTTGAACACCAAGGGCGTTGCCAGCCCCTGCCCCGGATTGACCAGCAGCAGCCACAGGGCCGGCACCCCCTCCACCGCCTGCACGTCCTCGCCCAAGCCGCGCATCCGGCTGGGCGCGGGCGCCGCGACGCAGACCGGCAGGTCGGCCCCCAGCCGCATCAGCGCGGCGACCGGCGGAATCGCCAGCGCCTGATCCTGCGCCAGCAGATGCAGCGCGGCAGCGGCATCGGAGGAACCTCCGCCCATGCCCGAGGCCAGCGGCAGGTGTTTGTCCAGAGCAAAGGCGGCGTCCTGCGCCCCGGCAGCCCGCGCCGCGCGCAGGACCAGATTGTCGCCTTCGCCTGCCAGCGCCGCGCCATATGGGCCGCCCAAGGCCAGTGACAGGCCTTGCCCCGGCGCCAGTGTCACGATGTCGCCCGCCTCGGCAAAGACCACCAGCGAATCGAGACGATGATAGCCGTCGGCGCGCTGGCCGGTGACATGCAGCGTCAGGTTGATCTTGGCCGGGGCCAGCCGCGAGCCCATCACGGGGTCAGCGGCGGCTCACCGGCCTCGGCGCGCACCACGTCCAGCCCGACCTCGAGCTTGCGGCGGATACGGGCCTCGTCGAGGTCGTCGGCGGGGGCAAAGGACAGCGCACGGCGCCACTGGAACCGCGCCTCGCGCTGGCGCCCGACAGCCCAATAGACATCGCCCAGATGGTCGTTCAGGATCGCATCGGTGGGCGCCAGTTCGACGGCGCGCTCCATATGCGGCAGCGCCTCGACATGGCGCCCGGTGCGGAACAGCGCCCAGGCGAGGCTGTCGAGAATATAGCCCGAGGTCGGATCGCCCGCGACCGCGCGCTCGATCATCGCCAACGCCTCGTCCAGTTTCTCGCCGCGTTCGACCAGCGAATACCCGAGGTAATTCAACACCGAGGACTGGTTCGGCTCGATCGCCAGCGCGGCGCGGAAATCGGCCTCGGCGGCGGGCCAGTCGCCCAGACGCGAGCGGGCGATGGCGCGGGCAAAGAGGGTCTGCCATTCGGCGGGGCGGCCGGTGCTGTCCAGCAGGTCCAGCGCACGGGTATAGGCGGTGTCGGCGGCGGCGAACTGGCCGTCGCGGCGCAGGAAGTCCCCCAGCACCGATTGCGCGGCAAAGGATTGCGGGCTGGTGGTGGCCAGCGCCGAGAGCACGGCAATGGCCTCTTCGCGCTGACCGAGGGTTTCGAGAACCTGCGCCCGCCCCATACGGGCCGCCATGCCAAAGACGTCATCGACCGGGATCGCCGCATAGGCAGCGGCGGCGGCCTGTGGGTGGCCCATCGCCTCGAAGATGCGGCCGATCATCAGTTGCGCATCGCTGAGGCCGGGGTTCACCCAGATCGCGGCCTGCGCATAGATCAGGGCCTCGCCCAGATTGTCCGCCGATTGCATGGCGCTGGCCATGACGGCAAAGACCTCGGCCATGCCCTTGGCGGGCGAGTCGATCAGATCGAAGGGCAGCGCCTGACGGGCCTGATAGGCGTCGCGCATCCGGTCCAGCGCCGGGTCGAGCGAGCCGGCGAACACCTCGTCGATCAGGGCCAGCGCGTCGTCAAACCGTTCGGTCTGGCCCAGCAGCAGCGCATAGGCGACATAGCCACGCCGGTTCAGCGCCGCCGCGACGTTGTCGGCGGGGTCCTCGATCAGGGCGACCGCCCCTTCGACATCCCCGACCAGCGCCAGCGCCAAGGCGCGGCAATAGACGGCAAAGGCCCGCATCCCGTCGATGCGCGCGACATCGTCCAGCGCCGATTGCGCGTCGGACATGCGCCCGTCGCCCAGATGCGCCCAGGCGCGGGCCAGCCCGGTGACCAGCGGATGCACCGGCGCAGTGGTGGCGGCGAGGTCGAGCACGGCGGCGTGGTCCTGCGCGACAAAGCCCTGCGCGATCAGCACCAGCACGGCGGCAGGGTTGTTCGGATCGAGGGCAGTCAACGCAGCGGCGTGGCGGCTGGCGGTGGCGGTGTCCCCCACTGACATCGCGCCGAGCACCAGCGCTTCTAGCGTCGCGGGGTTCTGCGGGTCGATCTGGTGCAGGCGTTCAAGATAGGGCAGCGAGGCGGCAAAGTCCGAATGCGCCGCCGCCTCGCGCGCGGCGAGCAGCGCACCCGCGGCGCCCTGCTGCGCAAGGCTGGCCGGGGCACCCGCGGCCCAGAATGCCGCACACAGGATCGTCGGCAGGGTCAGGCGGCGCAATCTGGACAAGGGGTTCCTCCCGGGGGTCTGGCCCCAGATGTAGCGATCCTGCACCCCAAGGGCAACCGGCAGCGGCACCGGGCCGGGCCCGGCGCCTTCACGCCCGCGCGAGCGGCCTACATGTTGGGATAGTTCGGCCCGTCGCCCCCCTGCGGCGTGGTCCAGGTGATGTTCTGCGACGGGTCCTTGATGTCGCAGGTCTTGCAATGCACGCAGTTCTGGAAGTTGATGACGAACTCGGACTTGCCGTTCTTTTCCACCACCTCATAGACCCCCGCCGGGCAATAGCGCTGCGCCGGTTCGGCGAATTTCGGCAGGTTGACGGCGATCGGCACGGCGGCATCGGTCAGCCGCAGGTGGGCGGGCTGCGATTCCTCGTGGTTGGTGAAGCTGAAGCTGACGTTGGTCAGCCGGTCGAAGGACAGCACGCCATCGGGGCGCGGATAGTCAATCGGCTTGAACTTCGCCGCCTCGCCGGTGGCCTTGGCGTCGGATTTGCCGTGCCGCAGCGTGCCGAACAGACTGAAGCCCAGCGTGTTGGTCCACATGTCGAAACCGCCCAGCACCAGCGAGGGCAGAAGGCCCAGCTTTGACCACAAGGGTTTGACGTTGCGGACTTTTTTCAGGTCCTTGCCGATGACGCCATTGCGCAGCGTGGCCTCATAGGCGGTCAGTTCGTCGCCCTCTCGCCCGGATTGCAGCGCGGCAAAGGCGGCCTCGGCGGCCTCGATGCCCGAATGCATGGCGTTGTGGTTGCCCTTGATGCGCGGCACGTTGACGAGGCCCGCCGAGCAGCCCAGCAGCACGCCGCCGGGGAAGGTGACCTTTGGCACCGACTGCCAGCCGCCCTCGGAAATCGCCCGCGCGCCGTAAGCCACCCGTTTGCCGCCCTTGAGCAGTTCGGCCACCATCGGGTGATGCTTGAAGCGCTGGAACTCCATATAGGGGTAGAGATGCGGGTTCTGATAGTTCAGGTGGACGACAAACCCGATGAGAATCTGATTGTTCTCAAAATGATAGAGGAAGCTGCCGCCGCCCGCGTTGCCGCCCAGCGGCCAGCCCATCGTGTGGGTGACGGTGCCCAGCCGGTGCTTTTCCGGGTCGATCTGCCAGATTTCCTTCATCCCCAGACCGAATTTCTGCGCGCAATGGCCTTTGGAGAGATCGAAGCGTTCGATCAACTGCTTGGCCAAGGACCCACGCACACCCTCGGCGATGAAGACATACTTGCCGTGCAATTCCATGCCCGGCTCATAGTTCGAGCCCATCGAGCCGTCCGAGTCCTTGCCGAACTCGCCCGCCACGACGCCCTTGACCCGGTCACCGTCGAAAACCAGCTCGCTCGCCGCCATGCCGGGGAAGATCTCGACGCCCAGCGCCTCGGCCTGCTCGGCCATCCAGCGGCAGACATTGCCCATGCTGACGATATAGTTGCCGTGGTTGTTCATCAGCGGCGGCATCGGCCAGTTGGGCACGCGGATCTGCCCCGCCTCGCCCAGCATGTAGAAATTGTCCTGCGTCACCGGCACGTTGAGGGGCGCGCCGCGCTCTTTCCAGTCGGGCATCAGCCGCGTCAGGCCGGACGGGTCCAGCACCGCGCCCGACAGGATATGTGCGCCGACCTCGGACCCCTTTTCGATCACCACCACGCTGAGGTCGGCATCGAGTTGTTTCAGCCGGATCGCCGCCGACAGGCCCGCAGGCCCCGCGCCGACGATGACGACGTCATATTCCATCGATTCGCGTTCAATCGCCGATCCGGTCTGTGGCATGCTGGCTCCTCGCTGCGGTCTGGCCGCCCTGTGGCGCAATTTTCTGTCGCGGTGGATAAACCCTGCCCCCCCGCTGGTCAATTGCGACGGCACGTCAGAGCACGCTTTGCCGCGGGCAGTGGACGGGCGGGCCTTTGCCGGGCCGGGCGCGCGGGGCTTGCAATTTGCGTTGCCATGCTGTCAGTTGGGCGCAAGACCCTGAATTGCCCCGGCCACGGCCGCGGGTTTTTTTCATTTCCGAGTGAGGCCCGATGGAAAAGATCCCCATGACCCGCCGCGGTTTCGACGCGCTTGACGCCGAATTGCGCCAGTTGAAAAGTGTCGACCGTCCGGCTGTCATCAAGGCGATCGCCGAGGCGCGGGAACATGGTGACCTGTCGGAAAACGCCGAATACCACGCGGCGCGGGAAAAACAGAGCTTCATCGAGGGCCGGATCAAGGAACTCGAAGGGGTTCTGGGCCGGGCCGAGGTGATTGATCCGACGCGCCTGAGCGGCTCGATCAAGTTCGGCGCCACGGTGACGCTGGTGGACGAGGACACCGACGAAGAAAAGACCTATCAGATCGTCGGCGAGACCGAGGCCGACATCGAGAACGGCTTGCTGAACGTGCGTTCGCCGTTGGCGCGGGCGCTGATCGGCAAGGAAGCGGGCGACAGCGTCGAGGTGCGCACCCCCGGCGGCGACCGCGGCTATGAGGTCATCTCGGTCGAATTCCGCTGAGGCCGGCGATGGCCGACCTGCCCCCCGAACCCTCGGACGCGCCCCTGCCCCGGCGCCCGCGCCTGTCGGGCGAGGTGCTGGCCTTTGTGCTGTCGCTGCTGTGGCTGGGGCTGCTGGTGGCGGCGTTTCGCGCGCTGGGCCTGCAGGGGCGGCAGATCGCCGATACGCTGGGGCTGGTGGTGACGGCGCTGGCGGTGTTCCTGCCCATCGCCTTGATCTGGCTGGCGGTTCTGGTTCTGCGCGCCGCGCGCGAGATGCGCGACCAGTCGCTGCGCCTGCAGGCCACGGTCGAGGGGATGCGGCGCGGCTGGATCCGCGAGCAGCAGGCGGCCGGGCTGGCCCTGAAACCGACGGTCGAGGAAAAGCTCGACGAGATCGCCGCCGCGCAGACGCGGGCGGAATCGCAACTGGCGCTGTTTTCCACCCGGCGCGATCCGGCGCGGCAACTGCCCGCGCCCGATCCGGCGGCGGCGGCGGAAACCACGCAGCCCGGTCTGGCGCTCGACAACCCGCAGCCGGCCAGCGGACCGCTGCCGCCCGCCGATTTCATCCGCGCCCTGCATTTCCCCGAGACCGACAGCGATGACGAGGGCTTTGCCGCGCTGCGCCGGGCCTTGGCCGACCACGGCACCGCCGAACTGGTGCGCGCGGCGCAACATGTGCTGACGGTGCTGGCCGAAGAGGGCATCTACATGGATGACCTGCGCCCCGACCGCGCCCGACCGGAGGTATGGCGGGCCTTTGCGCTGGGCGCGCGCGGGGCCGAAATCGCCCCCTTGGGCGGCGTGCGTGACCGTTCGTGTCTGGCGCTGAGCGCGGCGCGGATGCGGTCGGACCCTGGCTTTCGCGATGCTGCGCACCGGTTCCTGCGCACCTTTGACCGCCGGTTTGCCGTGTTCGAGGCGCTGGCCTCGGACGCCGAAATCGCCCGACTGGCCGAGACCCGCTCGGCCCGCGCCTTCATGCTTTTGGGCCGGGTGACCGGCATGTTCGGATAAACGATGACCCCCTCTGACCCCACCCCGCCCCGGCGGGCCTATTGGCAGGGCTTGCGCGATGGCGGCCCCTTCATCCTGATCGTCGGGCCCTTTGGTCTGGTCTTTGGCATTGTCGCCACCGAGGCCGGGCTGAATGTGCTGCAGACGATGGCGTTTTCCATCGCAGTGATCGCCGGGGCGGCGCAACTGGCGGCGATTCAGCTGATGGTCGATGACGCGCCGACGCTGATCGTGCTGATCACTGCGCTAGCGGTCAATCTGCGCATGGCGATGTATTCGGCCTCGCTGGTGCCGCATCTGGGCGCAGCGCCGCTGTGGCAACGGGCGCTGATCGCCTATCTGATGGTCGATCAGGCCTATGCCACCTCGTTCCTGCGGTATGAGCGGGATCCGGGGCTCAGCGTGCGCGCCAAGGTCGCCTATTACTTTGGCGTCATCACGCTGGTCGCGCCGGTCTGGTATCTGGGCACGCTGGCGGGCGCCCTGCTGGGCGAGGCCATCCCGGCCAGCATTCCGATCGGCGCGGCGGTGCCGATTGCCTTTCTGGCATTGATCGGGCCAATGCTGCGCACGCTGGCGCAGGTCGCGGCGGTGCTGGTCTCGGTGCTGGGCACGCTGGCGCTGGGCTTCATGCCCTATAACACCGGGCTGTTGGTCGCCGCCCTCGCCGCGATGGCCACCGGCGCCGCGGTCGAGGTCTGGACCGCCCGTCGCCGCCCGCAGGTGCGCGCATGAGCCTGTCGCAATCGACCATCTGGCTGATTATCGCGCTGCTGGCGCTGGGCACCTTTGGCCTGCGGTTTTCCTTTCTGGGCCTGATCGGCAACCGCCCGCTGCCCGAGTGGTTGCTGCGCCTGCTGCGCTACACCCCGGTCGCAGTGATCCCCGGCCTGATGGCCCCGCAGGTGTTTCGCCTGAACGCGGCAACCGGCTGGCCGGACCCTGCCCTGCTGGGCGCTGTGGTGGCGACGCTGGCGGTGGGGCTGTGGCGGCGCAACGCGATCTGGGCCATGCTGGCGGGGGCGCTGACGCTGGCGCTGCTGACAGCGCTGCGCTAGCGGCCGCCGGGCCGCGGGCGCGGCTTATTGGGTGTATTGCTGCCGTTCGGTCGGCTCGGCGTCAGAATAGATCCGCTCTTCAACGACGCCGGGGATGGTGGCGAATTGCTCGGACAGCCGGTTGGGATAGAAAGAATCCTGAATGAATTCAAAGCCCGGAACCTGCGTCAGGATCGCAACGATGGATTTCGCGCAATAGCCGTCGGTCGCCGGCCCCGAGGCCTCGGCCAGTCGCAGGATGTATTCGGCGGTCTCGGGCGGCACCTGCAGGTGCTGGATCAGCACATGATGGGTGCGCCGCGCGTGGTAGTAGGTATAGCGATACAACTGGTCGGGCGTGATGCCATAATGCACGTCATGCCGCTCGGGCGAGAGCGGATGCGACCAGCTGCCGGCCGGATCAAACAGCACACGCTGGCTGGGCGCATTGATGAGCAGCGCCGAGTGTTCGCCGCGGCCGCGTTCATTCTCGATCACGTTGAACAGCACGATCTCGACCGGGCCGGGATGCTGATAGCGCGCGGCGATCACATCGGCCTCGGGGGCCCAGACCACCGGCTTGGTGCAGGCGGCCAGCAAGACCAGCCCGACGAGGGCGAACAGGCGCAGGATCAGCGACATGGGCGACACCTCGAAGGGGCTGGGCCGGATCAGGCGTTGACCAGAGCCATGAAAATCAGGATGCCGATCGAAATCGCCGCAACCCAGACCGACAGACGGATGAAGCCGTTGAAGGTTTTTTCCTGCGAGGTGGTGTCCATCGAGCCGTGTTTATGCGCCATGATCGTCTCCCGTTTGGTGCTGCTTTCTCTCCATAGCGGATGGAAAAACCGCTGTCACCCGCTTTGCGACGCCGCGCCGGTGCGGCGGCTATAGACCAGATCGTCGCGCGCCAGCAGATCGTTCAAGAGATCGGCGGTGATGCGGTGCGGGTGCAGCCCCTCGAACCCCGGCAGACCGGCGAGCAGGCTGGAGACATTATGCGCGCAGTGCAGCGGCAGTGAGGCCGGGCGATCCTCGGCCCGGCGCATCGCCAGACGCGCCACCTCGGCGCTGACGGCGGTGTCAAAGACATGCGTGACCCAGCCGCCCAGCGAATAGCGGATGCCGCTGCGGTCCAGATAGGCCTCTTCATCGGCGGGGGTCAGATCGTGGATCACCTCACCCTCCGGGCGGCACTGGCCCTCGGGGTGCCAGCGGCCAGCGGGGTCATAGAGCAGGGTCTCGGCCCCGGCATGCACGATCAAGCCGGTGTGAAACGGCACATCCGGCCCGGCCATCTCGAAAATCACGATGCGCAGCCGGTTGGGTGCCAGAACCGGCCCGCCCGAAGACGGCGGCAAGGCGCCGTGGCGCAGCGGTGCGCAGCCCGCCAGCGTCAGTCCGGCCAGCAGCGCCCTGCGGGTCAAAGCGCCTGCCACAGCCATTCGCCGCCCGATCCGCGCCAGCGCCGCACCCGGCCCTGCCGCAACAGATGATTCAGATGCGCCACGGCCTCGACAAGCGCCATGCCGGCCGCCGATCCGGTAATCTCGCGCTTGAAGATCGGCACGAAGCACTGCGCGGCGGTGCGCGGCTGGGCCAGAGCCTCGGCCAGCCGGTCGAGCGCGCCGCGGTGGTTGTCGACCATCTGCCGCAACCGCAGCGGCAGGCCGGTAAAGGGCAGCTTGTGGCCGGGCAGCACCAGATGGCGGTCCTCGGCAAAGGCGGAGAGCCGCTGGCACGAGTCGATCCACTCGCCCACCGGGTCGGCGTCGGGCTCGGTGGCATAGACGCCCAGATTGGCGCTGATGCCGGGCAAGAGCTGGTCGCCGCCGATCACCAGATCGTCGTCGAGGCTCCAGAATGTCGCATGTTCGGGCGCGTGGCCGTCGCCGCAGCGCACCAGCCAGCGCCGCCCGCCCATCGTCAGGGTGTCGCCCTCGGTGATGCGGGTGTAGCCCAGCGGCATCGGCGCCACCATGTCGGCAAAGTTGAACGGGCGCTCGGCCATGCGGCGGGCGATCTCGTCGGCATCAACCCCGGCGCTGCGCCAGTAGATCACCGTTTCGGGCGTGGGCTGTTCGTGCACATCCAGCGTCAGCATGCGGGCAAACAGCCACGAGGTGCGCGTGGTGATGAGTTCGGCGCCATGCTCGGTCTGGAACCAGCCCGCGAGGCCGACATGGTCGGGGTGATGATGCGTCACCACCACCCGGCGCACCGGTTTGGCGGCCAGCGGCCCGGCCAGCAAGTCCTCCCAGGCGGCGCGGCCCTTGCGCCCGGCAAAGCCGGTGTCGATCAGTGTCCAGCCCTCGCCATCGTCGAGCGCATAGACATTGACATGATCGAGTTGCATCGGCAGCGGCAGCCGCATCCACAACACGCCGGGCGCGACGGTGATCGCCTGGCCGGGTGCGGGCGGCACCTCGAAGGGGGTGCGGATGCCGGGTTCCGGGGGGCGGGCGGCCAGATTCATGCGCAGGCCAGATCGTCGGGCGACAGCGCGTAAAGCTGCGCCGCCCCGGCCCGCGCCTGCACCAGCAGCGAGGCGTGTTCGGGCAGCAGCCGGTCGATGAACACCTGCGCCAGCCGCGCGCGCGGCCCGCCGGGGTCGGCCAGCGCGGCCTTGAGGTGGTAATGCCCGCCCAGCACGCGGGCAAAGGCGCGCAGGAAGGCGACGGCGCCCGCGTTGCGGTCATCGGGCGACTGGGCGATCAGCCATTCGACGGCCTCGCGCAGGGTTTCCGCGGCGTCCCAGACCTTGCCCGCCAGATCGGGCAGGCGGCCACGGGCGGCTTCGGCGGTATCCTCGACCTCTTGCAGCAGGCGGCAGGCCGCCTCGCCGCCGTCCATCATCTTGCGCCCGACAAGGTCCATCGCCTGAATGCCGTTGGTGCCTTCGTAGATCGGCGTGATGCGGGCATCGCGGAAATACTGCGCGGCGCCGGTTTCCTCGATAAAGCCCATGCCGCCGTGGATCTGCACGCCCAGACTGGAGACCTCGCAGCCGATGTCGGTGCCATGCGCCTTGGCGATCGGCGTCAGCAGCGCGGCGCGGGCCTTCCAGGAGTCCTTGGCCGTCGCCTTGGCCATGTCGATGCTGAGGCCACAATCCAGCGCGATGGCGCGGGCGGCGAAAACCTCGGCCTTCATCGTGGCCAGCATCCGGCGCACATCGGCGTGGTCGATGATCGCCGTGGCGCCCAGCGGCGTGCGGCCCTGCGTGCGCATCTGCGAGAAGGCCAGCGCGTGCTGATACGCCGCCTCGGCCACGCCGATGCCCTGCGCACCGACGCCGAGACGGGCGTTGTTCATCATGGTGAACATCGCCGCCATGCCGCCGTTGGGCTGGCCGACCATCCAGCCCTTTGCGCCTTCGAAACTCATCACGCAGGTGGGCGAGCCGTGGATGCCCAGCTTGTGCTCCAGCGAGACCACCCGCAGCGGATTGCGCTCGCCGGGGTTGCCGGCGGCATCGGGCAGGAATTTCGGCACCATGAAGAGGCTGATGCCCCGCGTCCCCGGCGCGCCGTCCGGCAAGCGGGCCAGCACCAGATGGCAGACGTTTTCGGCGACGTCATGATCGCCCCAGGTGATGAAGATTTTCTGGCCGGTGATGACAAAGCTGCCATCGCCCCGCGGTTCGGCCCTGGTGCGCAGGGCGCCGACATCCGAGCCGGCCTGCGGCTCGGTCAGGTTCATCGTGCCGGTCCATTCGCCGGAGATCAGCTTTGGCAGATAGAGATCCTTGATCGCGTCCGAGGCATGGTGTTCCAGCGCCTCGATCTGGCCTTGGCTGAGCAAGGGGCAGAGTTGCAGCGACAGGCAGGCGCCCGACATCATCTCGTTCATCGCGGTGTTCAGGGTGATCGGCAGGCCCATGCCGCCGTGGTCGGGCGTGGCGGACAGGCCCAGCCAGCCGCCCTGAGCAATCGCCGCATAGCCGTCCTTGAAGCCGGGCGAGGTGCGCACGATGCCGTTCTCCAGCCGCGCCGGGGTCAGATCGCCGCCGCGGTTCAACGGCGCCAGCACCTCATCGCAGAGCCGCGCCAGCTCGACCAGAATGGCCTCGGTGGTGTCGGGTCCGGCCTCGGCAAAGGTCTCGGTCGCGGCGAGGCGGTCATAGCCCAGCACCCGGTCGAGCAGGAAGCGGATATCGGCGACAGGAGCGGCAAAGGGCATGGGAAAACCTCAGGGCAATGCGCGACCAGACTGGCGGCGGCCCGCTTGGCAAGCCGCGCCGAGGGTTGTATTGCCGCAATTCGGCGTCCTTCGCTACCCGTTGAAATCAGGACGCAGCGTCAATCGGGGCCAGTCGTGTCAAAGACCCTCGTTCTGCCACCCGATGCTGCGGGCATCGCCCGCGCGGCCGCGCTGTTGGCGCAGGGCGGGCTGGTGGCGATGCCGACCGAGACGGTGTACGGCCTTGCGGGCGATGCGCGCGATGACCGGGCAGTGGCGGGGATTTTTGCGGCCAAGGGGCGGCCCCGGTTCAACCCGCTGATCGTTCATCTGGCTTCGTTGGATGCGGTCGAGGAGTTTGCCGTGCTGACCCCGCTGGCGCGGCAGTTGGCGGCGGCTTTCTGGCCCGGCCCGCTGACACTGGTGCTGCCGCTGCGCGGCGGGTTGTCGCCCTTGGTGACGGCGGGGCAGGACACCGTGGCGATCCGGCTGCCCGCGCATCCGGTGGCGCGGGCCTTGCTGGATGCCTTTGGCGGGCCGCTGGCGGCGCCTTCGGCCAACCCTTCGGGCCGCATCAGCCCGGTCAGCGCGCGGCATGTGCTGGACGGGCTGGACGGGCGGATCGCAGCGGTGATCGACGGCGGTGATTGTGCGGTCGGGCTGGAATCGACGATTCTGGACGTCACCGGCGCGGCGCCGGTGCTGCTGCGCGAGGGCGGGCTGGCGGTGGAAGCGGTGCAGGCACTGGGCCTGACGCTGGGCGCGCGGACCAGCGAGGCGATCACCGCGCCGGGGCAGATGGCCTCGCATTACGCGCCGCGCGGGCGGGTCCGGCTGGGGGTGACGGCGCCCGAGGCCGGGGAGGTCTGGGTCGGTTTCGGCCCCTGCCCCGGCGCGCGCCTGAGCCTGAGCGAAGCGGGCGACCTGACCGAGGCCGCCGCCCAACTGTTCCACGCGCTGCACGCGGCGGATGCCTTGGCCGGGCCGCAGGGGCGCATCGGCTTTGCCCCGGTGCCCGAGCTGGGGCTGGGCCGCGCGATCAACGACCGGCTGCGGCGGGCGGCGGCGCCCCGGTAGGCGGCGCCTTCGGGGGCATCGAGCCCCCTCGGCGCCGGTGGGCTGCTGCCCACACCCGCCCAAAGGGGGGCACGCCCCCCTTTGGAAACCCCGTGGATATTTGGAGAGCAAAGAGAGGGACGGCTGGACCGCGTTTGTGGCGCGCGCTATCCCCAAGGGAAGCAGGAGGATTGTCATGTCGAACCCGATGTATGATGCGCTGTTTGCCCCGCTGAAGGGGCGCGAGACCCCCTTGGTGATCTTGCCGGACGGCGGGCAGATTTCGGGCGCGGCGTTTCACGCGCTCTGTGCGCGCACCGCCGGGGCGCTGATCGGGCTGGGGCTGCGACCCGGTGACCGCATGGCGGTGCAGGTCGAGAAAAGCCTCGAGGCGCTGGCGCTCTATGGCGGGGCGGTGATGGCGGGGGTGGTGTTTTTGCCGCTGAACACCGCCTATACGGCTGAGGAAGTGCGCTATTTCCTGTCGGATGCCGGGGCCTCGTTGCTGCTGGCCGACGGGGCCAAGGCGGCGGCGCTGACGCCGGTGGCCGAGGGATGCGGCGCGCGGCTGATGGTGTTGAATGCCGATGGCAGCGGCAGTTTCGCCGAGGCCGTGGCGGCGGCGCCCGGCGTCGAAGCGGTGGCGCGCAGCGGTGACGATCTGGCAGCGCTGCTCTATACCTCGGGCACAACGGGACGCTCGAAGGGCGCGATGCTGAGCCAGCACAACCTGCTGTCGAACGCACAGGTGCTGGCGCGCGAGTGGCGGTTCACCGCGTCCGATGTGCTGCTGCACGCGCTGCCGATCTTTCACACGCATGGGCTCTTCGTGGCGACCAACACCATGCTGCTGTGCGGCGGGGCGATGATCCTGCTGCCGCGGCTGGATGTGGACGCGCTGATCCGCTGGATGCCGGAGGCCAGCGCACTGATGGGGGTGCCGACCTTCTACACGCGGCTGCTCGGCGATCCGCGGTTCACCCGCGATCTGGTGGCGCATATGCGGCTCTTCGTGTCGGGCTCGGCGCCGCTGCTGGCCGAGACGCATACCGAGTTCGAAGCGCGCACCGGGCACCGGATCCTTGAACGCTATGGCATGACCGAGACCAACATGAACACCTCGAACCCTTATGAGGGCGAGCGCCGGGCGGGCACGGTGGGGCGGCCGCTGCCGGGGGTCGAGGTCAAGATCACCGACCCGACCAGTGGCGCGACCCTGCCGCAGGGCGAGATCGGCGTGATCGAGGTGCGCGGGCCGAATGTCTTCAAGGGCTACTGGCAGATGCCGGAAAAGACCGCCGCCGAGTTGCGCGCCGACGGGTTCTTCATCACCGGCGATCTGGGGCGGATCGACGCGCAGGGCTATGTCACCATCGTCGGGCGGCAAAAGGACCTGATCATCGCGGGTGGCTACAACATCTATCCAAAGGAGATCGAGCTGGAGCTCGACGAGGCCGCGGGCGTGCTGGAAAGCGCGGTGATCGGCGTGCCGCATCCGGATCTGGGCGAGGCGGTGCTGGGGGTGATCGTGCCGCGCGCCGGGGTGGTGCCGGACACCGGCGCGATTCTGGCCGACCTCGGGGCGCGGCTGGCCCGCTTCAAGCTGCCGCGCGCGCTGGTGGTGCTGGAGGATCTGCCGCGCAACACGATGGGCAAGGTGCAGAAAAACCTGTTGCGCGAGCAGTTCAAGGACTGGTTCCGCCGCTGAAAGCGCGCGGCGGCGCAAGAGACAGGCGCAAGGCGCGCGTCCCCCTCTTTGCTCTTCAAATATCCTCAGGGGGGTGAGGCCGCAGGCCGAGGGGGGCAGAATGCCCCCCTGCGCGGGCGTCCGCCCGCGCCCGGGTCGCCCGAGGCGCGCGCGCCAGCGCGGGACCGAGGGCGAAACCCCTCAGGCCCCGGCGAGTTCGGCGGCGATCGCGCGGGCCGCGGCCGCCGGGTTGCGCGAGGCCCAGACCGGGCGGCCGACGACGATGTGATCGGCCCCCCAGCGGATGGCCTCGGCCGGGGTGGCGATGCGTTTCTGGTCGTTGGCCGCAGTTCCCGCGGGCCGCACCCCCGGCGTGACGATCAGCCGCCCCGCCGCCTGCGGCAGGGCGCGAATGCGGGCGGCCTCGTGCGGGCTGGCGATCACCCCGTCGGCGCCGGCATCCAGCGCGCGGGCGGCGCGTTCGGTGACGATGTCGGCCATCTCGCCCGGCACGATCATTGCCGCGTCCAGATCGGCGCGGTCCATCGCCGTCAGCACCGTCACCGCGAGGATCTTCAGTCCGCTGCCCGCCGCGCCCTCTTTGGCCGCGCGCACCACATTGGGGTCGCCGTGCACGGTCAGGAAATCCAGATCGAACTGCGCGATGCCGCGCACCGCCGCTTCGACTGTCGCCGGGATGTCGAAGAACTTCATGTCCAGAAACACCCGTTTCCCGTGTTCGCCCTTCAGCTCGTTGGCCAGAGACAGCCCGCCGCCGGTCAGCATGCCCAGCCCGATCTTGTAAAAGCTGACCGAGTCGCCCAGCAGTCGGCTGATTTCCAGTCCGGCCAGCACATTGGGCACATCGAGGGCAACGATCAGGCGGTCGTCAGCGGGCAGGGTCATGGCTTTGGCCTCGGGCTGGGGATTTGCGCGCTGATACGCCGATTGGCCGGGCGCGGCAACCTTGCGTGGCGCCGCAGGGCCGGGCAGGCTGGCGCGATGAGCCGCATCGACGCCACCCGCCCCGATTCGCCCCGGCTTGCCGGGCCGGGGCCGCATGGGGTCGGCGTGCAGAGCCTGACGCTGACCGATGCGGCGCGGGGCCGCGCGCTGGCGGTCGAGTTGTGGTATCCGGCTGCCCCCGGCACCGTGCCGGGGGGCGCCTATGCGACGCTGCTGCGCGACGGGGTGACGCCGGTCACGCTGCACGGGCGGGCGGCGCGCGGGGCCGGGGCGGCGGAGGGGCGCTGGCCCTTGGTGCTGCTGAGCCACGGCTATCCCGGCAACCGGGTCCTGATGGCGCATCTGGCCGAGGCGCTGGCCTCGCGCGGGTATCTGGTGGCCGCGGCCGACCATCCGGGCAGCACCTATGACCATCAGGCGCCGTTTGGCGAGACGCTGTTGCACCGCCCGCTGGACCAGCGGTTCTTGCTGGAGGCCTTGGGTCAGCACCCGCTGGCCGAGCCGGGCGTTGCCGCGATCATCGGCTATTCGATGGGCGGTTACGGCGCGCTGGTGACTGCCGGGGCAGTGCTGGCGCCCGAGATGGCCGGGCATGATATGGCGCCACCCGGGGGCGTGCTGGCCGTGCATTGCGCCCCGGCGGCGCTGCCCGCCAATCTGCGCGCCGTGATTGCCATCGGCCCTTGGGGCCATGCGCGCGGTCTTTGGTCCGAGGGGGCCTTTGCCGCGGTCCGTCTGCCGCTGATGGTGATGGCGGGCAGTCTGGATGAGACCTCGGGTTATGCCGCCATGCGGGCGATTGCCGAGGGGGCGCGGGGCTGCCTGCTGACCTTCGAGAACGCCGGGCACAATGCCGCCGCGCCGATCCCCGCCCCGGCGGAAAGCCACGCGCACAGCGAGCGCCTCGGCTGGGCGCCGTTCCTGCATTACGCCGATGCGGTCTGGGATTCAGTGCGGATGAATGCGCTGGCGCAGCATTTCGCCTGCGCGTTTCTGGACCGCCACCTGAAGGGCGATGCCGCAGCCGTGCCGTTGCTGGACGCCGCCAGCGCGCTGGGGCCTGAGGCCGGTTTTGCCCCCGGCACCGCGGCCGGGTTGCGGTTCGAGGTGTTTTGAGGGGGGGGCCGGTGGATGGTGCGTGCGAGCACGCACCCTACGGCCTCAGGCGATCGATTCCATGCGGGCCTTGTCCATGGTGCCCGGAACAATGGTGATCGGCACCGGCAGCGCGCCCGAGTTGCGCGAC